>CAJIAJ010000531.1_pt1 | contig 15401 bp, 13 predicted proteins | sample 9199121 | NCBI WGS metagenome assembly CAJIAJ01 (sample SAMEA7708267, study PRJEB35096) | sediment metagenome | biome: marine neritic benthic zone biome [ENVO:01000025]; feature: sediment [ENVO:00002007]; material: shallow marine sediment [ENVO:03000034] sea grass bed [ENVO_01000059] ...
CAGGCATTCGAGGGCCGTCTCCAGCTCCCGCCGGCCCTGGTCGTCGAAGGCCGCCAAGAGCGCCTGGAGACCCAAGGGCCCGTCGCATTCCACGCCCAGGGCTGCAGCCAGTCCGGGAGAGGCGCCGGCCGCCTTGTCGGAAAGATCGAAGCTGCCCAGGATCGTCGCCGTGAGGCGTGTCTGCAGGACTTCCGCCTGACGCTGCGCCGCCGCGGTCTCGGCTTGCGCCTTCGTCAGACGCCGCCCGAGGTAAAGGCAGGCCGCTGCCGAGACTAGGAGAGCGATCAGGACTGTCGGCAGCACAAGCGGATTGCCCCTTGCCGTTGGAAAGGGCCCGGATGGGTCCGGCGGCCGCCCATCTTCAGTCGCAACGTTCAGTTTGCCCGGGGAGCCGCCAAGGCGCAGGGCCTCTAAGGTCTAGTGACACCCCCTGATTCTAGAGCCTTTGACTCACCCGGACAAGCTGGCCTCATCGGCCCTCAGTAACGGTAGGCCTCGGACTTGAAGGGCCCGGCGACCGGCACGCCGATATAGTCCGCCTGTTCCTGGGTCAGCTTGGTCAGCTTGGCGCCGACCTTGTCCAGGTGCAGCGCGGCAACCTTCTCGTCCAGGATCCGCGGCAGCACGTAAACCTTCTTCTCGTACTTGCCCGGATTGGCCCAAAGCTCGATTTGGGCCAGCACCTGGTTGGTGAAGGACGCGCTCATCACGAAGCTGGGGTGGCCGGTCGCGCAACCCAGGTTCACCAGACGCCCCTCGGCCAGCAGGATGATCCGCTTACCGTCGGGGAACTCCACCTCGTCGACCTGAGGCTTGACGTTATGCCAGCGCATGTTGCGCAGCGTCTCGACCTGGATCTCGTTGTCGAAATGGCCGATGTTACAGACGATGGCGCGGTCCTTCATGGCCCGCATGTGGTCGACCGTGATGATGTCCGCGTTACCGGTCGCCGAGACGAAGATGTCGCCCTGCGAGGCCGCCTCGTCCAGGGTGACCACCTGGTAGCCGTCCATGGCTGCCTGCAGGGCGCAGATCGGATCGATCTCGGTGACCAGCACCCGGGCGCCGGCGCCGGCCAGCGAACGCACGGATCCCTTGCCCACGTCGCCGTAGCCGCAGACCACCGCGACCTTGCCCGCCATCATCACGTCGGTGGCCCGGCGGATGCCGTCGACCAGAGACTCCCGGCAGCCGTAGATATTGTCGAACTTCGACTTGGTCACGGAGTCGTTGACGTTGAAGGTCGGCACCGCCAGCGTGCCGGCCTTCTCCATCTCGTAGAGCCGGTGAACGCCGGTCGTGGTTTCTTCGGAGATACCGCGCACCTCGGTCATCAGGTCGGCGTACTTGTCGTGCATGACCGCGGTCAGGTCACCGCCGTCGTCCAAGAGCATGTTGGGGCGCCAGCCGTCCGGGCCCTCGATGGTCTGCTCGATACACCACCAGTATTCCTCTTCGGTCTCACCCTTCCAGGCGAAAACCGGCACGCCGCTGGCGGCGATGGCCGCTGCGGCATGGTCCTGCGTCGAGAAGATGTTGCAGGATGACCAACGGATCTCGGCGCCCAGGGCCGTCAGGGTCTCGATCAGCACGGCGGTCTGGATGGTCATGTGCAGGCAGCCGGTGATGCGCGCACCCTTCAGAGGCTGAGCCTTGCCGTACTCCTCGCGCAGAGCCATCAGGCCGGGCATCTCGCCCTCGGCGATGACCATTTCGCGCCGGCCCCACTCGGCCTTGTCGATATCCGCCACCTTGTAGTCGTTCGCTTGCGCCATTTCCTACAGATCTCCGTGAATCGGGCGGACCCGATGGTTAAAGCCGCGGTGGTTTAACAGCCCCCGGGCAGGCGGACAAGTCTCGCCGAAGGCGCGCATTCTCGGCACCTCAGAGCCGGGCCCTCAAGTAAAAGAAGGTGTAAATCATTAATAATGGGAAGAATTATCTATATTTTTCGCCCAATTATTATTTTGCTGTGTCATTTCTGTGGTTCGCGTTACTTATTTTTAATGTTTGAACGCCAAGATCGTCGAGTAGAAACGCAAGAAATCGCGCTGTTCGCGCTGTATAGATTTATTGGAGGAACCTCATGTCCAAGTCCCTGCGCTCTTTCGCGAAGGACGAATCCGGCGCGACGGCCATCGAATACGGCCTTATCGCCGCTCTGATCTCGGTTGCCGCGATCGCGGCCCTGACCTCGGTCGGCTCTTCGCTGACAGGTATGTTCACCACGGTTGCTTCGGCGCTCAACTCCGCCACCAGCTAACCGGGCGCCCGGTCAAGCGAAGCAGAGTCTGATCAGTCCAAGGAACGGGTGACCGGGAGGACAGGCCCTTTCCAATTTGTCGGCTATGGCAGGAAGACCGTGTAAGGCGGCGACTTGACAAAGGGCAAATATGGTCGGTTTGGGGGCGTTCCGGTGTAGTGCCGGAACGCCCCGAATTCATTGCCTGCTTGCGTCCCCGGTAACCCGGCCGCGCCTCACCGGCGAAGCGGGGCGCCGAGCATCATCAGAGTGTATCGCTGAAGTCGTCCAGCAGCGCGGCGATGCGGCCACTGTCGGTCTGGTCCATGATCACCTGGGCGCGCCGGGCGGCCGCCTGCATGTCCAGGTTCCGAACCTGCTGCTTGACCCGCAGCAGCGAGGTCGAGGCCATCGAGAGGTCGCGCACGCCGAAGCCCAGCAGGAGCGGCGCGAAGCGCGGGTCGCCGGCAATCTCGCCGCAGACACTGACCGGGAGGCGCGCTCTGAGCGCGGCCTCGACCGAGAACTGAATCAGCCTCAACACTGCCGGGTGCAGCGGATTGTAGAGATGGGCGACGGATTCTTCGCCGCGATCGATGGCCAGCGTGTACATGGTCAGGTCATTGCTGCCGATCGCGAAAAAGTCGGCCACGCTGGCGATGGCATCAGCGGCCAGAGCCGCGCCGGGCACTTCGATCATGACCCCCAGGGGCGGCAGGGGGTCGGCGATCTTCACGCCCCGGCGCTTCAGTCGGCGGACCAGAGCGTGGAGGATCCTGCGGACCTCGACCACCTCCGAGACCGTCGAGATCATCGGCAGCAGAATCCGCACCGGCCCTTCGACGCCCGCCCGCAGGATCGCGGCCAGCTGGGCCTCGAGCAGCTCCGGTTCCTTGAGCGACAGGCGGATGGCCCGCAGGCCCAGGGCCGGATTGGCGGTGCCGTAGAAGCGGGGCCGCAGTGACGGCGCCAGCTTGTCGCCACCGACGTCCAGGGTTCGGATCGTCACCGGCCGGCCGCCCATGGCCCGGACGATCTCGGTCAGGATGCCCGTCTGCTCTTCTTCGCTCGGCAGGCTGTCCCGGTTCATGTAGAGGAACTCAGTGCGCAGCAGCCCGATGCCTTCGGCGCCGGCCTCGCGCGCCTGGGCAACTTCGCGCGGCAGTTCCAGGTTGGCCTGCAAAGACACCGAGACACCGTCGCGGGTCACCGCCGGCCGCGTCCGCAGCCGCACCAGCGCCCGCGCCTCTCGCTCCAGAGCCTCCTGTTGGCGCCCGTAGTCCGCCAGCCGCCTGGCCGTCGGGCGCAGGATCACCAGCCCGCGGGAACCGTCGACGATCAGGGTCTCTCCTGGCTTCGCCTGCTGCAGCAGGCCGGCAACGCCGAGCACGGCCGGCAGGCCGAGCGAGCGCGCCATGATCGCCGTGTGGCTCTCGGCACCGCCGACGACGCTGGCGAAGCCGCCAACCCGCCGTGGATCCATCAGCGCCGTATCGGCGGGAGTGATCTCTTCGGCCAGGATCACGGCACCCGAGGGCACGTCCTTGAAGCCCTGATAGGGGCGGTCGACCAGGTTGCGCACCAGACGCAGGCCGACCTCGCGGATCTCCTTGGCCCGGGCCTCAAGATAGGGATCGTCCATGCCTTCGAAGTTCGCGGCGATCTCAGCGATCTCAGCCATGACGGCCGCTTCGGCGTTGATCCGCTGCTCGACGATCCGTCGGCGCACGCCGCCGATCAGCCGCGTCGAGGAGAGCATCTGGACATGGGCGTCGAGCAGGTAGCCGAGCTCTTCGGCAGCGGTTCCGTGCAGGTTTTCGGCATGGGCCCGGATCTTGTCGAGTTGGCCGTGGGCCTTGCCGATCGCCTTCTCGAAGCGGGTCTCCTCCGCCGCAACCTGGCGCAGCGGCACGCTGTTTTCGCTGACCTGGATCTCGCCGTGCTCGCGCAGAAAGGCCTCGCCGATGGCGATGCCCGGCGAGACCGCCAGGCCTTCCAGAGTCAGTTCGCCGCCCGCCCGCCGACGGCGCCCCGCCACGGTCTTGGCGCGCTTCTTCTTCGCCCCCCGGGTCACCTTTCCGCTTCCTTTCTTCTTGCTGCGCGCCACCATGCCCGATCCCGCGTCCCCGTTGCCGGGCCTAGTCCTCGTGGAAGCCGGCCGCGATCAAGGCCGCCAGGCCGCTGACGGCCGCCTCGCGGCCCGGCCCCCGGGCCCGCAGCTCGATCTCGCTGCCCGGGCCGGCCGCCAGCATCATCAAGCCCATGATCGAAGCGCCGGAAACCTCGACACCATCCTTGGTCACCAGGATTTCCGCCTCATAGGTCGTCGCCAGCTTGACGAACTTGGCCGCTGCGCGGGCGTGAAGGCCGCGCTGATTGACGATGGTAACCCGCTGTCGAGCGACCAGAACCTGATCGCGGTTCATTTCCCGCTCTTTTTCGCCGCGCCGCCGGCCAGGAGCTCCGACGCGACATTGATGTACTTGCGGCCGGAGTCCCGCGCCTCGGCCACGACGCGCGCGATCGGCTGGCTGCCGCGCAGCTCGGTCAGCTTGATCAGCATCGGCAGGTTCATGCCGGCCACCACCTCGACCCGGCCCTGTTCCAGGACCGAAAGCGCCAGGTTCGAGGGCGTACCGCCGAACATGTCCGTCACCACGATCACGCCTTTGCCCCCGTCGACCCGGGCGACTCCGTCTATGATCTGCTGCCGGCGTTCGTCCGGGTCGTCCTCGGGCCCGATGCAGACCACGGATACCGCTTCCTGCGGCCCGACGACGTGCTCGACCGCTGCGAGGAACTCCCGCGCCAGACCGCCGTGGGTTACCAGCACCATTCCGATCATGACCCTTCCTTCTTCGCTGTCGCGATGCCGGCCGCGCTGCGCTCCAGATCCCGGTGGCTGAGCCTGACCTGCGGCGCCTTGTCCTGCAACCAGGCGGCCAGGCGTTCGGCCGTCGCGACGGAACGGTGGCGGCCGCCCGTGCAGCCGACGGCGAGGGTCAGGTAGCTCTTGCCCTCCGCTTCATAGCGCGGCAAGAGCGGCGCAAGCATGGTCGTCAAGTTATTGAAAAATTGCTCGAACCCCGGATCTGATTCGACATAGGCAGCAACTTCCGGAGCACGCCCGGTGAGTGGCCGAAGCTCTGGCTCGTAGTGGGGATTGGCCAGGAAGCGAACGTCAAAAACCAGGTCCGCCTCGCGCGGCAGACCATAGCGGAAGGAGAAGGACGTCACGGTGACGACCATGCCCGGCGCATCGCGCAGCCACAGCCTGTCGGCCAGAAGCCTGCGCAGCGCGCCGGGCGTCAGCTCCGAGGTATCGATAACCAGGTCGGCCCGCGACCGCAGCGGTGTCACCATACGCCGCTCGAGCTTGATGCCGTCGGCAACCGGGCGGTCCTGCGCCAGGGGATGCCGGCGCCGGGTTTCCGTGAAGCGCCGCGCCAGCACCTCGTCGTCGCAGTCGATGAAGACCAGGGTCGGCTTGGGACCGCGGTCTCGCCCCAGGCCGTCCGCCGCCTCGATGAAGGACTCGACGCTGAAGCTGCGTGTGCGGGTATCGATGCCGACCGCCAGGGGCCGCTGCAGGTCCCGATCGCGGGTGACGGCTTCCAAGAAGCTCAGGGGCAGGTTGTCGATGGCTTCGTAGCCGCGGTCTTCCAGCGCCTTCAGCACCGAAGAGCGTCCCGCGCCCGACATCCCGGTGACCAGGATCAGCCGGTTCGAACCCTGGCGCTCTTCGTCTGCGGCTTCGGCTGGGCTGTCGGTGGCAGTGGTCACGGTCTTCGCAATCTCCAGGCCCGCGCCGGGCTGTTGTAGCGCCGCGGCGCCAACGGCGGCAAGGCGAAGCTTGGCCGGCGCCGAGGCTGTGCGGGGGTCCAGCGTCATGACCGGCAAGGTAACGCCCGCCAGCGTTTCCCGCGCGGGCTCCGGCAGGCGCTCCGGATCGCGGCCCGGGGTCAGCTCGACCAGCAGGCAGACGGGAATCTCCTCTCTGTGCTCCAGGTCGAGGATGCCGAGGCCCCGAACCTCGAGCTTGCCGGCCAGAATCTCGGGCGCCCGGGCCCGCAGGCAGCCCTTCTCGGCCCGCAACTCGACCTGGTCGTCGGCGACCAGACGGGCGCCGCCGTCGATCAGACGCAGGGCGAGGTCGGACTTGCCCACCCCCGGCGGCCCGCGCAGCAGCACACCGGCCTCGCCGATCGCGACACAGGTGGCATGCAACAGCTGGCGCTTCACGGGAGGCCCGGGGACCGGCGTTAATCGAGCGGCAGGCGGACCCGGAAGCGGGCGCCGACGACCTCACCTTCGGCGTCGCGGCGGTTCTCCGCCAGGATCTGCCCGTTGTGGGCTTCGACGATCTGCTTGGATATGGAGAGGCCCAGGCCCGAATGGGTGCCGAACTTCTCGTCCCTGGGCCGCTCGCTGTAGAAGCGGTCGAAAATCGCGTCGAGCTTGGTGTCGGGGATGCCGGGCCCGTCATCCTCGACCGTGACCTCGACGCCGCCGGCCTGGGCGCGGGCCTGCAGCCGAATGGTCCCTTCCTGCGGACTGAAGGAGAGGGCATTGCTGATCAGGTTGCGGAAGACCTGCCCCAGGCGGCCTTCGATGCCCTGGACCACGAGGTCGCGGGCCGGCAGCTCCAGCTGGAACTTGAGGTCCTTCTGAGCCGTCATGGCGGCATAGGTCTCGCCCAGGGCCCCCAGCAGCTGGCCGAGGTCGACGGATTCGGTCTGAGCGCGCGACAGTTCAGCGTCCAGCCGGGAAGCATCCGAGATATCGCTGATCAGCCGGTCCAGGCGCTGGACGTCGTCCAGGATGATGCTCATCAGCTTCTTCTGCTGTTCCGGGTCGTCGATCCTGGCGACGGTCTCGACGGCGCTGCGCAGGGAGGTCAGGGGATTCTTGATCTCGTGCGCGACGTCCGCGGCAAAGCGTTCGATGGCGTCCAGCCGGGTCCAGAGGGACTCGGTCATGTCGATCAGGGCCGCGGACAGGTCGCCGACTTCGTCGCGCCGGTGGGACATGTCGGGGATCTCGACCTGCCGCCCCTTGGCCCGGCGCACCCGATCGGCGGCCTCGGCCAGGCGCTGCACGGGCCGGGCGATGGTGTTGGCCAGATAGATGGAGAGCAGCACCGTGACGCCGAGCGCGATCGCGAAGACCAGCAGAATGTCCCGGCGCCGGGCCCGCACCGAGGCCTCGATCACCGAGCCGTCCTTGGACAGCATCAAGGCGCCCAGAACCTGGCGGTAGCGCTGTACCGGCAGGGCCGCGGAGAGCACCAGGCCGCCGCGGCGGTCGACCCGCGCCATGCCCTGGCCGCTGTCGCCGCGCAGGACGTCCGATACCTCCTTGTAGTCTCCGGCCCGCTGCACCGGCGCCTCGTAGTAGACCGGCAGGTGGTCGACCCCGGGCAACCAGTCGATGGCGCGGTCCAGCAGGCGGCTGAGGGCGCGCGACAGCGAATTGCCGCCGTCCAGGGGCTGCAGCTCGACCACGTGGACCTGGCCGCCCTTGCCGGTCAACTGGAAGGAATCGGCCACCAGGTTGCCGCCGCGGTCGAAAAGCCGGGCCCGCACGCCGGATCCCGGCAGCAGGACACGCATGGTGTCGCGGGTCGCCTCGGGGATGATGGCCTCTTCACCGCTGGGGCTGACCACGACGGCGCCGCGGGACAAGGAATAGGCGAAGGCGCGGCCCTGAACCGCCAGCGCCTCCAACTCGGCCTCGATCAGGCTGTCGCGATACTGCTCAAGGTGCAGCAGCCCCAGGACCGGGATCAGCAGGACCAGGACGTTCAGGGTCAGGATGCGCCGGGTCAGGGGCGAGCTCAGCGCGGTCAAGCGGATACGGCGACGCCCCTCTCGCGGCTGCTCGAGGTCGTCCTTGGCGTCCGAGGCCGCTGCCCTGGGCGCGAGCAGAGGCTTGATCTCGCTTTCCGCCGTCATCCCCCTTATGGGCGGCCGCGAGCCGCCCCAGGCTTAAACGTCCTTGTAGCGATAGCCGACGCCGTAGAGGGTCTCGATCTGGGAGAACTGATTATCCACGACCTTGAACTTCTTACGCAGGCGCTTGATGTGGCTATCGATCGTGCGGTCATCCACATAGATATGCTCACCGTAGGCGGCATCCATGAGCTGATCCCGATTCTTGACGTGCCCCGGCCGCTGGGCAAGGGCCTTGAGGATCAGGAACTCTGTCACGGTGAGGTTTACCGCACCGCCCTTCCAAGTGCAAAGGTGTCGGGCCGGGTCCAGCATGAGCTCACCGCGGGACAATGGCTTTTCCGTGCTGGTTTCCGGTCCCGGCTCGTGGGTCAGCTTTTCGCGCCGCAACAGGGCCCGGATGCGCTCGATCAGCAGGCGCTGGGAAAAGGGCTTGGTGATGTAGTCGTCGGCGCCCATACGCAGGCCGAGCACCTCGTCGACCTCATCATCCTTGGAGGTCAGGAAGATGACCGGCAGGGCCGAGGATTTGCGCAGGTGACCCAACAACTCCATGCCGTCCATCCGCGGCATCTTGATGTCGAGAATCGCCAGATCAACCGGATTGGCCTGGAAGGCGCGCAGGGCTTCTGAGCCGTCCGTGTAGGTCCGCACCTTGAAGCCCTCGGCTTCCAGGGCGATGGAGACCGAAGCCAGGATGTTGCGATCGTCGTCGACCAGGGCGATGGTTGGCTGCATGGTGGCGCTTCCTTGCTTTCCAGCCTGTAGGCGGATCGAGGCTGACTTGCCAGGACCGCTTTATGGCTATGGACTGTGGCCGCTTTGGGGCGATCCGGGGGCATTGTGGCGCGCGCCCGCCTTCGGGCTCCGCCGGGCCTTGACCCCGCCCAGGGGCCTGCTAACAGGTTAACCTTATGGACGAGCAGACCACGGAGGCGCAAGTCGGGCGCCAGGTCCGGGACCTGCTGCGCCGCGCCGAGACCGCCGCGCTGGCGACCAGTCTGGTGCGCGCAGGCGATGCCGCGCCCTATGCCTCGCTGGCCCTGGCCGCCTGCGATCCGACGGGCCGGCCCCTGCTGCTGCTGTCCGATCTGGCCGATCATTCCAAGAACCTGGCGGCCGACCCACGTCTGTCCCTGCTGTTCGATGGGCATGGCCCAGAGGAGGAGCCTCTGACCGGGGCCCGCGTCTCCCTGCAGGGCCAGGCAGAGGTAATCGAGGACACGGCCCTGCTCGCCCGCTTCGTCGCACGGCATCCCTCGGCAGCCGGTTACGCCGGCTTCGCCGATTTCCGGCTCTACCGGGTCGAGCCGACGGCCGCCCACCTGGTCGCCGGCTTCGGACGCATCCATTGGGTCGAATCGGCGGAATCGCTGCGTGGACCCGAGGCCCCGGCCCTGGCCGAGGCGGAGCCGGCCATCGTCAGCCACATGAACGAGGATCACGCCGACGCTTTGGACCTGATTACGGGGCGGCTTCTCGGGCGCGCGGGCGAAGGCTGGCAGATGGTCGGAATCGATCCGGAGGGCTTCGACCTCAGGCGGGGCCGTGGCTTGGCGCGGATGGCCTTCGACGCGCCGGTCGAGACGGCCGATGCCTGCAGGACGGAGCTGATAGGCCTGACCAAGGCGGCGCGCGCGCGGACCGGCTGAAGCGCCGCCACCCACTTGCCGCCCTCGCGGCTTACGTCGCCCGACCTGCCGTCGGTTCAGCCCTGCCCACGCCGGCCAGGCACATTCTTAGCCGGCGGCTTGACGTCGGTCACTGACCGCCGATTCGCGTATTTCGACCAGGAAGCGATCCGCCTCACGGCGCAGCTGATCGGCCTGTTCCGCGAGCTGTTGGGAAGCGCTGAGCAGGGAGTCCGCTTCCTGCCCAGTCTCCGAAGACGCGGCCTCTACATCGCTGATATCCTGGGTCACGCCGATGGTCCGGTTGGCGGCGGCTTGAATATTGCGTGAAATTTCCTCGGTTGCTTCGTTCTGCTGCGCCGTCGAGCCGGTGATGGCCGTCCCGATTTCGTCGACCTCGCGAATCGTCTGGGTGATTTCCCCGATCGCATCGACTGCCAGGCCGGTAGCGGACTGGACTTCCTTGATCTGAACAGTGATCTCGTCCGTGGCCTTGGCGGTCTGGTTTGCCAAGTTCTTGACCTCCCCGGCGACCACGGCAAAGCCCTTGCCTGCGTCGCCGGCCCGGGCCGCCTCGATCGTAGCGTTCAGCGCCAGTAGATTGGTCTGCTCCGCGATATCCGAAATCATCTGGACCACGCTGCCGATGCTCTGTGCCGCATCGGCAAGGCCGGCGACGGCGGCATTGGTCGACTCCGCCGTTTCCGAGGCCTCGCGTGAGATCCGGCTGGACTGGACGACCTGACGGCTGACCTCGGAGATCGACTGGGAAAGCTCCTCGACGGCGGCGGCGACCGCCTGGACGTTTTGGTTCGCCTCTTCCGAAGCCGAAGCCACGACCGAAGTCTTGTTGCGGGCCCGGTCCGAGGTGCCGGAAAGAGTCTTGGCCGCGGACTGGATTTGGTTTGACGTCCCGCTGACGTTCTCGACCACGCCTTGGATCGTGGACTCGAAGTAGTCAGCAAGCTTCAGCATCGCCGCTTCTCTCTCGGCCCGCGTGCTCTCCGCCTGTTCGGCCTGCTGCGTTCGCAGCCGTTCGACCTCCAGGGCATTCTTTTTGAAGACCTCAGTGGCCCGAGCCATCTCGCCGATCTCGTCTCGCCGGTCCAGTGCCGGAATGGCAGTTTCCAGGTCCTGCCGCGCCAGCTGCTTCATCGCCTGGGTGATGGCGCCGATCGGCCGCCCGACCATGCGGCCCGCAATCAGCGTAATGCCGATGACCAGGGCGGCAATGACACCGAGCGACATCAGGGTCTGGGTGACGATCGAGCGCCAGATTTCTTCCTTCAGGCCTGTGAAGCTCCAGGCAATGGCGATTGTCCCGATGGGGTTGCCCTTCTTGTCCTCGCCCAGAGACGCGAAAACAACGCTGTGGGATCCGACATTCGTCTGGAACAGGCTGCCTTCGGCCTCGAGGCCGCTGCTGACGTAGGCCGAGAGGTCCAAGGTATCGAGACGTTCCGATTCAAAGTTGGTCAGCAACGAGCCGTCCCGGGTGTAGGTCTGGATGTTGCTGATCATGGAGCCTTCTTCGACGACAAAATCAGCATAGGCTTCCTCGACGGCTTCCTTCTTCTTCCAGCGGACGCCACCCGCAACATTGACGGCGAGCAGCCGCGTAATGGTGGCGAAGCCGGCTTCGCCCCGTGACATCAAGGCCCGGCGTTCCTCGTAGATGGCGAGAGTGTCCTGCGTGGCCAGACCGAGGACCATGAGTGCTCCGGCCACAAGGGCAAGTCGGCGGGACAGGCTTAGGTGTCCGAGGCGCTTCTTGGGAGGGGCGCCTTCAAACGGTGCAACCTGGGCCTGCCCGCCCGAGGGATTCGATGTCATGCTGGGTCCAGTCATAGCTCTATCGTGACGGTATGGTTCCTGAGATGCCTAGAGCAGGTCTTCGACGTTGACGCCCACCGTGATGGCGCCGATCACCTCACCCGAGCCCGGGTCCGTGATCGCCATCGAGAGCTGCGACTGGAACATCTGCGTCGACTCGTCCTGCTCGATCTCGTCGACAAAGACTGCATCCGGACCGGCCAGGTAGGTCTTCTGCCACTTGGCTTCGTCGCCCTGCCAATAGTCGGAGGTCATGTCGCTCTGGCCGACGTTCAGGCCCTTGTTGTCCATCACAAAGATCTCGGTGATCAGGCCCTGCTCCTGCTCCTTGAGGCCGGCCAGGTACTGCGAGATGGCGCTTTTGAGGACCCGTTCGATCATGGGCTGGCTGGTCGCACCGGTCTCGCTGCGCCATTGATTGTCCATACTATCGATTTCCGACTGGGTCAGAGCGGCGTGCTCGCTGTTCTGCGCCTTGATGGCTTCGACGAGCGAAGCGTTGCGAACCCATTCGGAGACCTTCGCGTGGGCGAAGTCCCGCATTGGTGCGACATGGGGCTCCTCGGCAACGGCGGGCGAGGAAATGAGCGCGCCGGCGACAGCGGCGAGAGCGATGATGTTGGATTTGCACGTCATGATTGGATCCATCCGAAGCCTGAAAAAAAAAAGCGTCCCCCAAGCGGATATGCGTGGAGAACTTCCAGACGTGTTTATCCTTCGGATGGGGTTAAATATGCCTTATGGACTAGTTATAACTTTATATACAGGTGTATTTTTGTGTACTTCGAATCAAAGGCATTGCTGGCCAAGCATGGAACGGGCAGGGCCGAATCCGGGCTTCGGCAGTCACGAGAATCCGAAGCGTCGCTTGTTAGAACACAATAAGGGGTCTTGTCGGCGGAGCTCCGCTGGGTGGATCGGCGGGTGCCAGGCCAGACTCAACTATCGGTCAATTTTTTTGCCTACACCGGAGGTGCAGCAAAGGTTTCGGCGCCGCTCTGAAGAGCGGCGCCGAAACGCCAGTATCCGCATCGGGATTGTTACATGCCGACGGCGTTCAGTCGGTCGACGTTGATACCCACAGTGATGGCGCCGATGACCTGGCCGCTAGCCGGGTCGGTGATCGCCATGGACAGCTGGGACTGAAAGGAATCGGTCGAAGCGTCGTGTTCGACGGCATCGATGAAGATTCCCTCCGGGCCAGCCAAGTAGGTCTTCTGCCACTTGGCCTCGTCGCCCTGCCAGTAGTCGGATGTGATGTCGCTGATGGCAACGTTCATGCCCTTGTTGTCCATCACGAAGATCTCGGTCACGATGCCATCTGCCTGGTCCTTGAGCTGGACCAGGTACGCCGACAGATCGTTCCCGGACACGCGCGTGATCAGCGGCTTGCGGCTGAGCACGGTCTCGGTGCGCCACTGGATGTCCATGCTGTCGATCTCTGCCTGGGTGACCGAAACGTGGCGCTGGTTCTGAGCCTTGATGGTCTCGATAAAGACCGCTTGTCCGATCCACTGTCTGACCGTGTTTTCCGCGTAGTTCTGCATCGACTCGACGTGCGGTTCTGCAGCCTGTGCCGCCGTGGCCGCCATGCCAAATACCATACCGGCGACGACGAGGGCCCGTGTCAGTTGATTCATTGAAGTTCTCCTGGCAACGAAAGCTCGCGTCTCGCGTAGACGCCGGACCGCCCCCGTGGTCGGCCCAAAGCTATGGGAAATTTTCCTGATCTAACCGCGGTTCGCCTTAAATCCAGGTTAAGCGCGGCGAATTTAGGCAGGTTTGGGTGATGGCGGACCGCGCATAGACTACGGCGCGGTCCGATATAGGATTTATTACCTATGCACCCGGCTTCGGCGGCAAGGCTCGCCGAGGCCTCCCGTTGACCTGCCTCGTACGGGCTGGTCTTCGCCTGGTCGCGCAAGGCAGCCAGGCGGTCCAGATCGACTGCGACGGCGATGACGCCGATCACACGACCGGACTGGGGGTCCGTGATGGTCATGCTCACCTCGGCCTGAAAATGGTCCGTCGAATTTTCAAGCTCGCTATGTCCCACATGGGTCGCACCGGAGCCCACGAGGTAGGTCTCTTGCCACTTCTCCTCGTCGCCCTGCCAATAGTCCGTGTGGATGTCGCTGGCGGCGACGTTCAACCCGCGGCCGTCCATGACGACAATCTCGACCACAGCGCCCTTCATGCTGTCCTTCAGAACCGCGAGACGCGCCGAAAGGGCCTTGGACAAGACCCGGTTGATCAGGGGTCGCTCCATACGAACGATTTCCGTGCGCCACTGCTTGTCCAGGCTGTCGATCAGCCGCTGCGGGATGGTCGCGGTCACGCTGTTCTGCGCCTTGACCGCTTCGACGCAGATCTCCTCCGCAACCCAGGCAGCGACCTTGGTCCTGACGAGTTCCCTCAGGGACTCCAGCTGGACGTCCTGCAGGTGCGCCTCGTGGGCCAGGGGGCCGGCGAAGGGCCAGGCCGTCAAAGCCAGGGCGAGAACGGCAGATCTTCCGAGTCGAGCCGAAAGACCTTTCCTTCTGAAGATCCCGCGATGGACTTGCACGACACAGGCCCCCGTAAGTAGTCGAGAAATAATTCACGCAAGTCTACTTGGAGACTTCTAAATATACGTAAATATATATAGTCTTTTATAGCAATTAGTACGACATTTAGGATAAGGGACTCACTAAGAACTTCAAACCGGTCAGAATTCGGGGTCGCTTGCACCTCAGCTTTCGCGCGCCTAGAAAAGCTTCAGTAGCGCTTCAATCGACGGGTGAAGGGCCGCCATCACGGAGCGGCGGAACCGGAGGTGCGGCGGCTTGGCGGGACGGGAAGACCATGAAGGCGGAACAGCGCCTGGAAATCACGGATTGGATCGCGGCGGCCGCACTTGAGGGCGCTGACGTGCCAAGGCTGCTGAAAGGCTTCTGCGAGCGCCTGGAAGGCAACGACATCCGGGTTCTCAGGGCCAACATCTCGCAACCGACCCTGCACCCGATCATCGAAGGCTATCTCTTCATCTGGCGCCGGGACGCCGAGAGCGTCGAGAAGGACGGCTGGCTGCGCGATCCGAACATCACCCCCGCGGACTATGACGGCATCCCCTTCCCCTACATGTGGAGCAACGATGTCCCACAGCTGCGCGAACGCCTGTGGGAGAGCAACGAGCCGACCCGGTTTCCCCTGGTCGACGAGTTCCGGGACCAGGGTGCGACCGACTACTACGCCCTGCAGATCCGGCTCGGCGACGGCGCCCGCATGGGACCGGCCAACCGCATCATGTCCTCCTGGGTAACCGATGCGCCGGGCGGTTTCGGGGACGAGGCGATCGCCGCAATCGATGCCCTGTTCCCGGCGCTCGCGCTGGGCATCAACCGCACCTCCACCCACAGGGCTTTCGAAGCGATCATCACCACCTACCTGGGCCGTGCGGCGGGCCGCCGGATCCTGGAAGGCAGCGTCCGGCGCGGTGGCGGCGAAACCATCCGTGCCGCGCTCTGGTATTGCGACCTGCGCGGCTTCACCAAGATCTCGGACAGCCAGCCGCGCGACCGCCTTCTGGGCATGATGCACGACTACTTCGAATGCATGGTCAGCACCGTGCACGAGTTCGGCGGCGAGGTCTTGAAGTTCACCGGCGATGGCTTTCTCGCGATGTTCGCCGACGGCGAGGACGACCAGGCCAACTGTCGCGCCGCGCTGATCGCCGCGGCGACTATGCAGGAGCGCTGCGACAGG
>CAJIAJ010000093.1_pt1 | contig 15342 bp, 14 predicted proteins | sample 9199121 | NCBI WGS metagenome assembly CAJIAJ01 (sample SAMEA7708267, study PRJEB35096) | sediment metagenome | biome: marine neritic benthic zone biome [ENVO:01000025]; feature: sediment [ENVO:00002007]; material: shallow marine sediment [ENVO:03000034] sea grass bed [ENVO_01000059] ...
TGAGACCGCCCTCCAGCCAGCCGGCGCCGTGCATCAAAAGGTGCGTACCGCCCATCAAGGCGCCCCAGAGGGCCATCTCGGACTCGTAGGCCGCCTGGGCGTCGGCCACGTTTGAGGCGGTGACGTTGGAGGTGAAGCCGCCGTAGGCGACCGGCGCGCCCGGCTGTGCGATCTGGGACAGGGCGATGCCGGCCAGGGCCTCGGCGTTCTGCTGCACCAGGGCGCCGGCCAGGGTGATGGGCGCCATGGCGCCGGCCAGGGTGAAGGGCGTCAGGACCATCAGCTGACCAGCCCGCGCCATGTCGATGATGCCGCGCGCCATGGGTATGTCGATCTGCAGCGGCGAATTGGTGTTGATTACCGTGTAGAGGCTGGGCTCCCGCGCGAACTGCTCCGCGCTCATGCCACGCGCGATGCGGACCATCTCCAGCACGTCGGCCACCGGCTGGGCGCCGCGGGCGAAGACGAAGGGCACCTTGTCACTGAGGGTCAGCATGGCGAGCCCGGTCTCCAGGTGACGGGTCCGGACCTCGACGTCCACGGCCTCGACCGGCTGGTTCAGGACGTGGATGGCGTTGAAGTGCTGAGCCAGGCGGATGAAGTCGCTGAAATCGGCCAAGTTGCCCGCGCGCCGGCCCCGGTCCAGGTCGCTGGAGTTCGGCGGGCCGCCCACGGTCAGGAAGGCGACGCAGTCGCCGCCGACCTCGATGTTGCGCTCCGGGTTGCGCGCGTGCAGCGTCACCTTCGCCGGTGCCTTGCCCACCGCCTCCAGGACCAGGCCGCGGTCGAAACGGACCCGCAGGTTGCTCTCGTCGACCTCGGCACCGGCGGCACGTAGCAGCTGCCGCGCCTCGTCGAACAGGACGCGGACGCCCTGTTCCTCGAGCACCTTCAGCGAGGCTTCGTGAATGGTCTCGACCTGATCCTCCGAGAGAATCTCGATGCAGCGATAGGGGTTGCGCAGCTGGCGCCAGGGAATGCCGCCGGGCGTGGCGGCGTCGGCCCGGCGTCTTGCCCCTGCGCTTCTGTTCCTGCGACCTCTGATCTCGCCCATGCCGGATCCCCTTACCTGACTGCACGTTAGGGTCATTTGTGCGACCCGGGCAATGCAATATCGACGGGAACCGGTATTGGACGGCGAGTCCGGGGACAACCCGGCGTTGCGCTGCGTCGCCAGCTGTTCCAGAGTAACCGGAAAGGAACTCTTGCTCTGGCAAGGGACAAAGCCAGGCGGCGCGGGAGAAAAACAGGGAGGAGACAGATGAAGAAAGCCCCCTTCAATCTTGCCGATGGAGTGTTTGCAGTTTCCAGGCGGGCCCTGACCACCCTGTTGCTTTCCGGTCTTGCGCTTGCCTGCCTGCCTCTGGATGCCAGGTCCGACGACAACCGAAGAGGCTCGCTTGGGGTCCCGGGAGTCCGCGGCGGCGTCGTGGCGACCAGCGAGCCCGCGGCGGCCCGCGCCGGCGCTGCGATCTTGCGGAAGGGCGGCAACGCCATCGATGCGGCCTCGGCCGCGGCCTTGGCCCTCAATGTCGTGGAACCGCAGTCTTCGGGGATCGGCGGCGGCGGCTTCATGATCATCTACCTGGCCAAGCAACAGAAGACGGTCATCGTCGACTCCCGCGAGCGGACGCCGGCCGCCGGCGATGCAGAGATGTTCCTCGACAGCAGCGGCGGGCCCTTCAGCTTCGGTATCCGTTCCACCAGCGGCATCGGGGTCGGCGTCCCCGGCATGGTGCGCGGCCTTGCCCTGGCCCAGGAGCGCTGGGGCAAGAAGTCCTTCGCCGAGGTCCTGCAGCCTGCGATTGCCTTGGCTGAGAAGGGATTTCGCGTCTCTTCGCGCCTTGAGGGCAGCATTGCCGATGCGCTCGACGACGGCCGTCTTGCGAACGAACGCGGAAACCCGGCCTACGACGAGGCGCGCGAGATCTTTGCGCCCGGCGGTGTCGGCTTGGCTCAGAACCAACTGCTGGTCCAGCCCGATCTTGCCAGGACCCTCAAGATCCTGGCGGCGCGCGGGCCGAAGGCCTTCTACGAGGGCGAGATCGCGGCGGCGATCGTCGAGACCCAGAAGAACGCCCGCAATGTCTCGAATCCAAACGACCAGACCCGCCTGCGCGGCCGCATGGTCGCTTCGGATCTGGCGACCTATCAGGCCGCCGTCCGCGAACCGGTCGTGGGCGAGTACCGCGGCTACAAGATCGTCGGCATGCCGCCACCCTCGTCCGGCGGCCTGACGGTGATCTACATCCTCAAGGCGCTGGAACGCTTTCCGATCGGCAATGCTTCCAAGGGCTTCGGCTTCGGCTCGCCCCGGACCTTGAACGTCATGATGGAGGCCATGCGCCTGGCCTTTGCGGACCGCGCGGTCTGGATGGGCGATGCCGACTTCGTGGAGATGCCCTCCCGCGGCCTGATCAGCGATGGCTACATTTCGACCCGTTCCGCCCTGATCGACCCGGATTCCCGGCTGGCGGACGTCCAGGCCGACGACCCGCGGCCCTTCGACAATGCGGGCCTCGTGAAAAAGACCCGACTGGCCATGACTCTCGAAAACCCCGAAGAGGGGCTCAATACGACGCACTTCACCGTCGTCGACCGGCACGGCAACATCGTTACCTACACCAACACGATCGAGTCCGGTTGGGGCACGGGCCTGATGGTGCCCGGCTATGGCTTCCTGCTGAACAACGAGCTGACCGACTTCAACCGGGTCCCGGCCTTCAACCCCGACCCCGACAACTTCAACCCCGGCGCCAACGATGCCGCACCCTTCAAGCGCCCGCGCAGCTCCATGGCGCCGACCCTGATCTTCAAGGGCCGGCGGCCCGTCGCGGCCTTCGGCTCGCCGGGCGGCTCGACCATCATCAATTCGGTGACCAACACAGCGCTGAACCTCATCGATCACGGCCTCAACGTCCAGGAGGCCGTGGATGCGCCGAGGATCTCCCAGACCAGCGCCAACGGTTCGCCCATTTTCGAAGTCGGGTTCGACCTCGAGGTGATCCAGGAACTGATCGGCCTGGGCCACAACTTGGACGACGACCAGTTGCGGACCATCGGTTCGGTGCAGGCCATCGTCCTCGACCGGAATGGCGAGCAGTACGGCGCCGGCGACCGTCGCCGCATCGGTGCCGTTATTTCCTTGGAAAGGCGTCGCGGTCGCAAACACGACGACGATGAGTAGGGCAGTCTGCCCGCGCCCGCACGGCGGAGCCCGGGCCGGGAGCCGATATATGGGGTTCGATCAGGATCGGGTCGGCAGCCCTATGATTTGACATAGAGGGGACTCAGGCGGTTTCACGTCGAAGCCGCTAGGATCTCGCGCAATCGTCGTGGCAGAGACCGGAACGCCATCGTGTCATCTCGCGCCCAAGTCTTCGCCTTGCTGCTTTCGAGCCCTTTGCTCTTGATCGGCTGCGCAGGGGGCGGCCCCTATCAAAGCACGGCCGAGGTCGTGCGCTCTGGCCGCGACACCGTGACGGTCAGCGCCGAAAGCTGGCTCGACGCCCAGGAAGCCGCGGCCCGCTACTGCCGGCGTTTTCGCCGCAGCTACCTGACCATCGGCCGGCAGCCGGACGGCCAGGACCAAGCCAGCTCCGTCTACCAGTTCGACTGCATCAACACCGTCGGTGACTAGAGCATGATCGTGTCACGCCGCAAGGGCGTGACGCGTGAATCATGCTCTAACTTGTTGAGGTAGATCAAGATTCACGGCTCAGATCGCTTCGATCTAAGCCGATCTCGATCTAGCCGCGACCGCCGGGGCGGCAGTTCGCTGTGCGTGCTCATCCTTTTTGGGCATGGCAAGCCGCGCCTCCGGCAGATAAGCTCCCGCCTCAGAACCCCTGCGGGCAAGGCGCCGGCGGAGTGACAACCACAGGTCGTCTGCCCACGGGATGACACAATTTTGAGAGGGATTGAGATGAAGGGATACCTGCTGCGAGGATTCATGGCGCTCCTGCTGCCGGCGCTGTGGCTGAGCGCGGCCTTGGCCGCCGACGTCACCGTCGCGACCACGGCCATTGTCGAGCATCCGGCCTTGGACGCGACGCGTGACGGCGTGCGCGACGAGCTGGCCGCGGTCGGCTATGAAGTCGGCAAGAACCTGACCTTCACCTACGAGAGCGCCCAGGGCAATCCGGGCACCGCGGCGCAGATCGCCCGCAAGCTGGTCGGCGACAACCCCAGTGTCATCGTGCCGATCTCGACGCCTTCCGCGCAGGCCGTCGTCGCCGCGACCAAGGACATTCCTGTGGTCTTCGCAGCGATCACCGATCCCCTCGGCGCCAAGCTGGTCCGCTCGATGGACAAGCCGGGCGGCAACGTCACCGGCACGTCGGATCTCTCGCCCATTGCAAAGCATCTGGCGCTGATCAAGGAGATCACGCCCCAGGCGGCGACGGTCGGTGTGCCCTTCAACCCGGGGGAGGCCAACTCGGTCAGTCTGATGAAGCTGATCCACAAGCACGCGCCGGATCATGGCCTGGAGGTTGTCGAGGCGCCGGCGACCAAGTCCGCCGACGTCCTGGCGGCGGCGCAGAGCCTGGTCGGCAAGGTCGATGCGATCTACGTGCCGACCGACAACACAGTTGGCTCGGCCCTGGAGGCGGTGATCAAGGTCGGCGTCGAAAACCGGGTTCCGGTCTATGCCGGCGACACCGACTCGGTGGCGCGCGGGGCCATTGCCGCCCTGGGCTTCAACTACTACGACGTCGGGCGCCAGACCGGGAAGATCGTCGTACGTGTCCTGAAGGGCGAGAAGCCCGGCGACATCGCGGTGCAGGGTGTGGAAATCACCGAGCTGCACCTCAACCCGGCGATGGCCGAGAAGATGGGCGTTACCCTGCCCGAGAAGGTGCTGGCTCGGGCTCAAAAAATCGTCGAGTAGCCTCCTGGACCGACTCCCACGGAGGCGAGGGACGTGAACCTGATTGCCTTCCTCGGGGCGATCGAGATCGGGCTGGTCTTCGGTCTCGTCGCCCTGGGGGTCTTCCTGTCCTTCCGGGTCCTGAACTTTCCGGACCTGACGGTGGACGGCAGCTTTCCGCTGGGCGCCGCCGTCGCCGCGACCTTCATCGTGTCCGGCAGCGACCCCTATCTGGCGACCGGCGTGGCGATTCTGGCCGGCGCCGCCGCCGGGCTGGTCACGGCCTTCCTGAACCTGCGCTTCGGGATCCTGCACCTGCTGGCCTCGATCCTGACCATGATCGCGCTCTATTCCATCAACCTGCGGATCATGGGGCGCCCCAACGTCGCCATCATCACCGAGCCGACGGTGCTGACGCCTTTCGAGGGGCTGGGCCTGTCGAGTGCCGCGCTCAAGCCGCTTTTCGCCCTGGCCGTGGTCGTCCTGGTGGCGGTCTTGCTGGCGCGGTTCCTGGCCTCCGACTACGGCCTTGGGCTGCGCGCCACCGGCGCCAACGCGCGCATGGCCAGGGCCCAGGGGGTGGCGACGGGACGCAGCACCTATGTCGGTATGGCCATCTCCAACGCCATGGTGGCGCTGGCCGGCGCGCTTTTTGCGCAGATGAACGGCTTCGCCGACATCACCATGGGCACCGGTACAATCATAGTCGGCCTGGCCGCGGTGATCGTCGGCGAGGTGGTCCTGCCGATGCGCCGTGTGGTCTTCGCGATCCTGGCCTGCCTGCTGGGCTCGGTGGTCTATCGTCTGGCCGTCGCCCTGGCGCTCAACGCAGACCTGCTGGGGCTCAAGGCCTCCGACCTGAACCTGGTCACTGCGATCCTCGTGGCCCTGGCGCTGATCCTGCCGGGCGCCCGCAATCCCATCAAGGCGATGATCGCCAGGGCGGGTGCCAAGTGATCCGGGTCGAAGACCTGCAGGTCACCTTCAGCGCCGGCACGGCGATGGAGACCCACGCCCTGCAGGGCGTCGGCCTTGAGATTGACGCCGGCGAGTTCGTCACGGTTATCGGCTCCAACGGCGCGGGGAAGTCGACCCTGCTGAACTGCCTGACCGGCGACGTGACGCCCAGCGTCGGCGCCATCCGGTTCGACGACACGCCCGTCACCCGCTGGCCGGCCGAGCGGCGCAGCGCCCTGGTGGCACGGGTCTTCCAGGACCCCATGGCCGGCACCTGCGAGAGCCTGAGCATCGAGGAGAACCTGGCGCTGGCCGCCATGCGCGGCGGCGGCCGGGGCTTCGGACTGGCCCTGACGGCGGCCAGGCGCACGGCCTTTCGCGAGCGGATCGCGCGTCTGGGCCTCGGCCTGGAGAACCGGCTGGGCGACAGCATGGGCCTGCTCTCGGGCGGGCAGCGCCAGGCGGTGAGCCTGATCATGGCGACCCTGCGGCCGACCAAGATCCTGCTGCTGGACGAGCACACGGCGGCGCTGGACCCGCGCATGCAGGACTTCGTCCTGAGGTTGACCCGCGATCTGGTTGAGGCCGAGAACCTGACCACCCTGATGGTCACCCATTCCATGCGCCAGGCCCTGGCCTTCGGCAGCCGCACGGTGATGCTGCACGAGGGCCGGGTGGTCTTCGACGTCAAGGGCCCCGAGCGCTTGCAGCTGGGCGTGACCGACCTGATGGCCCTCTTCTCCAAGGTCCGCGGCGAAGAGCTGGATAGCGACACACTGTTGTTGGGCTAGAGCATGATCGTGTCAGGCCGCAGGGCGTGACGCGTGAATCCTGCTCTAACTTCTTGAAGGAGAGCAGGATTCACGGCGCAGATCGATTCGATCTGAGCCGATTTTGGTCTAGGTGACGCCCTCGCCGCCTTGGCGGGCCGGCAGAATCGCTTGGTCTATAAAGAAGAGGTCGGTTAGGAACGCGCGAAGCGCGATCAGGCCGTTCGTGTTGTCGACCATGTCGGAAGTGATCGACGGCCTGTCGAGTAGAAGCGTAATCACCGACCGTGCCACCGCCATGTTGTCGAGAAACCGGTCCCGGAAGGGCTGGCTGGTGTCGGTCACAAATACCGCGGGCACGACCTCCTGCATCTCGTCCAGGGCACCGGCAAAGCGATTTAGGTATTGACGGACCTTGGAGACGCCCTCGTTCTCAATTTCGCGCTTCCGACCCTGGGCAGCATAGGCCAGCATGAATTCGTAGGCTTCTTCCACCACGTCGATGGCATTGCGCATCGCCGCAGCGGCGTCGTGATCAATGCTGCCGGTCATGAAACGTGCCCCTGGCAAAGAGCGGGCCGCGGCCCGCGATCATAGATACGAGCACCGCGCGATGCTCGGGCAGGATCGAGAAATAGATGTGGAGGATAACTAGAGAAAGCAGCGCCAGGGATGCAAGCCCATGGATCACGTAGACCACGCCCCATTGTGGATCTGTCAGGATCGACGGGTCGCGTTGCCAAAATGGCGTGTCGATCTTCAGGAGCATGATCAGGCCCGTGACAAGGAGCGCGAGTAGGATGATCGCCGATGACCAGTGATATCCTTTCTGATAGGCGTTGTATTTAGCCGGCTTGAGGGCCGGAGTGCGACCGACGGTATCGGCTGCGATCTCTCGAAGATCCTCCAAGCCTAGGGTCATCTCACGTAGGCCGTGCACAAAGGCCACTCGTGCGAAATGAAAGAGCACGAGCGCGACCAGGAACAGCCCCGTGATCCAGTGAATCGGAACCCAGTCGAAACGTATGCCCATGATCGGAAGAAATGCTGTCGCGCAAAGCGCGATGACGCTCAGCGCCATCGCCCAGTGAAACACTCTGTCCGGCAAGCTGTGGCGCGTGCTCATCTCGCCTGGGCCTGATCGCATGCGGCACGTTCCAGTCTCAAGAATCGATCTTGATGCTGTGAAAGTGTCGACCTTGTCGGGCCCTGCGTCTAGCCCTGAGCAGCAGGTGAACGGCGATCACGACGCCGGCGAGGGCGACCGGGATCCAGAGGATGTCCCAAGACACGCCGACCAGCAGCTTCTGACCGAAGACGTCCTTTGTATAGCGCAGCACTTCCATCGGCGGCCTAGACCAAGGATCGCACCGCGCGCTTGGCCAGGTTCGCCATCAAGGGCACCTTGAAATGATTATAGTTCAGTGGCTTGGCCCCGCTGGAGGCCACCCGAGCCACGAGCGTCTCGATCTCCTCGCCGGGCGTCTCGCCCTTGAGTAGATCCTCAACGTCGGTCAGCCGCCGCGGTGTGCATTGCACGGAACCACAGGCCATCCGTACATCCGAGATCCGGCCATCTTCAAGTTTCGCCGCCATGGCGACGTTGACCAGGGCGAAGTCCCAGACGTTGCGATCAGCCACCTTCTCGAAATACTGATGCGATCCGGCCCACTTGCCGGGATAACGCACGCCGAGAAGAAGATCGCCGGGCTCGAGGACCGTCATACGGGTGATGTCGATCTCCGGGCCGATAAAGAAGTCCTCCGCCTTGACGCTGCGCTCACCGTCGTCGTTCCGGACCACCATCTCAGCCTCGAGCACGACGGTCACCGGTGCCGTGTCCGAGGGCGTCACCGCCACGCAGCGACTCGCTTCGAACAGCGCATGCTCTCGGTTCATGGCCGTCGGCGTGTTCGCGTAGCAGGTATTGCCGCCTGCGCGGTAGCAGGGAAAGCCGTCTCGGTAGTAGAAGCAGCGGGTATCCTGACTGAGGTTGCCTCCCATGCTACCGACATTGCGGATCTGCGGACTTGCGACCCGACCGGCGGCTTCGGCAAGCGCCGGGAACTTTTCGCGCACGAGCGGACTCTCGTTCACTTCCGTCAGAGTCGTCATAGCGCCGATCCAAAGACCGCCGTCGCCTTCTTCGCGAATGCCGTGAAGCTCCTCGACGCCGGAGATGTCCACCACCACCGGGGGCGTTTTCACCCGGTCTTTGAACCAGTCCAGACTGTCCTTGCCACCTGCGATGACCCAGGCGTCCTTACCGTGCTCGTCCAGCAACGCCAAGGCGTCTTCGACAGAGCCGGGCTGGAAGAGTTCGAATTCATGCATGACGTCAGACATCGTTCGTCTCCCGATTTGCCCGCTTACTGGCTGTTGGCCTGCAGCAGCCTGTAGGACTGCGGCTGCTCGGCGGCTGCGTTGACGATCATATCCGTCACCACCGGAACCCGGTTGAAGACATGGCCGCCAAGCGCATCGGATATGGCGCAGAGCAGTGCCGAGGAGGCGGAGCCTTCAAGCGGCTCGCCGATTCCCTTCGCACCGATCGGGTTCTGCGGATCGGGCTCATTCACAGCGTCCCACCCCATCTCGACAGGGACATCCAGGAAGCTCTTCGGCTTGGCCTGGTAGAGGCCGCGCGCGCCGGGGCGTCCATAGGCAGGGTCGTAGATATGCCGCTCGGTGGAGGCGAGGCCGAAGCCCATGACCGCGCCGCCGCGCACCTGGGCTGCGAGACCCATTGGATGGACCACCGTGCCACAGTCGGCGACACCGATGTAGTCGAGGATTTCGTACTTCCCGGTCTCGAGATCGAGCTCGATTTCGACGAAGCTTGCCGAGAGCGCTGGTACCGTGCCCTCCTTGGGCAGGTTGTCCTTGGCAACGCCGATGAGGCCCGTGCCGGCGATCGCGGCGACGGAGGCTTGGGTCATCGGATTGATATCGTCGGGCGCCTCATGTCCGTCGAACGCACCGCCGAGTTCGATCGCCTTCTTGGCGCAGTCGCCAAACGAAAGGCGCTTTGCGGAGTCGCTCTTGTTGACCACGTGCTCGTCTTCGAGATCGTAGTCTTCGGGCGCGCCGCCCAGCTCCATCGACGCGATTTTGATCAGCTTCTCCTTCGCATCCATGGCCGCGACCCAGTTGGTCCGGGACATGGTGAAGCTCGTGTTGGACCCGAACTGACCGAGATTCCAAGGCAGGCTCTTGGCGGTGCCGCCCCTCTCGATCACGCAACGTTCCCAGGCGTAGCCGAGCGCCTCGGCCGCCACGCGCGACGTCGATGCATAGGAAAATGTGCCAAGATTGCCGACGCCGGTGTGGATGTGAAGAATCCCGTCCGGCGTTATGCGAACCAGCCCGTCAAAGCCGTTCCGCCCGGCGCTGTGATAGGCTTGACCGATGCCGCAGGCGCGGACCTTCGAGCCTTCGCGCTTCCCCGATTGCTTCGAACGTTCGGACCAGTTGAAGCGCGCGGCGCCTTTTTCGAGGGCTTCACGCAGATAGGCGCTGGTGACCGGCCCTTGCTCGGCGCCGTATTTGGCGTCCTTGCCGCCGCCGCCCGGGGCATTGGCAACCCGAAGAGCCAGACGGTCGATGCCGAGTTCGCGCGCCGCCTTGTCGAGCAAAGGCTCGAACATGTTGGCGGCCTGGTTCTCTCCGGGTCCGCGTTGCGCGCCCTTGGGCACGGTATTGGTCAGCACCGGCACGGCCCGAAACCGCATGGTTTCCGGCTGGTACACCATCGTGGTTGCGGAGCCGACATTGTTGAAGTCCCAAAAGCCCGTGGTACAGCCGAGGTCCTGCACGACATAGACGTCGGCTGCCGTGATCCGGCCGTCCTCGCGAAAGCCGAACTTCGCCCAGGCCTGAAAGCCGGCGCGGGCGTAGCCGTTGTCGTACTCCTCGCCGCGGCTGACGCGCAGGAGTGCCGGCCGGCCGCCCATTTTCTTTGACATGAGCGCCGGCAGCGCCATCAGCGGATAGGAGGTGCCCTTTCCGCCAAAGCCGCCGCCGCAATATTCGGCGACGAAGACCAGATCGGACTGCTCGATCCCCAAGAGTCTCGCAAGCGCCGGCTGGGCGAAGGACGTCGACTGGGTCGAGCCCCAGACATGGCACTTGCCGTTCTCCCAATAGGCCGCCGCCGAGCGAGGCTCCATGGCATGATGGGCGTTGGAGGCGTGAACGATCGTCTCCTCGACGACGACAGCTGCGTCCTCGAATGCCTGGTCGACGTCGCCGAAGCCCCATTCGACGACCGGAGCCCCTTTGGGAAGCGCCTCGTCGCCGGCGAGGGCGAAGTCCTTGCCGGTCCATTTGGTCTCGCCGAAGTCCACCCCCCGGCCCGCGACGTTGCCGCCAGAGAGCGCATTCGGACCACCGGGTTTCAGGCTCTCGAGCGGATCGACGCAAAATGGCAGCGGCTCGAGCTCGAGCTCGACCGCCGCGATGGCATCTTCCGCTGCCTGTTCGGTCTCGGCGGCGATTGCCACGATCGGTTGGCCGGCATAAGCGGGCTCGGCGGAAAGTATCGGTTGTCCCGGGGCCGCCGGCTGCTTCACCTCGTCCGGCGTAAGCGCCACGAGAAAACCCGGAACCTTCATCGCCTTCGAGAGGTCGACTTTCTTCACCTCGGCGTGCGGCATCGGCGAGGCCAGGATTCTGACGAACGCCATGCCATCAGCGCGGAAATCCTCCGCATACTTGGCCCTGCCGGTGACCTTCGCTTCGAGATCGGGCGGCGTGAAGTCTTTACCGATTAGCCTATACGCCATGATCAGGCCCTCCCTGCGGCTTTCATGACACCGCGCAAATAGTGGTCATAGGCCCCGCAGCGGCAGAGATTGCCCGACAGAGCCAAGCGCGCCTCTTCCATCGTCGGACTCGGGTTCTTGTTGAGCAACGCCACCGCGGAGACGACTTGCCCGGGCGTGCAGAATCCGCATTGAGGCCCGATCTCGTCGATGAATGCCTGTTGCAACGGGTGCAGCGCGCCATCGGCACCAGCGACGCCCTCCACGGTGACGATTTCCTTGCCGCGCACGCGGTGAGTCAGCGTCGAACAGGAGTAGAGGGTCGTCCCGTCGGCCATCACGGTGCAGGCGCCGCACTCGGCACGATTGCAGCCGATCTTCGTGCCGGTCAGCCCCAGGCGATAGCGGAGCGTATAGGCCAGAGTCTCATTGGGCGTCGCCTCGACTTGGCGCTTGCGCCCATTGACGGTCAGCGTGACCAGACGCTCGACCGCCCGCCCTTCCGCTTTCGCCTTCGTTGGATGTGAGAAAACATAAGCCGTGCCCGCGATCACGATGCCGGAGCACACGACGCCACGCAGGAAGTTGCGGCGGGTCATGTTCAGCGGTCTCCAGGTCGGGACCACAGACCCCTCCGGGCTCAATTCCTTTATGGCGGGTTCGGCCGTGTATTCAAGTGTCGGATCGTAAGGACCGTAGTCGTCCATAAAATCGCCTCCCATCACCGCCCCGTGATGTCTCACGCTTGTTATTCATGCTGGGGCAAACGCTATATACTAGCATACCACTTACGGTGGCAACATTGGGAAATTTTGCGAAGCCCAGTTGCAGCTTCCGGAGCTGGTGCCGATTCCGCGTGAGCGGAAAACACGTTAGATGAAGACTCGCCGTGGCCCGATGCTGTCGCGGAAAACCCGAACTAGGTGCTTAGTCCTGTGCGGATCCGCCGATTCGCTGCGTAGGCAGGACTTCGTTGAGGCGGGCCTCGATCTCATCGCGCTGCGCGAAGCTGGACTGGGTGCCGGCGACGGTACAGCAGAGCCCGGCGGTCACACTGGCGAAGCGCAGGGCCTGCTGCAGGGTCTTGCCTTCGTCCAGGGCCGCCACCAGACCGCCGGCAAAGGCGTCGCCGGCGCCCGTGGTATCGACCGGCGTCACCGGCAGCGGCGCGGCGCCCCAGTTGCCTTCGCTGCTGTAGGCCACCACGCCCTCGCCGCCGAGGGTGATGATGCAGGTCAGGTCGTGACGCGCGCCCAGGGTCTCGCCGATCTCGGCGAGGTTCTCGACGAAGATCCGCTCGGCCTCGGCCACCATGCGGGCCTCGATCTGATTGACCAGCAGGATATCCACCTTGGCGAGGGTCTTGGAGGGCACCGGGGCCGCCGGCGCGACGCTCAGCAGGACCTTGGCGCCTGCCGCATTGGCGCGGTCGATCAGGGCCCAGTTCTCCTTCGGCGTGACTTCCATTTGCAGCACCACCCAGCTGTCCGGACCCAGCAGCTTGTCCGGCACCTGGTCCGAGGTCGCCTCCAGGTTGGCTCCGCTGGCCACGCCGATGGCGTTCTCGCCCTTGGCATCGACGAAAATCGTGGCGCAGGCCGTCGGCTCCTTGCCCTGGCCCATGTGGTCGAGATCGACCCCGGCCTCGCGCAGCAGCGATGTGGCGAAGCCGCCCCAGTCGTCGGTCCCGACGCAGCCGACCATGGCCACCTTGTTGTCCTGGCCGGCCCGTGCGGCCGCCAGTGCCTGGTTCGCGCCCTTGCCCCCCGGAACCAGGAAATAGTGGCCACCCACCACCGTTTCTCCCGGTTGCGGCAGCTTTTCCACCTGCATGACGAGGTCGGCGTTCAGCGAGCCGAAGACGACGATCATGACGGTCCCTCTTGGCTTCGATTCCCTGGCTAGAGGTTACCAGACTTCGCCCCTTGTCAAGGCCGCCAGAAGCGCCTCAAGCCCCGACGGTCTCGCTCCGGGCGATGGCCAGGGCCTCTTCGAAGACCGCCGCGTCGCCGACGTGGTTGGCCAGCAGCAGAATCAGCTTGGCGCTCAGCTTGTGGCAGCCTGCCTCGTCCAGGTCGCGGTAGGCCTCGATCAGCCGGGCATAGAGATCGTCGGGCGCGGTCAGGCGATTCTCGGTCCTGAGCTTGGCCATCAGGCGGCTCCCCTGTCGGTTTGTCGGGCGGCCTGCCAGCCCTGGCCCAAGGCACGGTCGCGGGCGGCCAGCACGGTCTTCGCGTCCAGGTGACGGCCGCGTGCCGCCACGTGCTGGTCCGGGCGGAAGAGATACCAAGTCCCGGGCCGGGCGTCGTAGCGCTGCTGCACCAAGCCCTCACGGTCGATCAGGCGCGACGCATCGCCGCCTGCGGCGTCACCGTCGGATGGCACCCGAAGCGGCGCGATCTCGTGATCCGCAAGCCCGTCGAGGCCCGGCAGCAGGGAGGCCTCTCCGAAGCAAAGCAGAGTGAAACCCGGGCCGATGTGGCGCAGCAGCCAGCCGTCTCCCTCGCCGGTCCGCACCGGCGCATCGCAGGCGGCGGCGCCCGGCGGCGGCCCGCCGTCGAAGGGCTCCTGGTCGGCCGTGACCAGCGGAGAGTCGGCGGCCAGATAGGGCAGGGAGAGGCGGCCGCTGTTGACCAGGCGGCGGGCGAAGGGGCAATTTCCGGCGAGCTCCAGCACGGCGTCGCGGAAGGCGCGGCTGACCGCGCTCTTGGGCGTGATGAAGTCAGTCGCACGAGAGGAGTTGAGGATGTTTTCGTCCGCCGCCGGAATCCGCTCGATGTCGTAGCTCTCGAGCAGGGATTCGGAGGCTTCGCCGCGCAGGACGGCGGCCAGCTTCCAGGCCAGGTTGTCGGCATCCTGGATGCCGCCGTTGCCGCCGCGCGCGCCGAACGGCGAGACGATATGGGCGCTGTCGCCGACGAAGATCACACGCCCGTGGACGAAACGCTCCAGCCGGCGGCACTGGAAGGTGTAGACGGAGACCCAGTCGATTTCGAAGTCGCGGTCGCCGACCATCGCCCGGATGCGCGGAATGACATTTTCCGGCTTCTTTTCTTCCTCCGGGTCGGCGTCCCAACCGAGCTGCAGGTCAATGCGGTAGATATTGTCGGGCTGCTTGTGCAGCAGCGCCGATTGGCCCTTGTGGAACGGCGGTTCGACCCAGAACAGCCGCTCGGAGGGAAAATCCGCCTGCATTTCCACATCGGTGATGAGAAAACGCTCCTCGAATACCCGGCCTTCGAAGTCGAGACCCAGCATGGCGCGCACGGAGGATCCGGCGCCGTCGCAGGCAAGCAGATAATCAGCCTCGATCGTATATGATCCATCCGGTGTTTCGACGGTGGCCGTCACGCCGTCGGCCTGCCTGTCTACGGCGGTCACGCGGTTCTTCCATCGAAGGTCGATCACGTCGGGGAAATCAGTACAGCGCTCAACGAGATATTGTTCGACATAATATTGCTGAAGGTTGATGAAGGCCGGCATCTTGTGGCCAGGCTCCGGCAGCAGGTCGAAGGAATAGACCTCCCAGTCACCATGGAACAGCCGGCCGACCTTCCAGGTCACGCCCTTGGTAACCATGCGGTCGCCTACGCCCAGCCGGTCGAAGATCTCAAGCGTCCGCTTGGCCCAGCAGATCGCGCGCGAACCGGTGGAGACGACATCATTGTCGTCCAGCACCACCGAGCGGATACCGTGCAGCGCCAGATCGATGGCAGCCGCCAGACCGGCCGGACCGGCGCCGACGATGGCGACCGGATAACGCCCGGGCTTCGCGCCGGCAAGTTCCGGCGGTGTCGCATAGGGGAAAGGTTCGTAAGCAGTGCGCGGCATCCATCAAGATCCAGATTTTGAATCATCAAAATACAAGTCGACATCCATCGCCCTATGGGGAACGCCGATGATCGCGATACGTTCGGCTTCCACCTGATAGAAAATCAGATGCTCGCCTTCCCTAAAGCATCTGTAACCCTGTCTGACATCA
>CAJIAJ010000267.1_pt1 | contig 15263 bp, 10 predicted proteins | sample 9199121 | NCBI WGS metagenome assembly CAJIAJ01 (sample SAMEA7708267, study PRJEB35096) | sediment metagenome | biome: marine neritic benthic zone biome [ENVO:01000025]; feature: sediment [ENVO:00002007]; material: shallow marine sediment [ENVO:03000034] sea grass bed [ENVO_01000059] ...
GCAGCCGCCCCGCGAAGTCCGGGATCTCCAGGCGCACCGTTGCGCGGCCCTGCTCGTCGGCGACGATGTTGCGCTCGAAAAGAGCGACTGTACGGACCGTGCGCGTGGTCACGCCCTGGGCGTTGGCCGCCGCCGCCTTCATCTCGGCGTCGCCGCCGGAACGATCGGCATCGCCACCCGCACCCGCCGGGATCAGGTGGCCGTAGAGGTCGCGCAGGTCCAGCGCCAGGCGCCGCTGGTGCAGGTAGTGGTCCTGGGGCGCCGGGCTGGCGAAGCCGGTCAAAGCCAAGATTCCTTCGTCGACGGCGGCCAGGGTCAGGCGCAGCTCCTGGCCGGCGACGGCCGGTCCGTTCAGTTGGATCGGCACCACGATCTCCCGGCGCGGCGTCACGGTTTCGGGCAGGTCGAAGGACACCTCGATCTGTCGCTGCGCGCGGTCGATGGCGAACCAGCCCAGACCCAAGGCGCGCACCGGCAGGTAGGAGGGCGCGCCGGCCTTGGGTCGGAAGGCGGTGACCAGCAGGTAGGCGCCCGGCCCCCAGTCGCGGTCGACCTCCAGGGCGATCTCGGCGCCCGCTTCGGGCAGTTCGATCAGCTGGCTGTACCGGACCCGGTCGTTGACGACCTGGACCAGGGCCTTGCCGGCGAAGGGCGCCTTGACCTGCGCGGTCAGGCGCTCGCCGTGGGCCACGTCCTTGCGGTCGAGGGTAACCTCCAGGGCATCGGGCCGGTCCGGCGAGCGGCCGGCGTACCACCAGCCGCTGTGGAAGCGGTAGCTGGCGGCGGCCTCGCCCTCGGCGTCGTAGACGTCCAGCCGGAAGCGGCCGTCGCCGGGTGCCTGGGTCAGGCGCGCCTGCCCTTGCGCGTCGCTCTCCACCTCGCCGCTGGTGATGGGCTCGTCGTGGATGACGCGCCGGGCGCGCCAGCGGCCGCCCTGGCGGTACCAGTTGTACTGATAGGACTCGCGGATCCATTCGTAGGCCAGGCGCCGCCCGGCGACGGGCTGCCCGTCGGGATCCAGGGCCACGACATCGAAGGCCGCCTCCGCGTCGCGCCGCAGCTCGTCGCCCTGGAACCGGGGCCGCAGCCCGATCTCGACCGCGCGGCTGCGCACCGGCAGGCGCAGGCCGACATTGACCGGCCGGCCGCCGACGTCGAAAAGCGCGACCTGCAGCCGGGCCGCCAGGGGCCCGCTGCTCTCCGGCAGGCCGCGCAGGCGCAGCGGCAGGGCGGCCAGGCCTTCTGCGTCGGTCGCAAAGCTCTGGGTCTGACCGGCGACCGGCGGTAGTTGCTCCTGCACCAAGCCGAAGTGGAAGGCTTCGTAACCGGGATAGGGACGCGGGTCACGTTCCAGCGACAGCCGCCACTCGCCGCGCAGGTCGGCCGCCGCCGGCCCATAGAAGTACTTGGCCGTAAGCGCGGCCGTCGCCTCCGCCTCCGGGCGCAGGTAGCCAGCGTCGCTCTTCAGCTCCAGGCCGACGCGCTGGGGTACGAAGTCCTCGACCAGGAAAGCCGTCTCGCCGATGCTTTCGCCCTCCGGGTCCAGGTGCGCGGTGACACTCCAGCTGCCGCTGCGCGCCGCCGGGCCGAGCGGGATCTCGAAGCCGAAGCCGCCCTGTGAATCGCCCGGGACGGTATCCCGCTGGATCTCGCTGCCGTCGGGGCGCAGGACCTTGATCGTCAGCGGCACCCCGGCGATGGCCCTCGACTGCGCGTCACGCAGCAGGGCCGACAGCCGGACTGTCTCGCCGGGGCGGTAAACACCGCGCTCGCTGTAGAGGTAGGCGTCGACCTCGCCGGCCAGGTGACGGCCGGCGACGCCACGGTCGCTGAGATCGAAGGCCGGGCCGGTCAGCTGCAGGAAGTTGAAGTCGCCGCCGGCGTGCCGTGCAGCCAGGTAGGCCGGCTGATGACCGCCGCGGCCGCGCACCAGGCCCGGTGCGAAGCTGGCCAGGCCTCGAGCATCGCTGCGTACTTCGCCCAGGATGGCGTTGTTGCGCGCGATCAGTTGCAGGCGCACATCCTCCAGCGGCTCGGCCGTCTCCAGCGAGCGCACGTGGACGTTCAGCCCGTCGGCGCCCTGCAGGGTCATGAGCCCCAGGTCGGAGACCAGCAGCCACTGTGTCGCCAGCGCTTCCCAGGGCTGTTCCGCCGCCTTCTCCTGCTCGGGCGTGCGCGCGACCAGCACGTAGAGGCCTTCGCTTCGGGCCGCCAGCGCCTCCTCCAGCGAGACCTGGGTGGTGACCTCGACGTTCTGCTGCGTTGCGACCTGGACCCGGCCGTCCCAGACCAGGGCGCCCTGGGTATTCTCGATGCCGTCGACGCCGAAGCCGTTGAGCTCCTGGTTCATCAGATTGGACAGCAGCGGGCCGACAAGGTTGCGCTCGTTGATGTGATAGAGCCGAAGTCCGACCTCGGCGACGTTGACCGACTTGAGCGGCAGGAGGTTGTCCCGCGACTTCGGCAGGACATAGCGATTGCCGGCGAAAGACACCCGCGCTTGCCGGTCCTTGACCGCGAAGAAGCGCTCCGCCGTGCGGGCCAACACCAGTCCGCTCGCCGCGGGCAGGCTGGTCTTGACCTCCAGGCGGTAGCTCCGGCCGTGGCGCAGGCCGCGAATGCAGAGGCGCTCGCCGGTTACCGAGACGTCGACGTCTTCGGCGGGTTCGAGCACGATGTAGTCGGCCGGCTGCAGGGGCAGGGGCTTGCGCAGCTTCTCGGTGAAGATGACGCAGGCGCGGGGCACCGCGTTCTCGCTCTCCACCGTTACCGAGGCGACGCGCAGCTCGAAGCGCTTCAGCAGCACCTCGAGCCCCTGCCGGTTCAGGCTGTCGGGAAAGATCTCGACCGCCCTCAGATAGAGGTTCACACCGACGCGCTGCTCGCCCTGCGCCAGATAGGCCTCGGCCAGGCTGCTCAAGGCATAGGACTCACGGTGCGGGCTCTCGGCCTTCTCGTAGCTGACGTAGGCCGCTGCCGCGGACTCTGCCGGCCGGTCCGCGTTCAGATAGGCGCGCGCCAGGCTGGCCCAGTCCGCGGAAAGGCCACCGCGGCGGATCGTGCGCACCTCGGCCGGGAGCAAAGACCTGTGCCGGCCTGCCGGCGAATTCAACAGGCGGCTCAGCCGCGTGCGCAGCGCTTCGCTTGTCTCGCCGTCTGTGTCTGCGTCTTGAATCTCGACCTGCAGCAGCAGGCGTTCCTCCAGCAGCGCGGCCTCGGCGCTGAGGTCCGGCACCTCGAAATCAGGGTCGATCAGGCCGCCGTAGGTGGCGTCTTGCGCCAGGCCATGCCCGGCGGGCGCGATCGTGAGAAAGACCAGGAAAAAGGTCGCAAGGCTGCGCATGGTTACCCCCCGTGAGTCCAAAAGAGCCGCGACCCCGACTTCGAAGGGCAAGCATGGCGGCACTGCGCCGGAAAAGCGTTCGCGCCGCGCAGATTTCATGGAGAAAAGATGGCGGAACCTCGCGCGCGGTGCCTGAGGTGCTTCAGTCCCGCGCCGCCAGGCTCACGCCTTCGACGACCCGGTCGCTGGGGTAAAGCACGATCCGCTCCCCGGCTTCGAGACCTTCCAGGATCTCGGACTCCAGGCCGTTCTGCCGTCCGGGGGTCACCTGGCGCTTCTCGGCCCGACCCTCGCGATCGACGAAGACCGCCCAGTCGCCGCCTTCGCGGAACAGGGCGCTCAAGGGCACCCGCAGGACGTCGTCGCTTTCCCAGAGCACGATCCGGACTTCCAGCTGATAGCCGTGGCCGAGACGCTTCCAGCGCTCCGGCGGATCGGTGAAGTCGACGATCACGTTGACCCGTTGCTCCTCGATGCCCAGGGCCGAGACCTTGGTGAAGCCGTAGGGCTCGACACGCTCGACCCGGCCGTTCAGAGGACCACCGCCGCCCCACTCCTCGATGAGGACCCTCTGTCCGGCCTCGACCTTGACGGCGTCGGTCGACAGCAAGTCCGCGACGATCTCCAGGTCCTCCGGATCGCCGATCTCGATCAGCGGCTCGCCTGGCGAAACCACGCCCTCGCTCTCGTGCAGCACGCGCAGCACCCGGCCGCTGACCGGCGCGGTGACGGGCACGCAGGGACAGGAAGGCTGGAGACCCCGCGCCTGCAGGGGTGACAGCAGCTCGGCCCGGGCGCGCTCCAGCTCGGCGCCGCGCATGTCCAGGGCTGCCCGCGCCGTGTCCAGGGTCGCCTTGGCGGTCTTGTAGGCGCGCTCGTCCTCGTCCAGGCGGCGCTGCGCAATGGTGTCGTCGCGGATCAGGCGCCGGGAGCGCTTGACCTCCTGCTCGGCGAAGACCAGGTCGGCCTGGGCCCGTTCAAGCTCGGCCCTGGCCAGGTTGCGCGCCGCCTCGGCGGTTCGGACCGCGGCCCGGGCCTGGGCTTCGCTGCGCACGTCCAGGAAGGCGGGGTCGATGGGCTCGATCTCGGCGACCACGGTCTGGTCGGCCTTGACCGGGTCGCCGACCTCGATCTCGATGCGCCGCGCGCGGCCGACGATGGGCGCAGAGATGACGAAGACGTCGCGCACCTGGGTCTCGCCTTCCTCGCTGACGGTGACCACCAGCGGGCCGCGCTCGACCCGCACGAGGTCGACCGACACCGGCTGCGGCCGGAAGGCATAGACCAGGCCCGCAGCCAGGATCAGGAGCAGAAGACCCCAGAAGACCGTTCGCCGTGCCGTGACGCTCATGCCTCCGCTACTCCCCAAGGCTATTCACGTGTCTTCAGGACCGCGATCAGGTCCAGGCGGTCGACCCGCCGGCGCACGATGGCCGCAGAAACGATGGTTGCGGCCAGGGTGATCAGGATCGAAGTGCCGAAGGTCGAGGATTCGATGACCAGCGGCACCCGGTAGAGGTCGGTTTCGAAGAGGTCGGTGATCAGCCAGGCCAGGCCGGCGCCGCAGAGGCAGCCCAGCGGCAGGCCGATGAAGACCAGGATCGTAACCTCGCCCAGCAGGAGATAGGAGATCTCCAGCCGGCTCATGCCGAGGACCCGCAGGGTCGCCAGCTCGCGGCCGCGCTCCGACAGGGCGATGCGCGCCGAGTTGTAGGCGACGCCGACCGCCAGGGTACAGGCGAAGACGGTGTAGAAGCTGATGAAGATGTACATGATCCGCGCCATGGTCTCGTAGAACTTGGCCACGGTGGCCTCGCGCAGCATCACCGCCGAGACCGCCGGCAGCGCCTTCAGCTCGCGATAGAGTTCGGTTTGCTGCAAGGGGTCGACCAGCAGGTGCAGCAGGTCGACCGCAGGCCGCTCGCGCATCATCCGGTTGGCTGCCTCCAGGCTCATGTAGGCCGCGGTGCCGATGTAGGTCTCGACCACGCCGGCCACCGGCACCTCGCGCACCGGCCGCCGGCCCTCCAGGACCTCCACCGTCACGCTGTCGCCGCGTCCGACGCCCAGGATCTCGGCCAGCTTCTCGGTCAGCACCAGCCCCTCGGGCGGGATCGGCACGACCCGGCCCTCGGCGTCGTAGGCCGGCTGCAGGCGCGCGTCCCGCGGCAGGCCGGTGATCGCCTCGCGCTTTTCGCGCTGACCGCTGCGAAAGCGGACGGAGAGCATCCGGGCGGGCTCGACCGCCAGCACGCCGGGCAGGCGCGCGAACTCGTGGGTCACGACGCTGGACTGCGGCTCGACCAGGGCCACGGTGACGTCCTGGTGCTGGGCGTCGAAGAAGTAGACCTGGACCATGTGCTCGATGGCGTCGAGCCAGTGCAGCGAGACGATCAGCACCGAGATCGCCATCGCGATGCCGAGCGAGGTCATGGCGGAGCGGATCGGCCAGCGAATGATCTGCCGGAAGATCATGCGGGTCGGCTGGTCCAGGCTGCGGGCCAGGGCACCCAGCCGGGCCCGGCGGTAGAGCGGTGGCGCCGGCGGCTGCATGGCCTCCGCCGGCGGCAGGGCAACGGCCCGACGTACGGCGCCCCAGGTGCCCAGCAGGGCCGCGCCCAGGCTGACCAGGGCGGCGATGGCATAGGCGGCCGGGCCCGGGCGGTAATAGATGAAGGGGAAACGGTACTGCTCGGCGAAGATCTCGGTCATGAAGTGGCCGAGCCAGGAGCCGACGGCCCAGCCGATCAGGATGCCCAGGCCGGCGATTGCCATCACCAGCTTCATGTAGTGCCAGCCGATCTCCAGGCTGGAATAGCCGAAGGCCTTGACCAGGCCGATCTCCGCTCGCTCGATCGCGATCAGGCGGTTCAGCACCATGTTCGTCAGGAAAGCCGCGACCGACAGGAAGATGGTCGGCAGGATGGTGGCCAGGTTCCTCAGCTGGTCCAACTCGTTCATGACGAACCAGTTGGAGACCTGGTCCTTGCGGTCCAGGGCGCCGGTCCCGCCGTAGTCCGCCAGCAGCAGGTCCAGCCGGTCGATGACGTCCTCCGAAGCGGCACCGCGCAGCAGCGACAGCGCCACGTCGTTGAAGGCGCCGTCCAGATCGAAGGCGGCGGCCAGCGCTTCCTCTCCCATCCAGAGCACGCCGAAGCGCTGGTCGTCGGGCATCAGGGCGCCCGGGCCGATGGAATAGACGTACTCCGGCGAGAGCGCGACCCCGACCACCTCCAGGCGCCGCTTGTGGCCGTTGATGATGGCGTGCAGATGGTTGCCGGGGCCGAGGCCGTGGCCTTCCGAGAAGGTCTCGCTGATCACCACCTCGTCGGGGCGGCCGGGGGCCACAAAGCGGCCCTGGCGCAGTGCCAGGCGGTTGAGCTTCGGCTCGCCGTGCTCGGGGATCGAGGCCAGGACGCCGATCACCGGCTCGGCGAAGCCCTCGACGTCCAGGATCGCCAGCTCGACGATTCGCGTTTCCACCGTCTGCACGCCGGGCAGGGCCGCGATGCGCGAGGCCAGACGCTCCGGCGCCCGCTTGACGCTGGCGAAGACCTGGGCGAAGCGGTAGCGCTCGTAGTAGGCCTCGGCGGTGCCCTGCAGGGCTTCCAGCGCGGTCAGCGACATGACCAGCACGGCGACGCCCGAAGCGATGACCAGCGCGATGGCCAGCACCTGGCCGCGCAGGCGCCAGAGGTCGCGCAGGAGCTTGCGGTTCAGCGCGCGCACTGCCCTACCACTCCAGTTCCTGCGCCGGGCGGCGGTCGGGGTTCTCGGTCACCTCGACGATGTGGCCGTCGCCGAAACGCACGACCCGGTCGGCCATGCTGGCGATGGGCGCATTGTGGGTGATCAGGGCCGTGGTCGTGCCCAGGTCGCGGTTGACCGCCTCGATGGCCTCCAAGACACGGATTCCCGTGGCGCTGTCCAGGGCACCGGTCGGCTCGTCGCAGAGCAGCACGTCGGGCCGCTTGGCGATGGCCCGGGCGATGGCGACCCGCTGCTGCTCGCCGCCCGACAGTTGGGCCGGGAAGTGGTTCAGCCGCTTCTCCAGACCGACCAGCGCCAAGGCCTCCGCCGGCGCCATGGGCCGGGGTGCGATCTCGGTCACCAGGGCGACGTTCTCCAGGGCCGTCAGGCTCGGCATCAGGTTGTAGAACTGGAAGACGAAGCCGACGTGGTCGCGGCGATAGCGGGTCAGGGCGGATTCGCTGCAGGCGGTCAGGTCCGTGTCATGGAACCAGACCTGTCCGTCGCTGGGCCGGTCGAGCCCGCCCAGGATGTTGAGCAGGGTCGACTTGCCGCTGCCCGAGGCGCCGATCAGGACCAGCAGCTCCGACTCGTAGAGGTCGAGATCGACGCCGCGCAGCGCCCGCACCGCCACCTCGCCGCTGCCATAGACCTTGGTCAGGGCGCGTGCACGCAAGGTGATGCGGCGTTCCCCCTGAGGGGCGCAGGCTTCCGCGGTGGCGGTCATGTCTGCGGCTCCGAACGGTCGGATCCGGGATCCCTCGGTCGGTCCCGGTCCCGGAAAGTCTGAGGTAATGCAAGCGGTCCCGGCCCGCCTTGATTCAAATCAGCGAAAGCCGAGCCGCGCTTCCAGGCCGGCGTAGTCGAGGTCCCGGAACAGGTGGGCCTGCCATCCCAGCGCCTCGGCGGCGGCGACGTTGGCGGCCGAATCGTCGACCAGAAGCAGCCGCTCCGGCGCTGTGCCGAGGGCTTCGCGGACCGTGTCGAAGAACGCGCGGTCCGGTTTCGCATGGCCCAGGCGGCCAGAGCTGAAGATGGCCTCGACCCGCTGCCCGAAATTCATCTCATTCTCGATATAGGCGGTCCGGCGCGCCTCGTTGTTGGTCGCAATCGCCTGCTTGCGGCCGGCGGCTGCGAGCTTCTCCATGACGACGAGCATGCGCTCGTCCGGCCGCGCATCCTTGGCGAACCAGTAGTCGAGAAGAGCCGCAGCGCCGGGCGCATAGCGGACACGATCCGTCCAGGCGGCAACATGGTCGAGCAGGTCGATCCGGCCGCGGATGATCTCGGCGAAGGCATCGGTGAAGACGGCCTCATGGAAGTCTTCCAAGGACCGCCCGATGTCCCTTTCGAAGTTTTCCTGCCACACAAAACGGCCTTCGACCATGTTCCTGTTCAGCACTCCGTCGAAGTCCCAGACAACGTAATCCACGTCGGTCATGCCAGCTCTCTCGCCCGCAAGGCTCTGCCTGTCCTGTTGTCGGCTGTCTTCACCCGGCCAGAGGATGTCCCGGACCGTAGTTCGGATGCGTCCCGTTCGCCGGGAGCAGCTCTCGGGTCGCTGTGCCGGGAAGGATGTGGAACTCAATGCCGAAGCCGCCGCCGGCCCCGGTGTCGTTGCTCTCGAGCAGCGCGTCGTAGGTGGAGATGTAGGGGCAGCCGCCGAGGTCTCCGTTCATCTGCCGCAGCCTCTGCCGCCCTTCCTCGTCGAGGCTCCCGCGCCGGCCGATGAACACGAGTGAAACAGCTTTCTTCAGGCCCGGGAAAATTTCCCTGGCCAGCGCCGGGTTCTTCTCGATCCAATCGTGCCAGCCTTCGACCCGCTGCAGGGCGGCGGCCAGGGCGGTGTCGGGTTCTCCGCTGTCGTCGATCAAGGGCTGCGATGCCCGCTCGACCGCGATCAGGACATAGTTGTCGCCGCCGGCGTTGCACCAATGCCCGACGAAGTCCGCAACGTCGGCGTCACCGAGCGGCACCTCTGCGTAGATGTCGCCGTGCATCAGACAGCCTTTGACCGGGAAGAAGTGATAGAGAAGGAAGGCGTTCTCCGTCAGGAAGCGGTGAATTTCCTCTTCGCTCGCGTCATCGCGCTCGATCAGGTCACGCAGGCGCGACACGGCCAGGTCGCGAAGGTCCTCCGTCCTCTGGCTGTCGGCGGCCGGATCGAAGCTCGAAAAGCGGTGCGCCAGCTCGAAGCTGTAGCCTTCCCCGGCGGCATAGGCGTGGGACGCGCTGCTGCCGAGATAGAAAAGTTCCGCCGCGTCGTCATCGAGCGCGAGCAGGTGCCTTTGCGCGCGCAGACCTTTCAGACTCTCCACCAGCTCCGGCTCGGGTCGATAGTCTTCGATCCGCTCCCGCGGGCCTTTTCCGATATGGGTCAGCCGGACGTCGAGCACACGCTGCTGCCGGACGACACGGATCGACCTCTGGACGGCGCTGTAGGGAATTGCCAAGCCTGCGAAAGTGGCTTGCATCATGTCCGCTTCTTGCCTGCGGCCCCGGCAAAGCCGCGATACGCGCGGTTCCGGAGCCTGAGGGTTGAATCGACGGGGCAAGCTAAGTGCGTAGGATAGCACGAATACAACCTTCGGGCCATGCAGTCGCGCTATCCGGGGAAAGGCGGCCAGTCCATGCGGCGGCGGAGTCTTTCAAGGTAGGCGCGCAGGGCGGGATTGTGGGCATAGACCGCGTGGCGCGGCGAGCCCACCATCTGCAGTCCGCCCAACAGGTCCGGCGGCTCGCCCTCGACGATCGCGCGGAAAGCGTGGGCGCGCTCCGGCGCCTCGCGCCGGTCGCGAAGGTGCTGGGCGATGAGATGCGCCAGGCGGTCGAAGTCGCCGAAGACCCCGGCGTTGGTCGCCAGAAAGCCGAGGGTGAAAAGGGTCGGATGGCGCGCCGTGAAGGCGGTGAGGAAGCCGGCGACCTTGGAGCCCTGCCACTCGAAGTACGCCGGGTCCAGGTAGGGGATCGACATCTTGTAGCCGGTCGCCAGCAGGACCGCGTCGAAAGCCTCGCGGCTGCCGTTGGCGAAGCGAACCTCGGCGCCCTCGAAGGCGGCGACGTCGGGCCGGACCTGCAGGCGGCCGCGGCCCACCAGCTCCAGGATCTGCGAGTTGATGATCGGATGGGATTCGAAGATCCGGTGGTCCGGGCGGGGCCAGCCGCGCCGCACCGGATCGCCGCGCAGCAGGCGCAGCAGGCCTTGCGAGAAACCCTGCTGCAGGCGGATCGGGACCCCGGGCAGGCCGGCGCCGACCACGTCCGCGGGCAGGCCGAGGATGTGGCGCGGCACGACGTGGTAGCCGCGGCGCAGGGACAGCGCGGTCGAAACGCCCGCCTGCGCCAGGTCGCAGGCCACGTCGCAGCCGGTATTGCCGCCGCCGATCACCAGCACCCGCCGGCCTTCGAAGGCGGCCGGCCCCCTGTAGCCGACGGCGTGGGCCAGGCGGCCCGCGAAATCCCCGGGGATCTCCGGCAGCAGCGGATCCCAGGTCATGCCGTTGGCGCAGACCACGGCACCGTAGATCCGGCTCTCGCCGCTCGACAACTCGGCACGCCAAAGCTCCTCGCCGGCGGCCTCGATGCGGCGTACCTCGGTGCCGAAGGTGATCCCGTCCCGCAGGCCTTCGGCCTGGGCAAAGTCCCGAAGATAAGCCAGGACCTGCCGGTGATCGGGATAGTCGGGATAGGCCCGGGGCATGGGGAAGCCCAGAAAGGCCGAGCGCCCCTTGGAGGAGATCAGGTGCGCGGAGCCGTACATCGGCGAGCCCGGGTTCTCGATGTCCCAGATCCCGCCCGGGCCGCTGTGCCGTTCGATCAGCTCGAAGGGGATGCCGGCGCGCCGCAAGGCACGGGCCTGGGCCAGGCCGGCGGGGCCGGCACCGACGATCAGGCAGGGCGCCGCGGCTGTCACGATTGACCTAACACCTGCCGGCTGGCGCTATTCCGATGGTGGCACCGGGGTCAGTTCGGCCGTGCGGCCGAAGATCGGAAAGCCGACGTAGCCGCGCATCTTCAGTACACCGTCCTCCAGCCAGAGGTAGCCGCTGTAGATGTTGCCGTCGTCGGGCGCATAGACACTGCCGTCGGCCCATTCCTTCTCGTCGGGGTCGTAGACGAAGCCCCGCAGCAGGACGATGCCGACGAGGGGCCGGTCCCGCAGATCCGGGTCCGGGTTCTTGTCGTCCTTTTTGTTCTCCTTGTGCCAGACGATGCGGCCGAAGTAGCGCGCCTTCTCACGAAAGATCTCGATCCGGGCGGTCTGCTTGTCGTTCAGATAGGTCCCGAGGATCGCGTCGGCTGCCGGGTCGAAAAGGGGCGCCGCGGCGGCGTCCTTCTCCTGTGCGGCCACCGGGCGCAGCAGCAGGGTCAAGAGCGCCAGAAGTGTCAGGGCCGGGCCCGGTCCGCTGCGGGTCATCCTTCAGCCTCCCCTGTGTAAGGTATTGATAATAATATGCTATTGAGATCGCACAAGAAGCCCTTATGGGCTCCGGTGGGCCATCTTAACGGCATCGAAAGGACACTGCCTTAGTCTTTGGTCGTTCTTGCGGCCAAATCAGGCCGTACCGCTGACGGCAGAAGCCAGGAAGGTACGCCTTGGAGAACGAAGCCTATCGCGTCCGTGTTGCGGCGCTTTGGATCATGAACACGACGATCCTCGTGAACATCCTCAAGGCCCATGGCCGGGATGAGCACGCGCATAATGTCGAGGCGGGCCTCGCCGAGGCGGTGGATATCGTTGCGGACGAGTTCGGCCGCGACGAGCTGACCGAAGCCATCAGCTGGGTCGCCGATCAGGCCTGGGGCTCCGAGGACCTAAACGCGCCCCTCACGCCGCTGCACTAAGCCCTCCCTTACGCCTTTCCGCACATCGCTAGTACCAGAGTCCCGAGGCCCTGTGCCGCGGCCTGGACGGCAGCTTGGGCAATCGGGACCGGGGCCAGACCCGGTCGTCTCCGGTCTGCAGAGGCGGGGTCTCGACCCTGAGTTCCAGCAGGCGCCGGACACGATCCTGAGTCTTGGGGTGGCTGCGCAGTAGCGAGGGGTCGGGGATTCGCCGGCCGCCCAGGAAGATGTCCTCCCAGAAGCGGCCCTGGATGCGCTCCAGCTTGTCCAGGGCCCGGGCCAGGCCCACGGGATCGCCGGTCAGGCGCGCCGCGCTCAGGTCGGCCTCGAACTCGCGCGTGCGCGACAGGGCGAGCTGCAGCAGGCTGCCCAGGGTCGGCGCGAAGAGCAGCAGCAGCACCAGGATCCAGGAGACCTGCGCTCGCCCGGCCAGGGCCAGGGGCAGGTTCAGGATCAGCAGCAGCACCCCCAGAAAGGACAGGCTGCGGGTCAGGCGGGACAGGACGTCGGCCAGGCCCATGACCCAGACGTCGTTGTTGCGGATATGGCTGATCTCATGGGCCAGGATGCCGACCAGCTCGCGCAGGGTCATGGCCCGCAGCAGTCCGGTGGTCACGGTCACGGCCGCTGTCTCGCCCTGGCCGACCGAGAAGGCGTTCAGCGTCGGGCTCGAGACATAGTAGAGTCCCGGCACCCGCTCCAGGCCGGCGCGCTCGGCCAGGAGGGCGACGGCCTCCACGACTTCGGGCAGGTTCTGGCGGGTCAGGGGCCGGGCGCGGAACAGGCGCAGCATGAAGCGCGGCGACAGATGCCCGCTGACCGCCAGGGAGACGCCCCCGACCAGCGCCGCGACCAGCACGCCCCTCCAGCCGGCGACGATCCAGCCGCAGGCCGCCAGCAGCAGCACCATGCCGGCGATCAGCACAAGCGACTGCAGCAGGTTGGCGCGCCGGCGGCGGCCTGCGGTCTCGGTGTCGATGCTCGGGGCCCGGCGGGGCATGTCTCGGCTTTCCGTCCCTAACATGTAACGCGTGCCGCCGCAGCCGCAAGCCGCCCTGGACAAGCGCGCAGGATCACCGTAAGCCTCGGAGAGACCTGCGGGAGGATAGACGTGACGGCAGAGACGCGGCTGCGCAGCGGCGCCCAGATCCTGGTCGAGCAGCTCCGGATTCATGGCGCGTCGCGCGCCTTCGGGGTGCCGGGCGAGAGCTACCTGGCCGTGCTGGACGCCCTGAATGACGTGCCGGAGATCACCTTCACGATCTGCCGCCAGGAAGGCGGCGCGGCGATGATGGCGGAGGCCGACGGCAAGCTGACCGGCGAGCCGGGCATCTGTTTCGTCACCCGCGGCCCCGGGGCGACCAACGCCAGCGCCGGCCTGCACATCGCCTTCCAGGACTCGACGCCGATGATCCTCTTCATCGGCCAGATCGCCCGCGGCCACAGCGAGCGCGAGGCCTTCCAGGAGATCGACTACCGCCGCATGTTCGATCAACAGGCCAAGTGGGTGGCCCAGATCGACGAAGCCGAGCGGATCCCCGAGTTCATCGCCCGCGCCTTTCAGACCGCGACCTCCGGGCGGATGGGGCCGGTGGTCCTGGCCCTGCCCGAGGACATGCTGACCGACCGGGTGGCCGTGCCGGACGCGGCGCCCTACCGGCCGGTCGAGACCCATCCCGGGTCTGCCGAGCTGGCGCAACTTGCGGAGCTGCTGGACGGCGCCGCGCGGCCCTTCCTGCTGGTCGGCGGCAGCGGCTGGAGTGCCGAGGCGGTACAGGACCTGAAGAGCTTCGCCGAAGCGCAGGCGCTGCCCGTGGGCCCCGCTTTCCGCTGCCAGGACTTGATGGACAACCGCCATGGGAACTACGCCGGCGATGTCGGCATCGGCATCAATCCCAAGCTGCAGGCCCGGATCAAGGCCGCCGACCTGCTGCTGGTGGTGGGCGCCCGCCTGGGCGAGATGACCACTGGCGGCTACACGCTGATCGACATTCCGCGGCCCGCCCAGCGGCTGGTCCACGTTCACCCGGGAGCGGAGGAGCTGGGCCGGGTCTACCAGCCGGAGCTGGCGATCCACGCCAGCCCGCGCGCCTTCCTCGCTGCCGCGAGGGGCTTCAACCCGGCCGGCGCCCAGGGCCGGACAGCCGAGGTCGCGGCGGCACGCCAGGACTACCTGGACTGGAGCCGGCCGCTGCTCCACAGCGGCGACCTGCAGATGGCCGAGATCGTCACCTGGCTACGCGAGCATCTTCCGCAGGACGCGGTCCTGACCAACGGCGCCGGCAACTATTCGACTTGGCTGCACCGCTTCTTCCGCTACGGCAGCTACCGCAGTCAGCTCGGGCCGACCTCGGGCTCCATGGGCTACGGCCTGCCGGCGGCGATCGCCGCCAAGGCGCGCCATCCCGACCGGCCGGCGATCTGTTTCGCCGGCGACGGCTGTTTCCTGATGACGGGTCAGGAGCTGGCGACGGCCGCCCAGTACGGCTTCAAGGTGATTGTCCTGGTGGTCAACAACGGCATGTACGGCACCATCCGCATGCACCAGGAACGGCACTATCCTGGGCGGGTTCTGGGCACCGAGCTGGCCAATCCGGACTTCGCCGCCCTGGCCCGCGCCTTTGGCGTCCACGGCGAGACGGTGGAGCGGACCGAAGACTTCGCGACCGCTTTCGAGCGGGCCGAGGCCGCCGACGGGCCGGCCTTGCTGGAGCTGCGCCTGGATCCGGAGGCCCTGACGCCCCGGCAGTCGCTGAGCGAGATCCGGGCTGCGGCCCAGGCTGCCCAGGGGGGCTGACGGAGCCCGTCAGTCCGGCGCCGCCGCGCGGCGATAGTGATAGTGATAGGCGAAATCGAAACCCAGGTCCGCATAGAGCCGCTGGGCGGGCTCATTGTCTTCTTCCACCTGCAAATAGAGGTGCCCCGCGCCTTGATCCCCGGCCCAGGCGGTCAGCGCCGCCATCAGGGACCGCGCGATCCCGCGGCGGCGGAGGTCCGGATGGGTCTGGACGGCGTTGATGCAGGTCCAGCCGGACTCGACGGCGGCGGCCGCGGCGCCGGCCGGCCGGCCCGCGATCAGGGCCAGGGCGAAGCAGCGGGGCGGCTGGATGCGGCCTGAGATCAGCCGTTTCGCCGCCGCATCGGCGGGGTTTGAGTCGGGCCAGCAGGCGGCCAGCCAGGCCGCGTCTGGCGCCTCCTGAAGCCGAATCTCGAGACCCTCGCCGCCGGCCGCCGCGGGTTGCGGCGCCTGTAAGGGCGCGGCCAGGACCCTGGCGTGGCCCTCGGCGCGGTAGCCCCGGGCAGCCAGGCGGGCGTCCAGGTCGGC
>CAJIAJ010000324.1_pt1 | contig 15210 bp, 12 predicted proteins | sample 9199121 | NCBI WGS metagenome assembly CAJIAJ01 (sample SAMEA7708267, study PRJEB35096) | sediment metagenome | biome: marine neritic benthic zone biome [ENVO:01000025]; feature: sediment [ENVO:00002007]; material: shallow marine sediment [ENVO:03000034] sea grass bed [ENVO_01000059] ...
AAAACTCGCAGAAATCAGGGATTTTCTGGCCGCTGAAGGGCAGGGCGGGGAGGAATCATAATCCGCGTGTCGGGGGTTCGAGTCCCTCCCCCGCTACCACCCATTTCATGGCTGCTACGTCAGTCCTCTTTTCGCTGGCGAATTCGACGATCGCGGCGTCTCCCGGTTCAGATCGACATGACGGCTGACCGGGAGCTTTGAGTCCGAGCAGCTCTGCAAAATTGCAACCCGACAGCTGACGACAAACGAGCATTGGAAACCAGGCTCGGTGGCGAGCTCGATTTCGGGTTTCCTGTGCCCGACCTTGCGCCATTGGATCTCAAGGCCGAGCGCGGTTGGATCCTGGTTACCGGGGGTGGCCCGTTTGCCGGGCTTCTAACTCGCTGCGAAGAGCCCACTGGAAGGCCTCCGCCGGGACTGTTCCGTTGTGGCCGGTACTGTCTGACCGGAAATGGTTCTAACGGGGTCAGGGAACTGCGCCGGGAGAAGCGCGATCTGAAGGAGATCGTGGCCAACCTTACCCTGGAAAACCGCCTGCTCGAGAAAGTATGATCGCGGATGGGGGCGACCAAGAATCAGGTTTCCCGCATCGGAAAGACTGGAAGTCATCTGGCCCGGTCAAGGTCATGGCGCATGACGGGCCGATCTCGCCATCGCAAACCAAAATTCGCCCAACAGCACCGGCAACAAGGGCAATGAAAAGGAGACTGTTGATTCATTTTGCCTTACCTGTGCCGTTGCAGCGCCAGATCAGGCCATGAAAGACGCCGATCTGCCGATGATGTGTGAAATACAGGCTAGAGTGATACTGCACTTAGACCTTGGAGGAATAATAGAACGTCGATCCGAACCCGGTGAATTGCCATCAAATTCCAATTTTTCTCGATTCGAGGAAATGGATGATGGAAAATGAGACGTATTCAGAAAGATCGGCGTCGCTATCCTTTTCTCAAAGAGGCATGATAACTTCCCGAGGAGGGCAGATGCGACTAACCGAATCCGAACGGTCGATGCGTGATGGGATGCAGGGGGAAGCCTGCGCGCGCGCCATGGATCTGCTGGTCCGCTACGGCGAGGCGCTCGGTGCGGAACGGCTGGTGGAAACCAGGAACGTCGCCGGCGCCTTCAACGCCTCGACGCCCTCGGTCCGGCATCTTGCCGAAGACGGATTCGATCGCGTGTTCTCGGAACTGAACCTCGATGCCGACGACGTCGTCGAGATCCCGCGCATGGCCGTCCCCACCTGCCAGCTGATCACAGGAATCGACAACGACAATTTCGCGCTTCAGGGCATCGATTCCGCGCTCGCCGACATGCAGAAGCGGTCGGAGAGGTATCTCGGCCGCCGGGGCATCAACATGATGTGCACCTGCACGCCCTATCAGGTCGGCAACGTGCCGATCAGGGGCGAGCACTGCGCCTGGATGGAGAGTTCTGCCGTCATCTACTGCAACGCGGTGCTGGGAGCACGGACGAACGTCGAGGGCAAGGAGAGCACCGGTGCCGCTGCGCTGACCGGGCGCATTCCCTATTGGGGCCTGCATTGTCCCGAGAACCGCTTCGCCAGCCGGCTGGTCCGGCTCGAGGTCGAGGTCGATGACATGGCCGAGTGGGGCGTTCTCGGCTATTTCACGGGCTTCGAAGTGGAAGAGGACGTTCCCGCCTTCGAAGGGCTCACACACCAGCCCGACCTGATGAAGCTGAAACATTTCGGCGCGGCCGCCGCATCGTCCGGCGGGGTTGAGCTCTATCACCTCCCCGGCATCACGCCCGAGGCGCCGACGCTCGACGCCGCTTTCGGCCCGAACCCGCGGCCCGAGCCGATCGTCTATGGCGACGCCGAACGCCGGCGGACCTGGCAGCGGCTCCAGAACGCGACCGACCGGAAGCTCGATTTCGTCATGCTCGGCTGCCCGCACAATTCCATCGAACAGATGTCGCTGATCGCGGAACTCCTGGAGGGCAAGCGCATTCACTCCGACACGGCGCTGTGGGTCCATACCCCGCGGGCGATCCGTCAGGTGTCGGACCGGTCCGGCTACAGCGAGGCGATCGAGGCCGCAGGCGGCGTGGTGATGAGCGACACCTGTCCGTCGATCTCGCGCCGGCTGCCGCCTGGCGTCCGGGTGATCGCCACGGACAGCGCCAAGCAGGCGCATTACCTGCCGGCGATCACCAAGGTGGAGGGCTGGTTCGGCTCAGTCCGGCAATGCATCGACTCGGCGATCGCCGGCGAATGGCTGGGTACGGTGCCGTGAGCGACGTCGCCGCAGAGCCGAGGACGATAACCCTCCACGGCCGCAAGGTCGTCGGCGGCCGGGCAAGCGGCGACGCGCTGGTGACGCGCCAGACGATTTCCGGTTGGGGCGGCATCAACGAGCGCGAAGGCAGGGTGATCGAGCTGCATCACGAGCTGTTTGGGCAGAGTTTCGCCGGCAAGGTGCTGGTGTTTCCCGGCGCCAAGGGCTCGTCGGGCTGGTCCGCCTATTTCCACATGTGCCGGCTGAACGGCACCCAGCCGGCCGCGATGCTGTTCACCCGCATGACGACCAAGATCGCACTCGGCGCGGTCGTCACCCGGGTGCCGGCGATCACAGATCTCGAGGGCGATGTGTTCGAGCTGATCGGCACCGGCGACCATGTCGTCGTCGATGCCGACGCCGGCACCGTCACGATAACCAAAGCGAGAGAATAGCGCCCGTCTCAGCAGGCGGGACCCTGGAGGCTGAAACTCATGGGAGGAGTGAAATGAGAAGAACTCCTGGAATTGGACTTGCCGCGGCGATGCTGATGCTCGTGCTCGGCACCGGCGCTCAGGCGCAGGATGACTACAAGTGGCCCCCCTTCTTCACCGTCGTGACGCCGACCGTCGGAACAGCGAACCATTCGCTCGGCGTCGCCTGGACGTCGGAGTTCTCGGCGCAGACGAATTCGCGGGCACGCGTTCTGCCGGCGCCGAACGGCTATTCGCGGGCCCAGTGGCTGGTGACCGGCGAAGGCGATATCTCGATGCTGCAGGCGTCGGACTATTTCGACCACATGGACGGCATCGAGGGCTATGCGTCCGAAGAGGGCGGTCCGACGGATACCCGCGTCGCGATGATGAACATGGTGACGCCCTGGAGCTACATGGTCCGGGGTGACAGCGACATCAAAAGCCTTACCGACATCGGCCCGGGCACCCGGGTTGCGCTCGCCACGAGCTCCAGCTTTCTGACGTCCGGCATCGACGCGCTTCTCGCCTATAACGGGCTGACCCGCGACGACGTGAAGATCGTCGAGGTCGGCAACTACGGCGCCAACACCAAGATCGTGGTCGAGGGCCGGGCCGAAGTCGCCTTCACTTCGCCACTGTCCGGGACGAGCTACGAGGCCGAGGCGAATCCGAACGGCATCCGCTGGCTGGCCTTGCCGGCACCGGACGCCGATCCCAAGGCCTACCAGCGCTACCGAGACATCATGACCGGCTACGTCCCGGGCGCGACCGTCTCGGGAGTGGAGTCGGCGATCGGCCTGAACATGGACCATGCGTTCCAGGCCAATCATGTGCGCGCCGATGCCGATGAGGAATTCGTCTATCACCTGGCGAAGTGGCTCGACGAACATTACGAGGACTTCAAGGACGACTTCACCCACGCGCCGATGATGAGCGTCGAAAGCATGATTGCGTTCCTCGAGGCCGGCCACCTGCAGCCGCTGCACGAGGGCACCATCCGCTATCTGACTGAGAAGGGCCTGTGGACCGACGCGTATCAGGCCCGCCAGGACGCGCTGGTCACGCTGGCCGAGGAGCGCGCGACTCTGTGGAGCAATGCCGTGGCGGCGGCCAAGGCGAAGGGGCTGGATGTCCTTCCGGAGAATGCCGATTTCTTAGCGTTCTGGGACAGTTACAAAGCCGATCACGGCGTCGACAACCGCTTCGGCGAAAAGGTAAAGGCCCTGCCGTAGAGCGCGCCAGGGATCGAGGTAAAGGCAAGGGGCGCAGTGTCTGCGCCCGCTGCGCATGCCGTCAGTACAAGAGCGACGCGCTCCTACGGGCTTTGAGGACAGGTAAGCTATGAGTGTCGCACGGACGGGCCCCGTGCCGGGGAGCGAAGGCGAAGCGACCTCTGTCGACCGCACCTTGGTGCGCTACCGCACCATGCCGCTTTTGGTGCGGGCTTTTGTACTGGCGCTGTCGGCGGGCGGCGTGGCGCTGTCGGTGGCCTACATCTTCACGCTGATTCCGCTGCTCGACTCCACCTATTATTTTCTGCTGATGTTCTGCTACTTGCCGGTGGCTTTTCTGCTGCTGCCGGCTTGGCCGAACGAGAGCCGCGTGACCTGGGCGAGCTACTGCCCGGCCATCGCCATCGGCGCGCTGACGCTGCTGATGGCCTACCATTCCAGGAGCCTCGTGTTCGGCACCTGGGTGCCGGCGCGCGAGTGGTGGCAGGTCGCGATCGCGGCGGGGATCTTCGTGCTGGTCCTCGAAGCGGCGCGCCGGTCGGGCGGCCATATCTTTCTGGCCATCGTCACGGTGCTTGCGCTCTATCCGGTATTTGCAATCCACATGCCGGGCATCTTCTGGGGACCGCCTGCGACGCTCGCCCGAACGATCGCCTTCAACGTCTATTCGGGCGACGCCATGCTCGGCGTCGTGACGCGGGTGGTCGGCGAGACGATCATCGGCTTCCTGATCCTAGCCGCCCTGATGGTCGCGACCGGTGCCGCGGATTTCTTCCTTAGGCTTGCGCTGGCGCTCATGGGCACGGCGCGCGGCGGACCTGCGAAGGTAAGCGTGCTTGCCTCCGGCTTCTTCGGCTCACTTTCGGGCTCGATCTTCGGCAATGTCGTATCGACCGGCTCGGTGACCATCCCGTCGATGAAACGGGCGGGATTTCCGTCCCACTATGCCGGCGCGCTCGAGGCCTGCGCCTCGACCGGCGGCATGTTGATGCCGCCGGTGATGGGCGCGGTTGCCTTCATCATGGCCGATTTCACCAACACCGAGTACCGAACCATCGTGATCGCCGCCGCGATCCCGTCGCTGCTCTACTATTTTGGTCTTTACTGCCATGTGGACGGCTTCGCAGCGCGCAAAGGCCTGCAGGGACTTGCGCGCGCCGACCTGCCGAAGGTCCGTGAGACCCTCAAGGAAGGCTGGCCCTTCCTCGCCGTCCTCGCCTTCCTCGTCTGGGGGCTGGTGTTCATGCAATGGGAGCGGCTGACCCCGTTCTACGCTTCGGCCTTGCTGGTCGCGCTGACCTTCTTCAGTCCCAAGCTCAGAATCCGCCTGTCGGGCGTGCCGGCGATCCTGTTCCAGGTCACCAAGCTGTTGAGCCAGACCTGGGCGCTCCTCTTGCCGACGAGCTTCATATTGGGCGGGCTGATGGCAACCGGCGTTGCCCCGGTGATCGCGTCGAGCCTCGTTCGGATGGGCGGCGATGCGGTCCTGCCGGTGCTCGCCATTGGCATTGCGGTCTGCCTCATCTTCGGCATGCTCGGCATGATCGTCGCGGCCTATCTGATGCTGGCCCTGACGCTCGCGCCGGCGCTCGAACAGATCGCCGGACTCAACACGATCGCGATCCATCTGTTCATTGCCTACTACGCCTCGCTTGCGGCGATCACGCCGCCAGTAGCGCTGGCGGCCTTTCTGGCCTCGCGGATCAGCGACTCCGACCCGATCAGGACCAGCATCCACGCTGCGCGGCTCGGGGTCGTGCTCTATTTCCTGCCGATCTTCTTTCTGTTCGAGCCGGCGCTGATCATGCAGGGCCAGTGGCACCAGACGATCATCTGGATGAGCCTCAATGTGCTCGCCGTGATCGTGATCGCCGGAGCGTCGGAAGGCCACTTCTATCGGATCGGCCGGCTGTCGCCGTGGGTGCGGCTGCCGCTGTTCGCCTCCGGCCTGCTGATCGGATTCCCGGAATGGACCACGACGGTCGTCGGCCTCGCCGCCGCCGCCGGCCTGCTCGCGCTGTCGCTGCGCCTGAGATCCAGGCAGGCAAGTCCGGCGGTGACGTCGGGCGCGCCGGGAGAATGAGAAGTGAAGACCCGGACGCGGGCCAGCCGGACGACAACATGAAGGGAACTGCATGTCCTATGGACGTCCGATAAATCCCGAAACGACCGTCGTCCGCTACGACGGCGGCGTCCTGCAGCGCGATCTGGACGTCGATCTCTGCGTGATCGGCGCAGGTATCTCAGGCACGACCACGGCGCTCCAGGCCGCCAAGCTTGGTAAGAAGGTGGCCATCGTCGACGGCCTGCCGGCGCTCGGTGGCCAGGCAGTGAACTCGATCATCGGCACATTCTGTGGCCTCTACCGCAACGGTACTCACGGCCACCGCTTCACCTTCGGCATCGTCGACGAGATGCTGGACTACCTGGAGAAGCACGATGCCTGCTACTACCGCCACGGACCGATGACGACGGTCGTGCACTACAACGAAATCGCGTTGTCCCGCTGGGTCGAGAAATCGCTGGACGCCGCCCGCGTGATCCCGGTCACCGGCGCCATCCTGCGCGAGGTGACGACGGAGGGCCGCCGCATCAAGGCCGTCAATCTGGTGACACGCCACGGCGACGTGACGGTGCGTGCCGAGAGCTTTGCCGACTGCTCGGGCGACGCGGCGCTCGCCTATCTGGCCGGCTTCGAGTGCCGCGAGCCAGACGAGGGGGTCTATGGTTCCCAGCAGGTGGTGGTCGAGGGGCTAAACATCGATGTCGAGGCCCCGAGCCGCGAGGAGCTGACCGAACGCATCGCCGACAAGGCCGACACCTACGGACTTCTGCGCAAGGGCGGGATCGCCTTCTACTTCCCCGGCAAGGACGTCGCGGTCCTGAACATGACGCATGTCGAAACACCGCTCGATCCGATCGAGGCGTCGCGCATGGGCCAGATCGGCAAGGACCAGGTCGACCGGGGCATCGATCTCCTGCGCGCGGAATTTCCGGAGTTCTTCGGCAAGGCCAAGATCCGTGCCTACGGCTTTCCCGGTATCCGCCAGACCCGATGGATCAAGGGCAAGCACCAGATCGTGCTTGACGAGGTGATCGGCCAGATGAAGTACGATGACGCCATCGCCCGCACGGCTTGGCCCATCGAACTCCACAACGCGCCCGAGGGCTTCGTCTGGGAAACCTTCGACGAGGACCACGTCCACTATGTGCCCTTCAGCGCGATGGTTTCGCCAGAGGCCGACAACCTCGTTGCCGTCGGCCGCTGTGTGGACGGCGACCCAGCGGCGCTCTCCTCGATCAGGGTCATGGGGCCCTGCATGGCGCAGGGGATGGCCGCCGCCCATGCGCTCGACCTCGCGGGCGCCGGCTCGCTGCACCAGATTGACATCTTGGCACTCCAAGACCGCGTTTCCGACAACCTGACCCGCACCGACGGCGTCGCACCTTGAAGCGAAAGGAAAGCCTCAATGGAAATCAGACCGATTGGAGCTGGGTTCGGCGTAGAGATCACCGCAGGACTCGACGTCCTCGAGCCACTGACCGCCGACCATATCGAAGCGATCGACCGGCTGATGGACGAGCATTCCTTGGTCCTGATCCGGAACCAGCCGATGACCGTCGACCAGCAGCTCGCCTTCACCCGGCAGTTCGGGCCATTGGATACAGGCTTCAAGAAAGTCATCGCCAAGGGCGGTGCGCCGCAGAAGTACGACGAAGTGGGCGACATCTCGACCCTGAGCCAGGACGGCACGCCCGCCAAGCGAACCGACAAGCGCATCCTGAACAACATCGCCAATCAGATGTGGCACTCGGATTCGTCGTTTCAGAAACCGGCGGCGAAGTATTCGATGCTGCATTCGGTCCAGAATCCGTCCTGGGGCGGCAACACGGAATTTGCCGACCTCAAGGCGGCCTACGACGCGCTCGACGACCGGACCAAGGCCTTTCTCGAGGACAAGGTCGCCGAGCACTACGCCCTGCATTCCCGTTTTCTGATCGGCGACGAAGGCTATTCCGAGGCACAGAAGGCGGCGATCGAGCCGGCGTTGTGGCCGATCGTGCGCCAAAACTCCGGGACCGGCCGCAAGCACCTCTTCATCGGCGTCCACGCGCGCCGCATCGAGGGAATGACCGTGCCGGAAGGACGGATACTGCTGCTCGATCTTCTGGAGCACGCGACCCAGCGCGAGTTCACCTACAGCCACAAATGGCAGGTCGGTGACACGATGATCTGGGACAATCGGGCCACGCTTCACCGCGGCCGACGCTTCGACCTGGATGAGCCGCGCGAGCTTCGCCGTACCACTACGCTGGACGACACCGCACCTGAGCTGCAATTGGTCGGCTGACTCAGACGGATCCGAAGCTGGGCACCGGTCCGCGGTCCTATGGCGGGACCGCGGACTTGGCCTTCAGATGCTCGATCAGGGCACCGATTTCGGGCCGGTGCAGCTTGTTGCGCGGCACCATGGCCTTTATCCGATGCGGTGAGATCGGAACCTCCGGCAGCAGTTCCCGGAGTGTGCCGTTGGTGAGCTCGTCCTCGACCGAGATTGGTCCTCTTCGACTTTCGAAACTCCAGGTCGGCCCGACGGTGACAAAGACCGCGCAGCGATGCTCCGCCCGGAGCGCTCCAGTTGCCATGTCGAACCCTCTTCAAGCGGGTTCACCGATCGGTCGATCAGCATCAGATCGACGGTGACGTCGGGGTGTGGGCTCTGGTCTCCCTCGTCAGCGACCATGAGACAGAAATCCGGACTGCAAGGGACGGCCGAGAAGCACGCCAAAGACATTTGCAGCACGGCCGATCGGCGGCCAAAGCATCGACCCAGATGAGCCGAGTCCTCCCCTGGATCAGCCAGAAAGCTGTCTCAAATGCCCCGACGACGGACATCCTGCAGCAGGGTAGAAGAGAGGAACTTAGACTCCTTCAGCTTCGCCCCACCCCCGAGAACGTCTTGTACCCCGGTTGGGTGATATACCGATGAACCAAACATCGCCCTTGAGACATAGCGCACGCTCGTTAATATAATTGGACAACTCAAAAAGTGACCTCCTCGACTTAGGGGTCTCCCTGGGACTGTCACAAAAAAATGTGGGGCTGCGGGGACACGGACTTCAACGTCTGCACCAGTGGGGTGTGGCGTATTGAGGTTCGGAGGGAGGCACTGTGGACGGGCTCACATCGTCATGCGGATGGAATGCCATCTGTCAGGCATCCCTGCCGGCGGCTTCCGCTTACAGAATGTGCGATCGCGATGCCGTTTGTGGCTCGGTCGAACCCGAAGGTGGGTGCGATCGACCAGACAGGCCGTTCGTGCGATCCAGGGATCTGTCTATTGCTGGCGAGTTTTTGTGCGCGGCCGGCCGGCACGCGGCGCATATAGGCCGGCGTCGGCGTGGAAAGCGCATTGACGCAGGCAAACAGTTAGACGACAGCGGGCTACTCGAGCTGCGCGGGGCGTGCTCACGAGCAGCCAACGCCGCCGGCTCAGAGCCCGCTGGCCAGGTTGTCTCCTCAAGCAGGAGGACCAGCGACCAATTGGCCCCGACAGATTGGGGCACATCCAAAATCGAGGAGGTGGCTGAGGTCACAATCGCTTTCGACGGCGACGAAAGTGAAAGCATCTGCATTCTCCACCAAGACCCAAAGGGAGAAACCGAGCAGCTCTCTCAGCACAGCGCCACGAGCCGGCCAATCGCGAGGGCGGCCAGACGTACTCTCACTGGACGATCTGTCGCGGCTGCCGAGAACGAGAAACGGGTCGAGGTGCCGCCGAGGGATGAACCGGTACGGTGGTTGGTCAGCCAATACGCTGTTCGGCGGTTGCAGCGCCAGGGCCGCGAACATGAAGATCGCGTCAGAGGGTGGCCGTCCAACTTTGAGCCGACTTGCACGCACGGTCCCCGCAGACCTATCGCGCCGAGTTGCGTCGACGTCGACTGCGCCGATTGCAGTGGAGCATTCGAGTCCGACACCGCTTCGTACAGTTTCAATTCGCGCAAGAGATCAAACGCACCTGTGGTTTTTGCCACCTGCGTGGCGGGGAAGTCGTGCTTTACATCTATGCCCATATCGGCAGCCTCTGCGGGACGGGTGGTCTTGCGCTCCTAAACACGAAAATAAGAAAGCAAATTGTCGTGGACTCCAAGACTGAACCAAGAGATCTCGATTTGGGTCATCCCGCGCCAGCCCGACACTCCGTGAGTTCGAGTAAGGCGACTTCACGCAATGAAGGTCGCCCCAAGAGCAGACTCGCAAAGAGCAGGCTCGCTCTGGTTGACGAGTTTCCGCTGCGCCGGGATAGCACCTATGAGTTGTTGCGCACGCTTCTTCATGAACGTGCAATGTGTTTTGCCAACACCTCGGAGCTGCTCGCAGATTTGCATCAGAACACAGAAATGCCGCGCGGGGTCATCATCTCCTTGGGTGGACAGTCCGTAGCGGACCCAAGAATTCTTGGTGAGCTGGCGCAGCTCCTTTCAATGCTCGAGTCAACGCCCGTTGTCGTCTTGTCAGACTGCGAAGGCGTGGAGGAGGTCGTTGCGGCCTTCCGAGCCGGCGTCCGGGGCTACGTTCCGACCAGCATGGAACCTCCGGTGGTCGTCCAAGCAATCCGCATGGTCTTGTCCGGCGGTGAGTTCTTGCCGGCGACCGCGCTCATGAAAATGCGGCTCGAAAAACAAGCTTGTCAGAAACCACCCAAGGACACAGCTGACATAGTAGCCCTTGACGATCCGTCGAGAACCAAGGCGCCGTCCCATCAAACGAGAGAAGCCCTGCGAATCAGAGGCAAGTGGCATTCGCGACAGCTTTCCATTCTCGCGCTTATCGCCGAGGGAAAGGCGAACAAGGAAATCGCGCGTGCCTTGGCAGTCGATGAGAGCACGGTCAAATCTCGCGTACGCCAAATTATGCGCAAGCTAGGCGTTACAAATCGAACGCAGATTGCGCTCTGTGCGCGGAAACTTGCGATTTCCAATGCCTCGGGGGCTGCTTCCCCGACAAAGGCCGAGACCGATGCGACATAACAACAGGCGTGACCTAACCCAAGTGCTTGAGGTCGGCGCGGTCGCCGTCCACGTTCGCTCGCACCACGCTTTCTTCATCACGGGGAAACTCTTGGCGAGGCCGTCCGGGACGCGGCCGATCACGAAGAGCTTCACGGGTGAAGCCACAAATCGTGCCACGCTTGATCCAATTATAAATGGTGGAGCGGGCCACACCATAGCGCTGCGCTACGATCTGGGGACGAGAGCCTGCGTCGATTTCGAGCAAGGCCTGGGCGCGCCTCTTCATGCGCCCATCTTCGGCACCGCGTGCCAGTCCTTCCAGCTCTCTTCGCTCAATCGGGGTCAGATGCAGAAACATGACAGACGTCAACTTCGTTCTCGTGTCGAACGCGGTATTTTCGGGATTTTCCGGTCCGTTCGAAACAGCGCAGAAAGCGTAGTTTCGTGTATCTTTAGAAGTTGTTTGGCATAGACCTGTTGATGAGACCAGATTAAAATGATTAGAAAAAGTGTCTGGAAATGGCTTTTTCAAAGAATTCGCATTTTTTTGCACATATTTTCTAAAGACTTTTTCTAAGTCTTTGTTTTTGAGTTAGTTGTCCGGAGGTGACAGTCGATCTTTTGTCACTTCCTAGGTGGGGTCTTAAATGGGGGAATTAGATCGCCACTCCGCTCTCGGTTCCACCACTGCCTCAAGTTCTGGCAGCGATGGTACGAAGAGCCGTGGCAAGGTTCGGGACAGAACAATCACTGTTCTGCTCGTCGACGCACGTTCCTGGCGTCGGGAATCTTATGCGAAAGCCCTTACCTCGGCGGGTCAGCACCTCCGCGTCCTGGGTTTCGCCAGTTTTCCCGACGCCGAGCGAGCACTCCTTCAAGACGGCACGACACTTCTGCTGCTTAATTTGGAAGGCGTTCCACTTGCCGATGTTCAGGTGTCGGACCTGATCTCCACGGCACAGTCTTGCTTGCCTGGGCTGCCAATCGTTGTGGTCTCTGACAGCGCCGACGCCGCCGAGATCCTCAACTTGATCAATCACGGCGTCTCCGGCTACCTGCCAATCTCGCTGGAAGTGCAGATGGTGATCGATGCTTTGCGGCTCGTGGCGGCGGGCGGCACGTACATACCAGCAGAACCGGTCTTGACGAGCATCGAAGATCTTTCCTTCCCGACTTCGCCAGGTGAGTTGCTGCCCGAGGGTGAGACAGCCAACAGGGAAGCGACAGACGAGGAATCGCCGACGGGCAACCACTTTGCCCTGATCTCGGCCCTGGAAAGCCTAACGCCAAGGCAACGAAAGGTGCTTGGTCAGCTGCGTCAAGGGAAGTCAAACAAGCACATTGCGCGTGAGCTCGACCTTAGCGAGGCGACGATCAAGGTACACGTCGGCAATATCATGAGGAAACTGCAGGTTTCGAATCGCACACAAGTAGCTGTTTTAGTCGAGGGCTTGGAGGAGGATTTGGATCAGGAAGACGGTGAGTTGAAAACCGTGTCCGAAGACTAGCGGATGAAATTTTCGCCGTCCTTCCGCCTTCCGGCCAGGCCGCTTTTCGTGCTTTCTTTGCGACGAGCAAGCCCGCGGCCCGCGTGAGACTCGCTACACTGAAGGCGGCGACAACTTTCGTCGTAAAACTTCTTCCCCCTGTATTTTCTTGCCATCAATAGGTAAGAAATAGTTGGACAAAGTAAATGGACATCCTTGCTCAGGAAGCGGGGGTTGTTTTTTGGTGAGGAAGGAGGCGAGCCATGCCCAATTGGGTAAGAGGCGCGAGGACGGCCCGGAGGAAACAAGCAGACAATGAGCCGACCGATGACGACGGCATGGGCTACGGGCCAATTGGCAAGGCGCCTGCTCCGGGCGGGGACTCTTGGCCTGGCGCGGACTCCTTCTGCTGGCCGGCCGATGACGACGGCATGGGCTACGGGTTAGTTGGCGAGGCGCCTGCCCCGGGCAGGGACTCTTGGCCTGGGGCGGACTCCTTCTTCTGGCCGACCGATGACGGCATGGGCTATGGGCCAGTTGGCGAGGCGTCTGCCCCGGGTAGGGACTCTTGGCCTGGGGTGCACCCCTTCTGCTTGCCGAGCGAAGACGATGGCATGGGCTACGAGCTCTATGGCGAAGCGCTTGCCCTCGGCGAGGACACCTTTTCCTCGGTGGAAAGCTCCAGCCAGATCGTTGCGCGCGGTCATACAACAGTTGCAAGGGGTTACGTGCGCGCCGAAGCGGTTGCGGAAGGCGAGGAGGAGGATGGGTTATTTGCAGATGCGATCACGGACGTCACTGTTTTCGACGCCGATTTGACCATTATCTGGACCAGCGACAAATCGGTCGACAGTGACGGTGTCATCGTGGACGTTTCCTTGACCAGGTTTTTCGCCATCGATCTCCCGTTTTGGGAGGGCAACACGACGGTGGTCATAGGAGAAAACCAAGAGATCGAAATCGACGGTGAGTTGGGACGACTCGCCCAACGAATCCTTGAGAAACGCCTTGGCGTCGAGCTCGATTTCGACGGCAACCTGGCGAACGTCGAGGTGGAGGCCGATGCGCTGGGGGAAAATACATTTGTCAATGTTGATGCCTATGCTCTTGCCATTGAGGATCAGCTTTCAGAGTCATCTATTTTCGTCACAGCGGCGGTTGGGTGATTGGCTTGAGACACAAGGGCTGAGCGGACAACCGACTTACGGTTAGGCCCCGTCTGCTCCAAGGCACAAGAATCTGTCGATCACCTGCGCTCGACAGTCGAAAGGGTCGTATCTGCTGCCACTTTGGCCGCAATGTCCCTTCCTTACGGCTATGCCACCTATGGCCCCGTTTACTCTGGCAAACACTCCGGAATAATGAGTCGTGTCTGATGTTTCGCAGGCGCGAGGTGGGTTTGCCTCTGCAAGAGCGAAGCGGGTTACGTCAGCCGACGGGCAAATGGAGGAAGGCAATGGCTTTATCGTCAATCTACGATGCAGTCGCCCTACAGCAACACGAAGCTACCTCGGTTTCACTCGAAGGCGGTTCGAGCGGAAACTCGACGTCTGCCTCTGTGAGCATTCGCGTCGAGGGCGACAAGACCGAGGTTGGTGCGACGGTTCATGTGCAGGGCGAGGGCGGATCGGAAACCGTCTCGACGGTGGCCACCAAGACCACGGGCGAGGAGACCGCAACATCGATCGATATGGATGTGCAATCCTCAGGGCAGGATGTCTACTCCAGCACGGCGGTTGCAACGGCGGTCAATGGCGAAGGTGAAACGGACGTACAGGCGGCCACAGTCTTTGCAAACAACGACGACCTGGTGATTTCCTCCGAAGGTGAGGCCGCCGCGAACGGCGAGGATCCTTCGGCGTCGGTCCTTATCGTCAACTCTGCCGACATGGCGAACGACAGCTCTGTGCTAAGCGGCAATTCACAGGCAGAGGCATCTGTCCGCGCGGAGGAAGGCGATGACGCCGCCGCGAGTACCGCCGTCAATGTCGGTCCGGGCTTTGAAATCACATCCGAACAAAGTAGCGCGGCCGAAACAGTGGTGGATGGCACACTGAACGTCGAATCATCGGCCAGTGTTGAAGCCGAAGAGGTTGACGTTGTGGAGCTCGGCTCCTCTCATACAGTCTTCATTGAACCCTTCTTCGGCGGTGTGTGGTGGCTCGGTGAGATGTAACAAGGGTGAATCTTTCCGGCTTAATGTCTCCAATTGAACCACATATGAGTTCAAGAAAGGAAATTTCGACCACACTTATAATGCAGATTATTTACCGAATCTGACTAGCTATATTCAAAATACCGGGCTTATTTTGCCACCATACTTCCTGAAAACCTAGGGAAGTTCAGATCTAATTTGTACCATAAGGCATATGTTTTTTGGATTAGTGCCTCGTGATAGAGAGGCAAAAGGCAATCATGATTCAAATGTATTTGCCTCTCTAACGCTAGTTGCATCGAGCGCCCGTTGAACTCCAGGTGGATTTCCTTGTATCGAGGAACGAAGATCATGCTTGGGATATTTCTGCCACAAGGCTTCATCTGGTGATCCTATCCATTAGGATGTTCATTTTGATTAGGGCTCATTCGCTGTTTTAAATCTTGAGAAAAGGTCGTAAATTTTTTGCCGGATTGAGGGAATACCGTTGGAGCCTGTGCCTCTAGGATCGTGCAAATAGGATTGTAGATATGAGCGACTCTATCTCGGTCAACACCCATAGCGAGACGTCAATTGGCACGACCGTGGAGACATCAACGGGTG
>CAJIAJ010000076.1_pt1 | contig 14985 bp, 14 predicted proteins | sample 9199121 | NCBI WGS metagenome assembly CAJIAJ01 (sample SAMEA7708267, study PRJEB35096) | sediment metagenome | biome: marine neritic benthic zone biome [ENVO:01000025]; feature: sediment [ENVO:00002007]; material: shallow marine sediment [ENVO:03000034] sea grass bed [ENVO_01000059] ...
ATTTCGGCACCCCCTGTCCGCGAGGTCAGCAGGAATGTGGCGACGAGAGGCGGCACGGCGGCGGCAATGTCCCGGGCCAGTTCGTCGCTGATGATGCCGGGGCCCGACGGCATGTCGCCGACCAGGCCGAGGGCATCCGCGCCCAAGTCGACTGCGGTCTCGGCCTCGGACAGTGAGGAGATGCAGCAGACCTTGACCCGGGTCCGCATCACCGGTCCGGGGGCAGGGGGCGCCGCGCCGCCAGAGCGCGGCCCTGCGCCGCCTCGCGATAGAAGACCAGCAGGCCGCCGCCGACGATCAGGGCGATGCCCAGGAAGGCGATCGGATCGGGCCAGTCGCCCCATAGCACCAGGCCCCAGATAACCGCCAGTGGCAGCGAGCTGTATTCGAATGGGGCCAGCAGCGTCGCCTCGCTGGTGCGGTAGGCGTGGGACAGCAGGTAGGCCGCGATGGTGATCATCAAGCCGCAGGTGAGGAACAGCAGAGCATCCGTCCCGTTGGGCCAAGTCCAGGCCCGCAGCAGGAACTCCAGGCTCGGATGGTCCGATCCGGCGAAGCGGCCGTCGCCGATGGTCAGTCCGGCGGCGGAGCTGAAGACCACGAAGGTGAGCTGGACGTAAAAGGCCATGACCGAAGCCTTGTCGGTGACGCCGAGGCGCCGCGTGGTGATCTGCATCAGGGCGTAGCAAAAGGCGGCGACCAGGGGCAGCAGAACGACCAAGCTGGTCTCGCCGAAGCCGGGCCGCAGCATGATGACCACGCCGGCCAGTCCTGCCAGCACCGCGAACCAGCGAACGGGGCCGATGCGCTCACCCAGGAGAGGCGCCGACAGCGCGGTGATGATCAGCGGCGCCACGAAAAAGATGGCCACGGCTTCGGCCAGCGGCATGACGGCCAGCGCCAGGAAGTACGCGATGTTGGCCAGCACCAGAAGCAGGCCCCGGGCCAGGTGCAGGTGCGGCCGCCGGCTGCGCAGGAGCCCGAGGCCGCCTTCGAGTTGGACCAGGCCGAGGGTGAGAACGACTGCGATGGCGGCGCGGGTGAAGATGATTTCGTGCAGCGGGTAGCTGGTGCTCAGCCACTTGATGATCATATCCTGCGTCGAAAGCGCCGCCATGCTGACGATCACGCAAAGAATGCTTTGCATGCGGCTGTTTGCGACTGAGACTTCCAAGACCACCCTGCCAGAAACCTTCCTCAAAAAATGCTAGAACTCACCTAGCATGTTCAAGGATGAGTTGCATAGGATATGGCGGAAAAGCTCAACAAACAGGAACATGGTCCTGTTTCGGGTGTGGAAGTTCGTAGGCTTGTCGTCGCAGAGGCCGTCGCCTACCGGAATCTGCGCCTCGAGGGCCTCCGCCTGCATCCCGAGGCCTTCGGCGCGGCTTATGAAGACGATGCGCGAATGTCCCTGGCCGATTGGCGTCAACGACTGGCCGACTCCTTCGTTTTGGGCGCCTTTCGGCAGCAGGCCCTGGTCGGCACCGCCGCCAGCTATCGGCCTCCAGGCGCCAAGCAGCGCCACAAGGCCCTGCTGGTCGGCGTATATGTGCGGGACTCGGCCCGGGGCCTCGGAGCAGGCCAGGCCCTGGTCCAGGCCGTGATCGACCAGGCCCGCGGCGAGGTCGAGCAGCTGCTGACCTCGGTCAATGCCGCCAACGCCGCCGCAAGGCGGCTATACGAATCCTTGGGCTTTCGGCAATGGGGCGTGCAGCCACGCTCCTTGAAAGTCGGCGAGGGCTACGTGGACGAGGTCGAGATGATGCTGTTCCTCGACGATCCGCTGGCCGGGACACTCTCTTGCTGAATCACACTAGACAAAGATCAGCAGGACCGACAGCGCGGTCAGGGCCCCCATGGTCAGATTGAAGGTCCGCAGCGCCCGGTCCGAGGTCAGCAGGCGGCCGATCGCCGTGCCGAAGCCGGCCCAGACGGCGGAGCAGGGGAAGGCCATGGCGCCGAAGGCGACGGCGATCATCGCGGCGTTCGCCAGCGGCGAGAGCTCCAGGGTCGAGAAAGCACTGACGGCGCCGACGGCAATGACCCAGGCCTTGGGGTTCACCCACTGGAAGGCGGCGGCCTGAAAGAAGGTCAGAGGACGTCCGCCCGCCTTGCCCGCCTGCGGCCGCTCGGCGGTCGCGATGCGCCAGGCCAGGTAGAGCAGGTAGACAGAGCCGACGATCTTCAGGCCGTCGTGCAAGGCGGGGACCGATTGAAAGACGGCTCCCAGTCCCAGGCCGATGGCCAGCACCATCACCGGAAAGCCCAGGCTGATGCCCAGCAGATGGGGCAGGGTGGGACGGAAGCCGTAGGTCGCGCCGGAGGCGGTCACCATGATGACGTTCGGCCCGGGGGTGATGGAAGTCGAAAAGCAAAAGGTCAGCAGCGGTAGCAGAAGCTCTGGCATCCTACGGAACTCTGTCCGGGTCGAACTGACAGGCGTCAAGATGATATCGCTTTAAGCTATTGAAAACCTGCAAGTTGTCTTGGTGACAATTCTCCGGGCTGGAGCAGCGGTCACGGGCTTGGGTACCGTGTGGGTACCATCGGAGGGCGGCCGCAGGGGGCTGGCGCGCGCGGCTCGGCGGTGATAGCTAGTTGCCCGGACGGATCTGGAACGGATCGAGCGGAGCTGGGGCATGGCGGTCATCGAAGGGCGGACGGGCAGCTGGGAAATGGTCATCGGGCTGGAGGTCCACGCCCAGGTCATCTCGGAGGCCAAGCTCTTTTCCGGCGCTGCCACAGCCTTCGGCGCCGAGCCCAACACCCAGGTTTCCTTGGTCGACGCCGGCATGCCGGGCATGCTGCCGGTCCTCAACAGGGGCTGCGTCGAGCAGGCAATCAAGACCGGCCTCGGGCTCAAGGCGCAGATCAACCTGCACTCGGTCTTCGAGCGCAAGAACTATTTCTACGCCGACATGCCGACCGGCTATCAGATCTCCCAGTACCTGGAGCCCATCGTCGGCGAGGGGACGGTCGTCCTGGATATGGAGGACGGCTCGACCCGCGAGATCGGCATCGAGCGCCTGCACCTGGAGCAGGACGCCGGCAAGTCGCTGCACGACCAGCATCCGACCAAGTCCTACATCGACCTCAACCGCTCCGGCGTGGCGCTGATGGAGATCGTCTCCAAGCCGGACCTGCGATCGCCGGAGGAGGTCGGGGCCTATCTGCGCAAGCTGCGCTCGATCCTGCGCTACCTCCGGACCTGCGACGGCAACATGGAGCAGGGCTCCATGCGCTGCGACGTCAACGTCTCGGTGCGCCGGCCGGGCGAGGACTTGGGCACGCGCTGCGAGATCAAGAACGTCAACTCCATCCGCTTCATTCAGCAGGCAATCGAATACGAGGCCACGCGCCAGGTCGGCCTGCTGGAAGAGGGGGGTGACGTGGTCCAGGAGACCCGGCTGTTCGACGCCGACAGCGGCCGGACCCGCACCATGCGCGGCAAGGAGGAAGCCCACGACTACCGCTATTTCCCGGACCCCGACCTGCTGCCGCTGGACCTGGATTCCGCCTGGGTGGCCGAGCTCGAGGCTGGTCTGCCCGAGCTTCCGGACGCGAAGAAGCAGCGCTTCATCGAGGACCTCGGCCTCTCGTCCTACGACGCCGGCGTCCTGGTGGCCGACCGCGAGACGGCCGCCTACTTCGAGGCCGTGGCCGCCGGCCGGGACGCCAAGAGCTCAGCCAACTGGATCACGGGCGAGCTTTTCGGCGCCCTCAATCGCAACGGCCTGGAACTGTCCGACTCGCCGGTCGACGCCGCGATGCTGGGCGGCCTGGTGGACCTCGCGGCCGACGGCACCCTGTCCGGGCGCCTGGCCAAGGAAGTCTTCGAGGAGATGTGGAAGACCGGCAAACAGGCCGCTGAGATCGTTGAAGAAAAGGGTCTCAAGCAGATCAGCGACTCGGGCGAGATCGAGGCCATCGTCACCAAGATCGTCGCCGAGAACGCCGGCCAGGTGGAACAGTTCCGCTCCGGCAACGAGAAGGTCCTCGGCTGGTTCGTCGGCCAGGTCATGAAGGCCACGCAGGGCAAGGCCAACCCCAAGCTGGTCAACGAGGTGCTGCGCAAGGCGCTGGCGGGCTAGAGACCGAAGACTTGCCGTCACCTCGACTCTTAGCGGAGGGACCCTCGCGCGTTTCGGATACGGAAACCGTCCGGCGATCCGGACCGGGTGCGAGAACTGACGAACATCTTGAATTGGCGCACACTTAGACCTTGGCGTCAGCGGGTCAGATTGCTCAGCCACTCCATCAACACTTCGACATCCACAGCATCCTGATTGGTCCCGACGCCCAAGCGCAAGCGGTCGCCACGGTGGTCGGTCATGATGTTGCGGGCCAGCAGGGCCTTGTTGAGCGCCTCGGCATCCGGTGTAACGTATCGGCGGACAGCCCGTCACGGGCGCCGCCCACCGCTACGCTTCTTGCTTCGGATGTGCGAGGGCCGCTAGGCAGCCTTCGGCGTGATGAATTTGGAGGTCGCTCTTGGCGTAATGAATTTGGACGTTGCCCGCGGGGTAATGTGCTTGGGGGTAATCCGAGGCAAAGCTTTCGCTGCAATGTTCACGAGTTTTCCTTTTGGGCCAATCATGGGTTAGGGATCGAGGCTCGCGGTTCTCGTCCCAACGGGGAGGCATTGGCTCGGGCCGCCTCGATTCGCGTCGAGGCAGCTCACTCATGGTGCGGGTTCGATCGAAGGCGGGGCCTGGGAGTCGGGCAGACAGTCGAAACGGAGATGGCGTCGGCTGGAAGGGAAGGGCGCGTGGTTACGCGAAGAGGCCGGCTAAACGTTCGACCAGCGCGTCAAGGTCCGCTTCGTCCTGATAGACCCCGAAGCCGAAGCGCAGGCGGTCGCCGCGGTGATCGGTGATGATGTTGCGCGCCAACAGGGCCTCGTAGAGCGCCTCGGCATCCGGCGTACGGAAGGTCAGGAAGTTGCCGCGGTTGGGCTCTGTCAGCGGCACGACGAGGGTCTCCGGGTCCAGTTCCGCGATTTCGAGGGCCGGCAGCGCGGCGACGAAGGCCTCCTGCAGGGACAGGGCATGGGCGTGGATGGCGGCTGGGGTGATGCCCTCAGCCGCGAGCCAGTCGAGGACGGCGTTGAGGCGGTAGATCCCGACCGGGTCGAAGGTCGCGCCCAGGAAGCGGGAGCCGTCGGCGCCGTAGGGGACCTGGCCCTCGGCCTTGGCGGTCAGCGCGCCGAAGGCGGCGTACCAGCCGGTGTCGGGCGGCCGCTCGGCCTGGCCGCCAGGGCAATGCAGAAAGCAGACGCCTTCGCCGGCCATGGCGTACTTGTAGCCGCCGCTCAGGTAGAAGGCCCGGTCCGCGATGGCCGAGAGGTCGGTCGGCCGGGCCAGGAAGCCGTGGTAGCCGTCGATCACCACCAGGGCCTCCGGCTCGGGCACCGTGGCGACGATGGCCTCCAGGTCCGGAACCGCGTAACCGGAGTTGTAGAAGACCTGGCTCAGGTAGATCAGGTCCCGGCCGCCCTCGGCCGCTGCTTGTGCGAAGCGCGGCGTGAAGCTCGCGAAGGGCTCCGTCGGGATGCGGGTCACCTCGGCGCGGCCGGCTTCTTCCAGGCGCCGCAGCTGGCGCTCGAAGCTGTGGAACTCGCCGTCGCTGGTCAGCACCTGGACCGGCCGCTCCTGCGGCAGGCAGGACAGGAGGCGCAGCAGGAAGCCGTGGGTGTTGGGCCCGAAGGCGATGGCGGCGGGGTCGCTCAGGTTCAGGATCCTGGCGATTCCGGCCTGGGCCCGAGGGATGACCTCGCCGAAGATCATCTCCCACTTGCGGTCGGCCAGGCGCGCCGCGTCTTCCCAGCAGCGCTGCTGGCCGTCGAAGGCCACGTCGGGCCAGTAGTGATGGCTGTGGGCGGCGAAGTGCAGGCGCTGCGGGTCCGCTTCATGGAAGCGGCGAAACCCGCGCTTCCAGCTCACGGGCCTTTCTCCGCGTAGCTGTAGCCCATGACCTTGCGCAGCTCTTCCGGCAGGGGCGGCAGCTGAGAGCGCGGCAGGAAGTAGGTCGAGAGCGCGAAGAGGTCGCCAAAGATGCGGTGCCGCTCGGCGGTCTGCCGAAGATAGTCGAAGCCCGAGGAGCCGCCGGTGCCGACCTTGCGGCCGATCATGCGCTGCGCCATCAGGGCGTGGCGGTAGCGCCAGTTGGCGAAGTTCTCGTCGATGTCCATCAAGACGCTCAAGAGCCGGAAGGGCAGCTGCAGGACCGGTTCGTCGCGGTAGAGGTTGATAAAGAGCGCGGCCTGCAGCGCTTTAGCGCTGAGCCGCCAGACGCCCTCCTTGGCCAGCTTGGCGTGGGCCGCTTCGTCGAAGATCGATTCGAAGCGCGTCAAGGCGGCGTCCAGGGCTGCCAGCTCGGCCTCGAGGGCCTCTTTGACCAGCGCCGGATTGCGGCGCATGGCCTCCTGGTCGCCGCCCAGGGCCTGCAGGACCGCCTGGCGATAGGCGGCGCTGAACTCGTAGCCGGCCTGGCTGACGAAGGGTGTGCGCTCCAACCAGGCCTGGACCTGATCGAAAAGCGGGGGGCCGGTCTCGGCCTCGGCAATGCGGCTGCGCTCCCGGGCGGTCAGCACCGCGTCATAGGGCTTGTCGGCGAAGTGCAGCCGCGCGTCCCGCTTCAGGCCGAGGCGCGTCTCCAGAAGACGGAACTGCAGGCTCTGAAAGCCCGAGGCCGGGAACAGCAGGTCCCGGAAATCGAGGAAATCGAGCGGCGTCATGGTCTCCAGGACGTCGAGCTGCTCGATCAGGAGCTTCTGGATGCGGGCGATGCGCGACAGGCCCTGGATGGCCGGGCCTATGTCACGGTCGTCGGCCGTCGGACCGGAGAAGATCTGCTGGATGCGGTCGAGCTCGAAGAGGATCAGCTTGAACCAGAGCTCGTAGGCTTGGTGCACGACGATGAAGAGCATCTCGTCGTGCGCCGGCTGGCCGGCCTTTTCGCTCTGCCGCTCCTGGCAGCTCAGCAGGCGTTCGAGCTGAAGGTGTTCAGCGTAGGTGAGGGCATCGTCGTGGTCGGCCATGGACCGGGCCTTCGGGGTTCCGGTTCGGCCGGCCCGGTCAGATCCCGGGCCGGCCACCGGAAGGTACCACAAGGCGATCCGATTCGCCTGCTGCGCAGGCGCTCGCCCCTGTCAGGCCGCGCTCTCGCGCAGTTTTTCGATTAAATGCTCGATCTTGCCGCCGTTCTGCTGGATGACGGAGTCGTATTCCTGACGCAGAGTCAGCGCCATCGAAATGCCTTCGGCAACAATGTCGATGATCTTGTAGTCCTGGCCCCGCTTGCGCAGGCGCCAATCGACCTTCGCCACCGCGCCGTTGGAGCGGTTGATCTGGGTCGAAATGGCAAGCAGCTTGGGATTTGCCCGGTCCGGGCCGACGGCCTTGATGTCGAAGGTCTCGCCGGCGTAGCGGCCGAAGATCAGAAGCGACTGTTGGACCATGACGTCTTCGAAGACCGAGACGAACTCGCTGCGCTGATCGTCATCGATCTTGCGCCAATATTTGCCCAGGACCAGCCGGGCGATTACCGGAACATCGAAGCCTTCGCGCAACAGAGCCCGAATCCGCGACGCGCGATCCTCTTCGCTCGCCTGGGAATCCTTCGCGACGACGATGGCACGTTCACCCAGCGAGACCAGGAAGGTCTCCGCTTTGCCGCTATCCTCCTCGGCAAGGCCAACGGTGGGTAGAAATGCAATACCAATCGCCAAAGTGAAAAGAACGGCCGTCCAAGGACCGGAAGTCTTTGTCCTCATGGATTTCAACCCTCTTGTTCCCCTAGTTGGCAGGATGAGCACATACTCCTAAAGGAGCAGCGTGGTTAATAACACGTTAAGTGGATCGAAAATGTGGCGCAGAAGGGCCGGTCGATTTGCGCGTGAATATCATCGGCCCGTCCGGCCGGCATCCTACATTTGGGTGATACGGCGGAGACTGGGGACTCCATCCTCCGACGCCGCGACGACTTGGCGAAAAGGCGTTAAGAAATAGGGAGATGCGGCAGTCCGTTTCGATCGGCGCGCAACGGCTGTCGGTCTTTGCAGGCTTCGCGGATTGAGCGTCAGGGTGGCTGTCCGCGCCGGCGGTGGGATCAGGTCTCGAGGTCGCCGACGACGCTGCGCAGAAGCGGAGTCCAGGTCCTGCGGTTGACTTCCTGCTCCTCGCGCGCGAGGCAGCAGCGGAGCTTGACGGCCAGACCCCGGGGCGAGTCTGCCGGTGTGTAGGTCATGTCCTCTTCGACCCTGACCAGCTGCGCCAGCGCCTTGGCCCGGGACGCTTCGTCCCGGGTATGTTCATAGGTCGCGAAGTGCTGAATCCACAGGCGTTCCAACCTCAGCAGGCGCCGGTCGCCACAATCGGTCGTCGCCACCAAATTGAGCCTATCGAGCATCCCCTGTCCTCCGATACCTGCCCGGACGGTTCCCCCGACACGCGTTCGGGGTGGTCTGGAATTCGGCGCCGCATCAGGCCTTTATAGCTTCTATTACGTGCACCAATTGACCGAAATCTTGGTTAATTTGTGTAGTTGCAAGGCAGAGTCAGTACAGACCTTCAGAAAACCAAGGATCGACTGCCTAGCGGTTGCTTTATTTGAGCAGAGTTAGTACTATGAGTACTATGTCATTTTAGTGATAACGCGTGAATTGGCGATTGACGCCAAAATATAAACAAGGGATAATCAGAGACATAGGCCACTTTCTTGGCGGCCTATAGTTATATCTGCGTGTAGAAAACAGGGAAGATTATGGGGGAGTCGCAGTTTTGGCAATATAAGGGGGCGCTCAGGTCTCCTTAGTCGTACGACCGACGCGAGTCGGGGGCGATCAGCCGATCTGTGGGATTCCCTCTCGAGAGGGATGCGAGAGTCACTTGAACAGTTCTGGATCAGCGAACAGGGCTCGGTTGCGGACGAGTACGCCCTGCTGATTACCATGATCATCCTGGTGGGTGCAGCCAGCCTGCACGCCGCGGGCATTCCCTTTGCCTCCCTTGCCGACTTCGTCTCCGGGACCTTCGAAGGCTTGTCCGGTGTCCTTTCGGGCGACCTCGCCGACCGCAACTAGAAGCCGACCGCAACTAGAACATGATCGTGTCACGCCGCAAGGGCGTGACGCGTGAATCCTGCTCCAGCTTTTCGAAGGAGATCAAGATTCACGGCGCGGATCGATTCGATCTGAGCCGATCTTGATCTAAGGGCGTTTTCCGCTCACGCGGAATCGGCACTGGGCCGCATCGCCTCAGCGCTCAGCCGACGAATCCGCCACCACACAGAGGATCTCATAGAGAATCGTCGCACCGACCAGAGCGGTAATGCCGCTCGGATCGAAAGGCGGGGAGACCTCGACCACGTCACCGCCGACCAGGTTCAGACCGCGTAGTCCGCGAATCATGATCTGGGCTTCGATGACGGAGAAACCGCCGCATTCCGGGGTGCCCGTGCCGGGTGCAAAAACTGGGTCCAGGCCGTCGACGTCGAAGCTGATGTAGGTCGGGCCGTCGCCGACGATGCCGCGCGCTTCGTCGATCACGTCCTTTGGCCCGCGTTCGTAGAGCTCCTCCATGTAGACGACGCGCATGCCGGACTCGTGGCTGAAGCTCCAGATGTCCGGGTCGTTGATCGGCCCGCGGATGCCAATCTGGATGGTCCGCTTGGGGTCCAGAAGTCCTTCTTCGACGGCGCGCTTGAAGGGTGCGCCGTGGTGGAACTTGGAGCCGAGGTAGTCGTCGCCGGTGTCGCAATGGGCATCGAAATGGACCATACCGACGGGCCGGTCCTTGGCGATGCCGCGGAACACCGGCAGGGTCACCGAATGGTCGCCACCGGCCGATACCGGAACCGTGCCGGCCGCGTGCACCCGCCGGTAGAAGGTGGCGATCTCTTCCAGTGCGCCCTCCAGTTCGAAGGGGCGTTCGACCCACGCATCGCCGGCGTCGACGATCTTGCGGAGTGCGAAGGGGTCGATGCCCGTCGCCTGGTTGATGCGGCGCATCAGGCTGGACTGGTTGCGGATCTCCCGCGGGCCGTGGCGGGCGCCGGGCCGGTTGGTGACGCCGCCGTCGAAGGGAATGCCTATCAGGGCGATATCGGCGGCTGACAGGTCTTCGCTGTAGGGCGCGCGCATGAAGGTCGGCAGGCCGGTGTAGCGTGGCCGGACCATCGGATCGGCAAACTCCGGATAGGCGTAGTCTCTCTGATCGGTCATATCCTGATGCCCTCTCCCGATGTCGCACCTGGCTCCGGCGGCAGGATAGCTCCGGCCCGGCCCGAGAGGCAAAGCCGGCGTGCCTCTCAAGACCTTGTGGCAAGAGCCCGAGGGGCGACAAGATAGGGTAGTGTTCCTAGTCCCGCCGATTTTTGCTTGGTGGCTGTGACAGATTGGAGCCCGATTTTCGCCTCATGGATGTTTCGAGTCGGGGAACAATCCCTGGTTGCAGATATTTAGGGGCCGACCCATACTGAATAGGCTACCCCTGACCGGAACGGCAAGCGCAGGCCCGAAACGGCGGTTACCTGCCGCCCATGAGCTTTGAGCGACCGCGCTGCGGCAGCACTCTCTGCCGCCGACAAGGAAGCTATCAGACTCTCGGTACTCTGCGCCTTGGTTTGGTCTGACGGGAGTCGTGCATGGAAGCTGTGATCCAACTTCGGTCGGATGTCGCCGCACTGATCAACGAAACGATGGTCGGTGAATCCGCTTGCGACGATCTCAGGAAGGTGAAGGGGGACCTCGACGCGGTTCTGAGGCGCTGGTGCCTGACAATGAGCCCGGCTCATCCCGCGCGCCGAGACTCCGAGTTGAAGCGCTATTTCCTCCTGACCGGATTGCCCAAGCAGAGGTCCGAGGACGTCTTGTTGAGCTTGCGCCGCCTGGAGGCGGTCACAGCGGCCTATTCGAACCCGCGCATGGTGCGAGTCTAAGGCATCGGGCGGCCGGCCCCAGGCGTCAGATGGCGCCGTCCAGCGCCTGGCGCATCGCGTGACCGATCAGATTGGCGCTCTCGACTATGATGATCCCGGCCTGCTCCAGCGCCCGGATCTTCTCCATCGCGTCGCCCTGGCCCAGGAGGTCGACGGTGCCGGCGTGGCCCATGCGGCGTTCCGGCGGCGCGTGTACGCCGGCGACGTAGGCCACCACCGGCTTCTTCGGCTTGCGCTCTTTCAGGAAGGCGGCGGCCTCCTGCTCCTCGCGTCCGCCGATCTCACCGATCAGCACGATACCCTCCGTCGCGGGATCCGCGAGAAAGAGCTCGAGGCCCTCGACGAAGCCGAGGCCGTGAACTGGATCGCCGCCGATGCCGAGGGAGGTCGACTGGCCGAGGCGGAAGCGCGTCGTCTGGGCCACCGCCTCATAGGCCAGAGTCGCCGAACGCGACAGGATGCCGACCCGCCCCGGCGTGTGCGGCCGGTCCGGCATGACGCCGATGCGGCAGGCGCCGGGCGAGATGATGCCGTAGGAGTTCGGCCCGATCAGGCGCGTGCGCGTGCCGACCAGCGCCTGCCTGACCCGGACCATGTCCAGGACCGGCACCCGCTCGGTGACACAGACGACCAGCGGCAGCTCCGCCTCGATGGCTTCGATCATTGCGTCCGCGGCGGCGGCGGGCGGGACGAAGACGGCGGTGGCATCGGCGCGCGTCTCGGCAACGGCCTCCGCGACCTTGCCGAAGACCGGCAGGTTCAGATGCCGATGCCCGCCCTTGCCCGGCGAGACGCCGCCGACAACCTGCGTGCCGGAGGCGATCGCGCGCTCGGCCATCCGGGTGGCCGTGGCTCCGGTGAGGCCCTGGAACAGGACCCGGGTGTCGCCGTTGATCAGAATGCTCATGACCTGGCTCCCGCCTTGGCAAGGCGGACGGCTTCTTCCACCGCCTCGCCCATGTCGTCGAAAATTGCCGCGGGAATGCCCTGGTTGCGCAGGGTCAGTTCGGCGACCTCCTTGGCCGTGCCCGCGGCGCGGAACACGATCGGCAGCCTGCGCTCCGCCGTCTGGTAGGCCTCGGCTACACCCTCGGCCATGGTGTCGCAGCGCAGGATGCCGCCGCCCAGGGTGTTCACCAGGACCACTCGGACCTGCGGCGAGCGCAGCAGGATCCGCAGGCCCTCGGCGATCTGGGCGCCGTTGGCGACCGGGCGCACGTCCATGAAGTTGGCGGGATCGCCACCGCGGCGCTTGATCAGGTCGATGGTCGCCAGGCACAGCCCGGCGCCCGTCACCATCAGCCCGATGTCGCCGTCCAGCTTGACGTAGTTGAGCTCGAATCTATTGGCCTCGCGTTCCTGCGGGTCGGTCTCCTCCTCGTCGCGCAGCGCCTCCAGCTCCGGGTGCCGGAACAGGGCGTTGTCGTCCAGGACCATCTTGGCGTCCAGCACGGCCAAGTCGCCGGAGGTCGTGACAGCGAGGGGATTGAGCTCGATCAGGCTGGCATCGTTTTCGAGGAAGGCGCGCCAGATTCCGGAGAGCACCTTTGCGGCCCCGGCCGCCAGGTCATCGCGAAGCCCCAGCTGTCCGGCCATGGCGGCAAAGTGCTCGCTGTCCGGCGTCATGCCGGCTTGCGGCGCCAACCGGACAAGGTCTTCGGCCGCCGCCAGGTTGGCCTCGACGCCTTCGCCGCCGGAAGGGGAGGCGACCAGGGTCAGGCAGCCCGCCGTACGGTCGACCAGCGCGGCGACATAGATCTCCATTTCGACCTGGGCGGCCGCCTCGACGTAGACCGACTTGACCAGCAGGCCGTAACGTCCCGTTTGGCCAGTGACCAGAGGCTGGCCCAGCAGTTCGCGGGCTGCCGCGGCGACCTCCTGGCGAGAGGTGGCAAAGCGAATGCCGCCGGCCTGTTTTCGCTGGCCGGCGTGGATCTGGGCCTTAACCGCCCAGCGGTCACCGCCCAGGACTTGCGCCAGGGCCGAAGCTTCCTCGGCCGTGGTCGCTACCCCGCCCTTGGGAATCGGCAGATCGTATTTCCGTAGCAGGGTCTTGGCCTGATGTTCGTGAAGGTTCATGGCCGTCCTCCGCACTCTGATTTGCGCAGCGGCACCCGAAAAGAGCGGCCGCCTCAACGGTGGTATTTGGTATACCACGATCCAAGGCGCCGTTCAAGTGCCGGCTTCAAGACCTGCCCCATCGAATTACTGCATTTCTTCAGCGCGAAGCTGCAAAGCGCCAGCAGTGGGGACCACCGACTGCCCCCCGATCAAATGGAAGTGCTCGATCGGCAAGTCGTGCCGGTGCCGAGCGAGGCCGGGCTGGCCTCATGGCCTTCCCGCTTCACGTCGCCGGTTCCGCGACCTTCGGGAGAGGTGGGCGCGGAACGCCGACCGGTGGTAGGGCAAACCGGCGGTTCCCTCCGCAGTCCGCGATAACCGGCCTCGGCCAAGGCAGTCTGCGTGAACCTGTTGTGCTTGCAGCCATGGTTTTGGATTCGGAATGAACTGTCGAGCAAGCGACGCAGGCTCTTGGTATGCCAGATGCCATTGCAGAGGACATTGGGCGGATTGGTCAGCCAAGGGTTGAATTTTCCGTCGACCCGTTCGCCGCTCTTTGCTGTCTTGACAATAAAGGCTACAAAAGAGCCCTAGTAATTGCCATGGTGCTTGTGGTATACCAAATCCCAAAGGGCAACAAAGCCTGGCAGCAACATGGCACGCGTCTAGAAAGTTCGGGCCTCCTAATAAGCCCGATCGACTTGCGGGGAATTCCTGGCAACAAGCAAATCTGATGGGAGACGATATATGCAAATATCCAGACGCAGCGTATTGAGCGTGGGTTTGGCGCTCAGTATGGCCCTCGGGTCTTTCGCGCTGCCTCAGGCGGCTTCGGCGGCCTGGTCGCCGAAGAAGCCGGTTGAATTCATTATCATGGCCGGCACCGGCGGCGGTGCGGACCAGATCGCCCGCCTGCTGCAGGGCCTGATCGAGAAGAAGAAGCTGTCACCTCGGCCCTTCATTCCAATCAACAAGCCGGGTGGCTCGGGTGCTGAAGCGCTTCGCTATCTGAAGGACAAGGCCGGCGACGACCACACCGTTCTGGTGACGCTGAACTCCTTCTATACGACGCCGATCATTCAAGAGGACCTTGGGGTGGACATTTCGCAGTTCACGCCTATCGGTCGCATGGCGCTCGACACTTTCTTGCTGTGGGTGAATTCCGAGCGCAATGACATCACCGATCTCGACAGCTATGTCAGTGCCGTCAAGTCGGCCGGCGCGGAATGGAAGGTCGGCGGGACCGGCAGCGGTCAGGAGGACTCGATCCTGACGGCCATGATGGAGAAGGAATTCGGTTACAAGGTGACCTACATTCCCTTCCCTGGGGGCGGCACCGTTGCCAAGAACCTGGTCGGCAAGCACATCGACTCGACCGTGAACAATCCCGCGGAGCAGAACGAGTTCATGCGGGCCGGCCAGACCAAGCCGTTGGTTCAGTTTACGCCGACGCGCATGGAAGCCTATCCGGACGTGCCCACCGCCAAGGAGCTGGGCCACGACATCGTCTACTTCATGCAGCGGTCGATCAACGGCCCGCCGCAGATGTCGAAGGAAGCGCAGGACTGGTACGTCGACCTCTTCAAGACGCTCTTCGATTCCGAAGAGTGGCAGACTTTCTGCAAGGAAGACGGCCTGACCTGTGACGAGTGGGTGGCTGGCGGCGATCTCGCGGCCTTCCACCAGGAGCAAGCCAAGCGGCACAAGGACCTGATCGAAGCGGTCGGTGCCGAGGCGATCACGGGTCAGTAATCGCCGAATGACGACGGAAGCCGGGAGCGCGGAGATCGCGCTCCCGGCTTCTCACTGAAGGGCTGCTCAAAGGTATTTCACGGACAAACCGAGGCCGTGATCTTCTATAGGGGCGCGGGGAGCGCTCCTGAGCTGCCGACCGTCGGGAGGCCGAGACCCCTCTTGAGCGCGCCATCGGGCTCTTCGAGATCCAAACGGTTTCGAGATCAGCGACCATGACCGTACGCCAAG
>CAJIAJ010000111.1_pt1 | contig 14912 bp, 14 predicted proteins | sample 9199121 | NCBI WGS metagenome assembly CAJIAJ01 (sample SAMEA7708267, study PRJEB35096) | sediment metagenome | biome: marine neritic benthic zone biome [ENVO:01000025]; feature: sediment [ENVO:00002007]; material: shallow marine sediment [ENVO:03000034] sea grass bed [ENVO_01000059] ...
GGGTCGATTCCCGGACGCGTGAAGCTCCCGGAAGGGCGAAAACCCACGGCCAGCCGGTCTTCGCGGTGGCGCGGCCAGACCGACGCCCGGTCTGGGACACCGTAGCCCACCCGCCGACCCCTCGGGTCCAGGTCCACGGCCAGCCGATCTTCGCCGTGGCCCGGCCGGACGGCCGCCAGGTCTGGGTCAACTTCGCCCACCCCTTGAACGACCGGGTGCAGGTGATCGACGTGCCCAGCCTGTCGCTGGTCCAGGAATTCAGCCCGGGGCCCGCGGTCCTGCACCTGGAGTTCACGCCGCGCGGCCACGAGGTCTGGATCTCGGTGCGCGATGCCGACAAGGTCGAGGTCTACGACACCCGCAGCTTCGAGAAGCTGGCCGAGCTGCCCATGGCCAAGCCCAGCGGCATCTTCTTCGCGGCCCGGGCCCAGCGGATCGGCCTATGATCGCAAAGCTCTCCGCACCGGACCTGGCCTTGCTGGACCGCTGGCAGCGGGACTTCCCCTTGGTCCCGCGTCCCTTCATCACGCTGGCCAAGGCCCTGGGTTTGGATGAAGACCTGGTCATCGCCCGGACCCGCGACCTGATGGCCCGCAGCCTGATATCCCGCGTCGGCGCCGTCGTCCGGCCCAACACGGCTGGCGCCAGCAGCCTCGCGGCCCTGGCCGTGCCACCGGCGCGCCTGGAGGCCGTCGCGCGCCGGGTGAGCGCCGAGCCGGGGGTCAACCACAACTATGAACGCGAGCACCAGATCAACCTGTGGTTCGTCGTGACCGCCCGGGACCGCGCAGCGCTGGACGACACGCTGGCGCGGATCTCGGCCGACACGGGTCTGGAGGTCCTGGACCTGCCGCTGGAGCGCGCCTACCACATCGACCTCGGCTTCCCGATCAGCGGCAAGCGAGGAGCGGCACGTTCCTCAAGGCCTGTGAAGCAGACAGCCGGGGTGAGCGAAGATGATCGCGCGCTGCTCGCCGCCCTCGAGGAGGGCCTGCCGCTGGTCCATCGCCCTTACGCCGCGATCGCCGAGGCGCTCGGCCGCTGCGAATGCGAGGTGATCGAGGACCTGCGCCGGCTGGTCGAAGCCGGCGTGATCTCGCGCTTCGGCTATGTCGTCCGGCACCGCAAGCTCGGCTTCCGGGCCAATGCCATGGCGGTCTGGGACCTGCCCGACGAAAGCGTCGATCCTGTGGCTGCCAGCTTCGCCGCCAATCCCTTCGTCACCCTGTGCTACCGGCGGCCGCGGCGGCGGCCGCGCTGGCCCTACAACCTCTTCTGCATGATCCACGGCCGCGAGCGGACAGAGGTGGAGCGCCAGATCGCCGCGCTCAACGCGGAGGCCGGCACCGGTGGTTTCCCGCAGGCGGTGCTCTTCAGCCGCCGCTGCTTCAAGCAGCGCGGCGCCCGCTTCTCCGGCGCAAGGCAGGAGGCCGCCGCATGACGCTCCGGCTCGACACCCTCGATCGCAAGATCATTAACGGGCTGCAGGGCGGCTTTCCAATCTGCGCGCGGCCCTACGCAGAGGCAGCGGAGAAACTCGGCCTCGAAGAGGCGGAGCTGCTGGAGCGCATCGCTGCCCTGGTCGAGCGCGGCCTGCTGAGCCGCTTCGCGCCCTTGTTCAACGCGGAAGCCTTCGGCGGCGCCGTCTGCCTCTGCGCCCTGGCGGTACCGCAAGAGCGCTTCGAGGCGGTGGCCGAGGCCGTCAATGCCCATCCCGAGGTCGCGCACAACTACGCCCGCGACCATGCGCTGAACATGTGGTTCGTGCTGGCCACGGAAGACCCGGCGCGCATCGAAGAGGTGGCCGCGGCCATCGAGGCGGAGACCGGCCTGACGGTCTATCGCATGCCCAAGATCGAGGAATATTTCATCGGCCTGAAGGTGGAGGTCTGAGGCATGCTGGACGCGCTTGACCGCAAGATCATCGCCGCGACACAGACCGGCCTGCCGCTGGTATCACGGCCCTATCATGCGGTCGCCGAGGCGGTCGGCGCCACGCCCGCGGAGGTCATGGATCGCCTGCACCGCATGCGGCGGACGGGCGTCGTGCGCCGCATCGGCGCCGTGCCCAACCACTACGCCCTGGGCTGGAAGGCCAACGGCATGAGCGTCTGGGACGTCGAGGACGCCGCCATCCCGGCCCTCGGGCCCAAGGTTGGCGCCTTGGACTTCGTCAGCCACTGCTACCGGCGGCCGAGGTATCCGCCGGCCTGGCCCTACAACCTCTTCGCCATGGTCCACGGCCGCGGCCGCGCCGAGGTCGAGGCCAAGGTGGCCGAGATCGCGGCGCTGCTGGGCCCGGCGCTGCGCGCGCAAGAGGTGCTCTACAGCACGGCAATGCTGAAAAAGACCGGCCTGCGGATCGCGGCCTGAGGAGGGAAGAGTGTTCCGTCTATCCCAGTTCATGCAGGAGCTGATCGCGCCGACGCCGGTGCGCTACCGCACGCCGCCGGGCCCGGTGGTGATCTGGAACCTGATCCGGCGCTGCAACCTCAACTGTCTGCACTGCTACTCGCTCTCCGCCGACGTCGATTTCAAGGGCGAGCTGACGACGGCCGAGGTCTTCGCGGTGATGGAGGACCTGCGCCGCTTCGGCGTGCCGGTCCTGATCCTGTCCGGCGGCGAGCCCCTGCTGCGGCCCGACATCTTCGAGATCTCGCACCGCGCCAAGGAAATGGGCTTCTATCTCGGCCTGTCCAGCAACGGCACGCTGATCGACGCGGAGATGAGCGACCGCATCGCCGAGGTCGGCTACGACTACGTCGGCATCAGCCTCGACGGCATCGGCGCCGTGCACGACGCCTTCCGCCGCCAGGAAGGCGCCTACGACAAAGCCCTGGGCGGCCTGCGTCTATGCCGCGCGCGGGGTATCAAGGTCGGCCTGCGCTTCACCATGACGGAGCGCAACGTCGAGGCGCTGCCGCAGATGCTCGAGCTGATCGACGCGGAGGAGATCGACAAGTTCTACCTCTCCCACCTGGTCTACGCCGGCCGCGGCAACCGCTACCGCGAGGACGACGCCCATCACCGGACGACGCGAGAGGCCATGGACCTGATCTTCGCGCGCTGCTGGGATTACGCGCAGCGCGGCTTGGCGAAGGAGTTCGTCACCGGCAACAACGACGCCGACGGCGTCTACTTCCTGCAGTGGGTGAAGCAGCGCTTCCCGGACAAGACACCGCACATCGAGGCGAAGCTTAGGGCCTGGGGTGGCAACGCCTCGGGTGTCAACGTGGCCAACATCGACAACCTGGGTAGCGTCCATCCGGACACCTTCTGGTGGCACTACGACCTGGGTAACGTCCGGGATCGGCCCTTCTCGGAGATCTGGCAGGATACGAGCGACCCTGTCATGGCCGGCCTCAAGCGGCGCCCGCGCCGGATCAAGGGCCGCTGCGGCGCCTGCCGGCACTTCGCGATCTGCGGCGGCAACACCCGTGTGCGCGCCATGCAGCTGAGCGGAGATCCCTGGCAGGAGGATCCGGCCTGTTACCTGAGCGATGCTGAAATCGGCGTGGCCAAGGGCGAGCGCCTGCGGCTGACGCCCTACCGGGGGAGGCGGCATGCCGCGGTGGGCTGAACTCTTCGCCGCGGCGCTGCTGGCCGCGGGCCTTGCCGTTTCTGCGGCCCAGGCCGAAGAGCCGGCCGCTGCGGCCTATGCCGCCCACTGCGCCGAGTGCCACGGGGCCGGACGGCTCGGGGCCATCGGCCCGGCCTTGCTACCCGGCAACCTGAAGCGCCTCAAGAAAGCGCGGGCCGCGAAGGTCATCGCCGAAGGCCGGGCAGCGACCCAGATGCCGGGCTTCGCCGAACAGCTGAGCCCGGCCGAGATCGAGGCCCTGGTCGCGCTGATCTACGCGCCTCTGCCCGAGGTGCCGAACTGGGGCACAGAAGAGATCGTCGCAAGCCGGACGATAAACACCGAGCTGCCGCCGGTCGAAAAGCCCGTCTTCGAGGCCGATCCCCTGAACCTCTTCGTCGTGGTCGAGACCGGCGACCACCACGCGACCATCCTGGACGGCGACCGCTTCGAGCCCCTGCACCGCTTCCCGACCCGCTTCGCCCTGCACGGCGGCCCGAAATTCACGCCGGACGGCCGCTACGTCTTCTTCATGTCGCGCGACGGCTGGGTCACCAAGTTCGACCTCTACGCCCTGGCAGTCGTCGCCGAGATCCGCGCCGGCATCAATTCCCGCAACATCGCGATCTCCGCCGATGGTGCTTACATCGCGGTCGCCAACTACCTGCCACAGAGCCTGGTGATCCTCTCCGCCGAGGATCTGGCGGTGGCCAAGGTCATCCCGGCCGCGGACCGCTGGGGGACGCCCTCGCGGGTCTCGGCGGTCTATCAGGCGCGGCCGCGCGGCAGTTTCGTCGCGGCCCTGAAGGACGTGCCGGAGATCTGGGAGATCGCCACCGATCCGGACGCCAAGGCTGTCTACGGCGGACTGGTCCATTCCCACGAGACCGGCATGAAGGAGGCCCTGGCCACTTCCGCCGGACTTTTCGCCCTGCGCCGCATCGAGGCGCCGGAGCCCATGGACGACTTCTTCTTCAGCCCCGACTACCGCAACCTGATCGGCTCGGCGCGGGACGGGAAGAGCGCGGTCGTGGTGAACCTGAACGTCGGCCGCGCCGTCGCGCGCCTCGACCTGCCGGGCCTGCCGCACCTGGGCTCGGGCATCGCCTGGACCTATCGCGGGCGCCCGGTCATGGCGACCCCGCACCTGAAGGAAGGGCGGCTCAGCGTCATCGACATGACCGACTGGTCTCTGATCCGGACCCTGGAGACCAAGGGCCCCGGTTTCTTCCTGCGCAGCCACGAGAACACGCGCTATGCCTGGACCGACGTCTTTTTCGGGCCGCATCGCGACCTGGTCCACGTGATCGACAAGGAGACTCTGGAGATCGTCCGGACTCTGCAGCCGGCGCCCGGCAAGACCGCCGCGCATGTCGAGTTCGACCGCGACGGCAGCCACGCCCTGCTGTCGATCTGGGAGCAAGAGGGCGCGCTGGTGGTTTACGACGCCCGGACTCTTGAAGAAGTGAAGCGAATCCCGATGTCGAAACCTTCGGGTAAGTACAATGTCTGGAACAAGATCAATTTCTCGGCCGGCACAAGCCACTAGCGGCGCTCCCGCCCCAGGAGCCGGCCTCTTGCTCTGCGCCCACGGCAGCCCGGGCAGCGGCGAGACGCTGGCCCTGCGCGCGGCCGGCCTCGGCGCCCGCGGCGGCTTCGCCGAGGCCGCCGGCGCCTTGCTCTACGGCCGGCCGCGGTTGGAGGAGGTCGCGGCCCGGCTTGGTGGCGAGCCCGTCCAGGTCGTGCCGCTTTTCCTTTCCGCCGGACACACCTTCCGAGCCCTCAAGGCACGACTGGCGGACTTGCCGCGGCCGAAACGCTTCCACCTCTGCCAGCCGCTGGGCGCTCATCGCGGTCTCGCCGCCGGCCTGCTCGGGGCGGTCTGCGCGGCAGCCAGTCGCCGGGGCTGGCCGGAGAGCGAGCTGGCGCTGGTGCTGGTTGCGCACGGCTCGCGCCGCGGGCCCGCCTCGCGGCAGGCGACCGAGCGGCTGGCCTGCCAGATCGGCGAGGCCGGTCGTCTTGGGCGTGTCGCCTGCGCCTTTCTGGAAGAGCCGCCGGCCCTGGACGCCGTCCTGGCCGGAATCCCCGAGACGCGGGTCGTCGTGGCCGGCTGCTTCGCAGAGGAAGGCCGCCATGCCTGCCGGGACGTGCCGGACCTGATCGTACGCTCCGGACGCCGGGCGCTCTACCTCGGCCCCATCGCCGCCGCGTCCTGGAGCGACGCCCTGATCCTGGACAGCGCCCGACAGGGATCATCGCGCGGCGCCCTCGAAGCCCCGGCAGCACAAGCAGAGGAAGGCCTATGGCACAGCCGTTTCTAGCCCGCCCTCCGGTCCGAGCGGTTTCCTACGAGGACCGCCTGGCGGCGGCGCTCGCCGCCTTCGACCAGGCCAACGCCGCCGACCCGCAATGCGAGGAGACCGGCGAAGGCCAGCAGCCAAAGGCGTTGCTCTATGGCCGCCGGATGAGCGCCTGCCTGGCGCGGCTCTACCCGGAGGCCTCGCCGGAGCTGTGCCTGGCCGCGCGCGCGCAGCACCTGGAGCGCTGGCGGATCCCCCGCGACAGCTATCCCGCCGGCCGGGTCGGCTACCTGACCTGGCGCCGCGACCTGAAGCAGTATCACGCGGAGCGAGCCGCAGCGATTCTCGGCGACCTGGGATTCGAGGCGCCGCAGATTGCCCGGATCGGCGCCTTACTGCGCAAGGAGCGCCTGAAGCAGGACCCGGAATCCCAGGCGCTGGAGGACGTGGCCTGCCTGGTCTTCCTGGAGCACGAATTCGCCGCCTTCGCCGCCGGCCATAGCGAGGAGAAGATCGTGGACATCCTGCGCAAGACCTGGCGCAAGATGTCGGAGAGGGGCCGGGAGGCCGCGCTCGGCTTGCCGCTGGAGGGACGGGCCCTTCGGCTGGTGCAAAGGGCCCTGGCGCCGCAGGATCCTTGACGCATATCAAGTGGCCGCGGCCGAGAGACCGCTAGGCTTGTCGGGTTTCCTCCAGATCAGGGAGCCATCGCATGCAGCGTGACCTGGCCGCCCGGACAAAGGGACGATGTGCCGGCTTCCCGCGACCGACCAGCAGCGGCGCGCGAAGCGAGCAAAAGCCGGCCGCTGCGCTGCCGCGCGCGCTCCTGGAGGAACCCGCAACGGCCATCCATCTCGACGAAGCGGCACGCCTGTATCCTGGCGACGGCCCGCAAGCCACGCTCTATCGGGTTCGAAGCGGTGTCATGGCATCGGAACAGGAGTCGCGCCAGGCGCTGGGACAGGTCGCCGAGTTCTACTACCCCGGCGATATCATCCTGCCGCCGAACACGAACGGCCAGCGCCTTCGCCTGCGCGCCCTCAGCGCCGCAACACTGGACGCCTGGAACCTGTCAGACCGCCTGAATCGGCAAGATAGGAATGACGGCCTCTCCTACCGCCTCTTCGAGCTGGCCCGCGACGACCTCTCGCGGCGCCTGGCGCGCTCCGGCAGCCTGTGCCGGCAGAGCGTCGAAGCGCGCTTCGCCACTTTTCTGCTCGAGGCTGCGCTGCGGCTCGGCAACAACGCGAAGGGGCGGGTGGTGATGAACCTGCCGATGAGCCGCAGCGACATCGCCGGCTATCTTGGCCTGAGGACCGAGACCGTCTGCCGCATCATCCGCCGCTGGCGCGACGCCGGCCTCATCGAGCTGGACGGCCCGCGGCACATTGAGGTCCTGGACTTCAGGGCCATCCAGGCACTCGTCGATGCCCCGGGTGCCTGAGCATCCGAGCAGATCCAGAGAACGCCCTCGGTCGAAAGTCAAAGTACCCCCGTAGCGGGGTGAACGATGCTGTCCTTGCGTCAAACACAGCCAGGCCTGACCCGAGGGTTCTGGCGCCCGAATTGGTATCGCGAGGAAGGGAAGAGGGCGGCGGCGCAATTGCCAGCCTCGGCGAAACCCACGTTTTCATGAGACCATGGTGGGGCCAACTGGAAGTCCCAAACGAAAAGGGCTTGGGAGTGTTGCTCCCAAGCCCTTGATCGAATTGGCTCCCCGGGCCGGACTCGAACCAGCGACCCAGTGGTTAACAGCCACTTGCTCTACCAACTGAGCTACCGGGGATCAGTGGCCGCGGCCGTCAGGCGCCAAGCGCCCCTCCACGGCCTCAGGCCGGCGGGTTATAGCAAAGTCGGGACCCACCTGCAATTTCTTCAGGGCTTGTTTTTGGCTGTTTTTTGCCGCCGCTGGCAAGAAGAAAGGCGCGCCGCCGCGCGCCTTCCGATCCCGTTGAAATTCTGCTTCTTGCGCCGGTCCTCCGGCGCGGAACCGGCCCGTTCTGCCCTCGAGAACAGGCGCGGCCCGTCGTCAGCCGTGGCTGCCGGTCTTGCGTCCCTGCCACAGGTTCTGCGGCACCATGGACACGTTGGCGGGCAGGGCACCCTTGGCCTGTCCGCGCTCGATCACCGAAAGCGGGATGCCGTTCAGGATCCCCCAGGGGGTGAGAAGGTCGACCCGAGGATCCTTCTCATAGGTGCGGCCAATCACCTTGCCCTTGATGTTGATGTTGACCGTCAGTTCGTCACCGATCTTCATGCCAGTCTCCGCTGTTGAGCGTCCTTCTCTCCTACCTGCGGCCTGGCCGCCGGCGGTCTTCCGCTTGTTGCCCGGATTTGCCAAACCGAGCAGCAGTCTTGTGAGGTGCGCGCTTCGTTGCGCCTTTTTGCGGTGACGTGCGACCCGGGGATCTCGCCCGGTCATCGCATGCCCGGTACCGCTCCTTGCGTTCGCTACCTGCAACGCTCCCCAACCCTTAACGTGAGATTAATCGCTCGGTCGGGGATTTCAACAATATTTATGATTCATTAGTACTACTCAGTAATTGCCTGGTGCAATTTCGACACACATTTGGTTAAAACAGTGTAAATCTTTTTTTCGACTCTATTGAAGGTGGCGGTTTGCAAGGGATTTGGCCTTGGGGCCGAAGTCCCAGTGCCGAAAGTTTTAGACAAATGCGGAAGATTCCGCGCGAATCCTCACCCTCGGCCGGACCGTGGCAGGAAAAAACTCCGCATGATCGCCGCGCCCGCTGTGCGAATCGGGCGCCGATTCCTATCGCCTGGCGGGCGATGGAGGTCCGGGCCGGACTCCAACCGACCTACGAGGCTTTGCCGGAGACGAGAGTTCACGTCCCGAATGTGGCATGAAGGCTGAAAGGGCCCAAAATTCAGCAGCGTAGGGCGGTTTCTTCGCCCAGGACCTTGGCGTTTTGCATCCCGAAGGTCTCGGCACGCTTTCACAGGAATTGCACAGGCCGGCGGCAATCACAGCTTTGTGATGCAGCTCCCACTCGCTACGGCAGCCCGATCGATTTCGGGCTGCGCGAAGCTCCTGGCCGCCACCGGGCGCCGCAAAGCTGGCCACCGCAGCGCTAGCGTTTGGCCCCAGGCACTCTATTAATTCCCCAGGAGGCAGCTCTGCGCCGCATTAATTCCCCAGGAGGCAGCTCTGCGCCGCGGCCGCAGGCCCAGCACCAAGCAAAGATCGCAGTGACGCGGTGCTGGCGGTAGTGGCTCAGGGGGACGCCGGACAAGCTTGAGGCTACGACTCGGGAAGGAGGCTATGGCCAAGCAGCGCTCAGAATCCAGCGTAACCGGAAACCCACGCCGCGGCAGTCTGACAGACCCCCCGTACATTGACGACCGCCCAAGGAAGCCCTTTCCCTTGCCCGCCTCCATGCTCAGGCCCATATTTTGGGTCCAAAAAGGGGGGATCCATGCGGCTTTTGATTCTCATGGCTGTGGTGCTGTTGGTTGGGTGTGCCGGCACTGAGAGCCCAGATGACGCCGAAACGCCGGCACAGGTCTTGGCCCGACTGGAATTGCCAACGATGGTGCTCGATTCGGAGGAGCGGATCTGGCTAGAGGGCAGACTCCAGAAGTTCGACTCTGGCAAGAATCTCTTCAACTATGGCCATGGCCGTCACACTGCGTGGGTGCGCGAGCTGAAAGCCGATGGCGAATGGGCGGGCCGAGGCTCCGGCGGTATTACTTCATACCCCCATGCCGCCAGCCTTGAATGGGTTGTCTCCAAGGCCTATCAGCGTTGCGAAAGCAGGAAACAGGCCAAGAGCCAGTGCCTCGTGCTTTGGCTGGACGGCTGGATCGAAGACTAAGTCTTCACATTGCCGCCCCAAGCGTCATCCCAGCGGCTTCGCGTAGCAGAGGGCGGGCTTCGAACCGGGCTGATTTGCTTCGTCGGTATAGCGCACGATAGTGACGACCAGATCGGCGGGCCCCGGCTCGGGGCCGAGGAAGGCAAGCGCCCGGCCTGACTGCACAGGGCCGGAAGCCGAAACCGTCAATGGGCGGAAAGGCTTGCGTCTGGAGGTCCGGGCCGGAATCGAACCGACGTACGAGGCTTTGCAGGCCTCTGCATAACCACTCTGCCACCGGACCGGCCGTTCGAGCGGAGAGGCGGACATATAGTCCCGGTCCGATAGCAGGTCAAGGCAAGCCACCCCGGGCCTTTGGGGACGGCAGGCCACCGCGGGCAGGGCGATTGTCTTGGCGTCGGGGGGACTCTATAAAGCGGTGAGCCGCAAGGCCTTCCGCAGCACACCTGGAAGACTGGCCAAGCACGATGTTCGATCACGCCGCCGCCCGCACCACCATGGTCGAAAGCCAGCTCCGCACCAACAAGGTGACGGACAGGACCATCCTCGAGGCTTACGAAACCATCCCGCGCGAGCGTTTCCTGCCCGAAGGCCGGGCCGGTTTCGCCTACGTCGACGAGGACCTGCTCTTGGCCCCGGGGCGCTACCTGATGGAGCCCATGGTTCAGGCCCGTCTCCTGCAGGCGGCCAAGATCGAGACCTCGGACGTGGTTCTGGACGTCGGCTGCGCAACCGGCTACTCGAGCGCCATCCTCTCCCGCCTGGCCGGCACTGTGGTGGCCCTGGAGAGCGACGATGTCCTGGCTGGCCAGGCGAACCAAAGCCTGCAGGACCTGGAGTTCGACAATGTCGTCCTGGTGCAGGGCGACCTGACGAAGGGTTATCCCAAACAGGGCCCCTACAACGTGATTTTCCTGGGCGGTGCCGTAGCGGAGATTCCACCGGCGATCCTGGATCAGCTCGCGGAAGGCGGCCGCCTGGTGGCCGTGATCCGGTCCCAGCCCCATCTGGGGCAGGCGGTGCTGGTCGGCAAGAACGCCGGGATGACGTCGCGCCGGGTTCTCTTCGACGCGGCGACACCGCTGCTGCCGGGATTCGAGGCGGCGCCCCACTTCGTTTTCTAGGGCCCAACCATCGGTGGCGAAGCGGCCGAATTTTGCTCCCTCCTTAACCCGAATCTAATCCTTAACCTTAATAGTTTCCGGACTATAGTGACGGTCAAGTCCATCAAAGTTCGGCGGGGGGAACGATCTATATGAGGATCAGGTCCACGAGCAGGACTCTGCGCAGGCTGGCGCGCAACGTCCTGACATTATTGGCGACGCTGCTTGTCGGCCTCCTCGGGGCGGGAGAGGGGCAGGCCCTCACCCTGGAGGAGGCGCTGTCGGCGGCCTACGAGGAGAACCCGACGCTGCGCGCGGCGCGGGCGCAGTTGCGTGGGGTCAACGAGCAGGTGCCGCAGGCCCTGTCGAACTGGCGTCCGGAAGTCATCGTTTCCGCGTCCAGTGGGCAGAACTACGTCGAAAGCAACTCGATCGCGGACAGCGAGGACAACATTACCTCTCCCTTGGATGCCCAGGTCGTCCTGTCCCAGCCCATCTATCGAGGCGGCCGGACCCTGGCCGGGACGCGCCGGGCGGAGAACGACGTCCGGGCCGAGCGCGAGCGCCTGAAGGCGGTCGAGCAGAACGTGCTGCTGCAAGCGGTGACGGCCTATATGGACGTCTGGCGAGACGAGGCGGTCCTGCGTCTGAACATCAACAACGAGCAGGTGCTCCGGCGGCAGTTGGAGGCCTCCCAGGACCGCTTCTCCGTCGGCGAGATCACGCGCACCGACGTGGCCCAATCCGAGGCCCGCTTGGCGCGGGCGACGGCCGACCGGATCCAGGGGGAAGGCAATCTGACCGCCAGCCAGGCGGTCTTTCGCGAGATCGTCGGCCTTGAGCCGGTATCCCTGGAGCGGCCGCCGAAGGTGGTGGGTATCCCGGGCGCACAGGACCAGGTGGTGACCGAGGCACGGGCCCAGAACCCCAACGTCACCTCGGCGGAGTTTGCCGAACGCTCGGCTCAGGACGAGGTCCGGGTGCGGACCGGGGAACTGCTGCCGACGGTCAGCCTGGAGGGCTCCGTCAGCCGCAGCGAAAACTCCCTGACCAGCTCTTCCGAGGTCACCCAGGCGCAGATTCTGGCGCAGGTGACGGTGCCGATCTATCAGTCCGGCTTCGTCTTCAGCCGGATCCGCGAGGCCAAGCAGGTTTCCGGCCAGCGGCGCCTCGAGGTCGACGAGGCGCGGCGCCGGGCCGAACAGGAAGGCATCAGCGCCTGGGAGAGCCTGACCACGGCCCGGGCCCAGATCGCCTCCTTTCAGTCCCAGGTCCGGTCGAATGAGATTGCTTTGGACGGCGTTCGCCAGGAAAATGCGGTCGGTGCTCGTACGATTCTCGATATCCTCGACGCGGAGCAGGAACTGCTCGACTCGCAAGTCAGTCTGGTGGTGGCCGAACGGGACGAAGTCGTGGCCAACTACGAGGTCTTGGGGGCCGTCGGACGGCTGACCGCCACGGAAATCCTGCTGCCCGTTGAAATGTACGACGCTGAGGATGATTATGAGGCGGTCAGAGATAGCTGGTTCGGGCTTGGCGCGCCTGGTGCGGGGAATTGACAAGGCCCGCCCCGGCACGCTTGCGCCGATAAGCATCTGGAACACGCCTTGAGAGGCAGAAGTCCCGCGGCCGCTGGTGCAATTGGGATATGACGGATACGAACCCCGAGAACGAACCTTCGATGGAGGAGATCCTCGCCTCCATTCGGCGGATCATCTCCGACGGCGAGGAAGAGGGCGACAGTGCCCTCGCGGCCGATGAGCCGGCGGCGGCGCCTGTCGAGCCCGAGGCCGTGGTCGAGGCGCTGGATCCGGCCCCGCCCCCCGAGACTTTCAGCGCCGTGCCCAGCGGCGAGCCGGCAGAGGAACCCGAGGAAGACATTCTCGACCTGACCCAGATGGTGACGGAGCAGGGCGAAGTCGTCGACCTCAACGAAGCCAAGTCCGCGCGCGGCCTGATGCCGGCCGAGCCCGCACCAGCGGAGAGCATTCCGGCGGAGGATCCCTCAGCCGACGCCGATTTCGAGGTCGAAGTCACCGTTGACGACGTGACCCGCGCGGTCGAGGCTCTGGCCCAGAGCGTCGCCGCCGAGGAAAGCGACGAGATCGAAGCGGTCGCCGCCCCTGTGGAAGAGACGCCGAACCTCGAAGTGGTCGAGGAGGCGGTTGCGGCGCTGCCCCCCGAGCCGGAGCCGGAGCCAGAGCCGGAAGAGGTGGTCGCGGCCGAGCCGACAAGCGAAATCGAGAGTCCCGAGATCGAGCTGGAGGCTTCCGAACCGCAGCCCGAAGTGATGGAGACGGACTTTGCTCCTGCGGCCGAGCCGGAGCCGGAGCCGGAGCCCCTTGAGCTGGAAACACCGATAGAGGAACCTGCTTCTGCGGCCGACGCCCTCGCAGAGATCGAGGCGGTGATCGATCCGGACCCCGAAGTGCAGGCGGCAGCGGCACAAAGCGAAGACCTCCAGGAACATGAGGAGGCACCGGCGACCGCAGACGAGACCCTCTCCGAAATCGACCAGATCTTGGCGCGGGCGCGCGAGGCCGCCGAGGTCCAGGCGGCGCAGAACGTGGCGGCGGAAGTCGAGGTCGCCGCAGCGGTAGATTTCGAGAATTCCGAGCCGGGCGACGACGCAGCGCCTCCAGGCGGCGAGGCTGCGGCGGAGCCGGCGGCAGGAGAATCAAACCCGGCCGGTATGCTGGAAGGCATTCGGGCTGCCGTTGAGGAAAGCCTCGGCTTGAATTCTACGGACCGCAGCGACGGGGGTGTGGAGACGCAGGCGAGCGCGGCAGAGGAACATGCCGAGCTTGACTTGGAAGCCGAAACCGAGGCCCTTTTGGCTGGTCTCGAGGCGCGGGTGCGCCGCGACCCTGAGGAGCAGGACGTGAGCAGCAGGAAAGAAAGCGATCTCGAACTTGGTGCTGGAGACGATGCAGCCGCCGGCTCGGAACCGAGCCTGATTTCCTCGGCCGCGGCGGACGGCGCCATAGCGGCGCTCGGCGATCTTGCCCGGGCGAGCCGCGAGACCTCGGGTGGCCACGGTGGCGGGACGCCCCTCGGCGCGAACCGGACTCTCGAAGAGATGGTCGTTGATGCAATCACGCCGCACCTCAAGGCCTGGCTGGACAGCAACCTCGAACCCCTGGTCGAGCGTATCGTACGCGAGGAGATCCAGCGGCTGCGGCGCCGGTCCGAGGATTACTAGGACGCGAGGCCGCAGCTCTGGAGCCACGACGCAGGGGGCGGCTTCGCAGGCCTTGCCGCGGCGCTGCGCCACTTCTCCCCAAAGGTAAGGAATTCTCTAGAGGATCGCCCAGCGATGCTGGACAAGACCTATCGGCCTGAGGAGGTCGAAAGCAGACGCTACGAGCAGTGGGACCGGTCCGGCGCCTTCGCCGCCGATCCCGCCTCCAAGGCCGAGCCCTATACGATCACCATGCCGCCGCCCAACGTCACGGGCAGCCTGCACATCGGCCATGCCCTGACCTTCACGATCCAGGACATCCTGATCCGCTACAACCGGATGTCCGGGCGCGACGCGCTGTGGCAGCCGGGCATGGACCACGCCGGCATCGCGACCCAGATGATGGTCGAGCGCGGGCGGCATGAGGAAGGCCTGCACCGCCGCGATCTCGGGCGCGAGAAGTTCCTGGAGCGGGTCTGGGCCTGGAAGGAAGAGTCCGGTGGCACGATCCTCAAGCAACTGCGCTGCCTCGGGGCTTCGGCCGACTGGCCGCGCACCCGCTTCACCATGGATGACGGTCCCTCGGCCGCCGTGCGGAAGGTCTTCGTCGATCTCTACAAAGAGGGCCTGATCTATCGCGACAAGCGGCTGGTCAACTGGGATCCCAAGCTGCACACCGCGATCTCGGATCTGGAGGTCGAGCAGGTCGAGACGAACGGCAAGCTCTGGCACTTCAAGTATCCGATCGAAGGCGAGGAAGGCCGCTTCATCGTGGTGGCGACCACACGGCCCGAGACCATGCTGGGCGACACCGGGGTGGCCGTGCATCCGGACGACGACCGCTACAGGGACCTGGTGGGTAAGCACGCGATCCTGCCGCTGGTCGGCCGGCGCCTGCCCATCGTGGCCGAC
>CAJIAJ010000114.1_pt1 | contig 14431 bp, 18 predicted proteins | sample 9199121 | NCBI WGS metagenome assembly CAJIAJ01 (sample SAMEA7708267, study PRJEB35096) | sediment metagenome | biome: marine neritic benthic zone biome [ENVO:01000025]; feature: sediment [ENVO:00002007]; material: shallow marine sediment [ENVO:03000034] sea grass bed [ENVO_01000059] ...
CGGGAAACTCGATCCGAGGGGTGGCCCAGAATAAAGGTGGATCCAAAGGGGAGGCCGATATGAGAGTGCCGAGACGGCGATTTGGGCGAAGCGGTCTGGAGGTGCCCGCTGTTACTTTCGGTGGCGGCTGGGTCGGTGGCCTGCTGATCCACGGCAGCGAGGCAGCGCGGGAGGAGGCTCTTGAGCGGGCCATGGCCGCCGGCATCGACTGGATCGACACGGCTGCGCTCTACGGCAACGGCGTTTCCGAGACCGTGATCGGTGGCTGGCTGCGCGGGCGGGCGCCGGCCGAACGGCCGCGGCTCTCGACCAAGTTCAACGTCGACACGGCGGCCGGCGACGTGGAGGCGCAAGTCTTTGCATCGCTGGAAGCGAGCTTCGAACGCCTTGGCGTTTCCCACGTGCCGCTGATCTACCTGCACAACCAGATTCTGGCCGACGACAACGCTACGACCGAGGGCCGCAACGTCAGGATCGGCGAGCTTCTGGCGCCCGGCGGCCTGGCGGACATTCTGGACAAGGTCCGGGCGCAGGGCCTCTGCGACTGGATCGGCATCACCGGGCTGGGCGACCCCGCGCCATTGCGGCAGGCGGTCGACAGCGGCCGCTTCGACGCCATCCAGGTCTACTACAACCTGCTGAACCCGACGGCGGAGCGGGCCGCCGGCGCCGGCTGGAACTCCACGGACTTCGATGGTCTGCTGCAGGCCTGCGCAGCGCAGGACATGGGGGTCATGAACATCCGCATCTTTGCCGGCGGCTACCTGGCTTCGAGGGAACGCCACGGCCGAGAGATCTCGGTCACGGACAATGCCGAGGATGCCGTGGAGGAAGCGCGTGCCGAGGCCGTCTTCGGGCAGCTGGGCGAGGCCTACGGCACAAGGGCTCAGACGGCCTTGCGTTTCGGACTGGCCTGTCCTCGGATTTCGACCATCGTGCTCGGCCTCGCCGAAGGCGCCCACCTGACGGAAGCACTGCAGGCGGTCGAGGCGGGCCCTTTGCCGGAAGAGGCCATCGACGGCCTTCGAGGCGTCTGGGAGGGCGATCCGGCCTTCCGGGACTGATCCGGGCGCCGGCGTTTGTGGAAGCGCCTCGGCCGACCTATCTTTTTCGGTAAGCGAGAGTTCCTCAGTCCAGAAAGGCGAAGCCATGCCGCAGGCGATCCGGACTCCAATTTCGCGCTTTGGCCCTTCGGTCGCGCGCACGGCGGATGGCCGGTTGTCTCGCCTCGTCGCGGCGCTGGTCCTTTGCGTCGGGCTCTGCAGTCCCGTCGCCGGCTTTGCACAGGAGCGCGCGGTCGATCTTGAGTTGGTCCTGGCGGTCGACGTCTCCGGCAGCATCGACAACGAAGAAGCCGAGCTTCAACGCCAAGGCTACCTGAGCGCGATCCAGCATCCCGAGATCGTCGCGGCCATCCGCGGCGGCCGCCTTGGACGCATCGCTGTGACCTACGTGGAATGGGCCGGCGACCTGCACCAGCGCACTCTGGTCGAATGGGCCGAAATCTCGGACGCCGAAAGCGCCGCCGCCTTCGCAGGTGTGCTCGAGCGGCAACTGATTCAGACCCAGCTCTGGACCTCGATCAGCACGGTGATCGACTACGCGGCGTGGAGCTTCGAAGGCAACGGCTTCCAGGGCCGGCGGCGCGTCATCGACATCTCCGGCGACGGCCCGAACAACAGCGGCGGCCATGTGGTGCCGGCACGCGACCGCGCCCTGGCCCAGGAGATCGTGATCAACGGCTTGACCATCATTAACGGCCGGCCCGGCCGCTACGGCTATCCGCCCTTGCCGAACCTGGACCTTTACTACGAGGATTGCGTGATCGGCGGCGCGGGCGCCTTCGTGGTGGTGGCGGACGGCTTTGGCGACTTCGCCCGCGCCATCCAGCGCAAGATGCTGCTGGAGATTGCCGGCGAGCGGCCGCCGGCCTCCCTGATGCGGCTCGCCAAGGACCGCCTGCGCCCGCCCTGCAACGCCGGCGAGCGGCAGCTCCGGAGGTGGCGGCCGGACGACTACGACTATTGACGAAGCCGGGACGGAAGTTCTTCAGGGGCAATTCCCGGCGCGTTTCTCATCCTGCCATTCCTTGACGAGGCGACGGCCCCCGAGCACCTGCGGCCAGCCTCGGCGCGCGGGTCGGCGGTCATGCCGTAACCGAACTCAAGGTACGTCTTCCTGGTCCCAGCGGTCGCCGGCTTCCGGGTCCGCCGTCGGGACGACGGCATGGGAGACCGGGAGGGACAGGCAAATCGCCAGACCGAAAGGCGACATCGACTGGACAATGGTCCGGTCCACCCGGTGCGCGAGGCTCCGTCCTCCGACCGGCGAGATTTTTTTGGAAGCATTCGAATCTTCTTCAAATCTATCTGATTTGCCTGACCGAAGCGAATTTGGTTAACTCATTCGGGACAAGCAATGACCTGCACTCAAAGCAGGCTCAACACGGGAGGTCAAAGATGATTCGTCATGCCGCCCTTCTGGGCGCAGTTGTAGGAGTCGTATTCGCGGCAGGCGCCTTCGCAGCGGAAGTGCCGCAATCACCGGATCAGGTCGCGCAGCCCGGCGGCGATTTGCCAGGCGATCCCAAGATCGCGCTTGTCAAGGTGGCCGGAGGCTTCAGTGATCCCATCAACGTGGCCAACGCGGGCGACGGATCCGGACGGATCTTCGTTGTCGAGCGCGCCGGCCGCATCAAGGTGGTGAACAAGGACGGCTCGGTCCAGGAGGAACCCTTCCTCGACCTGACCGACATCAACCCGCTCGGCAGCGACGTGCAGACGGGCTTCGTCGAGCAGGGTCTCTACGCCGTGGCCTTCCATCCGAACTTCAAGGACAACGGCTATTTCTACGTCCACTACGCGTCGCTGCCCTTCAACGGCGACGGCGTCATCGTGCGCTTCCAGGTGGACTCCGGGAGCCCGAACGCCCTGACTCCCGAGCGGACCAACGAGACCGCCAAGGTCCTGATGCGGATCGAGCAGCCCTGGTACAACCACAATGGCGGCCAGATCGAGTTCGGCCCCGACGGCTACCTCTATGTCGGCTCCGGCGACGGCGGTTGGGAGGGCGACCCCTACGAGGCCGGGCAGGATCTCTCAACGCCGCTGGCGAAAATGCTGCGCATCGACGTCAACGTCGAGGACGACAGCCGGCCCTACAAGATCCCGCCCGACAATCCCTTCGCCGACGCCGCCAAGGAACGCCTTATGGTGCTCTTCGGGATCACCGAGGAAGAATTCGCCACGATCAAGACCCGGAGCCAACCCGAGATCTGGTCCTTCGGCGTACGAAATCCCTATGAGTTTTCCTTCGATCTGAAGACCGGCGACCTCTTCATCGCCGACGTCGGGCAGAACCATTGGGAGGAGATCATCTATCAGCCGGCCAGCAGCAAGGGCGGTGAGAACTACGGTTGGCCCCGGATGGAGGCGGCCTTCTGCCATCCCATGACCGGCGACCCGGCCAATCAGGACTGCAACGTCTTTGGCGTGCTGCCGGCCGCCCAGTATCCGCACCAGACGCCTTATCCGGGCGCCGAGGAGCTGACGGCGGATTGGGGCTGCTCGGCCCAGGGGCTCGGTGTTGCCAACTACGGCGGCATGGAGGGCGTCTATCTGGTGGGTGACTGGTGCTCCGGGCGCGTTTTCGGCCTCGGTTGGGGCGGCGGCAAGTGGCAGTTCGAGGAATTGCTGCAGACAAACCTTCAGTTCACCGCCGGCGGCTATGACGAGGACGGCATGGTGATGGCGGTCAACGCCAACAACTTCTACCTCGCCGACGAGGGACCCGACGCCAACCCGCCGGGCAGCCTGTGGCGCGTGGTGCCGGCGGACCAGGTGCCGTCCGGTGCAGAGGTCGCGAGGACGCTGAAGAAGTAGCGCTTCGCCCCGTATCGATACGCCGGGGCCGGTGATCGGTCCCGGCGTCTCTTTGCCTTACACCTTCGAAACCCTTCACGTTCGCAACTGGGAAAGATGCTCAAGACGATTTCTGTTACGGTTCTGGCCGCTGCCTTCGTCCTGGCGTCCTTGTCGGTCGGCACCGGTGGCGAACCGGCTCCGCGGCCGGAACAGGGCCCAAGCCTGAGGCAGCTGGCGTCGCGCTGCGCCGAAAAGATTGCATTTCGCCACTCCCTGGATGACGCTCCGATCGAGTTGAGCTTCCGCCCGAAGCAGGTGATCTCGCCGGCCGTCGAGCAGTTCCACTGCACAGGGGAAAATCCCTATAGCGGCGAAGAGGAGGCCATCGCCGCCGGCAAGAAGCTGTACAAAAAGTACTGCCGTGCCTGTCACCTGCCCGACGGTTCTGGACGTATCGGGCCGAATCTCGTCGACGAGAAGTGGCAATATGAGCGGACCGGCAAGGACGTCGGCAAGTTCGAGATCATTTATGCCGGCGGTGCCGGGGCCATGCAGGCCTTCGGTCGTCGCATGGACCAGGACGACATTCTCAAGGTGATGGCCTATTTGGAGGTTCTCGACCAAAAATAACGGGGGCGAATAGGATGGAGATCTCGGACCTACTGCGAAGAGGCGAAGCATGACCAATAAGGCATTTGGGACCTCGATCAATAGGCCTGTCCGGAGCCCATGGAAGGCCGGCCTGCTGGTGCTGGCCACGCTCCTGCTTCTGTTGCCCGGTCCGGCCTCGGCGCAGGGCGATTTCCTGAAGAAGGGGCTGGAATCCCTGATGGGCTCGGACTCCTCCGGCAGCGGGCTCAGCAACCAGGACCTGACCGACGGCCTGCGCGAGGCGCTGCGCGTCGGCTCCGACAAGGTGGTGTCCCAGGTCGGCACGGCCGATGGCTTCAACCTGGACCCGGACATCCACATTCCGCTGCCCGGCGCCTTGAAGACCGTTCAGAAGACCTTGAAGACGGTCGGCCTTTCGGGCCTGGCCGACGAAGTGGAGCTGAAGCTGAACCGCGCGGCCGAGGTGGCGGCGCCCGAGGCCCGCGAGCTCTTCTTCGAGTCGATCAGCGAAATGACCCTGGAGGATGTCAAGGGCATCTACGAGGGCCCCGACGACGCGGCGACCCGGTACTTCCAGGGCAAGATGTCTTCGCCCCTGGCCGACAAGATGCGGCCCATCGTCGACCGCAGCCTGGCGGACGTCGGAGCACTGGCTTCGTACAACCGCATGATGGAGAGCTACGAGGCGGTACCCTTCGCGCCCGACGTCAAGTCGGACCTGACCGGCTATGTGGTCCGGAAGGCCTTGGACGGCATCTTCTACTACGTGGCCAAGGAGGAAGCGGCGATCCGGAACAACCCGGCCGCGCGCACCACAGAGCTGCTGAAGAAGGTCTTCGGATCGTAAAGACTGCGGCAAGGCTCACGGCCTCGGCGAAGCCGAGGCTTGCCGAGGGCCTTCGCGCGCACCGATCGCAAGGCGCTCAGGCCAGCCGGTCCAGCTCCCCGACGGCGGCGCGACCCGCCGGCGTCAGTTTGCAGACCAGCCAGTCCGGCTTGATCGGATTGGCGAACCAGGGCTCGGCCCAGCCGCGCGCGATACAACTCTTGACCGTCCGCGTGCTGATCGGCTGCCCGTAACGGTCGAAGAGCGGCAGCTTGCCACCCGGTTGATCGAGACCTCGCGCCAGCCAGGCTTGCTGAACCGGCGAAGGTCGTGCCACGTCCCGCCGCGCACTGCTGCGTCGCCAGCGACGCCGCAGCGGGATCACCTTGGCCTCCATCACTTGTCCTCCCCCCCGTCTTAGGGGTCCCCATTGAGTGACTTCGGTGACCTGATGGCCATCCTAGGACAGATTGACGCCGCAGGCGAATCCTGCCTGCAGGTGACGGGTCAAGGTGTATGGAGACGGCGCCGAAAGGCTTTTGCCTGGTCTATATGACCGCGGAGACACCGGAAGAGGCCAAGGCGCTGGGCCGTGGCCTGGTCGAAGCGCGTCTGGCCGCCTGCGCCAACGTGCTGACCGGCATGGTGCCGATCTTCTGGTGGGACGGAGAAGTGCAGGAAGGCAGCGAAGCAGTTCTGATCGCCAAGACCCGCCGCGATCTGGTCGAGGCCCTGACGGCCTTCGTGAAGCAGCACCACAGCTACGACTGCCCCTGCGTGGTCGCGCTGCCCATCGAGGCCGGCAACCCGGACTTCCTGGAATGGATAGGGGAGGAGACCGCGGCCGCTGACCCGGACACGGGCTCGGCCTGAAGTTTCCTCGAAAGGCTCTAGCTGCCGTTGGCCTGCAGGAGCCGTGCGAGGGCCGGGGCAGTCTCGTCCTGGTTCTCGAAGTCGAAGGTGCCTGCGTTCAGGTCCGCGGCAAGGTTGTTGACGCAGTAGAGCCCGGAATCGCCGCGCTGCTGGAGCTTGAGCAGCGCGCCGTCGAAACCCTCCTGTGCGATCTGCACCCTGGCCTCTTTTGCCAGCCCGCCGGTGCTGTCGATCACCTCGGTGACGCGCAGCATGTAGACGTTGTGCCGCTGCTTCCAGGCTTCGGCGGCATCCAGATAGGGCGGGTGCTCGCCGACATACTTCGGGCAGGCCATCATATAGCCCGTGGTGTTCCAGAAGGCCTTGAGCAGCAGGATCGCGTCCTGGCGCAGGTCCTTGGTCTTGGCCTCGTCGGCCTGTGCCGTCGGCGTGCCCGCAATCAGGCCCAGAAGCAGGGTGGAAAAAAGCAGGGCGCAAGCCGAGGTACTGGGGCCGGCCAAGGCCACAATTCGCCGTAGGGTCATCGAATGCCTTCTTGTCGTGGAGCGGTGGTTTCTCGGAAAAAGGGGCGGCGCTTGCGCCCCGGGGACGGCACGAGATTGAGCTCTGGACTTCGTCTGGTCACCTCATCATAGAAAACCCCGGGGCAATGCTGCCTCGGGGCGCCCTGGTCGGGCTCCCGCAGGAGCCCGGGCGTCGTGCCGAAAAAAGTGGGAAGGCCCCTCAGCCGTGGCTTAGACGGCGGCGGACCTCCTCGCGATATTCCAGATCCCAGACGATCCGGTCGATGTCGATCTCGTCGGGGCTGATATCGAAGGTACCCTGCGAAGAGGTGGATACCTGGCTGTTCATCACTGCGTCGGCGGTCTGCATCATTACTCTTCCTACTACTGCCCGGTTTTCCCTTCCCGACCCCCTAAGACGCTCTCGCAGTAGGGGCATAAAATAGGACAAATGAGGCGCCAATATGAGGACCTTTCTGGCCCTATCTTTGACACAACGCAGGGCTGCCCTGCAGGATCGGTTCTTGTCGTTTTCGGGCCCGGCGTGTAAGGGATAATTGTTATAAATTAAAGAGATAGAGCCTGATGTCTCCTTGGCCCGCCCGCCTGTCCCTGACCTTCTCCTGCCTGGGCCACGCCTACATGCACATGCTCACCTTTTTCTTCTTCGTCATCGTGCTGGCGCTGGAGGTCGATTGGGGCAGGCCCTACCATGAGTTGATCGGGCTCTGGACCCTCGGATCGCTACTGGTCGGCCTCTGCGCGCTGCCGGCCGGGTGGCTTGCCGACCGCTGGAGCGCGCCGGGCATGATGGCGACCATGTTCCTAGGAATGGGCGCCGCCTGCTGGATCTGCGGACTGTCCACGACTCAGGAGGTCATGCTGGCCGGCCTGGCGGCGCTGGGTGTCTTTGCGGCCATTTATCATCCCGTCGGCATCGCCTGGGTCGTGCGCTGTGCCGAGGCTCGCGGCCTTGCCCTTGGAATCAATGGCATTTTCGGCGGAGTCGGGATCGGGCTGGCGGGCCTGATCACGGGTGCCCTGATCGATGCCTACGGCTGGCGGGCTGCCTTTTTCGTGCCGGGCAGCGTGTCCGCGGCCACCGGACTGGCTCTGTTCTACTGCCTGGCGCGCGGCTGGGTGATCGACCCGGCCGAGGATCGCACGCCGGAGCCACCGCGCAGCCGCAGCGACATGGTGCGGGCCTTTGGGATCCTGCTGATCACGATGTTCTCCATGGGTTTCATCTTCAACGCCACCCAGACGGCGCTGCCCAAGGTCTTCGACCTGCGCCTGTCCGAGAGGCTGTCCGAGAGCTTTGGCGAGGGCGTGCTGGGGGTCGGTCTGGTGGTGACGCTGGTCTACATTCTGGCAGCCGGCATGCAGGTCGTGGGCGGCTGGCTGGCCGACCGCTATCCGCTGAAGCCCATCTACCTCGGCGGCTGGCTGTTCCAGGTCGTCATGCTGGCGGCGATTTCGACGGCCCTGGGCCTGCCGCTGGTGCTGGCGGCCATCCTCTCGGTCATGCTCAGCACCGCGGTCCTGCCGGCGGAGAACATGCTGCTGGCGCGCTTCACGCCGCAGCGCCACCGCAGCCTGGCTTTCGGGATCAAGTTCCTGCTGGCCTTCGGCGTTGCGCCTCTGGCCATCTGGTTCGTCTCCTGGGTCAAGAGTTCCACCGGCGACTTCACCTTCCTGTTTCTCGCCCTGGCCGCGGTCTCGGCCCTGGGCCTCGTCGCCTCGATCCTGCTGCCCGGCGAGGCGCCCGAGCCCGAACCGGTGCCGGCGCAGTACCTGGGCTGACGACATGACCGGACTCCGCATCGACCGGCTCGACCATCTGGTCCTTACCGTTCGCGACCTGGAAGCGACCTGCGCCTTCTACGAGCGGGTTCTGGGCATGGAGCGGCGGACCTTCGGCGAGGGTCGTGTGGCACTGCACTACGGCCGTCAGAAGATCAACCTGCACCCACATCCGACACCGGTCGACCTGGTGGCCGCGGCGCCCACGCCCGGCTCGGCCGACCTCTGTCTGATCACGAAACAAGAGATCGCCGAGGTCGTGGCCCACCTCGAGCGCTGCGGCGTAGCCATCGAGTGCGGGCCGGTCGAGCGCAGCGGGGCCGAAGGCCCGATGACCTCGGTCTATTGCCGCGATCCGGATCAAAACCTGATCGAAATAGCGACCTACGGCCGCGCGTAGCGGCGCTGCAGCCGCAGCGGGCTCGCGACCAGATTCCGAAGGGCCCGGCGCAGAACCGGCAGCAGTGGCTGCCGCGGCTTGGATGGCAAAGCTTCGGCGCGCAGGCCGCGGTAGCGGGCAGCGGGGCTTTGGCCCGGCTCCGGCAGGCGCTCGATCATCAAGGATATGGTGTCGTAGTAGGGTCCCATCGTGGCGTTCCTCTCCTATGCAATGCGATCCAGGGTGGCGTCCTGCCGCGGGCCTCAGACGCCTCTCAGGTCGATACCGATGTCGCGCAGCAGGTGGCTGTCCAAGTCCTTCAGGGCTTCGCGAAAGGCGTAGCGTTGGCGGTGCAGGTCGCGGCCCGTCACGCGACTGTGCTGCAGCAGGATCGCGTCCGCTGCGCGGGACGCCAGGTCGCTGGCGCAGAGCCCGGGGATGGATTGGTCGGCGATGAAGTTCGAGCGGCACATGGTCGGTCTCCTTTGTGCGTTCTCGTCGTGAACTCGAGCCTCAAGATAGGCAAAGCCTCCTGACAACATGCTGTCAGTTTGCCCCTGGTAGGTTCCTTGCTGCTGACAGTAGGGTGTCAGTAGGAGCGGACCGGCTAAGGATTGAGGAGGAGCCGCCATGCGGCGCGCAGACCGCCTGTTTCAGATCATCCAGATTCTGCGCCGCAAGAAGCTGGTGCGGGCCAGCGACCTGGCGGAAAAGCTGGAGGTGTCGGAGCGCACGATCTACCGCGACATCCGCGACCTGGTCTCCACGGGCGTGCCGATCGACGGCGAAGCCGGCGTCGGCTACGTGCTGCGCAAGGGCTACGACCTGCCGCCCCTGATGTTCAACGAGCGTGAGGTCGAGGCCCTGGTCCTGGGCGCCCGGATCGTCGAGTCCTGGACCGATCCGGAGATGGCCGAGGCTGCCGCCAACGTCCTGGCCAAGATCGAGACGGTGGTGCCTGAGGAGCTGCGCAACCACATGTCCGAGATCGCCCTCCTGGCGCCCGCGGCCCACTACGCCGCGCCCCTGTCGGTCGATCCCAAACAGCTGCGCCGCGCGGTGCGGGAACGGCGCAAGCTGCAGTTCCGCTACCTGGACCGAGAGGACCGGCCGACGGAGCGCGCCGTTCGGCCGCTGGCGCTGGCCTTTTACGGGCCGGTCTGGCTGCTGGTTTCCTGGTGCGAGCTGCGCCAGGACTTCCGCTCCTTCCGGCTCGACCGGATCGACAGCCTGCAGGTCTTACCCGAGACCTTCCGGCCCGAGCGGGGCAAGCTGCTGCAGGACTTCCTCAAGCGCGACGCCGAATGATCTGGCTCGTGTGATTGGGGCAAGCGAAGATGAAACGGCAAGGCTGCTGATCGACATCGGCGCGCGCGGCTCCGAAACGGAGCGCAACGTCTGGGTCTGTCTCAAAGAAAAGCAGCTTCGCTGATTCGAAGCGCGGTCGCTTGCCGGTTGTTCCTACCCCGAGGTCTGCGTCGAGAGGCGGGGCAGGGGCCGCTCGTTGATCGGCAGGTGGATCACCGCCGCAGCAACCCCCAGCACGATTCCGGCCCACCACATGGCGTCGTAGGAGCCGGTACGGTCGTAGAGCAGGCCGCCCAGCCAGACCCCGAGGAAAGAGCCGAACTGGTGGCTGAGGAACACGATGCCGAACAGCGTCGCCATGTAGCGGACGCCGAAGACCTGGGCCACGATGCCGGTTGTCAGCGGCACGGTGGAGAGCCAGAGCACGCCCATGACGGCCGCGAAGGCGTAGAGAGTCGTCTCGGTCTTGGGCGCCATCAGCTGGCCGGCTATGGCGAGCGCCCGGGCGAAGTAGATGAATGACAGGCTGCTTTTCTTGCTCCAGCGCTGGCCGGCGGCGCCGGACAGGAAGGAGCCGATGATGTTGAACAGTCCGACGATGGCGATCGAATAGGCGCCGATCTCGGCGCCGAGGCCGAGGTCCTTGGCGTAGGCCGGGAAGTGCACCGTGATGAAGGCGACATGGAAGCCGCAGACGAAGAAGCCGACGGTCAGCAGGACAAAGCCATTGTGGCTGCCGGCCTCGCGCAGCGCATCGGTGATGGACTGCTCCTTTTCCGCCTCGCCCGGGATCCTCGGGTTGTTGGGCAGGACGAAGGCCAGGGGAATGATGATCAGGGTCATGGCCGCCAGGATCAGCAGCGCCGACTGCCAGCCGAAGCTGTTGATGAAGCCCTGGCCCAGGGGCGAGAAGACGACCTGGCCGAAGGAGCCGGCGGCCGTTCCCAGGCCCAATGCCAGGGAGCGGCGCTCCGGTCCGACCACCTTGGCCATCGAGGCGAGCGCGATGGAAAAGGCCGTGAAGGCCACGCCCAGTCCGGTCAGCAGGCCGCCGAAGAGGTGCAGGGCCAGCCCGGTCTCGGCCTCGGCCATTCCCCAGACGCCGCCCGCGTAGACGATGGCGCCCAGCGCCAGCACGCGGCTCGGCCCGTAGCGGTCTGCCAGGGCGCCGGCCAGGGGCACGCCCAGGCCCCAGAGCAGGTTCTGGATCGCCATGGCCAGCGCGAAGGTCTCGCGGTCCCAGCCGCGGGTCACGGTCATGGGATCGAGGAACAGCCCGAAGATGGACCGAGTGCCGAAACCGACCAGGGCGATGAGGCAGCCCGCCAGGATCACCACCATCGGCGTGCGCCAGCTTCCCCTACCCCGCAGTTCGCTCTGCGTCGTCACGTCGGTTTCTCCCCTCAGGTCTGCGCCGCGCGGATGCCGCCGCTCAAAGCGCGAAAATCAGACAGGTCGTGGTGCCGTGGGCCAGCAGTCGGCCCGCGCTGTCCGTCAGGCGGCCCTCGGAAACGCCGACACGGCGGCCGCTCTGGACTACCCGCCCTTCGGCTTCCACCGTGCCGCTGGCTTCGGTTATGGCACGCACGAAGTTCACCTTGATCTCCAGCGTCGTATAGCCGCTGCCCGCCGGTAAAGTCGTCTGCACTGCACAGGCCATGCAGGAATCGAGCAGGGTTGCCGCCCAGCCACCGTGCACGGAGCCGATCGGATTGTAGTAGTCGAAGATCGGTTTGCCGCGGAACAGCGCCCGTCCTTCCGAGACCTCCGCCAGGGTGAAGCCGAGGGTGCGGGTGATGGGCGGTGCCGGCAGGTCGCCCTTGGCCAGAGCGGTCAGGAACTCAAGCCCGCTCATGGCCTTCAGGGTCTCCGGCGACGCGACGCCGAACTCCCGTTCCTGCAGGTCCTGGTCCGAGATGGACATCGGCGCCCCTTCGTCCTAGACTCGTGTAGCTACACTCGACGATGGGGCTTCAGGAGTCAATTGCCATAGCCATGCAGGGAAAGCAGGGGAGGGTCACGGCGACGGGCGAGCGCAGCGACGGCCACTGCACCTGCGCGGTGCTGCGCCGGACGGCCCGCAAGGTGACACAGTCCTATGACCGGGCGCTGCGGCCTGCGGGCATCAAGCTCACCCAGTACTCGGTGCTCGCGAACATCGGCCGTGACGACGCGCTTTCGATCACCGAGCTGGCCGAGCGACTGGCGATGGACCGCACGACCCTGACCCGCAACCTGCGGCCCATGGAGCGCGCCGGCTGGATCAAGATCGGCCTGGGCCCGAACCGCCGCAGCCGCTCAGTGGCAATCACCGACGCTGGCCGTCGTGTGTTCGAGACCGCCTTCCCCCTCTGGCAGGAGGCCGAACGCCGCTTCCGGCGTGGCCTGGGCCGCGAAACTGCAGCGGATCTGCGGCGTCTGCTGGACCTGGCGCTGAGCGAAGCGAGCTAGGTTCCCAAGCTATTCCGCCGCTTTCCGCGCCTCCTCGGTGGCGCGGTCCAGGGCCTGCTCCAGGTCGGCGATGACGTCGGCGACGCTTTCCAGGCCAATCGAGATGCGGATCACTTCGGGCCCCGCGCCGGAGGCGATCTGCTGCTCCTCTGTGAGCTGCCGGTGCGTGGTCGAGGCCGGATGAATGATCAGCGAGCGGGTATCGCCGATGTTGGCCAGGTGGCTCAACAGCTCGCAGCTCTCGACCAGGCGCGTGCCGACGGCATAGCCGCCCTTGACGCCGAAAGTGAAGACCGGGCCGACCCCCTTGGGCAGGTACTTCCGGGCCCGGGCGTGCTCGGGGCTGGATTCCAGGCCGGCGTAGGAGACCCAGGTGACGGCCTCGTGGCCTTCCAGGAACCGCGCCACCGCCAGGGCGTTCTCGGCGTGGCGCTCCATGCGCAGGGGCAGGGTCTCGATGCCGGTCAGGATCATGAAGGCGTTCATGGGCGCCAGGGCCGGGCCCAGATCGCGCAGGGCGACGGCGCGCGCTTTCATGGAGAAGCCGAAATCGCCGAAGGTCTCGTAGAAGGTCAGGCCGTGATAGGCCGGGTCCGGCGTGGTGAGTGAAGGGAACTTGTCGTTCTGGCCCCAGTCGAAGCGGCCGGATTCCACCACCACGCCGCCCATCGAGGTGCCGTGGCCCGACAGCAGCTTGGTCAGGGAATGGATGACGATGTCGGCGCCCCATTCGAAGGGCCGGCAGAAATAGGGCGAGGCCATGGTGTTGTCGACGATCAGCGGGATGCCGGCCGCGTGGGCGACCTCGGCCAGGCCCTCGAGGTCAGCGACCACGCCGCCCGGGTTGGACAGGCTCTCGACGAAGATGGCCTTGGTCCGGTCCCCCAGCGCCGCCCGAACGGCGTTGAGGTCGCGCGGGTCGACGAAGTCGCAGTGCCAGCCGAGCTTCTTGAAGCTGTGTGTGAACTGCGTCACCGAACCGCCGTAAAGAAAAGGCGAAGCGATAAAGCGGTCGCCGGACTCCAGCAGCGTGTAGAAGGCCAGCAGCTGGGCCGCGTGGCCCGAGGCGCAGGCCACCGCGCCGCGCCCGTCCTCCAGGCTCGCGACCCGCTCTTCCAGCGCGGCGACGGTCGGATTGCCGATCCGGCTGTAGAGATAGCCGAAGGTCTGCAGGTTGAAGAGCGAGGCCGCGTGGTCGACGTCGTGAAAGACGTAGGAGGTGGTCTGGTAGATCGGCACGTTGCGCGCACCGGTCACCGGGTCGGGCTGGCTGCCGGCGTGGATCGCCCGCGTCTCGAAGCCGAAATCGTCCTTGTCATCGCTCATGGCCCAACCTCGCTCACGCCACTCGCAGCCGGCGCCGCCTCGACGAGATGATCCGGGAGTTGATGCCGCCCCAGGAGAGCTCGCCGTGGAGCCGGCCCCATTCGATCTTGGGACAATGGTCCATGATCACGGTCAGGCCGGCGGTCTCCGCCCGCGCGGCCGCCGCATCGTTGCGCACACCCAGCTGCATCCAGACCACCTTGATCTTCTTGTCCGCGGCCAGGGCGATGGCCTCGTCGGTGATCGGCCCGGCGGCCTCGCTGTTGCGGAAGATGTCGACCAGGTCGATCGGGCCCGGCACCTCGGCAAGCGAGGCATGGCAGGTCTCGCCCAGGATGGTCTGACCGGACGCGGCCGGGTTCACCGGAATGACCCGGTAGCCCTTCTCCTGCAGGTACTTCATCGCGAAGTAGCTGGGCCGTACCCACTTCGGGCTGGCGCCGACCATGGCGATGGTCCGGGACTCGCGCAGAATACGGCGCAGCAG
>CAJIAJ010000650.1_pt1 | contig 14363 bp, 13 predicted proteins | sample 9199121 | NCBI WGS metagenome assembly CAJIAJ01 (sample SAMEA7708267, study PRJEB35096) | sediment metagenome | biome: marine neritic benthic zone biome [ENVO:01000025]; feature: sediment [ENVO:00002007]; material: shallow marine sediment [ENVO:03000034] sea grass bed [ENVO_01000059] ...
CGCATCGTCCGCGTTCTGACTATCTTCGTGCTGCCCTTCCTGGCGATGCCGCTGGCGCACGGCTATCGCCGGCGGACCCGATCGATCGGCATCGCGCTCGGCGTCGTCATCCTGGTCGTCTACAAGGAGATTCTCGATTTTGGCGAGAACCTCGTCGAGGCTCAGGAAATGGTCAGAACGCGGACGATGCGGCCGTTGAGCTCGGCAATCAGATCCGAGGAGCGCACGCCTTCCGGCGGCGAGTCGCGCTGCTGCCACAGCTCCAGAAGCGTCATCTCGCGCTCGTCCTGCCCGCGCTCCCGGAAAACCTCCTGCGAGTTGCTGTCGAGCTCGCGCCGCAGAGCCTCGAAGTGGAGCACACCCCTGGAATCTGTTTCCTGATCCGTCGCCGCGGTTTCGGTCCCGGTGCCGCTGAGCTGGACGCCGTCGTAAAGCCATATGGCAGGCGGCCGGGTCACACTGCCCCGCTCGAGCTTGCCCTGGCGTGATGTCAGGACCTTCCAGTCGCCTTGGCCTTCGTTGCGGTGAACGAACACCCTGATGAAGCGCTGCCCGTCCGAATTGGCCTCCTCGGCCAGAAAGGTCGTGTCGCCGATCTGAGCGAAAACTCCTTCGTTCAGAATCGCGCTGATGAAGGCATTGGAGATCGAGTGGACCATGGCCCGGTAGGCGTAGCGACCATAGGGCTGAAGATAGCTCAAGGTCACCGCCGAAAGCGCCGCGACCGCCAGCGCCGTGATCATGATGGGACGCAGCAGCCTGTGCGCACCGACACCGGCCGATTGGATGACGTCAATCTCGCTGTCGCGGCTGAGGCGATGAATCCCCAGGAGCACCCCCAGGAACAGCCCGAAGGGCAGCGCGAAGCCGATATAGTGCGGCACCAGATAGGCCAGCATCTCCAGCAGCAGCTTGAGCGGGCCCTGGGATCCCAGAACCAGATCCAGAATCCTCAACATCCGCTCGACCAGCAGGACCAGCAGGGCGATCACCAGGGTGACCGCAAAGGGACGCAGGGTCTCGCGCAGGACGTAGCGGTCGAAGGTATTCATCGCAGAACCCGCTGTTCTTCGCCGCCGACCGCCCCAGAGTCGCGCATCGGGCCTCCGAAAGTCTGCTTCACCGAAAGACCGGCGGACCGGTCTCTGCCGACTCGGCCCGCACGGTAGCCTATCCTTAGCGCAGCCTTCCCAGCTTGCCTAGGGCCGGTACAGCGGCGGATTCCAAAGAGATAGGTCGTCATGCCGGCACCTCAAGGCGCCGGACCTGAGTCTCCGCAAGGTCCGAGGCTCCCGGCCGCAGGCCCCGTGCCCGGACCTCGATCTGCCAGGCACCCTCGCGCCTCTCGATCCCGTAGAGGTGATAGTGCGCCGCCGGGCGACGGCCGCCGCCGCGGGCCGAAGCCGAGGGTACCCCGACGACTGGTATGGCGCCCCTGGGACCGACCAGTTCCGCCTCGTTGAAGCTGTGGTCGTGGCCGTGCAGAACCAGTTCTGCACCGGTCCGTCCCAGGATCTGCCGGAAACCCTCGGCATCCAGCAGGCGCTTTCGGCGGCTGACGATGCCTTCCAGAGGTGGATGATGCAGCAGCACGCAGCGGAACACAGCTTCGCGCCCCAGCGTCTCCAGACAGGGCTCCAGGCGTTCCAGCTGTTCCGGCCCCAGGGCGCCGGCCGCGCTGCCCGGCGGGGTCGGCAGGGCCGTCGAAAGACCGATGATCGCAACCGCGCCTCGGCGGCGCAGAAAGGGAAAGCCGATGCCGTTGGCGCCCCGCCCGGCGTCCCCCGACATGAAGTCCGACCAGCGGGCCAGGCCATACTCCCAGGGCACGGCGACATAGGCGTCGTGATTCCCGGGAACGACCGTTATCCGATCCGCCTCGCCCAGGCGCCGCAGCCACTTGGCGGCCTGTGTGAACTCGGCAGGCAGGGCGATGTTGGTCAGGTCCCCGGTAACCACCACGTGGTCGGGGGCCTGGGCCAGGAGGTCCGAGGCCAGCGCGTCCAGGATCTCGCGGCGATGAACGCGCCGGCGCCGGTGCTGCCAGGACAGCCACCCGAGGAAACGCTTGCTCACCAGCTCCGACAGCCGGGCCGGCGGCAAGGGCCCGATATGCGGATCCGAAAAGTGGGCGAGGGTGAACATGGGCGCGCGGCGATCCTAGGGCTGCACTTGGCGGCGGGAGCAGCGTCGAGCCATCTCAGGCACGCTGCCGCAGGATCGACTCCACCAGGACCAAGTCCTCCGGCTTGTCGACGTCGACCGCCGCCTCGGCCACCGGCAGCACCACCGCGCCAGCTCGGGCCCCAGCCAGGGCCGAGATCCGGGCCAGGGCTGCTTCCAGGGTCAAGCGGCCGGTGAAATAGGCGATCAGCATCCGCAGCCCGAAGGCCTTGGCCATGCGCCAGGGCCTCTTGCGCTCCCGCTCGACCCGGCGCCAGAGCCGGACCGCAGAAAGCCCCTCCGGAGCCAGCAGGGCGAAGAGATTGCAGCCGCTGAAATGGCCGTCACGGAGCTTCAGGTAGGTCCGCCGGGACTCCGGGAAGGCGGTCCGGATCACCGAGGCAGGCGCCAGGCTGGCTGCGATGTCGGCGCCACCGGCCTCCGCCTCGCGGCAGAAACGCTCGACCAATGCCGGCTGCAGCAGCGGATGATCGGCCGTGGTGATCAGCAGTGGCAAGGAGCCGTCCAGCGCCTCGACGGCCGCCAGTACGCTGAGGCTTGGCGTCTCCGCAGAGGGCAGGGTCCGGATGCGTGCCTGCTCCGCACCGAAGGATAATCCCTCCAGGACCTCCGGCGCTTCGATCGAGACCGCGACCCGACCGACCGAGGGCGATCTCAGCAGGGCCTCGATCACGTGCTGAATCATGGGCCGGCCGTCGACCGGCAGCAGGCACTTGTGACTGACCCCGGCGGCCCGGGCCATGGGGTCGCCGCCCGGCCGGGTGCCGGCCATCACCAGGGCGGTATAGCGCCCTGCCCGCTCCCGCTCTGCCGGCCCGGTCATGCCAGCTCCTTTTCGAAGATCCGGTAGGTCTTGTAGGGACGGCCGCCGAAGGTCTCGATCAGGTGCCGGGTCGGTGCGTTGTCCTCGAGGATCCAGGACAGTTCCCCTTCGGTCACGCCCCGGCCCTGGTGGTAGCGCCGCACCTTCTCGATGACCATCAAGCCCAGGGCGCTGCCCAAGGCGGTGCCGTGGTAGCGGCGCCGGACCCCCATCAGCGGCATGCGCACGCCCTTGGGCCGCGCCACCTTGAGGCGCCAGATCAGCTTCAGCCAGCCCAAGGGCAGCAGGCGGCCGCCCAGGTCCCGGATCGCCTCGTTGACGTTGGGCAGGGTCACCGCCATGGCCGCCGGCTCACCCTCGACCTCGGCGATGGCCACGGCCCCGGACTCCAGGATCGGCTTCAGGTTCTCGGCCATATAGGCGACTTCGGGCTCCGAGAAGGGCAGGAATCCCCAGTTCTCGGCCCAGGCGTCGTTGAAGATCTCGACGACGGTGCTGATCTCCTCCTGAAAGCGCCTCATGTCGATGTTGCGGACGGTGAGGCTGCCGTCCCGTTCCGCCTTGGCCAGCAGCGACTGCGCGGAGCGCGGCAGCTCGATCTCCGCGTCGCAGATGTAGGCGATCAGGTCCTTAGCCTTGCGATAGCCCTGCTCCTCCAGGCGGCGGCCGTAGTACGGCAGGGCATGGTTCATCAGGAGATAAGGCGGACGGTCGAAGCCGGCCACCAGCAGCCCGCTCTCATCGTTGATCGACAGAGTGAAGGGACCGAGGATTCGCCGCAGGCCCCGCGCGCGCAGCCAGGCCTCGGCCGTCGACAGCAGCAGGGCGAAGACCTCGGGATCGTCCTCGGCCTCCAGGAAGCCGAAATGGCCGGTCGCGTCCTCGTAGCGTTCCAGGTGCACCCGGTTGACCTGGGCACTGATCCGGCCGACCGGCCGGCCGGCGCGGCGTGCCAGCCAATAGGCCACCTCAGCATCCTTGAAGAAGGGGTTCTTGCGCGGATTGAGGTGCATGCGCCGCTCCAGCAGCAGCGGCGAGATCCAGTTGGAATCCTCCCGGTAGATGGCTGCCGGCAACTTGAGAAAGTCGGTGAGCCCCGTCCGGTTCCCGACCTCTTCCAGGGTCAGGGCCGAGTCCTCGGCCGCGGTCTGGGCGAGTGCGCTCACCGGATCGCCCGGCCTATTCGGCCGCGAGCCGCTGTCCGGGTCGCCGGTTCCGCTTGGGGCGCTCGGGAGTCAGCGCGGCGACCCAGGGATAGCGCGCCGCCTCGGCCTCCGTGTAGCCGAGGTTGTGCACGGTCTCGCTGCGCGCGATCTGCTTCGGATGCGGATAATAGGTGCCCAGCACGCGGTCGCAGATCGAGGAGGTGATGCCGTAGTTGCCGAGCTCGCTGTGGAAGTGGTGAGCCAGATGCTGCTTCTTCAGGCGCCGCAGCCAATCCCACTTGGGCTGGAATGGCAGGTGGTGCACCGAGTGGCAGAACTCGTAGAAGGCCGTCACCAGGCAGGCGGACCCGAAGGCCGCGGCCGAGCCCGCCGCGCCGCCGATCAGCCAGCCGACCGGAATCGCCACGACCACGATCACCGGCATGGTCGTGTGCAGGGCGCCGAACAGGACGCTCAGGTCGTTGGGATCCTGGTGGTGATCGTAGTGGACGCGCTTCCAGAGCTTGGCCGTGCCCCGCCACTTGTAGAGGTACTTGCCGTGCAGGACATAGCGGTGCAGCAGGTATTCGACCGGCGGATAGATGGGAATCACGGCCAGGGCGGCCAGCAGGGTCCAGAGCGCCGACTCGTTCCAGGCCAGGGCGAACCAGCCGCCGACCAGCGTCAGCAGCAGGTAGGCCAGCACCGAATAGTGTGTGAAGTAGGCCTTCACGAGGTCCGCGAAGGTCATCTTGTCCAGAAAGTATTTCTTGCCTGCCCAGGGGCCGAACTGCATCACGTCCTCGATTCCTCGTCGTCGTCCGCTCTGGCGGCGGTCACGGGCGCAGGTCTGCGATCAGGCTAGTCCCGGCGCTTGCCAGCGGCAAGCCGGCTGCCAAGCTCCCCGTCCTGGCCTCAGGCCGCAAGCTTGGGCACGCTGTCCAGCAGCTCGAATGCGTCGTGGCGGACGTGGTTCTGGCGCATTTCCTCGCGCAGCAGGGCCTCGGTCACGACACCCTGTTCGACGCACTCGCGCAGCAGGCCAAAAAAGAAGGCCTCCTGATTCTGATCGGGGTGGCGCAGGTAGTTCCTGAAGAAATTGCCGCTGCCCGACAGCTTGCGCTTGATCCGGATGGCCCAGCCGAGCGGCGGAAAGATCCGGCTGCGCTCGGCCAAGGTGAAGTCGACCGGCAGCCCGGTCTTCCAGGGCTGGGTCATGCGCCGCGTATTGTGCAGCAGCTTGGTCTCGGGGGTCAGCTTGTCAAAGTCGTTCCACTTCGGCTCGAAGAGGCCGATGCTGCCCGGCGGCTCCAGCTTCAGGCTGATCCATTGCATGTAGTCGCGCTTGCCCTCGAAGAGCTCGTTGAACTGCGGCTCGACCTTCCAGTGGGTCAGCTTGGCGCAATCCAACAGCATGACGCTGCTGGCGTAGAAGCGCAGCAGCCGCTTCACGCCGGAGCGATAGCGGCAGAGGATCGCCTTGCCGCCCATGTCGCGGGTCAGCAGCTCCCAGACGTCGCCGACCGCGAAGATGTCGGGATCGATGACCACCGCGCGCCCCTCGTAGCCCATCAACTCGGGCGGCATGAAGCGCAAGGGGGTGAAGGACTGCAGGTCCTCGAAATCCCACACCCGCTGGACCCCGTCCCGCAGGAAAGACTGCCCCTGCTTGGCCTTGAGGAAAGGATGGTCCTTGGTGTCGATGATCCGGACGTCGAACTTGTCGGCATTCGGCGAATTGCGCCTGAGTGAGTGGGCGGAGACGACCGCGCCCAGCATCTGGCGGTGATTGGTATGAATGAAGACGCAAGGCTTCACGTCAGGACCCCAATACGATTGATCCGGTCAGCCCGTTAACCCAAGGCCATAGCAGATTGGCCAAGTCGCAGCAAGCGCCCCAGCGATCCCCAAGCCGCCACCCAAGACACAAAATATTTCAATGTGTTTCAACCGCTTGCGGCTGAATCCTCGTCGGCCCGCTCAGGCTTGCTCTCGGTCTGGCCGTAGCCGAAGCTGGGATCCAGACGTTCGGCGATCAGGCTCTCGATGCGAGCCGCCTGGGCGTCATCGAAATAGTCCCGATAGCCGCCCACCTTGGCCCGCCGGACCTTGAAGGAGTTGGGATTGCTCTTGTCACCCGGCACCATGCGGCCACCGGCGAGCCAGAAAACCTTCTTCTGCTCCAAGGCCCGCATGTTCTCGACCGAGGCGAAGTCGACCGCTTCGGCGATCATCTTGGCATCTGCCGGATCGCCGATGAACTCGACGATGCCCCGCAGGACCTCCTGGGTATGGGCCCGCATGTCCTCGTAGCGGACCACGTGCAGCGTGCCGATCCGCTCGGCCTCCTGCGCCCAGAGATTCATGTAGTCGATGATTTTCGGCAGGCCGGAACTCTCCCACATGACGAAGTCGTAGATGGAAATGTCCTGGCCGTGCGCGGGATAGTCGTTGAGGAATTTCTTCACCGGGCGCATGCGGAACTTCCATTGGAAGTACTGCGAAACGGCCACATCGGCGGGATGGCGGACCAACAGGACGACCTTCTTGCCCAGGTAGTCGGTCTTGCTGCCGGCGTTGCCGGTGTAGTCCGTCAGGTAGTTGTCGTGGGTGAAGAGAATCCGTGGAATGGCCGGGTTCTTGCGGTGCAGGTTGTCGAAGCCGATCAGGTGCCGCTCCGAAAGGCCGTGCTTCAGCTGATAGAAGCGCGAGATCATGACCCTGAGCCAGGTCCGGCCGCTCTTGCCGTAGGAAACGACGACGCAGTCCGCCCGGGCGAGCTTCAGGGCGTCCTCGCGGCCGCGAAGGCGGCGTTCCAGGCGCTTCTTCTGCTCGGGCGGCAAGAAGAAGCACAAAAGCAGAACAATCTCACGCAGAACCCGCTGAAACGCGTGGTACACGGACATCCCCTTGGAAAGCCTCTGCAGGCCGATACGACCGCTCTGCGGCGGCGGCCCGGATTTTCGATCGCTGGGCGGCTCCAGCGTATACAGGCCGGCCCCGGCGGGAGCAAGCCCGGGCGGGCTTGGCGCGAAGCCTTGCCAAGTAGGGGGACTTGTCCCATCTTGCCGCGAATTCCGCGACCGGAGTCGGACGAAGGCTTTTGAATCGACAGCCGGAACGAGGCCCCATGCCACGGACCGACAGCGCCCAGGCGCCGGGATTCACGCCGCCCCGCACCTGGCTGATGATGGGCCATCGGGCCGGCGACAACTCGCAGGTCCAGGCACTGGCCGAAGCTCTGGGTTGGCCTTACGAGATCCGCCGCTTCGTCTATCGCCCGACCGAACTGCTGACCAACCTGACCCTGCCGAAGCGCCTGGCCGGCATCGTTCGTTCCAAATCCGACCCGCTTGAGCCGCCCTGGCCCGACCTCATCATCACGGCGGGCCGGCGCAACGAGCCGGTCTGCCGCTGGATCCAGCGCCAGGCAGCCGGGCAGCGAGTCCGGCTGGTCCACTGCGGCCGGCCTTGGGCCAAGATCAAAAACTTCGATCTGGTGATCACAACGCCCCAGTACCGCCTGCCTCAGCGCGACAATGTCCTGCACAACTCGACTCCCCTGCACCGGGTGACCGAGGGCCGGCTGGAGGCGGAAGGCGCACATTGGCGGGACCGCCTGGCGCAGCTGCCCCAGCCCTACATTTCAGTGATCGTCGGCGGCAACAGCGGTCCCTTCTCCTTCGACAAGCGCGGCGCGGCGCGGCTCGGGCGCCAGGCCAGCGATCTGGCAAGGAAGCTCGGCGGTTCGCTGCTGATCACGACCAGCGCGCGCACGGCGCTTCCGGCGATCGATGTGCTGGAAGCCAGCATCGACGTTCCCAGCACCGTCTTCAGATGGCGCAAGGACGCCGAGGAGAACCCCTATTTCGCCTTCCTGGACCTGGCCGAGCGCCATATCGTCACCGGCGACTCCATGTCCATGGTGGCCGAGGCCTGCGCCACCCGGAAGCGGGTCTACATCTTCGATCTGGGCGAAGGCCATCTGGCCATGCGGCCCGATGCGCCGCCGGTCGGGCGGCCCCTGATCCCGGAGGCCGACAACGTGCGGGGCTTCTGGTACCGGCAGATGATGACGTACGGGCCGCAGCGGCTGAGCCGGGACATCCGGCTGATTCACCGGCGCCTGGTGGAGGAAGGCCGCTGCGCCTGGTTGGAAGGCGAGGACTTTCCGGAGGACTGGCAGACACCGCCGCCGCTTGACGCCGTACCACGGGCCGTCGAGAGAGTCCGGGCGCTGTTCGACATGGATTCGGCGCAAGCCCTGCCGGAGGACCCGCTGCTCTCCGATACCGCCTGACCTCAAGCCGCTCCTTCTTTCAGGCCGCTAGCGGCGGCGTCCGCTCCAGCACCTCGAAGGCATCGTGGCGCACGTGGTTCTGGCGCATCTCTTCGCGCAGCTGGTCTTCGGTGACCATGCCCTTGTCCAGGCATTCGCGCAGCAGGCCGAAAAAGAAAGCTTCTTGGCGCGGGTCGGGATACGGGGCATAGCTGCTCGGCCCTGCACCCGCGATCAGGCGCTTGAGGGGACGCAGCCAGGTGGTCGGACTCCTCATGCGGGCCTTCTTGGCCGCCGGCACGAAGTCCACGGGCAGGCCCGTCTTCCAGGGCTGGGTGTGGCGCTTGGTGTTGTGCAGCAGACGGGTCTCAGGAGTCAGGCGGTCGAAGTCGTTCCACTCGTTCTCCAGGATTCCGATGCTCTCGCGCGGCTCGGTCCGCAGGCAGATCCAGTCCATGTAGTCGCGCTTGAAGGCGAAAAGCTCCGCGAAGTTTTCCTCGACCTTCCAATGGGTGAGCTTGGCGCAGTCCAGCAGCATGACGCTGCTGGCCATGCAGCGGCTGCGGCCCTTGCTGCCGGTGCGCGGCCGACAGAGGATGGCCTTGCCCTGCATGTCGCGTGACAGCAGCTCGCAGATGTCGCCGGCCGCGAAAATATCCGGATCGATGACCACCGCCCGGCCCTGGTAGCCCATCAGCTCCGGCGGCATGAAGCGCAGTGGCGTGAAGGACTGCAGGTCGTCGAAGCGCCAGACCCGGGGCCCGCCGTCGCGCAGGAAGGACTCGCCCTCGCGCGCCTTCAGGAAGTCGTGGTCCTTGGTGTCGATGATGCGGACCTCGAAGGCGTCCGGGGTCTTCGAGTGTCGCTTGAGAGAGTATTGCGACACCAGGGCACCGACCATCTGCCGATGGTTCGTGTGAATGAACACACAGGGCTTCATCGCGGTCTTCTTTCGCTGCTCTCGAATTCGGTTCGCTCTTACCAGACCCGCGGGATACCCGCAACCCGAGTGTGGGCTTATCCGTGAACCCACGGGAATAGTTGAACTTTAGGCGGGTCCAAGGTTACAGAGGACCGCCGTCTTCGGCGCCAGCCCGGCCCGGTGACACCAGAGCCGAAAGGGACTCTTGCACCGGGCCCGCAAGCTTGACAAGCCCGTCTTGTCGCTCTAGCGAAGGCCTGTCTGTCTCCGCTGTTTTCCGCTCTTGCCTAGGGGCGCCGGGGCCTTTTGGGTCTGCCGACGTGCCAAAGCCCTGAGAGAGAAAGACCAGCGAGAGCGAGCAACAGCCGCGCCGCGGCCGAAAACTTGGAACCCTATCGGAATGAACCCAGGCTCCAAGCAAGACCTGCAGGTGCCCGCGCCGTCTCGCACCCAGAATCCGAATGACTCAAGCTTGCCCACATCCGAGACCCCGCGTGTCTGGGTCCTGATCAGCAACAAGACCGGCGACGACAACCAGAGCATCTTGCTGGCAAAGACGCTCGGCAGCCCCTTCGCCGTCAAGAAGATGGTCTTTGCGCGCGAGCCGAGGCTGCCGCTGCTGGACAACATCCTCGGCCCCAGCCTCTCTGCCCTGGATCTGCAACAATCCGATCCACTGGAGCCGCCCTGGCCCGACTTGGCGATCTCGGCCGGGCGGCGCCAGGAAGCGGTGATGCGTTGGCTCAAAAGACGCTCAGGCGGGCGGACGCGGCTGGTCCAGTTCAACCGCCCCAAGGCGCTGGCCGAGTTCGATCTCGTTGTCGTGCCCCCGCAACTTCTCGTGCCGCCCCGGTCAAACGTCTACACCATGCGGCTCCCCCTGCACCGCGCCGACGACGAGGCCGGCCTGGAACAGGCTGGCAAGGACTGGGCGCCCCGTCTCGGCGACCGGCCGCGGCCCTGGCTCATGGCCATGGTCGGCGGCTCGGCCTGGCCCTTCATCGTCAACGCGGAAGTTGCAGACCGGCTGATGGTCGAGCTGCAAGCCTATGCCGACAGCCAAGGCGGGGCGCTGTTCGTGACCACAAGCCCGCGCACGCCACCCGATGCGATCGCGGCTCTGCGTGCCGCGGCCCGTCCACAGGACTTTCTTTACGTCTGGAGCCCCGATCAATCGGCCAACCCCTTCAAGGGGCTGTTGCAGCTCTGCGACGAGTTCGTCGTGACCTGCGACAGCGTTTCCATGCCGACACAAGTCGTCCGCTTACAGAAACCGCTTGCCATCTACCGGCTTCCCGAACGCTGGGCCTTGAGAAAGAAGTACAAGACCTTCTTTCGGGAGACCATACACCGCGACCAAGGCGGGACCCTCGGCAACCTGGTCAGCAGCGCTGCAAGCTGGATCGGAATTGGCTACACGCGCGACTTCATGGCCTTCTATGACAGCCTGGTAGCGGACGGCTGGGCCAGCTACTTCGGCGACCCGATCCGGCCGCCGAGGATGCAGCCACCCGACGACTTGGCCGAGGTCACCGCCCGGGTCAGGTCGATCCTCGACGATCCCGGCAGCTGACGTCGGAGGCCTGCTTTACTCCCCCGGCGCCGCCTGAAGGACCTCACCGCCGGCAGCGTGGTCGACGACCTGATGAGACTTGCGCGGCTTGCCGAAGAGGCCGAGGACCGGCTTCCACTTTGACTTGGTCTCCAGGATGAAACGGTAGCGCACGCCGGGGTATCGGGCGGCGATGGCGTGCAACAGGCCGATCCACCAATCCGGATCACGCACGGTGCAGTGGGCGTTCTCGCCGTTGGGCAGGATCTTCTTGGCCGGGAAGCAGGCCACGTTGGCGTAGACGAACCTGTTCGCGTAGCCGAACATCTCCTCGATGATCCAGGGGATGTCGCTCTCCGGACAGTGCTCCAGCACGTCCGTGCAGACCACGCCATCGAAGGTCTTGTCGGGGAGCCGGCTGTGCGGCTCGAAGCCCGGATCGTATTTGCCGATCTCGTTCAACGCCCAATAGGACTCGATCGATTCGATCCGGGAACCGTCCGGCAGCCTCAGATCGCGCCAAATGTACTGCTGGCCCTTGCCGCAGCCGTAGTCCAGCAGAGTTCTCGCGCCCGTCTCGTCGATCAGGCGTTTGATGGCAAAGGCATGGATGGGAAGCTTCTTGCCGGGGAAGGTCTCTTCCGGCGCCTTGCCATGGGTCGTTTCGCCCTCGACATGCATCTGCTTGTAGAGGTCCAAAAGCTCGCGATAGCGCGGACTGGGCCGTTCTCGGGAATAGGTGGCTAACATTGCTTGGGTCGAAACTCCTTGGTGTCCCTTTAGGGAGCACGGCGAGACTGGAGAAAAACTACCGCAGGCGCCCCGCTGCCTGCCTCCCCGGGGCACCTCAACCCGCTCGGCCGGCAAAGGCAAGCGCGTCACGCGGCGAGGTGCGGCGCACGTTCCATCACTTCGAAGGCGTCGTGGCGAATATTGTTCCGGCGCATTTCTTCGCGCAGCTGCGCCTCGCTCAACTGACCGCTCTCCACGACCTCCTTCAGCAGCCCGAAAACGAGGTCTTCCTGGCGCTTGTCCGGATGAGGCTTGTAGCAGCCCCGCGGCGGCCGGCCGCGAAGTACGTTCAGGGTCTGGCGCCACCAGTGGCGCGGCGCATCATACCAGGTCTCGTTGGTCGGAGAGAAGTCGACCGGCAAGCCGGTCTTCCAGGGCTGGGTCTTGCGCTTGGTATTGTGGACCAGCCTGGTCTCGCTGGTCAGTTCGTCGAAGTGGTTCCATTCGGGCTCCAGATAACCGATCGTCTCGAGCGGCTCCAGCTCAAGATTGATCCACTTCATGTAGTCGACTTCAAAGGAGAAAAGCTTGGCGAAGGTCTCCTCCGTCTTCCAGTGGCGCAGCCTGGCGCAGTCCAGCAGCATCACGCTGGAGGCGAGATAGCGCAGACTGCCGTCCTCCCAGAAACGCGGCCGGCAAAGGATCGCCTTGCCGCCCATGTCGCGCTTCAGGAGCTCCCAGATGTCGCCGACGGCGAAAATGTCCGGGTCGATGACCACCGCATGCCCCTCGTAGGCCATCAGTTCCGGCGGCAGGAAGCGCAGAGGCGTGAAGGACTGCAACTCGTGATAGTTCCAGGTCCAACGGCCGCCGTCCCGCAGGAAAGCCTGCCCGTCCCGGGCGGCGAGGAAGGGATAGTCGTCGCTGTGCATGATCGTGACGTCGAAGTCATCACTGTGGCGGGAGTGTCGCCGCAGTGCGTGCGCCGCGACCACCGCGCCGACATGCTGATTGCGATTGGTCTGGATGAAAACGCCGGGTTTCATATTTCCGGTAAGCCCTTGCTCGAGCGAATTTCTGTTTAGTCGATCACAGGACCTGAATCAAGCCGGGCTGATCCGCCTAGTGGTCTGTGAAATCAAGATGTTAGTGCGTCCATATCGCATCCATATTGTGCCCATACGAGGGCCACTCCGGCTAGGGCGCCCCCGGCTCCCGCGACAGGAGACCGCGGATCCGCGCGACGACTCTCGGCAGTTCGTCGAGCCCGGCGTCCACCGGGGCGGCGAAGCCGGCGGCCAGGGGACGCGCCGCGCCGGCATCGTAGAGCGCTCGGTGCAGGGCCTCGATGTCCCGCGGATAGCCGAAGCGCCCGCTGCGCACGAGCCGGTCCAGCAGTCCGGCCATTCCGCCCTCGCCCTTCGCCGCGTGGGCCCGGCGGCCGATCTCGTGGACCAGGCGCGCCATCCCGAAGCGGTGTTTTGGCGGGTCATAGACGGCCATGGGCCGCCCGCTGCGCGCCGCCTCGACCATCATCGAGAGGCTGTCGCCAGTGACGACAAAGCGGTCGGCCAGGGCCAGAAGTCCATGATAGGGATTGTCCTCCGCCTTCTCGGTCCAGCGATAGAGCGGGTCCGTCTCCCGTTTTCCGGCCTGCATGGCCGCCGCGAAGGCGGTCGGCGTCCGGCGGCTGGTGCAGTAGTAGGCGCTGCCGCCCTCCGCAGCGATGGCCTCCTCGACCGCCGCCAGCAGCTTGCCGGCCGCCGCCGCGTCGAAGCGGTAGGGTCCGGTCGTCCCGCCAATCAGCACGGCGGTCAAAGGCCGCGGCAGCGCGTCCAGCGCGTCACTCCAGCGCGCCCGTGCACGCTCCAGCACTTCTTCGCCGACGCGCATCAGAGGCATCGCCAGCTGCAGGACGTTGTCGCCCGGCGGCACGCCGTACTGCGGCGTTGAGATCACAAGGTCAAAGTCAGCGATCCGGCCTTTCGGCCGGCCTACGAGGATCACCCGCGTGCGCCCCGCCGATTGGGCGCGCAGCCACAGCGCGGCCATCGACGGCCGGCGCCCGACGGTCAGGACCGCTTCGGGCCAGGGCGGCTCCAAGGGGTCCGACGCCTCGGCGTCAAGATGGTGCAACGAGGGCCCGAAGCGGGGCTTGCCGGTCTCGAACTCAGCGCGGAAGCGCAGGCGCTTACGTTCACAGGGCCAGCCCAGCGCCGCGGCGATGGCCTCGACCTGGGCGTTGTCGCCCAGCTTGTCGCCCAGAAGCGCCCAGATGCGCGGCGCCGTCGCGGCCGGCAGCAGCGGTTCGGCGGATAGGGTCATATGCGAATAGCCGCTATCGCTTGCTCTCAGGATCTTACGGGAATCCGACTATCCCGCCGGCCGAACCGCCTGGCAACTCCCACGGCCGAGCGCACGCGCCGACGCAGGCTGCGGGTCTCCGTGGTGGTCGCCGGAGGGGGCACGATCCTGGCCGCATGCCTGCGCATCTTGCCGAAGCGGTGGTCGGCCTCCAGGCGTACGGGCAAAAGCGGCGCGCCCTCGACGGCCGATGCCCCCTGCGCAGGCCGCAAAGCGCCCAGACCGGACAGCGCAAGGAAACCGAAACGGCACTCGGAAAGCGTATGAGCGAGCAGATTGGCCCCTGTCGGACCCCATCCCGAGGCCTTGTAGAAGATCCCGAAGGAAGGACCTGCTGATATTAGGTGCTCTGTTGTCAGCGA
>CAJIAJ010000685.1_pt1 | contig 14243 bp, 11 predicted proteins | sample 9199121 | NCBI WGS metagenome assembly CAJIAJ01 (sample SAMEA7708267, study PRJEB35096) | sediment metagenome | biome: marine neritic benthic zone biome [ENVO:01000025]; feature: sediment [ENVO:00002007]; material: shallow marine sediment [ENVO:03000034] sea grass bed [ENVO_01000059] ...
AATCCGCCGGACTTCCCCGAGGCAGCACCAGCGATCTCGTGCCGTTCGATCAACGTCACGTCGGCACCGTCCAGGCTCAAATAATAGGCAAGGCAGGCGCCAATGACGCCACCACCACAGATCGCTACACGCATGGGCATGGCCAGTTCAGGTCGTCAGATTAGGGAGATCATGAAGCTAAAGAAAGGCTACAGCTAGCTCTCAATCAGCGGGTCCAAGGTTCGAGTCCTTGTGTGCCTACCGTACTTTTCAAGGGCTTAGGCCCAAATCTCGTAAGAACAAAGCATGATTGTCAGACTTTTTGCGCCTGATGTTCTCGATCAGGGGAAGTCGCGGCCGACAAAGGTGTCGATGTCGAGCGCGCCATCTCTCAGGCCGGATCCGGCGACCTGGGGGCGTAGGCAAGGCCGCGGGATTCAAGGATCGCGGCGGTGCGCAGGCAGAGGTCCTCGCGCCAGGGAGCAGCGATGATCTGGACGCCGATCGGCAGGCGCGTGCCGCAGGCGATCGGAGCGGCGGCGACCGGCAGACCGATGCATGAGATCGGCTGGGTGAAGAGGCCGAGGTTGGGGCGGGTCGCGACCTCCTCGCCACGCAGCTTCATGGTCTTCTGGCCGATCCGCGGCGCCACACCGGGGGTCGCGGGCGCCAGGATCACGTCGACCTCGCGGAACAAGGCCACGACCTGGTCGTGATACCAGCGCCGGACCTGCTGGGCGCGCACCAGCCAGCCGGCCGGCAGCATGGCGCCGGCCAGGAAGCGACAGCGGGTGTCGGGGTCGAAGTCCCCCGGCCGGGTCCGCAGGTTGGGCAGGTGGAGTGCGGCGCTCTCGGCGTTGGTAACGATGAATGCGGCGGCGCGCCCGGCCTCCGCGCCGGGTATCTCCACGCTCCGTGTGACGCCCAGCGCTTCGGCGGCCGCCGAGAGCGCGGCGTCGGCCTCGGGGAGTTCCCGGGTGTCGAAATAGCCATCGGCGCGGGCGATGCGCAGCTCCTCGATACCCTCGTTCAGGCTTGGCAGGACCGGTTCGGCCGGACGGTTGGCGAGGTGCGGGTCGGCCGGGTCCCTACCCTGCAAGGCGTCGTAGGCCAGCGCCACGTCCCGCGTGCTGCGGCCGAAGGGGCCGAGGTGGTCCAGGCTGTCGCAGAACGGGAAGGTGCCATGACGGCTGAGCCGGCCGTAGGTCGGCTTGAGCCCGAAGATGCCGCAGAGCGAGGCGGGCACACGGATCGAGCCGTTGGTATCGGAGCCGAGCGAGATCGGCGCCAGCCCGGCAGCGGTCGCGGCCCCGCAGCCCGAGGACGAGCCGCCGGCCATGTGGTCCGGATGGTGCGGGTTCCGGCAGGCGCCGTCGTGGGCGTTCTCGCCGGTGAAGTCGTAGGCGAACTCGCCCATGTTGAGGCCGCCGAGCAGAACGGCGCCGGCCGCGCACAGGCGTCGGACAAGGGTGGCATCGGCCGACGCCGGCGGCGCCTCCCGGTTGATCTTCGAGCCGGCGCGCGTTGGCAGCCCCTCGATGTCGAACAGGTTCTTTACGGCGAAAGGCACACCGGCCAAGGGCCCCAGCGGCGCGCCGGCGGCGCGGGCGTCGTCGATGGCGGCGGCCTCGCGCAGGGCGCGCTCGGCGGTGACGTCGGTGTAGGCGTTCAGCGCCGGGTCGAGCCGCGCGATGCGCGCCAGGACAGCCTCGGCGACCGCCCGGGCGCTGCTCCGACCGTCGCGCACCGCTGCAGCGATCTCCTCCGCCGATGCAAAAGGCCCGAGCGTACCCACCGAGTCGCCGTCAGGACTCATCGGCGCCTCCCGGAGACGCGCCTGGCCGGAACACCGGCGCCAGCTCCAGTGTGCTGGCCGGCAGCGGTGCCGCTTCGAGCTTTCCCGCCATGTCGCGGGCCAGCTTGAGGAAGCGGACCACTGCGGGCCGCTCCTCGGATGCGATGGTCAGCCCGAGCAGCGGCGCGAGGGCATCGATCTGCGCCTCCGGGTTAAAGGCGTCATCGGGCATGCCGGTCTCCCGCGTTCAACCGGCGGATCATTCCGCCGGCTCCGCTTCGGCGCCGACGGCGTCGCTGGCGTCCACCGTGCCGAGCCGCGCGCAGACCGCCAGGAACACCGCGACCACGGCGTAGCTCAGCGCGACCGACGGCGTGACGCCCAGGCCGCTTTCGCCGATTCCGACCGCCGGCCCGTGCATGAACCCGAAGTAGGTCAGCACGGCCCCGGCGGCGGCGAAGGCCGCGGCGGTAACAAACTGCCGCTCGATCACGAATACCGCGATGGCACCGAGCACCAGGCCCGAGAGGATTGCTCCGTTGCCCAGGATCGACAGGCCCTCGTAGAGCACCCCGAGGTTGGCCATGGCCTCGTAGCCGACCTCCTGGGCGTTGGTCCCGGCGGCGCCCAGAGCGCCATCGACCAGCACCTTTGCCCAGGCCGCGAGGTGCGGCGTGATCGCGAAGACGATGGCCGGGGCGTGGTTCCGTGGCGTTGTCTGGAAGGCCTGCGCGCCGATCAACATGCCGATGTAGAGCAGGATCGGCGAGATCGCAACCACCGGGATCAGGTCCAGCAACAGCGACAGGATGCCGAGCCAGGACAGCAACAGCACCATGACACCTGTTGCCGCCGAGTAGCCGACCCGGCCGCCCATCGCCTTCCAGCCGGGATGGCCGATGTAGACGGCGTTGGCGAAGGGGCTTCCCAGAAGGGTGCCGACCAGGCTGATGCTGCCTTCGGCGGCGAGCGCTTCTGTGGTGTTGTAGCTGTCACCGGCGGCCTCGGCGCTCTCGACATTGTCCATCGCCTCAACCAGATCGTAGACGCCGAAGGGAATGGCGGTCACCAGGATCACGCCGAGGAACTCGAAGCCGGAAAACACATGATCGATCGCCGGAATTGGCACCGAGAAGCCGATCGAGGTCAGCGAGTCGAGAAGTTTGGCGCTGCTCATGCCGCCAATGTCGAAGCCGAGAAGACTCGAGCCCCAGGCGATCGCCGCGCCGACCGCGATGGCCACCAGGCCCGCCGGCAGGCCGCGCGGATAGCGTACCCCGCCATACCAGCTCACGAGGATGATGCCGAGACAAACCAGTCCGATCAGCGGGGTCATGTACATCTCCATCGCCGGACGCATGGAGATGAACGCGATGGAGACGCCGGCCAGGGTGCCGAGCAGCGCCGCGCGCGGCGTGATCCGGCGGATGATCGGGGCAATGAAGCCGCCGCCGATCAGGATGAAGCCCTGCAGGAAGACCCAGGCGAGCCCGGCCTCCCAGGCTTTGATCGGGTCGCCGGTCTGGCCGAGGATCGGCAGCATGATCACCAGAACGACGATGAACATGTGCGGCACGCTGGGGCCCGACGGCAAAGCGCAGACGTCGCTGCGGCCGGTCTTGACGCCCAGCCGATAGGCCATCCAGGCATAGTAGAAGTTGCCGATGAAGAGCATCAGGCCGACGGCCGGTAGGATGCGGCCGAAGGTGATCTCGTCCGGCATCTGCAGGACGAACTTCAGGAGTCCGGTCATGACCAGCAGGTTAACCAGGACGTTGGTGCCGAGGCCGAAGAGGGCGTTCCAATCCCCCGCGGTCCAGAGAGCCGGTTTCGTGCCGTTCATCTTCACCTCTCCTGTTCTTCTTGTTGTGCGGCCGAGTGGATCAGGCTGCCGAGTGGGCCGAGACACCGAGCGCCGCCACCAGGCTGTCGGCGCTGCTGACCCAGCCGAAGATGCCGCCCTGCGCGGCGATCATGCGCAGGCCGACCTCATGGAATTCCGGGAAGTAGGAGCCGCAGCAGTCGCCCAGCACAGCGCACCTGAAGCCGCGGTCGTTGGCCTCGCGCACCGTGGTGTGGACGCAGACCTCGGTGGTGACGCCGGCGACCAGCAGGCTCTCGATGCCGCGGTTGCGCAGCATCAGCTCCAGGTCGGTCTGGTAGAAGGCGCCCTTGCCGGGCTTGTCGAGCACCGGCTCGCCAGGGGCCGGCGCCAACTCGGGGATAATGTCGTGGCCGGGCTCGCCGCGGATCAGGATGCGGCCGAGCGGCCCTTCCGCGCCGATCCTCTTGCTGGGCTCGCCCCGCAGCACCTTGGCCGGCGGGGCGTCGGTCATGTCCGGGCGATGCCCCTCGCGGGTGTGGATCACCAGCAAGCCGGAGTTGCGGCAGGCCTGGAGTGCCCGACGGCAGGGCGCGACCGCGCCGCGCAGCAGCGAGACGTCGTTGCCGAGGGTCTCGCCGAAGCCGCCAGGCTCCAGGAAGTCGCGCTGCATGTCGATGATCACCAGTGCGCTGCTGGCGGGCGAGAAGGGGAAGGTCCCGGGCTCCGCGTCGAGGGCAATGCTGGCCATGACTTTGCTCCTTCCTCTGTGCCCTTCGGGCCCGGTCGGCGTGAACCCTTCCTGGCTTTCTCTCAGGGCGAGAAATGTGGGATGGCGGCGATCAGGCTCCGGGTGTAGTCGCTCTCCGGCGTCTCCAGGATCTGCCGGCTGTTGCCGAGTTCGATGGCCTGGCCGTGGTTCATCACCAGAATTCGGTCGCAGAGCAGGCGCACGACGTTGAGGTCGTGGCTGACGAAGATGTAGGCGATGCCCAGGTCGTGCCGCAGGCGGTCCAGCAGATTCAGCACCATGGCCTGGATCGAGACGTCGAGCGCGGAGGTTGGCTCGTCGAGGATCAGCAGCTTCGGCGAGACCGAGATCGCGCGGGCGATGCCGACGCGCGCTTTCTGGCCGCCGGAGAGCTGGTGCGGAAAGCGGTCGAGCAAGGGCGCGGGCAGCCCGACCATGGCGGCGAGCTTGCCGACCCTTGCGTCGAGCGCCTTACCCGGTCGCAGGCCGTCAAGGCGCTTCAGCGGATCGGCGATGCTGTCGCGCGCGGTGAAACGCGGGTTCAGGCTTTCCGTCGGGTCCTGGAACACCATCTGGATCAGCCGGCGCTCCGGCCGCTGCGAGAAGGCGGCGGCCCGGATCTCGGTGAGATCCTGCCCGTCGAACATGATCTGCCCCTCGGTCGGATCAAGCAGGCGCGCGATCATGCTGGAGAGCGTCGACTTTCCCGAACCGGACTCGCCGACCACGCCGAGGCTCTCGCCGGCCATTAGGGTGAAGGAGATGCCGTCGCAGGCGGCCAGCCATTCGTCCTGATCATCGACGACCGCGCTGGCGAAGCGTCGCTTGGCGAGCCGGCCCCAGCGGGCCAGCGCGCCGTCGCCCTTCAGGCGATAGAGCTTGCGGAGATTGGAGACTTCGAGCAAAGGCGCGTTGGAGACGGCCTCCGATGCCGCCGAGCCGTTGGCCTTCGGTGTCGCCGGGATAAACGCCGGCTCGACCCCGGCCGTCTCCTCCGGTTCGACATCGATGTCGGCCAGTGTCGAATCCAGGCGCGGCGTCGCCTTGATCAGTTTCTGCGTGTAGGGGTGCCTGGCATTGCGGAACAGCGACGCGGTTTCGGCGGCCTCGACCACCTTGCCGCGCTGCATCACCACGATCTTCTGGCAGTAGGCCGCGGCGAGGCCGAGGTCGTGGGTTATCAGGATGGTCGACATCTGGCGCTCTCGGGCCAGGTCGTGGATCAGGTCCATGATGATCTTCTGCGTGGTCGCATCGAGGCCGGTCGTCGGCTCGTCGGCGATCAGCAAGCGGGGCTCGCAGGCCAGTGCGATGGCGATCATCACCCGCTGGCACATGCCGCCAGAGAGCTGGAAGGGGTAGGCGTGATAGCGGTCCTCGGGCCGCACAATGCGCACCAGCTTGAGCAGCTCGACAGCCCTGGCCCGCAGGTCGCGCGACAGAGTTGTGGTGTGCTCGCGCAGGACGTCCTCGATCTGGTACCCGACCTTGCGGATCGGGTTCAGCGCGACGCGCGGGTTCTGGAAGATCGTGGCGATCTCCCTGCCGCGGATCTCCGCCAGAGCACGGGGTGGCGCGCTCAGCAGGTCGAAGCCCTCGAACAGCGCCCGGCCGCCGGTGATCCGGCCGGCGCGATCCAGGATGCCGAGCAGGCTATGGGTGGTGATCGACTTGCCGGAGCCGGACTCGCCGACGATGCCGAGGGTCTCGGCGCGCTCGACCGTGAAGCCAATCCTATCGAGGCCCTGCACGACGCCGTTGCGCGTTCGGAACTCGACCGAGAGGTCACACACTTCGAGCAGGCGGGCGACTTTGTTCGCGGGCTTGGCCGACCCGGTCATCGCCCGGTCAGCTCCGCATCCGCGGGTCGATCAGGTCGCGCAGACCGTCGCCCAGCAGATTGAAGCAGAACACCGCCAGCATCAGCGCAGCGCCGGGAAACAGCGCCAGCCACCATTCGCCGGAGACGATGAAGGTCGCGCCCTCCGCGACCATGATGCCCCACTCGGCGGTCGGCGGCCGGACGCCAAGGCCTATGAACGACAGACCGGCGGCGTTGAGGATCGCCCAGCCCATGTTGAGCGAGATCTGCACCATCATCGGCGGCAGCAGGCTTGGGTACATGTGGACCGCGAGCAGGCGGATGTCCGAGTTGCCGCTGAGCTTGGCGGCGGTAATGAAGCCGGCATTGCGGCGCACGTTGGCCTCTGCGCGTGCGACGCGGATGTAGAAGGGCAGGTTAATGATCGCGGTCGCGTAGACGATGTTCTCGACCGTATTGCCGAGGGCGCTGACGATGCCCATGGCCAGCACGAAAAGCGGAAAGGCCATGATGGTGTCGGAGAAGCGGCCGACGACCTGGTCGGTCCAGCCGCCGAAGTAGCCGGCCAGGGTGCCGAACACCGAGCCGACGATGAAGGACAATGCCACTGCGAGCACGGCGATGGTGAGGTCGAGACGAGTCGCCACGACCACCCGGCTCAAGACGTCGCGGCCGAGCTGGTCGGTGCCGAACCAGTGTGCCCAGGACGGCGGCTGGAGCGAGCTGTTGGCATCGCTGGCCAGCGGGTCGTAAGGCACGATCCAGGGGCCGAACAGGGCCAGGATCACCAGCAGCAGGAACAGCAGGCCGGAGACCAGGGTGACCGGGTTCTCGGTGAGCACATAGCGGAAATGCTTGCCGAAGGATTTCATGCCGGCGCCCCTAGCTGCCCAATCCGAAGCGCGGGTCGACGATCGTGTAGAGGATGTCGATGGTCAGGTTCAGCGCGACGTAAAGCAGCGCCATGGCCAGCACGAAGCCCTGCACCGCGACGTAGTCGGAGACGATCAGCGCCTCGATGGCGTAGGAGCCGATGCCAGGCCAGGCAAAGACCTTCTCGACCAGGACGTTGGAGCCGAGCATGAAGGAGAAGACCATGCCCAGCGTGGTCAGGATCGGCAGCATGGCGTTGCGCAGCGCGTAGGTGCCGAGGATGGTCCGCGGGTTGAGCCCGGAGGCGCGCGCGGTACGGATGAAGTCGGCCGAAAGCACCTGCAGCATCGCTGCGCGGGTCATGCGCGCCAGCGGCGCCAAGGTGAAGATTCCGAGCGTGATCGCCGGCAGCGCAAGCTGTGAAAGCGAGGCCAGGAAGACCTCGAAATCGCCGGCGATCAGCGCGTCCAGGGTGTAGAAGCCGGTGATCGGCGGTGGCGGCAGGAAGAAGATCTCCAGCCGGCCGAGCGGCGAGGGCGCCAGCCCCATCAGGTAGTAGAACAGATAGATCAGGAACAGACCGGTGAAGAACACCGGCAGCGAGACGCCGGCGGTGACGATCACCCGGCAGAGGTGGTCGATCCAACTCCCCGGCCGCGTCGCTGCCAGGATGCCCAGCGGCAGGGCGATGGCGAGCGAGAGCAAGAGCGCCAGCAGCGTCAGCTCGAGCGAGGCGGGCAGCCGCCGGCCCAGTTCCTCCAGCACCGGGATGCCGGTGCTGACCGAGTTGCCGAGGTCGCCGGTGGCCAGGTCGCCGATATAGATCAGGAACTGCTCGGGCAGCGACTTGTCGAGGCCCAGGCTGCGGCGGATCTCCTCGATCGAATTCTCGTCGGCCGCCGGACCCGCGAAGTAGACCGCGGGGTCGCCCGGCAGCGCCCGGGTGAGCAGGAAGGTGACCACGATGATGCCGAAAACAGAGGGGATCGCCTGAACGAGACGCTCGCCGATCACCTGTGCCTTCGACTTCCGGTTCATCGTGGTCCTCGCAGACGGTCCAGATCCTCTGCTCAGGCTTTCCTGATGGTTCGGACGTCGAGCTGGCGATGGAAGTAGTACTCGTAGCCTCGCGTGTTCTGCTGCATGGCTACGTCGAGATAGGGTTGGCAGACCGGGATGAGTGGCACCTCGTCGAAGAAGATCGAGATCAGCGCCTTGATGTTCGGCTCGTAGGCCGGGTCGCTGGTCTCGAGGTGCAGGGTCGCGTCGGTGAGCTTCTCGATCTCTTCGTGGCGGTAGTTCATCGAGTTGAACAGCCGCCCATCCTGGTAGACCCAGAAGGAGTAGTAGTCGGGGTAATTGAGCCAGCCGCCGAAGTTCTTGATGTGCATCGGCAGCTTTTTCTCGACCAGGGCGGCGGTGCGCCAGTTCGCGCCCGGGATCTTCTCGATCGTCGCCTTGATGCCAATCTTGCCCAGGCTTTCCTGCAGCAGCAGGCACATCGGCTCTGACCACTGCGCGAGGCCCAGGTTGAAGGCGAGCGGCACCTCGAAGCCATCGGCGTAGCCGGCCTCCTTGAGCAGCGCCTCGGCCTTGTCGAGGTCGGTGTCGTAGGGGAAGGGCTGCGGCCACTCGATGGTGGCGGGCTCGATGGACTTGCCGCCCCACATCGGCTTGCCACGCTCGAACATCGCCTGCTTGAAAATCTGGTCGTAGGGCACCGCGTAGGCGACAGCCTGGCGCACCTTCTTGCTCTGGAAGGGCTCGAAATTCAGGTTGAGCCCGATCGCCGACATGGAGTTCTCGATCGGCACGCCGGCCACGGTGTACTGGCCCGAGGCCTTGAGCTCCGCGTAGTCCTTCGGCGGCAGGTCGAGCGAAATGTCTGCGTCGTTGCGCTCGAGCAGCGCGCGGCGCGTCGAGGCTGAGGGGATCTCGCGCAGGATCACCCGCTCGACGCCGGGCAGCGTGCCGTTCTTCCAGCTGTCGAAGCGCTTGTAGACGACCTGCTGGCCCGGGTCCCAGCGCTCCAGCATGAAGGCACCGCCACCGGCCGGATTACGGTGGAGGTACTCGGTCGCCCAGGGGTCGTCATCGGTCGCCTTGGCCATCGCGACCTTCGAGTTGATGATGATCGGCACCGGCACGCCGAGGTCCGGCATGGTCAGCTTGCTCTTGCGCGCGAACTTGATCGTGAAGGTCATGTCGTCGACCGCCACGAATTGCTCGGGGTCGGTCAAGGAGCCGGCCTTCATCTGCACCGCCGGAAAGCCGCCCAGCGAGACCGCGCGATCGAAGGACCACTTCACGTCGTGTGCGGTGACTGGCGTACCGTCCCAGAAAGTCGAGCCCGCGCGCATCTTGAAGGTCACCGACATGCCGTCGGGCGCGACCTCCCAGCTTTCGGCGGCCTCCGGCTCCAGGGTCTCGTAGTCGTACATCATCGTGCCGTCTTCGAGTGTCTTGGTTCCGAAGCCGATGAGCCGGTCATAGAGGTTGACGGCGTTCTGGTAGGCCGGCCGGTTGGTGCCCTTGCGGTGGATATCCATCGAATTCGGGCCATTGCCGGAGACGACCACCAGGGTGTCCTTGCGGCCGGCGGCCTGGGCAGGCAGGAACTTCAGGAAGGGAATGACGGCGCCAGTGGCGGCGCTACTCTGCAGGAAGCGGCGGCGGTTCATCTTTTTTCTCCTCAGGCCGGCTGGCTCAGGCTGATTGCGTTCTGGCGGATGGCGGCTGGCTGGACGGGCCTTCCGCGCGGGTTGCGCGGAAAGCCCGCCAGCCGCCGTGATGGGTGATGTCGCGGGCGGTCTTGGCGGCGTAGGCCTCGCAGAGGAAGCCGGGCACGGTCTCGCCGTCCTCCAGCGTGATCGAGCTGATGCCCAGCGGCGGCGCGATCTGCTTCACGAAGCCGCCGACCTCGCTGGAATCCATCTCCCAGACCTCGACCTCGATGGCGGCGCCGTCGTCTTCGCTACGCAGCAGTCCGGGGACATCGATGCCGAATCCCGCGAGATGGAACATTCGGTACAGAGGCGCGGTGCGCGTGCGGCGCAACAGCACCCCGGCGCGCGAGGTGAGCTGATGGTTGAGCGGCTCGCCTTCGAGATGGGCGCCGCAGACTGCGATGGCGAAGCGCTCGCTCTGCGCCTCCGCTGTCGGGGGCGGCGCAGCGGCGCTGGGGGCCGTGACACCGCCGATGGCGAGCGGCGTCCCGGCGGCGTTGTGGAACTTGCCGGCGAGATCGAGCAGGTCGAAGTCGGAGAAGGCGGGGCCGATCAGCGTGATGCCCCAGGGCAGTCCCTTGGCGTAGAATCCGCTCGGCACGGCGACGGCCGCGAGGTCGAAGAGGTTCACGAAGTTGGTGTAGAAGCCAAGGTTGGTGTTGAGCTGAACCGGATCGGCTTCGACCTCGGCGATGGTGTAGATCGTGCCGGCGGTCGGCATGACCAGCAAGTCGACCTCGGCCCAGGTCTTCTCGCTCTCGGCACGCAGCGCCTGCAGTCGGTAAAAGGCGTCGAAGGTGTCGACTGCGTTGTACTTCTCGGCGCCCTCTATGATCTTGCGGGTCACCGGGTGCAGGGCCTCGGGGTTCTCTCGGATCAGCGAGTGGATCGCCCAGTAGCGCTCGGCCACCCAGGGGCCGTCGTAGAGCAGGCGTGCGGCTTCGAGGAACGGCGTCGCGTCGATTTCGCGAACCTTGAGGCCGACCTCGGAAAGCCTGTCGACGGCCGCGGCGAAGAGCCCCGCTGCTTCCACGTCGCCGAAGAACTCGAGCTGGTCTTGGCGCGGCACGCCGACTTCGTTGCCTGTTGTCGCCACGGGCCCGCTTGGCGGCATGGCGCGCGAATAGGAGTCCTTCTCGTCGAACGCGCCGGCGACGCGCAGCACCGCAGCGGCGTCCTCGCCGGTCAGGGCGAAGACCGAGACGCAGTCGAGGCTGCGGCAAGCCGGCACCACCCCGTAAGTGCTGACCAGACCGCGTGTCGGCTTTAGACCGACGAGGTTGTTGAAGGAGGCCGGCACGCGGCCGGAGCCCGCGGTATCGGTGCCGAGCGAGAAGCTTGCCAGGCCCCGGGCGACCGCGACCGCCGAGCCCGAGCTGGAACCGCCCGGCAGGTAAGCCGGATCGAAGGCGTTGCCGGGCACGCCGTAGGGCGAGCGGGTGCCGACCAAGCCGGTGGCGAACTGGTCGAGGTTGGTCTTGCCGATCAGGATCGCGCCGGCGTCAAGCAGGCGGGCGACAACGCTCGCGCTCCGCTCGGGGATGTGGGCGAAGGCCGGGCAGCCCGCCGTGGTCTCCATGCCGGCGACGTCGATGTTGTCCTTGACCGCGAAGGGAATGCCGAAGAGCGGCAGGCTATCCGGATCGAGTCGCTCGAGCTCGGCGGCCCGTGCCCGCAGCGCCTCCACCGGAACGCGGGCGATCCAGATTTTTGGATCGTTGTCGTCCGCCCGTGCGATCAGCGCCTCGATCAAGGCGGATGGCGTCAATGCGCCCGACGCATAGGAGGCCGTCAGCTTGCCCAGGCATAAATCTGCCGGGTCTGCAAAAATGTCCTGCAAAGCTCTTCCCGTTCCTGTCCCGCGCGGCTCTTGCGCCACCTCAACAGGTTCTCAGCAATTCTCGGGCCAAGTTGGATTGAGCGGATAAAATTGATATAATTCAACGCATTGAATGTTGGTTTTGGTCGACGGCGAAGTGCTGTGGCCGCTGCCGGTGGCGCGAAATGCGGCAGTGCAGCATTGCGACGGAACAGGGTGGCCGGCTGCGAGTGCGGGAGGCAGGTTCCGGATCGAGACGGAAGTGGCGGCTTGGACCGCACGGGGACGGTTGCATTTGCCCCACGATTTCAACGCCTTCCCGGGATCTCGGGCCGCCTTCAGGGGCCGCAGTCTAGTCAGGCCCGCGTAGGGGGCCGGCCGCATCTAGCGATGCGCGAGCGGGACTGCTTGCCTCTTAGGCAATCGCATGGTTCCTATGCAGATTGCGTGCAAAATAGTAAAATATGATATTTTTCAGATACTTATATATATTCAGATTGTGTGCAGAATCAAGAGCTCTGGGCTTCCTTGGGCAGAATGTCGGGCAATTCGCCCGGTCGAGCGAAGCCCTTTGAGGCGCCGCCGACCTTGTTCAAGTGGTCGCGGATCAAGACCGCCGCTCGGTCGCCGTCGCCGGCGATGATGGCCTCGACCACCGCACCGTGCTCCTCGAAGGAGCTGTCGAGCCGGCCTATGACCCAGAACTGCGCCCGGCGAAACGGCGCGGCGCGGCGACGCATCTCCAGCGTGGTCTCCATGAGGGAGCGATTGTGGGCGCCGGCGTAGATCGCATTGTGGAATCGAAAGTTGTCGGCCTGGTAGGCCTCGCGGTCTCCGGCGCGGACGGCCGAGCCGGTCTCTTCGTAGAGCCGCTGGAGAGCCTCCTTCTCGCGGGCGGTCATGCGCTCGGCGGCGAGGCGGGCGCAGCAGCCCTCGAGCTCGGCCATAACCTCGAACATTTCCAGGATCTGCTCCTGGGTCATGCTGGTGACTACGGCACCGCGGCGCGGCCGCTTGTCGACCAGGCCGCTGACAGCGAGTTGCCCCAGCGCCTCGCGGATCGGCGTGCGCGACGTGCGGAAGCGGTCGGCCAGCATCTGCTCGTCGAGCTTGCAGCCGGGCAGCAGCCGGCCGCTGACGATGTCGTCCGCGAGTACCCGTGCCACCTCGTCGACCAGTGAGGCCGGCATGCGTGCGCGTCGCTTCGCCATGCGAGTGCGTTTCTTCCGGTCTGCCATGGGGGTCTGGTCTGTCATAGGAGACTGTGGGCGACCGCTCTAGGTTCGCTCATTCTCCGGGAGCAGGCTGACGTGGGCCGCGACGATCCGCCACCCTTCGGGCCGGCGCATCCAGGTCTGGCTCTGGCGGCCGCGACGGCCGCTTTCGGTGCGGCGGTACTCGGTGAAGGCGATCGCGAAATCGAGGCCAAAGGTGGTGATCACCGTGTTCTCCAGCGTCCGCCGCAGGCCGGTGACGTCGCGCGCCTGCCGAAAGGACTTGATCTCGTCGTAGCCCTGGAGCGCTTCGCGCACACCGTATCGCAGGGTATGCGGGCTGTCCCAGAACAGCTCGTTCAGGGTCGAGACGTCGTTCTCCATGAGCGCTGCCTCGTAGCGCTGGAACTGGACCTCCACTTCCTGCCGGACCTCTGGAAGGTCGATCTCCATAGCTCGCGTCTACCCAGCTCGCAGTTTCCGGCACCCCTTGCGCCGGGTGACCAATAGGCCCTTCGCGCCGGGGAAGTCAATGTTCGCCGTGAGCGACCATGAGACAGTTTGAGTTGTTTTGTTGAGGGAGGATTTCTGGTTCATCGTAGCCCTCGAGGGAGCGCAGATGAAGTCGAATTCCAGGCTGCAGGAGCCAGCCGAGAAGCACGTCGAAGACATCCGTCGGAAGACCCGGCGTGACGACTCCACTCAGAGGAAGATCAGGATCCTCGTGGAAGGTCTCCGTAGGGAGCGTTCCCTTGCGATCTGCGCCGATCTTGATCTGGGCCGGAATCCACCGGCCGCCTGCCAGCCTCCGGCTCCTTCAAAAATCCGACAAACGGACTCTGCGTCCACTTGGAGGTGATCCAGGGGCTCAGGTCACACGACATCTACCATCACGATTGCAAGACTTGGAAGAAACGCGTCCCTCGGCCTTAGAGCATCACGTCCAGCAGGCCATGCATTTTGACTAGCGCTTTCTGGTGAATATCGTTTGGCATAGCGCGAAGAAAGGCTCTCTCCGAGCGCTCTAAGCGCTGCAGGCGACCAGATACTATGGCAAGACCGAGCAAAGCCCCGCTTCCGGTGACCGGCCTCGCAGCTGCCCAAAAAACGGCTTCCAGATTTACGTTCACGAGCCTTAATCGAAGTGCCGTCCACGCCGGTTACCTGCGCCGGTGGTCCCTAGTCTCGCTCGGAATCTCGGGCCGATCCTCCCCTTGCCTGTTGCATTGAACCCGAGCCCGCCGGCTGCCGACACATGATCGAGCTGCACTTAGGCATCGTGCAAATGTGTCAATTGTCACACTCGTCGGATAGAAGTTATGATCGAAATTCACGGGTTGGAACGTCGGGTTTCGACACGCCCCTGGCAAGCCTCGCAGCTGTACCTCTACCTCAAGTTCAGCGAAATGGCAGTGCGGTGGCAGTCACTTAGACGCCACGCG
>CAJIAJ010000015.1_pt1 | contig 13973 bp, 12 predicted proteins | sample 9199121 | NCBI WGS metagenome assembly CAJIAJ01 (sample SAMEA7708267, study PRJEB35096) | sediment metagenome | biome: marine neritic benthic zone biome [ENVO:01000025]; feature: sediment [ENVO:00002007]; material: shallow marine sediment [ENVO:03000034] sea grass bed [ENVO_01000059] ...
GAACCGCAGCCTGGCATGTCGCTGCTTAGGTTGGCAGAGGGGAAACGCGATGATGCCGCTACCCTGATCCGCGGTGTCGCCGAATCTGCCAACAGCCAGCGCCCCAAGCTACTCGGCCCCTACGTCGAGATTTTGATTGACACCGGCGATCTCGACACTGCACGTGCGGCCGCCGACGAACTGACGCAGATCGCTACGGCGATCGATGCGCAGTTCCTTCTGGCAACCTCCACCCAGGCCACCGGCGCAGTCCTGTTCGCGGAGGGCAAGATGAAAGCGGCCCTTGCCCTCCTGCGCGAGGCCTGGGCGCTATGGCAGCAACTTGAGACGCCTTACGAATCCGCGCGCGTGCGGGTCCTCATCGGCCAGGTCTGCCAACAGCTCGGCGACCACGAGACGGCGCGCATGCATTTCCACGCCGCACGTTCTGTGTTCGGGCAGCTGGGTGCCGCACCCGACCTGGCTGAACTCGAACGGCTTATCACCATCCGGAGCGCCGGTCCGTCCGGCGCGCTGACGGACCGCGAACGGGAAGTGCTTTCGCTCGTGGCTTCCGGTGAGACCAATCGGCAAATCGCCACCACGCTCGGCATCAGCGAGCACACGGTTGCCCGTCACCTGAGCAATATCTTCGACAAGCTTGACGTTACGTCCCGAACCGCAGCCAGCGCATTCGCCCACAAGCACAAACTCGTCTGACCAGCTCCATGTGGTCAATTTTGACCATATGACCACCGACATGGCGTGGTGGATTCGAGCGATGCGCGGCGCGTTCCCTCCTTCTTAGAATGTTGCTGTTCCAACGGAAGGGAGGAAACAATGAACCAGCATCAAGTCTTCGGTAAGAGCTACGAGGGGACCCCTGCCGAGAACTACCAGCGCTTCTTTGTCCCGGCCATCGGTGCGCCTGTGGCGGACGACCTCATCGCCATCGCTGGTCTTCAACCGGGTGAGCGTGTGCTCGATGTCGCGTGCGGCACCGGCGTCGTGACGCGGTTGGCGGCAAAGCGCGTCGGCGCTGCCGGCTCGGTGACGGGCCTCGACATACACCCTGGAATGCTGGCGGTGGCCGGTTCGGCAACTCCCTCGGACATGGCGATCAACTGGCAGGAAGCGAACGCCGAGTCGATGCCGTTCCCGGACAGTGCATTCGATGTCGTGCTCTGCCAGATGGGCCTTCAGTTTGTGCCCGGCAAGCTCACCGCGCTGCGTGAGATGCGGCGCGTTCTCGAGACGGACGGACGGGTCGTTATCAGCGTGCCCGGGCCCAAGCCGCCCTTGTTCGCAATCATGACGGACGCATTGGCCCGTCACCTCGGCCCGGGAGCCGCATCTTTCGGCGACCTTGTGTTCTCGATGCACGACGTCGACGAGCTCAAGGAACTCATGCGCAGCGCCGGCTTCCGGAACGTGGATGTTGAGGCCAATCCCAAGACCCTTCGTCTCCCGGCGCCCGCTGACTTCCTGTGGCAATACATCTACAGCACTCCGCTCGCCGAGGCGGCGGCTCAGGCCGGCGAGACCAAGCATGCCGCGCTGGAGCGCGACGTCTGCATTCAGTGGCAGGAGTTCGTCGTGGACGGCTCCTTGTCCCTTCAAGTGGGCATGACGACGGCCACCGCACTGAAGTAGGCGCGGGAGATCGAAACTCCAGCCGAGCGGCGCCCATGAGCTGCGGCACTGGTCCAACTAGCAACAGCGCATGGGTTGAAACGGACTTCCCGTTATCGCTTGGTTCCGAACCTTGGTCCCTTCGGGCAAGAAGGTCTGGATAGGGTCGACTGCGGGAGTTCAGCAGCGGCAATGGGAAGGGCCGCTTCTGGCTAATTCTCCCCGTACTACGCCGGGGATGACAACGTCTGGAGTTGGTTGCTGACCAGACGTCTTTTTTTGGGATGTCTTTACCAGACTACGTTTATGGGGACACGGCATAGGCGGGGCGACGGGGCGAGGGAAACGCTATGCAAGCGCGTCAAGTCCCTAGCCCATCTTCTTCGCGATCAGCTCAATCGGGGCGATGCGGCCAGCGCTTACGTTCTCGACCATGTTCTTGACCTTCTCCGCCCGTGTGGCTCCCATCAGCAAATGGATTCCCAGTGGCGGCGGCCCACCGGCGGCGGCCATCTTCGCGGCCGTTTCCGCAAAGACGGCCAGCGCGAAGTCCCGACGGTTTTCTTCCGCCGCGACCGCAAAGCCCGCTGCGGCCAGTGCTTCCTTGTAGGTTTCCGGCGGCTCGACTGCGCTGGTCGCGGCGGCTTCGGCCCAGGGCACCGGAAAGGTCAGCTCGCCCTCGCCGCTCCGCATGATGTCGTAGATCCCGAAGGTGCCGCCAGGCTTGAGGACCCGCGCGACTTCGGCGATGAGACGCGCCTTGTCGGCGATGTTCATGCCGACGTGCATCATGTAGGCGGCGTCGAAGCGGGCCGGCTCGAAGGGCAGGTCCAGCGCGCTGCCCTGGCGCAACTCGACACGATTCTCGAGACCGACCCAGGTGCAGAGCGCCTGGCCGGTCTCGACGAACTCCGCCGTCAGGTCGATGCCGGTGACGCGACAGCCGAAGCGGCTGGCCGCGAAACGCGCACCGCCGCCCAGCCCGCAGCCGACATCCAGGACCTGCGTCTCCGCAGAGAGAGACAGTTGTCCGAGAAAGTGCTCGGAGGCCTTGCGGCCGCCGATATGGAATTCGTCGATCGGCGCGAGGTCGTCGACCGTGACCGTCTCGGGCGTCTTGCCCAGCGCTTCGACTCCCGACCGGATGGCCGCCAACAGCGCCCCGTGGGTGTAGTGATCGGCAACGGCCGTCTCGCCGGACATCTGCGCTTCTCTCCTTCAATGCATCCCGGAAACGCGACCCAGCAGCCGTGAATGCCACCCCAATGCGCAAATCGGCACTGGTTTGGCTATTCTGTGCCGACCCTCAGCCGGGAGCCTTCGACGATGACAGGGCCGGTGAAGAAAATTTCTCCTTCGGGATCGGTGCCTCGAACAAAGTCCGACCTGCCGTGCCCTTCGAGCCGGCCGTCTCTTCTTACCGTGAGGTTCAGGGTCGTGTCGATGATGCCGATCGGCAGGCCTTCTTCGTCGAACATGAACTTCAAGAACCTGCAGCGATAGCGATTCCGACCCGTGCGCTTCCAACCTCCGTACCCGTCGCTTGTGCTGAACGCCGGGAAGAGATCCGGTGGGAAGAAATCGACGAGGCTGTTGGGATTGACGCTGGTATCGGTCTCCACCAGGGTCTTGGCGAATTCAAAATTGAGGATCGAAACGAAGCGCGGCGGCGGTATTGGTACATCCGGCGGCGCAGGCTGCGGGATCACCTCGACGAACCAAGACCCAGCGAGCGTGCCACTACGGGCTCCTGCGTCTCCTGACCATCCACCTAGCAGCCCTAGTACGAGTGCAAATGCGAAAAGCGTGCGCATGGATTTCCCCCTACGATCCAGTGTGGCTCCATCTGGCTTATTGCTTGCGCCAGCGATTCTACGGCGGATCGGCCGCGTCTTAAGGTGGGAAAGCCCACACGCGGGCGCGTGCCGGCAGGGCGTTACTCGACTCGCTAAGTCGGTCGCTCTTGCCGAGAGTCCGGCAGCGGAAATTTTTCAGGCAATGGGCCGGCCCCATCGTCGGATTGAGTGTCCCGAGACGGCGGTCGATACAAGGAAAGTGCGCTACGCCTGACCGCTCGCCGATGCCCGAAGGGAGCGTGTGGCGCGCAGCAGGCCCCAAAGACCGAGCAACAGCAGGGCGCCGCCCAGCACGGGTCGGACATAGCCCACCATGGTGAAGAGCGGCAGGCTGAGGCCCGCCATCAGCAGGGGCGTGTAGAAGCGGGTCCAGACCTTGGTTCCGCGATCGCGCTGATAGAGGCCGAAGACCAGCGAGAAGGCGCTGAGCACCAGGAAGAAGAGCGACCAGGGCTGGGTCACGAAGTAGCTGAGGTCGCTCTCCAGCGCCAGCGCCCGGGCCAGCCAGCGTTCGGCGATCGGGCCCAGCACCACGCCCAGGATCATGGGCGCCAGCGGAAAGCCCAGGTTGCGCATGACATAGCCGATGACCCCGAAGATCAGCAGGGCCCACATGTCGTCGACGATGTTGTTCAGGGCGAAGACCCCGATCCCGCAGTAGGCCAGAATGATCGAGGCCAGCACGTACATGCGCACCCGGGTCACCAGCACGAAGACCCGGAGCGCGACCGACTGCAGGATCAGCACCAGGAAGTTGGCGAAGAAGAAGGCGATGAAGATCGCATAGGCCAGCACCGGAGATTCCGAGATGAAGCTCGGGCTCGGGATGACGTCGTGGATCAGCAGCGCGCCGAGCATGACCGCCGTGATGATGTCGCCCGGGATGCCCAGCGCCATCATGGTGATGAGCGAGCCGCCGGCGGTCGCGTTGTTGGCGGCCTCCGGCGCCACGATGCCGTCCTCGAAGCCGGTCCCGAACTTCTCCGGCGTCTTGGAGGCCTTCTTGGCCTGGTCGTAGGCCAGGATGTTGGAGATGGTCGAGCCGGCCGCGGGCAGGATGCCGGTGAAGACGCCGATGAAGGCCGAGCGAATCAGGTTGACCCAGCGCGCCAGCACGGCGCGCACGGCCTGGCGATGCTCGATCCTGATGTTGACCTCGCCCATCTGGGTCAGGGCCTGGCGCGCCGTCGCGCGGTCGCGGATGTCCGTCATGAGCTGGCTGAAGGCAAAGAGCCCGATCAGCACCGGCAGGAACTGGAAGCCGCCTTCCAGGAACTCGATCCCGAAGTCGAAGCGGGAGACACCGCTGAAGTCCTCCTCGCCGACCGAGGCGAGCAGCAGCCCGAGGGCGCCGGCGATCAGGCCCTTGACGAGGTGCGCGCCCGCCAGGCTGGCGGTGATGGTCAGGGCGAAGAAGACCAGCGAGAAATAGTCCCAGGGCTGGAACTCGAGCCCGATCAGGGCCAGCTGCGGCGCCACCGCGACCAGCAGCATGGCGGAGATAATGCCGCCGAAGAAGGAGGACCAGACGCCGAGGCCAAGCGCCAGGCCCGGCCGCCCCGCGCGCGCCATGGGAAAGCCGTCGAAGGTGGTCGCGACGGAGGATGGCGTGCCGGGGATGCCGGTCAGGATCCCGGACATCAGGCCGCCGGAGAGTCCGCCGACGAAAACACCGATCATGGTCGCCAGGCCCTGGGCCGGCGCCATGCCGAAGGTGAAAGGCAGGGTCAGCACCACGGCCATGGCGATGGTGAAGCCGGGGATCGCGCCGGCGATCAGGCCGGCGATCGACCCGATCATCATCAGGCCGACGGTCTGGAGGGTCGCGACTTCCAGGAAGGCCGCCTGCAGATTTTCGAAGAACACGCTGGCGTCCTCAGAGAACCGTGAAGATTTCGCCCTGCGGCAGGATCACGCGCAGTCCGAAGGTGAAGAGCGCCCACATGGCGCCGACGGAGACCACGGCGATGACGGCGTGGCGCAGCAGCAGCGCCGGGCCGAAGCCGCCCAGGACCGTCAGCAGGCAGAAGACCAGCAGGACGCCGCCGATCAGGGCGCCGAGGTAGGACAGGCTGGCCAGGAAGGCGAAGTAGATGAGGTAGCAGAAGATCGGGTTGCGGTAGGCCCGCAGCCAGCCGAGCAGACCGCTGCCTCTCGGCGCCCCGCCTTCCCCGGCCTCGCCGATGCCCGCCGCCCCGGCCCGGAAGGCCTGGAAGGCGTAGACCAGGCACAGCAGGCTGAAGGCCAGCAGCACGATCTGCGGCCAGGTCGCCGGGGCCATCATGTCGTGGCCCGGATCACGGATCTCGAAGCTGGCCCGCAGCATCAGGCCGCAGAACAGCAGAAGAAAGATTGCGACGATGGAGTCGCGATTGATCGCCATGTCCGCGGCCGCCTGTCGTGCCGGAAGGAGCTGTCGGAAAGGAGGGAACGGCAGGGTGCGGCCGGCCGCACCCTGCCCGCCTTGGTCCCTACTTCTTGAACATGCCGATCTTGATGGCGACCCGTTCGTGGGCGTCGTACTCCGCCTTGAACCACTCGGCGTAGCCTTCGGGCCCGCGGTAGGTCACGTTGGTGCCCTTGGCGGCCAGGGCCTTGACGAAAGCGGGGTCCTCGGCCGCCTGCTTGAAGACGCCGGACCAGTAGGCAATCGCCTCCTTGGGGGTGCCCTTGGGCGCCACCACGCCGCGGTCCAGAGAGTAGGTCATGTCGACGCCCAGCTCCTTCAGGGTCGGCATGTCGGGCAGCAGCGGCAGGCGTTCCGGTGACGCCACCGCATAGGCCTTCAGCGCACCGGCGCCGATATGCTTGCGCGCGGTCGGGATGTTGATGGTGCCCAGCGTGATGGTGTCGGCGAGCAGCGCCGTCACCCGCTCCGCCGTGCCGTCGAAGGGCACGTACTTGAAGCTGGCCCCGGTCATGTCTTCGAGCAGCAGCCACATGAACTGGCTGGTCGAGCCGAAGGTGGCGCCCAGCTTGACCGACTTGGGATTGGCCTTGGCGTCGGTCAGCATCTCGTCGAGGCTGTTGTAGGGGGCCTTGCCCGAGGCGCCGAGGATCTCCGGGGTCGAGGTCACCTGCGCGACCATCTCGAACTCGTCCCAGGTGAAGTCGACGCGGCCATTCAGGAAACCGACGATCGCGCTCTGGTGGATGGCGAAGAGCGTGCAGCCGTCGGCCTTGGCCTTGCGGGCCTCCTTGGCGCCCTTGTTGCCGCCCTGGCCGGGCACGGTCACGACCTGGACCTTGGTCGGAACGTCCATCTTGCCGATGGCTTCCTCGAAGAGCGAGAAGATGATGTGGGTGCCGCCGCCCGCCTTCCAGGGCACGATCAGCTTGGCCGTGCTGCAGGACAGATCTGCTGCCGCAGCCGGCGCAGCGCCGAGCGTACCGGAAAGCGCGAAGGCGAGGCCCGCAGAGGCCACCGCCAAGTTGAGCCAGGATGCTCGCATGTATTCCTCCCTGTTGATCGGCGCTCCACGCGCCTTATTCCCTTGTTTCAATATCCTATCATAGGCGCCGGACGGGAGGATGCGAAGCCCCCGAAGGGCAGCTTGACGTTGCATTCCCGGCGCCAAGCCGCTGTCCTGTCCTGGACGGGCACCTGAAAGAGGGATTGCGAGGACAGAAATGAGGATCGGTATCATTCATCCCGGCCAAATGGGCAGTTCGGTCGCCGCCTCGGCCGTCAGGAGCGGCCACGAGGTCTTCTGGGCTTCCGAGGGCCGCTCAGCGGCGACCCGGGAACGCGCCGAGAAGGCCGGCTTGCAGGACCTCGGGACGCTGGATGCGCTCTGCGAAGCGAGCGAGGTCCTGCTTGGCGTCTGCCCGCCTCACGCCGCCGAAGCGACCGCGGCGCAGGTCCGGGACGCCGGCTTCCGGGGCCTCTACCTGGATGCCAACGCCGTCGCGCCGGAGCGCGCCCGGGCCCTCCAGGCCCTGCTCGCCGGCGCCGGCATCGGCTTCGTGGACGGCGGCATCATCGGCCCGCCCGCCTGGCGGCCGGGGACCACCTGGCTCTACCTGTCGGGCCCGGGCCGGGAGGAGGTTGCGGTCTGCTTCGAAGCCGGGCCGCTGACCGCCTGCCCGCTGGGCCCGGAGATCGGCGAAGCCTCTGCGCTGAAGATGTGTTACGCCGCCCTGACCAAGGGCACCACGGCGCTGCTTTGCGCCGTCTTCGCGACGGCCGCGCAGCGCGGCGTGCTGCCGCAGCTGCTGGCCCAGTGGGACAAGGATGCCCCTGGCCTGGCCGCCGAGCGGGAGAGGGCCGTCCGCCGGGTCACCGCCAAGGCCTGGCGCTTCGAGGGCGAAATGCACGAGATCGCGGCGACCTTCGGCGCCAGCGGCCAGCCGGAGGGCTTCCACGCCGCGGCGGCGGAAGTCTACGCCAGGCTCGCCGGGCTCAAAGACGTCGAGATCCCGGTGCCGATCGACATCGTCCTGTCGTCACTCTTGACGGCACCGGTCCCGGACAGCGAACAGCTCTGACCGCCGGAAAGGAACGACGCGGGCCGCCGAAGCGGCCCACGCCTTCGAAACGAGCGAAGTCAGTCCTTGGGCTGCGGCACGATGCGCAGATAGGGCTTGGGCGCGTTCCAGCCGTCCGGATAGCGTTTCTTGGCCTCTTCGTCCGAGACCGCCGGGACGATGATCACGTCCTCGCCCTGCTTCCAATTGACCGGCGTCGCCACCTGGTGCTTGGCGGTCAGCTGGATCGAGTCCAGAACCCGCAGGATCTCGTCGAAGTTCCGCCCCGTGGACATGGGGTAAGCGATGATCAGCTTGATCTTCTTGTCCGGGCCGACAACGAAGACGTTGCGCACGGTCTGGTTGTCGACAGGCGTGCGGCCTTCGGAGGTGTCGCCGGCGCTGGCAGGCAGCATGCCGTAGAGCTTGGCGACCGAGAGGTCGCTGTCGCCGATCATCGGGTAGTTGACCGCGCTGCCGGTCGCGTCCTCGATGTCCTGGGCCCAGCGCGCATGGTTGTCGACCGGGTCGACGCTGAGGCCGATGATCTTGGTGTTGCGCTTGTCGAACTCGGGCTTCAGCTTGGCCATGTAGCCCAGCTCGGTCGTGCAGACCGGCGTAAAGTCCTTGGGATGCGAGAAAAGCACGGCCCAGGAATCCCCGCTCCACTCGTGAAACTTGATGGGTCCATCAGTGGTCTGTGCTTCGAAATCCGGCGCAGTGTCGCCAATTCTGAGTGACATCCTTATTCTCCCCTTCCAATGCTCGGGCGCAGGGCGCTGGACCCCGGCCCGCAAGAAATACAATCCTCGACTGTGATGTGATCAGAGCCCCACCACACGTCAAGGAAAAGTGCTCGGCCGGGCGAGCCGCAGCGTCGACAGGCGACGTCCCTGCGGGCGGACGGGCCGGGCAGGCCCTGCCGCAATCCTTCGCGGAGCACGACCGCGGTCGCGGGACGATCCGGGTACTGCCTTCCCTGTCCTCTGTGACTGCCACAAAGGAAGCTTGTGCGGCATGCCCTCTTTGCGGGACTCGCCCGCCTGAAATCCCGGCCGGCTCAGTCTGCGCGATGGGTGTCGAAGAAGGCAGCGATGGCGCGGTCGTGCCAAGGTGTCCGGCTGCCGCGGCCGTGAAAGCCGACATGTCCACCGCCCGGCGCGAGTGCCAGGGTCAGGTTCGGCGCCGAGAACCAGCCGACCGCGCGGTAGGGCTCGACGGGAATCCAGGGATCGTCGGCTGCGTGCAGCAGCAGAGTCGGGGTCGCGATCTCCAGCAGGAAGCGCTTGGCCGAACAGCGCGCGTAGTAGTCCTCGGCGCCGCGGTAGCCGCCGGCCGGCGCCACAATGCGCTCGTCGAAGTCATAGACGCTGCGGACCTCGGCCGCAGCCCGCGCCAGCTCCGCCGCCACGCCGCCCGGCGTGGCCAGCAGCTCGGCCTTCATGCGCGACAGAAGGTAGGCGTGATAGGGCCGGTTGCGCGGCGCCATGATTCGCGCCTGCGCCGCCTTGAGATCGATCGGCGCCGAGACGCTGGCGGCGGCCCGGACCGGCAGCGCGCCGGCCGCCTCCGCCAGAAACTTCAGCAGCATGTTGCCGCCCAGCGAAAAGCCGATCAGCAGCAGGCCCGGCGTCAAGAGGCTCGCGTCCTCCAGCACCAGGGCCTCGAGTGCCTGGCGCAGGTCGCCGCTGCTGCCCGCGTTGTAGCCGCGCCGGGCGAGCGGCCGTCCGGGACCGGCACCGCGCAGGTTCAGGCGCAGCACCGGATAGCCCAGCCCCAGAAAGTGCCGGGCGCTGGCCAGGACATAGAAGCTGTCCTGGCAGCCGGTCAGGCCGTGCAGCAGAACGACCAGCGGCCGGCCCGGCCGCGTGCCCTCGTGCAGCACACCCAGCAGGCGGTCTCCCGAGCCGTCCTCCAGAGGCAGCTCGAGCCGCCGCCCCGGCCAGGGCGACAGGTCGAGGCGCGGCCGCGCGATGAAGTTGCGCAGGGTCTGCAGGTCGCCGCCCAGCCAGGGAAAGCGCGGCGCGAAGTCGGGTGCTTCGAAGGAGGTCGCGGCCTGGGCCGTCGCTAGGTTCAAGCGGGTCTCTCGCTGCACTTGCGGGCGCCGGAGGCTGTTATAGCCCGACGCACAGCGGTCTCGTTCCGGGAAATCGGCCGCGCGGAGGATTCGATTCTGGCGGTAGAAAGTTGTTCCTGTTATGTTCTAGACAGACTGACGGAGGACGGTCCATGGAACAGCGCATCAGCATCGTCACGCTCGGGGTCCGGGACCTGGCCAAGGCCAGGGCCTTCTACGACGCCCTGGGCTGGCGGGCGGCGAACGAGGGCGAGGAAGCGGCGAACATCGTCGCCTACGACCTGCAAGGCATGAGCTTCACGCTCTATCCCTGGGACAAGCTGGCGGAAGACGCCGGGGCGGACCCGGCGGGCGAAGGCTTCCGGGGCTTTGCGCTGGCCTACAACGTCCGTTCCAAGGAAGAGGTCGCCCAAGTGCTGGCCGAAGTGGAGCGAGCCGGCGGCCGGATCGTCAAACCGGCGCAGGACGTGTTCTGGGGCGGCCATTCCGGCATCTTCGCAGACCCCGACGGCCATCACTGGGAAGTCGCCTGGAATCCTTTCGCGCCCCTGGGCACGCAGGGCGAGTTCCGCTGGCAGGGCTACAAGGACTCGGATTAGGGCTGGGTCGCGGCCTCGGCGCCCCCGAGCCAGTTCCGCACCACAGCGATCTGGGTCTCGTCCAGCAGTGCCGGGGCATGGCCGCAGTCCGGGAACTCGACCAGTTCGGCATCCGGATGCCGCGCGACCATTTCGCGGGCGACTTCGGCGGTCAACAGGTCGGACTCCGCGCCGCGCAGGATCAGCACCGGACAGGAGATGCTGTCCCAGAGGCTCCAGAGGTCGACGTCCTGGAGCTTGGCTTCGGTGAAGGCCCGGGCGATGCCCGGATCGTAGCGCAGCTCGAAGCCCCCGCCCTCCTCGTTGCTGACGCTGTAGCGGGTCAGGCTCTGCCACTGCGCGTCGCTCAGCTTGCCGAAGGGCGCATGGACCTCGCGGAAGTAGGCTTCGGCAGCGGCCAGGTCCGGAAAGCGGGTCCGCTGTCCGACATAGCCGGCGATGCGCTCCAGGGAGGCCTTGGGAATGAAAGGTCCGACGTCGTTCAGGATCAGGCGGTGCACCGGCGAGCCGGGCTGGGCGGCCAGCATCATTCCGATCAGCCCGCCCATCGAGGTGCCCAGCCAGTCCACGGCGGCGGCGCCGAGGCGCGCAATCAGGGCGGTCATATCCGCCAGATACTGGGGATAGGCATAGCCGGCCGGGTCGCGCAGCCAGTCGCTGGCGCCGCGGCCGACCACATCGGGCGCGGCGATGTGGAACTCGCCGCAGAGGGCCTGGCAAAGCGCATCGAAGTCGTGGCGGTTGCGGGTCAGGCCGTGGACGCAGACCAGGGTCTTGGGCCGCTCGGGGTTACCCCACTCGCTGTAGGCAACGCGGTGAAAGCCGGTCGCGGAAAGCCCCAGAAAGGATTGCTCGGCCGCCGCGGCGGCGAAGCGGCCGGCGGCCTCCGTCGGTCCGGGCGGGATCATGGGTGCCGGCTGGGCGGGTCGTCGTGGACGGCGACGAAGGTTTCCGGGCGAAAGCCGTTGAAATGCGTCGCCAGGGCGTTGGAATAGGCGCCCATCTGGTCGAACTCGATCCAATCGCCCTCGCGCAGGTCGGTGGGGAGGCTGAAGGTGCCCGGCAGCACGTCGAGGGAATCGCAGGTCGGTCCGTTGATCGTGAAGTTCGTCCGCTCCGCCGCGGCCTCGCCCTCCAGGCGCAGCAGCCGGGCCGGCGGCTCGATCTTTACCTGGCTCATCTCCGAGAGCGAGCCGTAGATGCCGTCGTTGATGTAGACCTGCGCCTCCTTGCGCAGCTGCACCTGGACCAGCAGAGAGCAGCCCGAGGCCGCCAGGGTCCGGCCCGGCTCGGCCCAGAGCTCCACCGTCGGCTTCAGCTTGATGGCCTTGGTCCCGGCCCGGATGGCGGCCATGAAGTCTTCCAGCGGCGGCGTCTTGTGGTTGACGTAGTCGGCCGGAAAGCCGCCGCCGACGTCGACGCAGACCGGATCGCTGCCGGCCTGCTCGATCACCTCGCCGACCAGCTTCAGGGCCTGCTCGTAGGCGGCCGGGGTCATGCACTGGGAGCCGACGTGGAAGCAGATCCCGGCCTGCATGCCCAGGCGCCGTATCTCCTTGATCAGTTCGACCGCCTCCGGCACCGAGCAGCCGAACTTGGCCGCCAGGTGATAGAGGGTGCCGTCGGCCGGCGGTGTCTTGAGCCGCACCACGGCGACCACGCCCTCGCCGCCGGTCTCGTCGTAGATCTTCTTCAACTCGCCCAGGTGGTCGAGCGAGAAGACCTGTACGCCGTAGACCCTGTGCGCCGAGCGAATGACCGCCCGCGCCTTGACCGGATGCATGAAATAGGAGCGCGCGTCGGAAACCGTGTCGGCGACCTGCGCGATCTCCGGCAGCGAGGCCGTGTCGAAGTCGCGGATGCCGCCGCGGTAGAGCGCGCCCAGCACCATCGGGTGGGGATTGCACTTGATGGCGTAGAGCACCCGCCCGGGAAACAGGGTGATGAAGCGCCGCGCGGCTTCTTCCAGCACATGGGGCCGGACGCAGAGCACCGGATAGCTCGGCTGGAGCGCGCGCGCCACCGCCGTCACGCTGTCGAAGCTATGGGATTCCTTGACGTTACAGGCGTCGGCGAGCAAATCGCTTCTCCGCCCCAGGTGGGCTGCCATGCGTGGCCCCTCTCAGGACTTTGTCTGGCGACGATTAACAATTGGTGAGCCGTCCGGCTCGCGCCAACCGCGCAGCAGCGCCTGAAATGGCGCGCCCAGGGCGAGCCGACCTTCGCTCATGAAGGCTTCGTGGTTCTTTTCCACCTCTTCGGGCAAATAGCAATAGTTGACCATCATGCCGCAGGACTGACGCAGGCCGTTGGCCGAGCTGTCGCCCAGCCAGTTGATACGCTCCAGCCGGGCGCCGTTCTTCAGGTGGAAGCGGGCCACCGGATCGACCGGCTGGCCGTTGTCGCGCCGCTCCAGGAAGTAGCGTGCGCAGAGCCGCTGCAGCGGCGTCCGCAGCAGCTCGACCAGCGCCTGATCGGCGGTCCAGTCCGGGCGGCCGATCAGCTCCACCAGGCCCTTGTGGGTGTCGTCCGCGCGGGTGGTCTCCAGGATGCCGACCCGCTCCGCCTCGGTCAGCAGCGCCTGCACCACGTCGATGCCGTGGCCTTCGATCCAGGCGCGAAAGCCGGGGATCGGCGACAGCGTGGCGAAGGAACGGAGCTGCGGGAACTCCTGGCCCAGCCAGGTCGTCGCCCGCTTGATCAGGAACTCGCCGAAGGAGATGCCGCGCAGGCCCTTCTGGGTGTTGGAGATGGAATAGAAGATGGCCGTGTCGGCCGTGGCCGGATCGCTCGTCGGATGGCTGACGTCCAGCAGGGTCTGGACGTTGCTGGCCAGGCCCTGGACCAGGGCCACCTCGACGAAGGCCAGCGGCTCCTCCGGCATGCGCGGATGGAACAGCGCGAAGAGGCAGCGGTCGGAATCCAGCCGGTTGCGCAGGTCTTCCCAGGAGGAGATCTCGTGCACCGCCTCGTAGGCGATCAGCTTTTCCAGCAACGAGGCCGGCGAATCCCAGGTGATGCGGCGCAGGTCGAGAAAGCCCAGGTCGAACCAGGAGGTCAGCAGCTCGCGCAGGTCCCGGTCCAGGTCGCGCAGGTGCGGATCCTCGGAGAGGTGCGGCAGCAGGTCCGCCCGCAAATCCACCAGAAACTTAACGCCCTCCGGCAAGGCATTGAATTGCGTGAGAAGCTTGACCCGCGGCGGCTGCAGCGAGCGGCGCAGCTGATGGTGCCCGACCAGCCGGCCCTTGAGATCGTCGGCGGCACGGTAGGCAATGATGGCGTCTTCGATGGCGTGGTCGTCGGCCGCGAAGCTGCGCGCCAGGATCTCCAGGAACTGGCGCCGACCTTCGGCGTCCCGCTCCA
>CAJIAJ010000241.1_pt1 | contig 13396 bp, 11 predicted proteins | sample 9199121 | NCBI WGS metagenome assembly CAJIAJ01 (sample SAMEA7708267, study PRJEB35096) | sediment metagenome | biome: marine neritic benthic zone biome [ENVO:01000025]; feature: sediment [ENVO:00002007]; material: shallow marine sediment [ENVO:03000034] sea grass bed [ENVO_01000059] ...
CGATGGCGGCGATGTGGTCTGGCGTCGAGCCGCAACAGCCGCCGACCAGGTTGACCAGGCCGTCGCTTGCCCAGGCGCCCAGGTGCGCGGCCATGTCCTCGGGCGTCTCGTCGTAGCCGCCGAACTGGTTCGGCAGGCCGGCGTTGGGATGGGCGCTGACCCGGGTGTCCGCCGCCCGCGCCAGCTCCGCCACATGGGCGCGCAGCTCCTTCGGACCGAGGGCGCAGTTGAGGCCGACGCTGAAGGGCTGGATATGGCTGACGGATGTCCAGAAAGCCTCGGGCGTCTGGCCTGAGAGCGTCCGGCCGGAGAGGTCCGTGATGGTGCCGGAGACCATGACCGGCAAGGCTTCGCCGCGTTCCTCGAAAAGGGCGTCGAGGGCGAAGAGTGCGGCGCGCGCATTCAAGGTGAGAAGATCGTCTCGACCATCAGCAGGTCGGCGCCGCCCTCGATCAGGCCTTCGGCGGCCTGGCGGTAGGCCTCGGCCAGCTCGGCGAAGCGCACGTTGCGGAAGCCGGGATCCTTGACGTCGGGGGAGATTGAGGCGGTGCGCGACGTCGGGCCCAGCACCCCGGCGACGAAGCGCGGCCGGGCCGGGTCCCGCGCCTCCACGGCGTCCGCGGCCTGACGGGCAAGCGTCGCGCCGGCCCGGTTGATCTCGTAGGCGGCGTCCTCCAGGCGGTAGTCGGCCTGGCTGACCGAGGTGGCGTTGAAGGTATTGCTGCCCAGGATGTCGGCACCGGCCTTCAGGTAGGCCAGGTGGATCTCGCGAATCAGGTCCGGCGCCGTCAGATTGAGAAGGTCGTTATTGCCCTTCACCTCGATCGGATGCGCCGCGAAGAGGTCACCGCGGTAGTCGGCCTCGGCCAGGCGGTGCGCCTGGATCATGGTCCCCATGGCGCCGTCCAGGACCAGGATCCTTTCGTTGGCTGCCGTCTCGAGACGCGCCGCGCGATCCGCCCCGTTTTTCATTTCCGCCGCCTCGATCCCGGCTTCAATCGGCGAGGGCCGCTTCCAGCACCGCAGCGCGGATGCTGGAGGGGACGACCGCCTCGTCGAGGGCCGGCGGTCGTGCTTCAGGCAGGAAGGGCCGATAGCCGTCCTCGGCCAGGTCTCGGAGCTGGCTGTCCAGGCGTGCGGTGTCGGCCGGCAGGTCGCCGCCGCCGATCAGGTTCACGCCCTCGGCCTTGATGGCTTGGGCCAGCAGCCGCTCGCGCTCGACCGGGCCATGGCGGTAGCGGATCACCCCGTCGGCGCGGCCTTTGGCCAGCTCCGAGAAGTCGCGCCCGGCCGGGCCGCGCTGCAGGAAGATCGGCGCCCGGGCACCCAGGCTTTCCTTCGCCCGCCGCGCGCCGCGCAGGAAGATCGGCGTGCGCCCGGCGCCCGGCAGAATATCCAGGGTGATGCCGTCGGTGCCGCCGGACAGCAGGCCCTCGACCTGGACCGCCACCGCGGCCTCGATCTCGGCCGGCGCGACGTCCCAGCCGTCGTCGCGCACCACGCCCAGAACGAAGCGGCGCCGGCCCTTGCCGGGCAGGTTGTCGATTGCCGCCGCGGCGATCTCGGCCGCGGCGTGGTTCAGGTAGAAGGCCTCGTCGCCGAAGCCATGCTCCGCAAGGCTGAGCGGCGAGGCGCCGAGGGTGTTCGTCCGGATGACGTCGGCGCCGGCCTCCAGGTAGGCCTCGTGGGTCCGGCGCACCAGCCCGGGCCGGGTCAGGTTCAGGACCGCCAGCAGGTCTTCTTCGCCGAAGAGGTCGCGCTTGAGGTTCAGGTCCTCGCTACGCAGGCGACGGGCGGCGGCGCCGTCCGTCAGCAGCACGCGCTGTTCCAGGGCCTCGATCAGGCTTCGCATCAGGCAGCCTCCTTGAGCTGCGGGCGCAGGCCGAGCATCCGGCAGATGGCCAGGGTCAGCTTGGCGCGGTTCAGGGTGTAGAAGTGGAAGCTCCCGACGCCTTCGCGCAGCAGCGTCAGGCAGAGCTCGCTGGCGGTGGTCGCGGCCACCAGGTCGCGGGTCTCGGGATCGGCGTCCAGGCCCTCGAAGCGGGCGGCCAGCCAGTCCGGAACGGCGGTGCCGCAGCGTCGGCTGAAGTCGCGGACCTTGCCGAAATGAGAGATGGGCAGGATACCGGGGACCAGGGGCTGGGTGATGCCGGCCCGCCGTGCGCGGTCGCGGAAGCGCAGGAAGGCCTCGGCGTCGAAGAAGTACTGTGAGATCGCGCGGTTAGCGCCCGCGTCCAGCTTCCGCTTCAGGTTGTCCAGGTCGGCCTGGACAGAAGCCGAGTCCGGATGCGTCTCGGGATAGCAGCCGACCGAGACGTCGAAGTCGCCCAGCCTCGAAAGGCCCGCAACCAGGTCCGCGGCGTTCTCGTAGCCCGCGGGATGGGGCTGGAAGGGCGCGCCCAGCTCCGGCATGTCGCCTCGCAGGGCGACCAGCCGTGTGATTCCGGCCGCAGCCCAGCCGCGCACGCAGGTGTCGACTTCGGCCCGCGAAGCGCCGACGCAAGTGATGTGACCGGCCGGCGGGGCAAGGCCGCGCTCCAGCAGGCCCTTCAGAATCCGGGTCGAGCGGTCCTGGCTGGAGCCGCCGGCGCCATAGGTAAGGGAGACGAAGTCCGGCCGCAGGCCGGCGAGGCGATCCAGGGCCAGCCAGAATCCCGCCTCGGCCTCGGCCTTCTGGGGCGGGAAGAACTCCAGGGAGACGCGCGGCGTGGCGGTCATGACGCGCTCCTCCGGCCGGCAGCCTTGGCGGAAGCCGTGCCGGCTGTGTCGTTGGCCGGGCGGCGGGCGCTCCAGAGCACCACGGTGATGGCGCCGCCTTCCAGCCGCCGGGTCTTCTCGGCGGTCAGGCCCAGGCGCATGAAATGGTCCTGGATCGTTTCTTCCGAGAAGCCGAGCCAGCGATGGGCGTGCTCCTCGCGCAGCTGCAGATGTTCGTGCGGCGCGAAGTCGATGACCACCAGGCGGCCGCCGGGGCGCAGCACCCGGGCCGCCTCGGCCAGGGCGTCTTCCGGACGCTCGGCGTAGTGCAGGGCCATGTGCAGGGTCACGGCGTCGAAGTTATCGGCCGGGAAGGGCAGCTGCTTCATGTCCGCCTGGCGCACCTGGCAGTGGCGCAGGCCGTCCCGGAAGAGATTGGCGCGAGCCACCTTCAGCATGTCCAGCGAGCGGTCGATGCCGACGCCGCTGCTGAGGCGATCGTGCAGCAGCCGCAGGACGTGGCCGGTGCCGGTGCCGATGTCCAGCAGGTCGCCGATGGGCTCGGCCCCGAAAGCGGCTCCCAGGGCCGCGTCGACCTCGGCCTCGTCGACATGCAGGGCGCGGACCCGCGACCAGTTGGCGGCATTGCGCCGGAAGTAGGCCGCCGCCTCGACCGCATAGGTCTGCTTGACCGCCTGCAGCCGCTCCAGGTCCAGCCGGTGGATCGGGTCGTCGGCCGGAATCAGGTCGACGATCAGGCGCGTCAGCTCGGCGCCGCGCGCCGATTCCGCCAGGCGGAAGTAGGCCCAATTGCCCTCCTGGTGCCGTTCCAGCAGGCCGGCGTCGATCAAGAGCTTCAGGTGGCGCGAGATCCGCGGCTGGCTCTGGCCCAGGATTTCGACCAGTTCCGTCACCGTCAGGTCGCCGTGGGCGCAGAGTCCCAGAATCCGGAGCCGGGTCCCCTCGGCGGCGGCGCGCAATCCCTGAAGCAGCTGGTCCATGTCCGATAAAGCAAAACAACTATATAAGGATATCTTGATATGATCATGCCCACTTCCGTCACTGATGTCAAGCTCTGGCTTCGTCCAATTCGCACGCCGGCAGCCCAGATTCCGCCTCTTTTTCAGACGCTTGTCAGCCAGACCTAAGTCCAGTGATCGATGACCCGAAGGCGGCCGACCCCTGTGGAGCCCATTTGCGCCTGGAGGTCCAGGGGCGGACGATCTCCATCCCCCAGGCCGGGGACCTTTGGCCTCGCCGGTTGACAAGCCCGACTGCGCCGTATTCTTTCCCTCGAGATCCATTCCGAACTCGGCGCCACTTAAGCCGCCTGCTTCTTGTTTGGATCGGTCCAGGGCGAGGGATTTGCCCGGCCGCCGCGTATGCGGAGCCTCGAAGGCCTTCTGCGGGCTATGCAATTGACGAACCCTGTGACATCGGACTCCTGGCCCGGGTTCGTTTAGAAGACCGCGGTCGCCCCCTTGGAATGAAGAGCGCTCTAATGCCACCCGTCGTCAGGATCTTCCTCAAGGCGCCCGGCACAAATCCCTGGATTGTGCTGTTCTGCCTGAGCCTTGCGAGCCTTGCCGAAGGCATCGGGGTCGTAAGTGTCCTGCCGGTGCTGACAGTCACAATGGGCTCGCCGGAGGCGGAGGCGTCCTCTCTCAACCAGGCCATTCTGGCGACGCTGGATTATCTGGGGATCCCGAGCAACATTGGCGTGCTGCTCACCGTCGTTGTTGCCTTCACGGTGCTGAAAGCTCTGCTGACGCTCTTCGCCATGCTCTATGTCGGAAACGCCGTGGCCCAGGTTTCGACCGACCTCAGAGCCGACGTGATCAAGAATATCCTGCGAGCGAAGTGGTCCTTCTTTGTCGCCCAACCTGTGGGCCGGATTACCAACGCAGTCAGCAACGAAGCGCATCGGGCAGGCATGGCCTACAGCACGGCCGCTCGCTTCTTTGCCGACTTGATCCAGACCATTGTCTATATGACTGTCGCCTTCCTCCTTTCCTGGAAGATAGCCCTGGCAGCAGGGCTCGTTGGGGCGACGATACTGGCGATCCTCGGCTATCTCGTTTGGAAAGGCCGTCGCGCCGGCTACAAGCATACGCGCCAGATCAAGCGGCTCATCACGCATCTCACCGATCTGCTGAACAACATCAAACCGCTCAAAGCGATGGCGCGGTATAGGAATCTCGAGTCCCATCTCAACCGGACGCTGGAACGACTTCGCAAGGCCCTGAGAAAGGAGGTTGCGAGCAGCGTACTCCTGACCTACTTCCAAGAAATAATGATCGCCATTGCCGCGGGCGTCGGCTTTTTCGTGGCACTGGTACTCCTCAATCAACCGCTTGCTGAACTGCTCATTCTCTACATGGTCATCCTCAAGATCATGAAGAACCTGTCTCGGTTGCAGCGGCAGTACCAGAAGGCGGCGATCTATGAGGGCCCCTACATTTCGATCTCCGACCTGATCGAGGAGATCAAGGAGGCAAAGGAAGCGCCGCCGGCCGGCGTCGCACCGGCCTTTGAACGGGGCTGCCTGATCTCCGACCTGTCCTTCGCCTTCGAAGGCAAGCGGGTGCTGGAGAAGGTCAACCTGGAGATTCCCGCCCGTGGTGTGACGGTGCTGATGGGTGGGTCCGGCGCCGGCAAGTCGACCCTGACCGACCTGCTCCTGGGTTTCTATCAGCCTGACAGCGGCGCAATCCTGATCGACGGCGTGCCTTTGTCCGAAATCGATCTGCTGAAGTGGCAAAGCTCGATCGGCTACGTGCCACAGGAACTGCAGTTGTTTCACGACAGCATCATGGTGAACGTTACCCTCGGCGATCCCGAGGCGACCGAGGATCAGGTCTGGGAGGCGCTCCGCGCGGCGGGTGCCGCTGACTTCGTGAAGGCGCTACCAGATGGGCTGGAAAGCCGTGTCGGGGAGCGGGGATCGCAGATCTCCGGCGGCCAGCGGCAAAGGATCGCCTTGGCACGAGCCCTGATGCGGTCTCCCAAGCTCTTGCTGCTTGACGAGGTGACAAGCGCCCTGGACCCGCAGACCGAGAAGGAGATCTGTGCGACCCGCGAGGCGGTTGCGCGAGAGACCGCCGTCCGCGTGATCACGCACCAGGCACAGCTTCTCGAAGTCGCCGACCGGGCCTACCGGCTCGTCGACGGCCAGGCCGAGGCCGTCGATCTGTCCTCGAAGATTGCGGTTTGACGACCGTCGCGGCCAGCTGCTTCGAAGCCGCAGGCGGGGCTGAACGCTGTGTCATCCGAGGCCGGTGGCCTCGTCACGGAGACGGAATGAAGATCAAAGGGGCGCTGTCGAGACGCCCACGGCAGTTGAATCTGGGAAGACCGCATGACGGATAGCAATTTGATCGATGGCAAGTCTGTGTTGGTCACGGGAGGGACGGGCTCCTTTGGACGCCGCTTCGTGGATACGCTGATAAAGCGCTACAAGCCGGCGCGCCTGGTCGTCCTCTCGCGGGACGAGCTTAAGCAGTTCGAAATGGAGCAGACCCACAACTCCGGCGAGATGCGCTACTTCATCGGCGACGTTCGGGATCGTGAACGCTTGCGAACCGCCTTTCGCGGTGTCGATGTGGTGATCCACGCGGCGGCGCTGAAGCACGTGCCGGCGGCCGAATACAATCCCATGGAGTGTATCCGCACCAACGTTTACGGCGCCGAGAACGTGATCTCCGCCGCCATCGACAGCGGCGTCAGGCATGTAGTGGCGCTGTCCACGGACAAGGCCGTCAATCCGATCAATCTCTACGGCGCGAGCAAGCTGGCGTCGGACAAGCTCTTCATGGCGGCGAACAACATCGCGGGGGAGCAGGCAACGCGCTTCTCCGTCGTACGCTACGGCAACGTCGTGGGTTCGCGCGGCTCGGTTCTACCGTTTTTCCGCAAGCTGCTGGCCGAGGGGCGGCGGGAGCTTCCCGTCACCGATCCCGAGATGACCCGCTTCTGGCTGCGGCTGCAGGATGGCGTGGACTTCGTGCTCAGCAGTTTGGAGCGCATGGTCGGCGGAGAGATCTTCGTGCCGAAGATCCCTTCGATCTACATCACCGACCTTGTCGAGGCCTTGAACCCGGATGTCGGCACAAAGATCATCGGTATCAGACCCGGCGAAAAGCTCCACGAAGTGATGTTTTCGCGAGACGACGCCCGCAACGTCCTGGACTTCGGCAGGTACTACGTGGTCCGGCCGACCATATCCTTCAATGTTCCCTTGGAATACAGCCCGAACCGAAAGGGCGAGACCGGCACGGCGCTGGAGAACGGCGACGAGTACAGCTCCGGCACCAACCCGCACTTCTTGAGCGTCGAAGAAATCCGAGCGCTGAACGAGCAATGTCCCTAGAGAGCTATGGCCGGCAGCTTATCGAGGACGACGATATTGCGGCCGTCGCCGAGGCTCTGCGCGGCGACTTCCTGACCACGGGGCCGCTGGTCCAGGCTTTCGAGGCTGACCTTGGCGTGGCACTGGATGCGCCTCACGTCGTGGCCTGCGCAAACGGCACGGCGGCGCTCCACCTCGCGCTGGCGGCGCTCGGCATCGGCGCCGGCGACGTCGCGGTCGTGCCCGCGGTCACCTTTCTGGCGACGGCCAACGCGGCGCGTTTCCTGGGCGCCGAGGTCTGCTTCGCCGACGTCGATCCCGACAACGGCCTGCTGACACCGGAAGGCTTCGAGGCGGCTCTGGCCAAGGCGACAAAGATGGGGACTCCGCGTGTCGTCCTGCCGGTCCATCTGGCCGGTCAGTGCGTCGACATGCCGGCGATCGCCGAGATGTCCCGGGCCGCCGGCCTGGCCGTGGTCGAGGATGCCTGTCACGCGATCGGCTCGCGGACTCACCGACCAGGCGAGGCCGGCGCCGCAGGAGAGGCCGTGGGCTCCTGCTGCTACTCCGAGCTTTCCACCTTTTCCTTTCACCCCGTGAAGACGATCGCGACCGGGGAGGGCGGCGCGGTAAGCTGCCGCGATGCGACCCTGGCAGAGCGCATGCGCCGGCTCCGGTCGCACGGCATCCAGCGGTCGCCGGGCGACCTTACGAACCAAGCCCTCGCCTTCGACGGGTCGGGCCGGCCGAACCCCTGGTATCACGAGATGCAGGACCTTGGCTTCAACTACCGCATGCCGGACATCCTCTGCGCCCTCGGCCGCAGCCAGCTGGCCAAGCTCGACCGCTTCAAGGCGCAGAGGAAGGCTCTGGTCGCGCGTTACGACGCCCTGCTGACGCCCCTCGGCGCAGCGGTCCGGCCGATCGCCCGCCAGCCGCACAACGACCCGGCCTGGCACCTCTATCCGGTCCTGGTCGACTTCGACGAACTGGGGACCTCACGCGCGCAGGTCATGCAGGCGCTCCGCGAGCGCGGCGTCGGCACCCAGGTGCACTACATCCCGGTCAACCGCCAGCCCTACTACGAGCGGCGATACGGCACTCAGATCCTGCCCGGGGCCGAGCGCTACTATGCGCGCACGCTGTCTTTGCCGCTGCACGCCGGCATGTCGGAGGCGGACGTGGAGGAGGTCGTCGCCGCCTTGAAGGATCGCCTGGCGCCCGGAGACGGGGCTCAGGCTTGACCAGCGATCAACCTTCCAAACCCCTGGCGATCATCAGGGCCGACGGTGGGCCGCAGATGGGGCTGGGGCATGTGACCCGGTGCCTGGCGCTGGCCGAGCATCTGGAATTCGCCGGCTGGCGCATCGGCTTCGCGGCCGACGAGACGACCTGGTCCTCGGTGGCCGCGCTCGATGGGAGGGGGCTCGAGGCCCTGCGGCTGTCCGCCGGACCGGCAGGCACCGAAGCGGAGGCCCTGAAGGCGCGCTGGCCTGGCGGGGCTGTGCTGCTGGTCGTGGACCATTATGGACGGGACCGGGCCTTCGAGGCGGCCTGCCGAGGCTGGGCCGAAAGGATCGTTGTCATAGACGACCTTTGCGACCGGCGGCACGACGCCTCGCTGCTGCTGGATGCGACGCCGGGACGCAGCGCCTCCGACTACGACGGTCTGGTCCCCGATGACGCCCTCCGCCTGGTCGGTGCAGCATTTGCGATCCTGAGGCCCGAGTTTCGCGGCCTGCGCGGTGAGGCGACCGCTGCGCTGGAGCGTGCTCCGGAACGGGCCGAACGGATTCTCGTCAGCCTCGGCGGCAGCGATGCGCAAAACCTCACAGGCCTCGTCCTGGAGGCACTGGCGGCAATCGGTATGGAGATCGGGGTGGAGGTCATCGTCGGTGCGGCCAATCCTCACCGCGAGGAACTGGCGAGGTTGGCACGTAAGCTGCCCTTCGAAGTCACGGTGTCGGCCGACGTGCGGGACATGGCGGCCCGGCTTCTGGCGGCGGACCTGGTCATCGGCGGGCTCGGCACCTCGGCCCTGGAACGCTGTTGCCTGGCGCGGCCGAGCGTCGGGCTGGTGGTTGCCGACAATCAGACCGGCAACGCGCGCGCCCTGGAGCGGGCCGGAGCAGCTGCCGTCGTCGGCCTGCGCGAAGCGGTGACGCCTGCTGCGGTCGCCGCGGCGGTCGCGCCTTTGTTGTCCGACCGCAAAATGCGGCTCGGGATGGCGATGAGCGCCGCCGGGCTGTGCGACGGGCTGGGTGCCTGGCGCCTGATCTGCGCACTGGCCGGGACGGTCACCAGCCGGCAGGGAAAGCCGGTTGGCCTGCGCATGGCGGACGAGGGGGACAGCGGGCTCATGTACGACTGGCAGTGCGATCCGGAGGTCCGCAAATACTCTCGCAATCCGCAGCCCCCCGCGCGGGCGCGGCACGAGCGGTGGCTGGCGGAGTGCCTGGCCGATCCGGGCCGGGTCCTCACCCTGCTCGAGGTGGCAGGCGAGCCGTCGGGCGTGCTGCGCCTCGATCTGCGGGACGAGGCGCCGCGGACCTTCGAGGTCTCCATTCTGGTTGCGCCGGGGTTTCAGAAGAGCGGCGTGGGCCAGGCGGCATTGGCGCTCGCCAGACGGCTCTTGCCCGGGGACCGCTTCCTCGCCGAGGTCGATCCCATGAACGAGGCGTCGCTCGGCCTGTTCGGGCGTGCCGGCTATCGGCCGATCAGTCCGCACCAGCTGATACAGGATCCTTGACCTCGGCAAACCGGATCGCGGCCGCCTTCGCCCCTGAGGAGCAGAAAGGGCTTTGCGCCGCAGAGATACTGCGTGAAGCCCCGTGCCGCGAAGGATGACCTTCAAGGCGCGTTCCAGCATTTCTTCCGAGTGATCGAAGGCTTGCGGCAGGACATCCCTGCATCTCCGCGCCTTTTAAGCGGGCGCCAAGCCCTCCTTCGGGCGGCGTCCGGCGTTGATCTCCTGCAGTTCGGGTCGCCGCCTCAGCAGTTCGAGAATGTCCTCCGAGGTAAAGGCTGGGTCGGTCGGATAGAGCGCCTGATAGACCTCTGTCACGAAAGAGAAGTCTTCCGGTTCGTCCACCGTCCAGCGCAGGGCCGTAAGGTCCGCGCCGTCCCTGGCGACGTTGGTCAGCGTGAAGCGTTCCGGGTGGTGATAGATAAAGGGTGTCACGTGCTCCCGGTCGTAAGGAGTCGTCGCCTCCCGCCAGGCGCAGGCCAGGGCCGAAAAGCGGATCACCTCGACGTCGAGGCCGTGCGGCCAGGTCCGCGACATGGTGTTGCTGGCGTAGTCGACGCCCTGGGCGATACAGCTTTCGACGACCCGGTCGATGACGGTCCAGTCGGCCAGGGGGCAATCCCCGGTCAGGCGGACGACTTGCTCGGGGGCGTCTGCCTCCGCGGCGCGGTTAAAGCGGTCCAGGACGTCGTCGAGGGCGCCCCGATAGACGGCCTTGCCTGCCTGCGCGCACGCCTCCGCCAGGGCGTCGTCGCTCGGGTCCACACTGGTGGCGACGACGAGCCGGTCCAGACTGCTGGCGCGCTCGATCCGCTCGATCTGGCGCAGGATCATGGGCTCACCCATGATCGGCTTCAGCACTTTGCCGGGCAGCCGCCGCGAGGAGGTGCGGGCCTGAAGGATGGCCAGAGTGCGAACTCGAGAAACGGCCACTAAGGAGCCTCCGCCGGTTCGGCCGGCCGCAAGGGGCTCTCACGTCCAAGGACAGCTGCAAGCGCGGTCAAGAAGGTCCCACCATGTCGAGAGTCAGTGGTTCGCCGCGGCGCAGTGGCCGGGTCGCGCGCTTGCCCAGCACGTCCCGCAGCCATTTCGGCGGCAGCCCGGCGCCCGGCCGGATGGCGCGCACGTTCTCGGCCGTCAGCTCCTCGTTGGCTGCGACGTCGCGGACGACATAGAGGCTTCGGCGAAAGTTGCGGGACCCTTGCTCGCCTTCGGTCAGGCTGTAGTTGACTTGGCCCAAGGCGGCGAAACCGGTGCGGGTCGCCTGGACAAGCTCGGCCAGCTCCTCGGGTTCGAGGGAAAAGGCGCTGTCGACGCCACCATCGGCGCGGCGAAGCGTCACGTGCTTTTCAATGGCCCGGGCTCCGAGCCCGGTTGCGGCGACTGATACGGCGATCCCCAGGGTGTGGTCCGAAAGGCCCACGGGCACGCCGAAGGCCTGGGCCAGATGCTCGATGGTCCGCAGGTTGGCTTCCTCGGGTTTCGCCGGGTAGGCGCTCACGCAATGCAGCAGGACCAGTCCGCCGTCACCGTGGTTTCTCGCGGTCTCGACGGCATTGGCGATTTCACCGAGGTTGGCCATGCCGGTCGAAATGATCAGTGGCTTGCCCTTCGACGCTGCCTTGGCGATCAGAGGAAGATCGACGATCTCGAAGGAGGCGATCTTGTAGGCCGGCGCGCCGAGGTCCTCCAGGAAGTCGACGGCGCTGGCGTCGAAGGGACTGCTGAAGACAGCCAGGCCGAGCTCACGGCCGCGCTGGAACAGCGCTTCGTGCCATTCCCAGGGCGTGTGCGCTTCCTCGTAGAGCTGGTAGAGGCGGCGGCCGTCCCACAGCCCGCCTTCGACCACGAAGCCGGGACCGTCGAAGTCTATGGTCATGGTGTCGGCCGTATAGGTCTGCAGCTTGACGGCATCGGCGCCGCTTTGGGCGGCAGCCTCTAGGATCGCCAGGGCACGATCCAGGCTGCCGTTGTGGTTGCCGGACAGCTCGGCGATGATATAGGGCGGGTGATCGGGCCCGATCGGCCGCCCGGCGATTTCGACTCGGGCCGTATCGGTCATTTCGGATCGCGCTCAGCTCTCATTGGGTGCTGCCTCGGTCTCGTCAGCTTCGACGTCAAGCCTGTATCGCAGGATAGCGCAGGGCTGCCCCTCCAGAAAACAGTCGCGCCGGTGCAGTCCTTCGCGCCGGCATGCGGCCCGCCAGATCCGGCGACTGTCTGGCGATTACCCTATCTGCAAGAGTAGTTGGCATTCTTGATACGGTTCTATGCGCGCGTTCTTTGTTGCTTCGGTGTTTTGCCTAGGATCCGGCGAATGGATCTCCCGAGGAACTTGCGCAGCTTTCTTACCACTTGAGCTGGTAATTCTGATAGCAATGCCAATACGAACACTCCCGTAAAGCCCTTGTTCGCATAGGCTAAGTGAACCTTGTAGATTCGGCTGCGCGATTGCATTGTCGTCAGAAGATGAAGGTGCTTTTCCCTCTTTTCCTTGTCCAGCATGACATCTTTTGTGCGAACGAAGTGTCGAATCCTGACCGGAAGGACGGCCATATCAAAGTCTTGAAAGTTGTAATGCGCGGGGAGTTCTGAAGGTATTTTGTTCGCCTCAATGCAGGCCGACCGGAAAAATGGCTGATCAACCGAATTCGTATTCTTAACGTCGGTTGAAGAGCGTGACCAGATCTCAAAAATTTTGTATGTATCAGAGAATCTATATGCCAGAACTCCAGTGTTAAACTGTGGTATGGCCGCAGGATAATTGCTATATTCCCACTCATAGCTAAACCCTATTCCGGCGCTTCTTGCTAGAATTGGGGAATACTCAAGTGCTTCGAAAAGCTCCTCGGAAAAAGGCCTGATGGCAAGCGTATCAGCATCAAGAAATATTGACTTTTCAAAGGGGGTTTTTTGAAGAGCGAGGGTTTTGTCGAAGTGGGAGAATGTTGGCTCTTCTAGGACATGAATGTCACAGTTTCCAATTTTGAGACTTTCAATTCTCTCTGCATGGGCCTCGTCAGTAAAAACAGCGATGTTCAGGTTCGGCTCAACTGCTCGCAGCCGCGCTCCGGAAATCTCAAAAAACCGGACAAATTTGGTGCCCGTCGCGGCGTAGACTACGCCGTTTGACTTCTCGGACATCGCAACTCCTCGCTGAGGTTGGCTCTTGGCTGGCCGATGGCGCGGCAACCTAGCACACCGTTTCCACGGTCTGCATCGAATTCCGGGGTCTGCTCAACTACGGGATCCGGCGCGAATGTTTGACCCTATGGATCAGAGCGGGCTGCTTGACCGCCTGCTCGGCCCAAGCGACCGCACGCCAAGTGGTCGGCACCTGAGATCGAGCAGGTGATCCTCGACTACGCTCGGGACCACCCGAGCCATGGCACCCTGGGCGTAGACGGCCCGCGGCGCTGGGAGCGGCGGGCTTCGGGCCTCGCGCGCCTTCGGATCCAGCTACCGGCCGTGCCGACCTCTCCGCTTGTTTCGGGCCTGGCGAAGCGCTAGAAGCACGCAAGATCCGAAACGTCACTAGACCCTGCCAGAATGGCCCGCGCCCTGACGAAATGGTTGATCATCCCAGTCGAGATCAAAGTCCGCGA
>CAJIAJ010000054.1_pt1 | contig 13392 bp, 11 predicted proteins | sample 9199121 | NCBI WGS metagenome assembly CAJIAJ01 (sample SAMEA7708267, study PRJEB35096) | sediment metagenome | biome: marine neritic benthic zone biome [ENVO:01000025]; feature: sediment [ENVO:00002007]; material: shallow marine sediment [ENVO:03000034] sea grass bed [ENVO_01000059] ...
ATGCGCAAATGGCGCAGCGCATCCTCGAGCAGGCCAATCTGCCGCGCTATGGGGCGCCCCTGGTGGCAGAGGGCGGGGCCATCCATGTCGACGGCGAGGGCACCGTGATCACCACGGAGCAGTGCCTGCTGAACCCCAACCGTAATCCGGACCTGAGCCGGACCGAGGTTGAGGGCTATCTGCGGGATTTCCTCGGCGTGGAGAAAGTCATCTGGCTGCTGGGCGATCCCCTGGACGACGAGACCGACGGGCATGTCGACAACTTGGCCTGTTTCGCCGCGCCGGGCGTGGTTCTGGCGCAACATCCCGGCGCCGAAGACCGGCCGAATCACGCTGCGCTGGCCGAGAACCTGAAGCGCTTGCGGGCGGCCGAAGACGCCCGCGGACGGGCGCTCGAGGTTATCGAGATGCCGCAGCCCCAGACCGAGCAGCTGGACCACCGCGGGAAGCCGCTGCTGGCCTCCTACGTCAACTTCTACCTGGCCAATGGTGCGGTCATCGCGCCCGCCTTCGAGGATCCGGCCGACGACCGGGCCTTCCAGATCTTCACCCAGGCCTTTCCGGACCGACAGATCGTGCAGATCCGGGCCCTCGACATCCTCCCGGGCGGCGGCGGCATCCACTGCATCACCCAGCAGCAGCCGGACGGCGAAGCCCTCCTGGGTTGAGGTGCCGCATCAGGCTTCGGGCTCGGCCTCGTCCGGGCCCTCCCTATGGAGTTCCCAGATCCGGGCATGGTCCCGGGCCCGCTCGGGGCGGATGATCCGGACCCGCTCGGCAATGCCCTCTTCGGCCGGCCGCCGTTCGATCGCCAGCAGGGTGTTCAGCTTGTGGTCCGCGAGGCTTCGGGCGTAGTCGGCTTCTTCGCGTGCCGCGGGCAGGGCCGCCGTCAGGCCCGGCGCGCCGTAGGCTTCGACGAAGTGCCGGGCCAGGGTCTCGACAACCTGGAAGAAGGCGGCTTCCTCGATTTCCGCGACCTCCGCGAGGGTCGACCAGCCGAAGCTGTCGGTGCCCAGCCAGCCGCTCTGGAAGGCGAGCTTCTCCTTGCCGGCAAGGCCTTCGAGATCCCGGCCGGCGAAAGCGAAGCTGCCGGCCACGGCCCATTCTCCGGGCTCGGCCGCGCGGGGCAGGGCATGGAGGTCGGAGCTGTCCAAGCGCAGGCATCGCAGGAAGCGCATGCCCGGAAGTCTAATGCGTTTTCCGCTCACGCGGAATCGGCACCGGCCCGGTGCAGCCTGATCGGAAAACACGCTTGAGCATGATCGTGTCACACCGCTGGGGTGTGAAATGTGAATGACGCCCTAACGATCTGAGCCGATCTTGATCCGGGGGCTCGCGGCTGACGGGGCAGACTCGACCTGCCGCGTTAGCCGCGGTTTCTGTGCGATCAGCCCAGGATCAGCTTTGGGCGCTTGCTGGCGTAAAGGGCGCGGTCGGCCAGGAACAGAAGACCCTGCGCCCCGGACTCGGCATTATAGGCAGCCGAGCCGAAGCTGGCGGAGACACCGATCTGGGTGCCCTGCCAAGGCACCTGCAGGCTGCAGATCTTGGCCTCCAGGCGGTCAAGCCGCTCGGCCGCCTGGCTGCGCCGGGTGTCGCTCATCAGGATCGCGAACTCGTCGCCGCCGATCCGGGCGACGGCGTCGCTGCGGCGGGTCTCCCGCTTCAGCAGGGCGGCAACGTCCGCCAGAACGGCATCGCCGGCCAGGTGGCCATGGCGGTCGTTGACGGCCTTGAAGCGGTCCAGGTCGAAGAGCACAAGAAGCCCGGTCTCGCCACGTCGCTGGGCCCGTGCCAAGGCGGCGCCCAGGGCGAGGTGAAAGCCACGGCGGTTCAGAAGGCCCGTCAGCTCGTCGCTGTTCGACAGACCCTCCAGGTAGGAAATCCGTGTCTCATGGCTGGAGATCTTGCGCTCGGCCTCGGTCGCGGCCGCGATCAGCTCCTCCAGCAAGGGCAGCGTATCCCGCTCGCCTCGTTCGGCGCGGTCCCGAAGCCAGGCAAGCCCGTCCAGCAAGGCAGCCAACTCCTGGTGCTGCAGCGCCACGGCGTCGTTTCGATTAGAGAGCACGAGACCTTCTCCCGGCCGGTTGCACCAGACTCTCCCTGAGGGAAGCAAGGGGCGTGCCAGAGCTAACTGACTGATTCGGCCATGTTTTGGCCGCAATGACGCGGCAGAACTTGCCCGGCAGCCGGGGGCCGGGCGGCTTTTGCCCTTCTCGCGGCGGGCGTCCTGGCGGGCGGGAGACGTTGCTTTCGTTCTGCGGCTCTTGTATCTAGCCCCCAGTTCCCTGCCGCTCCATCAGGTCGGACGTCGCGGCCAGCGGGCTGATGCTCACGAGCTTTCGAAGGTCCGAGGAGCCAAGCGCTTGAATTGCCTTTCAAGGTACGGACTCCTGCTGGTCGCAGGTCTCGGTGTGGCGGCCTGCTTCCCGCAGCGCCCGGCGCTGGCCAACGAAGTCGAAATCCTTCCCCACAGCGCCGTCTACCGGATGGAGCTGACCGCCCTGGCCTCCGGCAGCGCGGTTGCTGCCGTGGTCGGCCGCATGGAGTTCGAGTGGCAGGAAACCTGCGACGCCTGGACCGTGTCCCAGCGGGCCCTGATGCGCGTCAACTATGGCGACGGCACCGAGCTCGATTTCGGCTGGACCATGAACTCCTGGGAATCGAAGGACGGGCGGAACTACCGCTTCTTCATCCGCCGGCTCTACAGCGGCGGCGCCAGCGAGGAACTGCGCGGCAAGGCCGAGCTACAGGCCCCGGGCGACGGCGAGGCTGTCTTTTCAAAGCCCGAAGAACGAAACCTCGGGCTGCCTGTGGGCACAATGTTCCCGACTGCACACACCAAGGTTCTTCTGGACGCGGCGCGTGAAGGTCAAGAGTTGCCCAGCTTGCTTTGGCGTTCTGTCTTTGACGGATCGGGCGATAGTGGGCTGTTTGGCGTGTCTGCAGCGATGATCGACGCGCTCAAGCCGGAGCGCGAGCTGGAGCCTGGGCTGGAACTGGTCCGTGGGCTCCCCTCCTGGCGCATGCGCTTGGCCTTCTTCGACCTGGAGCGGAAACAGGGCCAGACCCCGGCGCACGAGCAGGCGCTGCGGCTCTACGCCAACGGCGTGGTCGACGAGCTGGTCCTGGACTACGACGAGTTCTCTGTGCGGGCTATCCTCGAGGATCTCAAGCCCGTCCCGGCGCCGACCTGTTAGAGCATGACCGTGTCACGCCGCAACGCGTGAATCATTCTCTAACTTATTGAAGTATATCAAGAATCACGGCCCAGATCGACTCGATCTGAGGCGATATTGATCTCGGCCTACAGGCCGTCGCCGCCGGTCAGGAGGCCACGGCCCTTGCGGATTGCGTCCCGGCCCAGCTTCGCGCGCACCTCGTCCATGGCGGCCTCCACCTTGCCGCGCCTTTCGCGCTCCGGGTTCAGGAGGTCGGGCGGGTCCGCGAGGTCGCCCGGACCCAGGTCGCTGGTGCCGATTCCGATCAGACGGAAGCGGCGGCCGTCGGCCTCGCCGCGCAGCAGAGGCAGAGCAGCCTCGTACAGCACATCTGCCAGCTGGCTCGGCGCCTCCAGCTTGCGGCTCCGGGTCAGGGTCTTGAAGTCCGCGGTCTTGAGCTTGAGGGTGAGGGTGCCCCCCGCCAGGTCGCGGCGCTTGAGCCGGGCCGAGACCTTTTCGCAAAGCGGCCAGAGCTGCGCGGCCAGAGCTTCGGCGCCGGTCAGGTCCTGCTCGAAGGTGGTCTCGGCGGAGATGCTCTTGGCCGGTCCCTCGGGGTCGACATGGCGGCTGTCCCGGCCGTGGGAAAAGCGGTGCAGGCGCCGGCCGATGGCACCGTAGCGGGCCATCAGCTCCAGCTCGCTGTAGCGTCGCAGGTGGCCCACCCGGGTGATGCCGTCCCGCTCCAGCGCGCGCCGCAGCGCCTTGCCGACACCCCAGAGCAGCCCCACCGGCTGGTCCTCGAGAAAGTCCAGGGCCTCGGCCTGCCCGATGACGGCAAAGCCACGGGGCTTGTCCAGGTCCGAAGCCACTTTGGCCAGGAACTTGTTGTAGCTCAGGCCGATGGACACCGTGATCTGGAAAGTTTCCTCGATGCGCCGTGCCAGCAACGCCAGGGTCCGGGCCGGAGGCCCGCCGTGCAGCGCCTCGGTGCCGCTGAGGTCCAGGAAGGCCTCGTCGATGGAGAGCGGCTCGACCAGGGGCGTGACTTCCTCCATCAGGGCCCGGACCGCCTGGCCGACCTCCTGGTACTTGGCCATGTCGGGCCGGATGACCGCGGCGTCCGGGCAGGCCTTGAGGGCCTTGAACATGGGCATGGCCGAATGGACGCCGTAGAGCCTGGCGACGTAGCAGCAGGCGGAGACCACGCCCCGGCGGCCGCCGCCGACGATGACCGGGCGGTTGCGCAGCTCGGGCCGGTCGCGCTTTTCGACGCTGGCGTAGAAGGCGTCGCAGTCGATATGGGCGATCGCCAGCTCGGTCAGCTCCGGATGGCGCTGGAAACGGGGCGAGGCGCAGGCCGGGCAGCGGTCCCGCTCCGGCTCGGGCCAGAGCGCACCGCAATCCCGGCAGAGCGCGGTCATGCGGGTCTGGCGCCCGGCCGGGCAGCCTCGATCGGGCCCAGCGCTGCCGCGAGTTCCTCCGGTCGCCAGAGCCAGGCGGCACCCCGGACGCCGCTGGAATCGCCGTGCCGGGCCCGGACCACGGGCGTGTTGCAGACGTCCGAGAAGACGTAGCGGGGCAAGAGCTCCGGAATGCGGTCGTAGAGAAAGGTCAAGTTGGAGACCCCGCCGCCCAGCACCACCGCGTCCGGATCGACGACGTTGATGACCGTGGCCAGGCCGCGCGCCAGGCGGTCGGCATAGCGTTCCAGGCTGGCCCGGGCCGGGTCGTCGCCGGCCTCGGCGCGCGCCAGGATCTCAGGCACCGGCACCTCCTCGCCGGTGGCCCGGCCGTGGTCGCGGCCGAGCCCGGGGCCCGACAGGAAGGTTTCGATGCAGCCCTTCTTGCCGCAGTAGCAGTCCGGCCCCGGCCGCTCCTCGTCCCGCGGCCAGGGCAGGGGATTGTGGCCCCATTCGCCGGCGATGGCCTGGCCCCCGGTCAGGGCCCGCTGGCCCAGCACCAGGCCGCCGCCGACGCCGGTGCCCAGGATCACGCCGAAGACCACCTCGGCCCCCGCAGCCGCGCCGTCGACCGCCTCGGACAGCGCGAAGCAGTTGGCGTCGTTGGCCAGGCGCACTGGACGCTCCAGCGCCCGCTCCAGGTCCCGGTCCAGCGGGCGGCCGATCAGGCAGGTGGAATTTGCGTTCTTGATCAAGCCGCTGGCCGGGGACAGGGCGCCGGGGATACCGACTCCGATGCTGCAGGGCTGGCCGCATTGGGCTTCCAATCCTAGGGCCAGATCCCTCACGGCCCTGACCGTGCCCTCGTAGTCCCGCTGCGGGGTTGACGTGCGCTCTCTGAGCCAGACGTCGCCGCCGGTATCCAGCACGGCGACCTCGATCTTCGTGCCGCCCAAATCAACGCCGATCTGCATGGTCCGGTCCCCCGGCCGGCTTGTTGCAATTGGGAAAATATCTAATCCTTACCAATATTTAACTCCAGTGCCTTAGATGTTAGAGGGGTCACCAAGACTGGGCCAAAGCGCACCATTCGACGATCTGTGGTATTGGGCATTTCATGCCTGGGTCCAAGGATGGTAAACAAGCGCTGCCGATAGACAATCGCTCGTACTACTCAAGGCGCTCGCCATGAACAACGGTAGCGGCAAGACCGTCCTCGTCGTTGAAGATAACGAACTCAATATGAAGCTGTTCCACGATCTGCTGGAAGCCCATGGCTACAACATTCTGCAGACCAAGGACGGTATGGAGGCCCTGCGCATGGCGCGTGAGCATCGGCCGGATTTGATCCTGATGGACATCCAGCTGCCCGAGGTCTCGGGGCTGGAAGTCACCAAATGGATCAAGGAGGACGACGAACTGAAGGCCATTCCGGTCGTGGCCGTGACCGCCTTTGCGATGAAGGGCGACGAGGAAAAGATCCGCGAGGGCGGTTGCGAGGCCTATATCGCCAAGCCGATCTCGGTGACCAACTTCCTCGAAACTGTGGGCCGTTTCCTGAACTAGCGTGCGGCGGGCTGGCCAATGACGGCGAAGATCTTGGTCGTCGACGACGTCCCGGCCAACGTCAAACTCCTGGAGACCAAGCTGGCCGCCGAGTACTTCGACGTACTCACGGCGAGCGACGGCCCCTCGGCCCTCGAGGTGGCGGTCGAGCAGCTGCCGGACATCATCCTTCTGGACATTATGATGCCGGGCATGGACGGCTTCGAGGTCTGCCAGAAGCTCAAGGCGTCGGCCAAGACCCGGCACATTCCCGTCGTCATGGTGACGGCGCTGAGCGAGGTTTCCGACCGGGTGCGCGGCCTGGAGGCGGGGGCCGACGACTTCCTGTCCAAGCCCGTGAACGACATCGCGCTCTTCGCGCGGGTCCGCTCGCTGCTGCGGCTCAAGATGATGATCGACGAGCTGCGCCTGCGGCAGGAGACCTCTGGCGATCTCGGTGCCTTCGAGGCGTTCGATCCGGCGGAGGAGGATATCGCGGGCACGCAGGTCCTGATCGTCGAGGGCAACGACATGATGGCCGATCGCCTGGGCCGCTATGTCGGCGAGAGCGGTTGTAGCTCGCAACGCGCCGCGACCCTGCAGGACGGCCTGGCCGTAGGGCGCAACGGGGGTTTCGACCTGATCATCGTGAGCCTCCACGTCGGCGGCGAGGACGGCCTGCGCCTCTGCTCCCAGCTACGCTCCAACGAAGAGACGCGCCACGTGCCGATCCTGCTGCTGCTGGACGACCTGGACATGGCACAGCTGGCCAAGGGCCTGGAGCTCGGCGTCACCGACTACCTGATCAAGCCGGTCGACCGCGGCGAGCTCCTGGCCCGGGTGCGGACCCAGATCCGCCGCCACCGCTACCATTGCCGCCTGCGCATCAACCTGCAGCAGTCGGTCAACATGGCTTTCACGGACCCGCTGACCGGCGTCTACAACCGTCGCTACATGTCGGCGCATCTGGACCGCAAGCTGATGGAGATCGGCACCGACCACAAGCCGGTGTCGATCACGATCTTCGATGTCGACCATTTCAAGGCGATCAACGACACCTACGGCCACGGCGTCGGCGACCAGGTCCTCAAGCAGCTCGCCGGCCGGGTCGCCGACAACCTGCGCAGCTTCGACCTGGTGGCGCGTTACGGCGGCGAGGAGTTCGTGGTCATCATGCCGGACGCCAGCGCCGAGATCGGCCTGCGGGTGGCCGAGCGGTTGCGCCAGCTTGTTAACGGCAAGGCCTTTCAGGCCGAGGGCCTGGAGCAGGGCCTGGAGGTCTCCATTTCCCTCGGAGTGGCCACGACCACCGATCCCGAGGAGACCGCGGACAGCCTGCTGGAGCGGGCGGACCGGGCGCTCTACCAGGCCAAGAGCGAGGGCCGCAACCGCACCGTTTCCGCCGACCTGTCAAAGCCCCGGGCCAGCGTCGCCTCGGCCGGCTGAGCCATCCCAGCCCTTCGCCGGAAACGACAAAGGGGCCGCGCGCGGGCGGCCCCAGCAGAAAACGCAGCCTTGCGGCCGCGCTCACTTCATCTTGGATTCCTTGAACATGACGTGCTTGCGGGCCACGGGATCGTACTTCCGCAATTCGAGCTTTTCGGTCTTGGTGCGGGCGTTCTTCTTGGCAACGTAGAAGTAGCCGGTGTCCGCGGTGCTCACCATCTTGATCAGGATCGAGTTCGGCTTGGCCATGGTCTTTTCCTGCTCGGAGTCCTCAGGGCGGAGCGCACGATAGCGGCTAGAGACTCCGAGTCAAGCCTGCTGGTGGCCGGCCTCAGGCGATGCCAGCGCCCGTGCCAGGGCCGTCCGGGTGACCTGCCGCAGCGGCAGAGCCGCCAGCTCTGCCAGCGGCCGCCAGGCCAGGTCCTCCAGTTCTCCGCTGCCGCCGAGCCGGCCCAGGAGCTCGCCGGAGGCGCGGAGAAATCGGGTGTCGAAGCGGATCGGCGAACTGGCCGGCGTGACGGCCCTGTGGACCAGCGACAGGCTGCTGAAGCCGGGCAGCCGGCCGACCTCCCGGAAGGCCTGCCAGGCCTCGCCCTGGGGGCCTGCTGTTCCTTGGGGGCAGGGGCCGCCGGACAGCAGCAGGCCCGTCTCCTCGTAGAGCTCGCGTAGGGCACAGCGCAGCAGCGCGGGCCAGAGCGCGCGGGTCCGGGCGTCGCTCTCGCCGGGCGGCGGGCCGAAGTCCTCGGGCAGGCAGCTGACTTCGCTGTCCTGGGGTTCCAGGGCACCACCTGGAAAGACGAAGACCTCCGGCATGAAACGGGCGGTGCTGGGCCGCCGTCCGAGCAGCACCTCGCGGTCGGGGCCGGAGCCGCGCAGCAGGATGACGGTCGCCGCGTCGCGCGGCCTTACCGCGGCCATGCCGCTGGCCGATTGCGGCTAGTTGTAGGTGACGTCTCCGGTCTGGGCACCTTGCAGGCCGGTCCGGCTGCCTTCAAGGGCCGCGCGGTAGAGCGCCCGGTCCGTCAGCAGGCCGATGGCGACCTGCAGGTCCAGGTCGATAGAGCCCTCGCGTGCGGGGCAGCTTTCCCGGAGCGCCTTGAGTGCCGCCGCGTCGCTGTTCTCGACGCTGACTTGGCGGAACTTCGGATCGATGCCGTTGCGGCCGAGCCGCACGTCCGCCAGGACCTCGCTGACCGTCTCGCCTTCATTGGTGACGCAGATGTCCGGCAGCACCCCGCGCTTGTCGAGGGCATAGCCGGAAGGCGCGTGGAAGCGGGCCCAGGTCAGCGTCAGCTCACCGTCGTTGGGAAGGCGCAGAACGGTCTGCACCGTCCCTTTGCCGTAGGAGTTGCTGCCGATGACCACGGCCCGGCCGGAGTCTTGAAGGGCGGCCGCCACGATCTCGGAGGCCGAAGCCGAGTTGCCGTTGACCAGAACGGCCACGGGCTTGCCGGCGGCCTCGTCGTCCGGATCGGCTTCGAAGTACTGGTGGCTGTCGGGATGCCGGCCATGGGTCGAGAGCAGCCGGCCCTTGGAGACAAAGAGGTCGGAAACGGAGACCGCCTGATCCAGAAGGCCGCCGGGATTGCCCCGCAGGTCCAGGACGTAGCCGGCCAGCTGGTGGCCCAGCTGCTCGCGCGCCTGGATCAGCTTCAGGCGCAACATGCGCGAGGTGTTCTGGTTGAAGCCGGCGATCTTGATGTAGGCCACGTTGTTTTCGGTCCGATAGGTGATGGTCTGGGGCACGATGTGGCCGCGCCGGATGTCGAAGCCGAGCTCGTGGCTGCGGTCGACCCGCTTGACGGAGATGTTGACCGTCGAGCGCAGCGGCCCGCGCAGGCGCCGCACCACCTCGCGCTGGGTCAGACCGACCGCGGACTCGCCGTCGATCTCGACGATGACGTCCTCGTCGCGCAGGCCCGCACGCTCCGCAGGCGTGTTCTCCATGACGTTCAGGACCCGGACGCCCTCGTCGACGATCCGGATGCGCACCCCGATGCCGCCGAAGCCGTCGCGGCTGGCGCGGTTGTTGGTCGCCTCCTCGCGGCCGGAGTAGCGGGAGAAACCGTCCAAGTTGTCCAGAACACCCTCGAAGACCGTCTCGAAAACCGCGTCACGGCCTTCGGTCCCGAGGCGCCGGGAGTGCTTCAGGCCGAGGCCCAAAGCCTCCGCTGTCAGATCGCCCCAGCCGGTCACGTCTCCCTGCTCAGGCACCAGGAAGGTCTGGCTGACACCGTCCCTGACCGAGACGGTCAGGGCGCCATCGGCCTGCATAACGGCGAAAGCGGGATCGATGGAGGAGAGCTTGGAGAGCCCGGAAACCACGATGTCAGGCATCGAAACTTCTTCGATATAGACCTCGTGAATGTCCTTGTAACCGGTCGAGAAGAGCCGCATGGCCTTGGCCGAGCTGTAGCCTGCCGGCTGCTCCTGGCTGGCCACGCAGGCGGCCGCCAAAAGGGCCACTGGGACGACGGTCGTGACGGCCGCACGCCGGGCAAGCCGCCAGAGTCTTGTTTCCGAGATCGCATCACCCATCAGCCCAGCACCCCGCCCTCTCCTATTGCGGCGCTAACTGCTTGAAGCGCCACGTTTGATTGAAGGTGCAGTGATACTAAACAGGTTAAAAAAGTCTTGCTACCCCTATATATGGTTAAGTGAAATTTTTAATATAAATCAGAATAAGAGAAGAATTATTTCACTTATTTCGGTGACTTAGAGAAAACATGTTACTTAACGCTAAGTTACTTTTCGCGGTTTTCTGGATTTCTTCTTAGGCGTTTTCTTAGATATATTGTCAATTCTGGAAGGTCTCGGCGGCGCGGAATCGGACTCCATTTCGCTGAGATGAAGGATCAAGCCGCCGGTCAGGGGATTGGCCTCGACCAGCCGCAGTCCGACCCTGTCGCCCAGTTCGTATTCCCGGCCCCAGCGCCGCCCGACCAGGCGGTGTCTGGCTTCGTCGTGCTCGTAGAAGTCGTCCGGCAGGCTGCTGATCGGCACCAGGCCGTCGCCGCCGCTTTCGTCCAGGGTCACGAAGAGCCCGAAGCGGGTCACGCTGGTCACCCGGCCGGTGAAGGCCTCGCCGACGCGTTCGGCCAGGAAGGAAGCCGTGAAGCGGTCGACCGCATCGCGCTCGGCCGCAGCGGCGCGGCGCTCTGTCATGGAGATCTGGACGCCGATCTCCTCCAGGCGCCCTTCCTGGTCTTTCGGCAGGCCGTCCTTGCCTAGGCTCAGGCTGGAGATCAGCGCCCGGTGCACCACCAGGTCGGCGTAGCGCCGGATCGGCGAGGTGAAGTGGGCATAGCGGGTCAGCGCCAGACCGAAGTGGCCCAGGTTGTGCGGACTGTAGGCGGCCTGGCTCTGGCAACGCAGGATCAACTCGCTGACCAGGGTCTCCTGGGCGCTGCCGCGGACCTGTTCCAGGACCCGCGTGAAGACCTTGGGCTTGATCACCTGGCCGCGCGCCAGGCGCAGGTTCAGGGTTTCAAGGAATTGCCGCAGGGCCTCGACCTTGGCCGGGTCCGGACCGTCGTGGACGCGATAGAGGCAGGGCCGCTGGCGCGCCTCCAGGGTCTCCGCCGCGGCGACGTTGGCTGCGATCATGAACTCCTCGATCAGCCGGTGGCTGTCCAGGCGCTCGCGGGTCCGGATATCCTTCACCGCGCCCTTGGCGTCCAGCAGCACCTGGCGCTCGGGCAGTTCCAGTTCCAGCGTGCCGCGCTGCTCCCGCGCCCGCTGCAGGGCGCCGTAGGCGCCGTAGAGCGGCCGGATCACCGTCTCCAGCAGCGGCTTGGTCGCCTTGTCCGGGCGGCCGTCCATGGCCGCCTGGACCTGGTTGTAGGTCAGGCGCGCGGCGGAGCGCATCAGGCCGCGGAAGAAGCTGTGCTGGCGCAGGCGGCCCCGGGCGTCGAGTTGCATCTCGACCGCAAGGCAGCCGCGCTCTTCCCCGGGACGCAGCGAGCACCAGCCGTTGGACAGGGTCTCGGGCAGCATGGGCACGACCCGGTCCGGGAAGTAGACCGAGTTGCCACGCTCCAGGGCGGCCCGGTCCAGCGCGCTGTCTGCCGGGACATAGTGGGCGACGTCGGCGATGGCGACCAGCAGCCGCCAGCCGCCGGGGTTCTTCGGGTTATCGTCGGGCTCTGCCCAGACCGCGTCGTCGAAGTCCCGGGCGTCCTCGCCGTCGATGGTCACCAGGGGCACCTGCCGGAGGTCCTGGCGCTTGCCCAAGGGCACCGCCTTCGCGGCCTCCGCCTGGGCCAGGGCCTCGGCCGGGAAGTCCAGCGGGATACCCTGCTCGAAGAGCGAGATCAGGCTCAGCGAGCCGGGCCCGCTGACCCGCTCGACCACCCGCACCCGGGGCAGCCCGATCCGGCTGCGCTGCCGGACCAGCTCGGCCAGCACCAGATCGCCGTTCTTGGCGCCGCCGGCGTCCTCGGGACGCAGGCTGAAGTCGCTCTTGCTGCGCTTGTCGGTCGGGACCAGGCGGCCCTCGGCGATCTTCGGGCGGTAGATCCCCATGACCCGGCGTGGCGCCGCCGCCACCAAGTGCATCGGCTTGGCCTCGTAGACGCCTTCCTCGACGAACTTGAGGCGCGAGAGCACGCGCTGGCCTTCGGCCAGGCTGGGATGGCCGCCGGGGAAGGGGGCCAGATAGATGCGCGGCGGCTCGCCCTCCTGGTCCCAGGCCGCCGGGCGGCCCAGCAGCTCGCCGTCCGGGTCCCGGCCAGTGACCTCGATCACCGTGACCGAGGGCAGGCGCCCGGCTACGGCCACCCGGCGCTTGCGGTCGCGCTGCAGATGGCCTTCGGCGGCCAGCTCCTTGAGCAAGGCCTTGAGCTCGATCCGCTGCTCGCCCTTGACCTGGAAGGCACGGGCAATGTCGCGCTTGGAAACCGGCCCCGGATTGTCCCGGATATAGTCGAGAACCTGGGCCTTGCTGGGAAAGGGCGCCGTTTTCCGGCGCGTTGTGGCCACGCCGCGGCCTATTCGGCGGCCTCGGCGGCGGAGTCCACGTTCGCTGCCGTACCCGTTGCCTGCTTACCGCCGTCGGCCTTTTTCTTGGCCGCGGCTTTTTTCTTCGCCGGCGCCTTTTTCTTCGCAGCCGTCTTCTTGGCGGCGGTCTTCTTTGCCGGGGCCTTCTTTTTCGCGGCAGCCTTCTTGGCCGCCGGCTTTTTCTTGGCGGGAGTCTTCTTGGCCGCAGACTTCTTAGCCGCCGGCTTCTTGCCCTTCTTCTCGGCCTGCGTTGCCAGCAGCTCGACTGCCTGTGCCAGGGTCACGTCCTCGGTGGTGATGTGATCCGGCAGGGTCGCGTTCAGCTTGCCGTGCTTGACGTAGGGCCCATAGCGGCCCTTGTGCAGGGTGATCGGCTTCTCGTCGTCGGGATGCTCGCCCAGGGTCTTGAGAGCGCTGCTCTGGCGCCGGGCCGGGGCCTCGGCGATCAGGACCACGGCGCGGTTCAGGCCGATGGTCAGGACGTCGTCTTCGTCGGCCAGGGTCTTGTAGGCCGACTTGTGCTTGACGTAGGGGCCGTAGCGCCCGATGCCGGCCAGGATCGGCTCGCCGGTCTCGGGGTGGGGACCGACCTCGCGCGGCAGGGCCAGCAGGGCCAGTGCCGTCTTGAGCTCGATCTCCAAGGGGCTCATGCCTTTGGGCAGGGAACAGCGCTTGGGCTTCTCCGCACCCTTCTCCTTGGAGGCTTCGCCCAGCTGCAGGTAGATGCCGAAGGGACCCTTTCGGACCGTGACCGGCAGACCCGTCTCAGGGTCGTCGCCCAGGTGCCGCGGGCTGGCCAGGCAGGCCTCGGCCTCGGCTTCTTCGCCGTTCATGACCGCCAG
>CAJIAJ010000882.1_pt1 | contig 13358 bp, 15 predicted proteins | sample 9199121 | NCBI WGS metagenome assembly CAJIAJ01 (sample SAMEA7708267, study PRJEB35096) | sediment metagenome | biome: marine neritic benthic zone biome [ENVO:01000025]; feature: sediment [ENVO:00002007]; material: shallow marine sediment [ENVO:03000034] sea grass bed [ENVO_01000059] ...
CGGCGCGGGTCCTTGTGCAGGGTATCGACCGTGCGCTGGTCGCCGGTGAAGGCGTGGATGGTGGTCATGAAGCCATGCTTGATGCCGACGGCCTGATCCAGCACCGAGGCGACCGGCACCAGGCAGTTGGTGGTGCAGGAGGCGTTGGAGACCACCTTGTGGCTCTTGCGCAGCTTGTCGTCGTTGATGCCGTAGACCACGGTCAGGTCGGCATCCGTGCAGGGCGCCGAGACCAGGACCTTCTTGGCCCCGGCCGTCAGATGCGCGCCGGCCGACTCCTTGCTGTTGAAGATGCCGGTGCACTCCATCACGACGTCGACGCCCAGGTCGCCCCAGGGCAGCTTGGCCGGGTCGCGCTCGCTCAGCACCGCGATCTTCTGGCCGTCGACCTTGATGGCGCTCTTCATCGCCTGGATCTTGCCCGGGTAGGCGCCGTGGACCGAATCGTGCTTGAGCAGGTGCGCGTTGGCTTCGGCCGAACCGAGATCGTTGATCGCGACGAAGGTGACGTCCTTTCGCTTGGATTCCATCGCGGCCCGAAGCACGAGCCGGCCGATACGTCCAAAGCCGTTGATTGCAACGCGTACTGCCATTCCTTCCCCCAGGAGCTTAGGTGATCGAGTGCGTCGGATAATCGGGCGCGCTGTTCAAGCGTAGGTGCCGAGGCTCGCCTCGCCGTTGGCGCGGGCGCGTTCCAGGAAGGCCGCCTGCGCCGCGGCGACGTTCTCCGCCTTGCCGCTCCAGGCCTTCAGAGGTGCCGCCTGCAGCGCCCGGCCAAAAGAGAAGCTGAGCTTCCACGGCAGGTCGTCGTGCAGCTTGTTCATGGCGTTGAGGTGGAGGGTCGCCTGCTCGTCGTCCTGGCCGCCAGACAGGAAGACGATGCCCGGCACGGCCGCCGCCACGCCGCGCTTCAGGGCGCGCACGGTCCGCCGGGCGACCTCTTCGACCCCGGCCTGTTCGGGACAGTCCGCCCCCGAGACCACCATGTTGGGCTTCAGCAGGGTGCCCTCCAGAAAGACCTCCTGGTCGGCCAGCGCGGCGTAGACGCAGCGCAGGGTCGCCTCGGTCACGCGTTCGCAGTCGTCGATGCTGTGGGCGCCGTCCATCAGGACCTCGGGCTCGACGATGGGCACCAGGCCGGCCTCCTGGCAAAGCGCGGCGTAGCGGGCCAGGGCGTGGGCGTTGGCGCTCTGGCAAGCGGCGCTGGGCAGGCCGTCGCCGATCGTGTAGGTCGCGCGCCACTTGGCGAAGCGGGCGCCGAGCCCGGCGTACTCGGCCAGGCGGTCGCGCAGGCCGTCCAAGCCCTCGGTCACCGTCTCGCCCGGATGCAGCGCCAGCGGCTTGGCGCCGCTGTCGACTTTGATGCCGGGAATGACGCCGGCGCCAGTGACGATCTGGACCAGCGGCCTGCCGTCGGACGCGGTTTGGCGGATCGTCTCGTCGAAGAGGATCGCGCCGGCGATGTAATGGTTCGCGCCTTCGGTGGTGAAGAGCATCTCGCGGTAGTCGCGACGGTTGTCGTGGGTCGACTCTACATTGATGCCGTCGAAGCGCTTCTTGATGGTGCTTGTGCTCTCGTCCGCTGCAAGGATGCCTTTGCCGTCGCCGACCAGAGCCTGGGCCGTCTCGGCGAGTTGGGCGCTGTCCATCTCTTCAGTCCTCGTTCGTCTGGCGCCTGATTTTGCCGCAGGCCTCTCGGGCTAGAGCCAGGCCTTGACCGTCTCGACGACCGCTTGCGGCGTGATCTTGAAATGCTCATAGAGTTCGGGGGCGGGCGCCGAGGCGCCGAAGCCGTCCATGCCGACCACCGCACCGTCCAGCCCGACCCAGCGGTGCCAGCCGACCCAGGAGCCCGCCTCGACCGCGACCCGCAGCAGGCCAGGGCCCAGGACCTCGTCGCGGTAGTGCGCGGGCTGCTCCAGGAACAGCTCCCAGCAGGGCATGGAGACGACCGCTGCGTGGATGTTCTCCTCGGCCAGCAGCTTGCGCGCCTCCAGCGCGACCGGCACCTCGGAACCAGAGGCGATCAGGGTCAGCTGCCGTTGACCTCCGGCCGGCGACAGGATGTAGGCGCCCCAAGCCGAGTGGTTCTCGGCGTAGGTCTCGGTGCGCAGGGTCGGAAGGCCCTGACGCGACAGGGCCAGCACGGAGGGGCCGTCCTGGTTCGCCAGCGCCAGCTCCCAGGCCTCGGCCGTCTCGATGGAGTCGCAGGGCCGGAAGACCTTCAGGTTGGGAATGGCGCGCAGCGTGGACAGGTGCTCGACCGGCTGGTGGGTCGGCCCGTCCTCGCCCAGGCCGATGGAGTCGTGGGTCATGACGTAGACCACGCGCTGTTCCATCAGGGCCGAGAGCCGGATCGAGGGCCTGCAATAGTCGGTGAAGACCAGGAAGGTGCCGCTGTAGGGAATGATCCCGCCGTGCAACGCCATGCCGTTCATGGCGCCGGCCATGCCGTGCTCGCGCACGCCATAGTGCAGGTAGTTGCCGGTGAAGTCCTCGGCGGAGACGAGGCGGTGTCCCGCACCCTTGGTGCCGTTGGACCCGGTCAGATCCGCCGAGCCGCCGATCAGCTGCGGCAGGTTCTCGGTCAGGATCTCCAGCACCTTCTGCGAGGACACGCGGGTCGCGATCTTGGGCGCCTCTTCCGCCACCGCCTTCTTGTAGTCCGCCAGGCCCTTCTTCCAGTCCCCGGGCAGCTCGCCCGCGACGGCACTATTGAAGGCCGCCGACTGCGACGGTTCCAGAGCCGCCAGGCGGCCGTCCCAGGCGCCTGCTTCAGCCGCGCCACGGGCGCCGGCCGCACGCCAGGCATCAAGGACGTCTTCGGGTATCTCGAAGGGCGGGTGGCTCCAGCCGAGCGCCGCGCGGGCGCCGGCGATCTCTTCGTCGCCCAGCGGGGCGCCGTGCGAGGAGGCCTTGCCCGCCTTCGTGGGGGCGCCGAAGCCGATCACCGTGCGGCAGGCGATCAGCGAAGGCCGCTCGTCCGCCAGCGCCGCCTCCAGGGCCTGGGCCACCGCCTTGGGGTCGTGGCCGTCGACGGCCGCGGTGTGCCAGCCGCAGGCCTCGAAGCGCTTGCCCTGATCGACCGAATCCGAAAGCGAGGTCGGGCCGTCGATCGAGATGCCGTTGTCGTCGAAGAGCACGATCAGCCGGCCCAAACGCAAGTGTCCGGCCAGCGCCGCGGCCTCGTGGCTGATGCCTTCCATCAGGTCGCCGTCGCTGGCGATCACGTAGGTCCGGTGGTCGACGATATCGTCGCCGAAGCGGGCGTTCAGCAGCCGCTCCGCCAGCGCCATGCCGACCGCGTTGGCGAGTCCCTGACCCAGCGGCCCGGTCGTGGTCTCGACGCCGGGCGTCATGCCATGTTCCGGATGCCCGGGGGTCAGCGCGCCCAGTTGCCGGAAGTTCTTGATCTGCTCCAGGGTCATGCCGGGTGTGCCGGTCAGATGCAGCAGGGCGTAGAGCAGCATCGAGCCGTGGCCTGCCGACAGCACGAAGCGGTCGCGGTCCGGCCAATCCGGCCGCTCGGCCTGGAACTTCAGGAAGCGGGAGAAGAGCACCGTGGCGGCATCGGCCATGCCCATCGGCATGCCGGGATGGCCGCTCTTGGCCCGCTGCACCGCGTCCATGGCCAGAGCGCGAATGGCATTGGCCATATCCTTGTGAGTCGCCCCGAGCGCAGCCTCGGAGTCGGAAAGCCCTAACGGCCTAACGTCCATTGAATGACCTGCCATGTGTTCGGATGCGGCGCGGCCCGTTCTGCGACGCCCCTTGTGTTGAGTGCCGGCGCGGCCGGCCACCATCCCCGTCATTGGGCGGCAAGATGACGCCAGCGCCAGATATGGTCAACCGGCATTTGGCCGCCGTCGCGCGGCCCCGCCGCTTCGGCGCTCGGTTGACCGCCGCGCCCGCGCATGCCTATCCTGCGACGGTACAAAGATGCTCTCTGAAAGCCGAAGCCGACCGCCGAAAAATGTCCCGATTGATTGAGGCAGCGCAACGTCTGAAGGCCGCGACCGATGTGTTGGAGCGGGCCGCCGCGAAATCGCCGGTGGTCGCCGCACGGGCCGAAGACCGCGAGCTACGTGCCGCGCTGGATGCGGCCCGGCGCGAAAACCAGACGCTGTCCGAAGCGGCAGAAGACGTCTCCGGACGTCTGGACAAGGCGATCAGGCGCATCCAGTCGATGCTGGAGAGCTGACTTGGCCGAGATCACGCTGACCATCAACAACCGCAACTACGACATCACCTGCGACGACGGGCACGAAGACCATCTGCGGCGGCTGGGCGCCTATGTGGATCAGCGGGTCAATGACCTGGCGGGTGCGGTCGGCCAGGTCGGCGAGCCGCGGCTCCTGGTCATGGCGAGCCTGCTGATCGCCGACGAGTTGCACGAGGCCATGAGCAAGGAGGTCGGAGCGGGCAATGGCGAGGCGAAGACGACCGAAGCTGCCGACCTTTCGGTCTTCGAAGACCGCGAGGCACAGGTCGCCGACGCGCTGGAGGCCTGCGCCAAGCGCCTCGAGAACATTGCCCAGAGCCTCGCTTCTTCTTAAGTAACAGTCGGATATTGTCTGGATAGCGTCCAGTTCGGCGGTGCTGCGGGGTGCGTCAGGCCTTTCGATCCCTGGGGCCAATACGAACCTCTCGGGAGCTGTCCCTGCCGGAGTCGTGGCTTCGGTACACGGCGCCCACCTGCGTAAGCAGGCCACAGAGGATGAAACCCGGCCAACGGCCTTTGCGGCACCGCCTCTAACAAAGAAAAAGACTGCGACCATGACCACGATCCACGACGCCAAGAGCGACCTGCGCCGCAGGGCCCAGGTGCGCCGGTCGGAAGCCGCGGCGCCCGATGCGGGCCCGGCGGTCCGCGACCGCCTGCAGGCGGCGCTGCGGATGCCGGAGAGGGCCGTGGTCTCGGGCTACTGGCCGATGCGCGGCGAGCTCGATCCCCGGCCGGTCCTGCTGGCCCTGGCGGCGGCCGGTCATGAGCTGTGCCTGCCGGTCGTGGCCGGCAAGGGGCTGCCCTTGTTGTTCCGGGCCTGGGCGCCGGGCGACGAGCTTGTTTCCGGAACCTTCGGGGCCGAGGTGCCGGCGCCCGAGGCTCCGGTCCTGCAGCCTTCGTTTCTGCTGGTGCCGCTGCTGGCCTTCGACCGCCGCGGCTATCGCCTCGGCTACGGCGGCGGTTTCTACGACCGGACCCTGGCGGCGCTGCGCCGTGCCGGCGAGGTCACCGCGGTCGGGCTTGCCTTCGCTGCGCAGGAGGTCGAGGAAGTGCCGGCCGCGGCGACGGACGAGCGGCTGGACTGGATCGTCACCGAGCACGAGGCCCTGGCGCTGCGCGCCGCGGCGGTGAGGCGCTGATGCGGCTGCTGTTCTGCGGCGATATCAATGGCCGTTCCGGGCGCGAGGTCCTGGCCGAGCACCTGCCCCGGTTGCGCGACAAGCTCGCCCTGGACTTCGTCATCGTCAACGGCGAGAACGCCGCGGGCGGCTTCGGCATCACGGAGAAGGTCTGCCAGGAGATCCTCGGCCTCGGCGTCGACGTCATCACCGGCGGCAACCACTCCTGGGACCAGCGCGAGGCGCTGGCCTTCATCGACCGCGAGCCGCGCCTGCTGCGGCCGCACAACTTCCCGCAGGGCACGCCGGGCCGCGGCGTTGCCGTCTTCCAGACCGCCGCTGGCAAGAAGGTCATGGTGCTGAGCGTGCTGGGCCGGCTCTTCATGGACCCCCTGGACGATCCCTTCGCCTGTGTCGAGCGGGAGCTGGCCAAGCAGCGCCTCGGCGCGACCGTCGACGCCGTGGTCCTGGACTTCCACGCCGAGGCCACCAGCGAGAAGATGGCCATGGGCCACTTCGTCGACGGCCGGGTCTCGCTTTGCGTCGGCACCCACACTCATGTGCCGACGGCGGACGCCATGGTCCTGCCGGGCGGCAGCGCCTACCTCAGCGATGCCGGCATGTGCGGCGACTACAATTCGGTCATCGGGATGGACAAGGCGGTGCCGATCGCCCGCTTCACCCGCAAGCTGCCGACCGACCGGCTGTCACCCGCCGGCGGCCCGGGCACCCTCTGCGGAATCTTCATCGAGACCGACGATGCATCCGGTTTGGCCAAGCGCGTCGCGCCGGTCCGCGCCGGCGGCATGCTGGCGCCAACGGAGCCGGACTGACGGCTGCGTCTTTCGGGCCGGATCAGGCCTTGCGGATGGCTTCGAAATGGTCGAGGAAGCGGGCAGTCTCTTCCGCCAGGACCGCGGTCTGCTGGACAGCGTCGTCGGCCAGCGGCCGCAGGCCGTCGCGGGCCTGAAGGCTCTGGCTCGAAGCGGCGGCGAGGGCAGCCTCGATGGCGGGCAGGGCGGTGGCGCCTGCGAACTCCTCGACGGCCGCGGCGGCCTGCTCCAGGCGCCGGTCGATTTCGTGCGGGCTGGCCGCGCCTTCGGCGGCCTGGGCGATCTCGGTCAGGCGTTCCGGCAAGTGCATCGCGAAGCTGTCCTCAAGCTGTCCCGAAGGTGACTTGTTTGGGGGCCGAATGGGCCCGCACTCGACGTTATTGTGACCCCTTCGGCTTAATCCCCGGTAAAACAAAAGGACTTACGGCGAATGCCCAGCGTTTTACTCAAGGCAGGCGCCAAATTATCGCCATATTGGTTGACTAACTCTCCGCGAAGACCGACTTTGACCCACCACAAAATATGGTAACAATCTCAAGCTTCCCCCCGATATCTTGACAGGGGCGCCGATGGCCGGCCACTCGCAATTCAAGAACATCATGCACCGCAAGGGCGCGCAGGATAAAAAGCGTGCCAAGGAATTCAGTAAGTTGGTTCGCGAGTTGACGGTCGCAGCCAAATCCGGCGTGCCCGATCCGGATATGAACCCGCGGCTCAGATCGGCGATCGGCGCAGCGCGGGCGGCCAACATGCCGAAAGACAACATCCAGCGCGCCATCAACAAGGCCTCCGGCGACGACGACACCAATTACGAGGAGATGCGCTACGAAGGCTACGGTCCCGGAGGGGTCGCGATCATCGTCGAGGCGCTGACCGACAACCGGAACCGGACGGCCTCTGAGGTGCGCGCGGCCTTCAGCAAGCACGGCGGGACCCTGGGGGAGACCAACAGCGTGGCCTTTCTCTTCACGCGGATCGGCTCGATCCTCTACGGCGCCGACACGGCCGACGCCGAGACCATGTTCGAGGCCGCCGCGGAGGCCGGCGCCGACAATGTCGAGTCCGATGGCGAGGGCCATGAGATCGTTTGCACGCCAGAGGTGTTCTCGGATGTGCGAGATCAACTGGCGGCGCGTTTCGGCGACCCGCGCGAGGCCGGTCTGACCTGGAAGCCTCAGACGACGGTTCCCTTGGAGGAAGCGCAGGCCGAAGGCCTCCTGAAGCTGCTCGAGGTGCTGGACGACAGCGACGACGTGCAGCGCGTCTCGGCCAACTTCGAAGTCGCCGACGAGGTGATGGCGCGCATCACGGCCTGACGGCGCGTGCGAGGGACAAGGGGAGAACCATGCGGGTGATCGGACTGGACCCGGGGCTCCGGCGCACGGGGTGGGGCGTGATCGAAGCCGAGGGCAACCGGCTGCGTCATGTCACCAACGGTGTGATCCAGGCCGATGCCGGCCTCCCGCTGGACCAGCGCCTGCGCCGCCTGCACGAGGCGCTGCTGGAGGTGATCGAGGCACAGGCGCCGATGGAGGCCGCCGTCGAGGAGACCCTGGTGAACCGCAACCCGGACTCGACCCTGAAGCTCGGCATGGCCCGCGGCGTAGCGCTGCTGACGCCGTCGTTGGCCGGGCTGCCGGTGAGCGAGTACCTGCCGCTGGTCGTCAAGAAGTCGGTCGTGGGCACCGGCCAGGCGACCAAGGACCAGGTGACCATGATGGTGCGCCAGCTGTTGCCCGGCTGTGGCGTGCAGTCGGCCGATGCGGCCGACGCCCTGGCGGTGGCGATCTGCCACGTCCATCACCGGGCCACCCGCCGCCGCTGGGAGGCCAAGCCGGCCGCCGCGGCGCAGACCCTGGAGGAGCGGCCGTGATCGGCAAGCTGACGGGCATCGTCGACTCTACGGCGGAGGACCACCTGCTGCTCGACGTCGGCGGCGTCGGCTACCTGGTCTTCGGCTCGAGCCGCACGCTCGGCCGTCTGCCGGAGAAGGGCAGCGGTGCCAGCCTGCTGATCGAGACCCACGTCCGCGAGGACCAGATCCGGCTTTTCGGCTTCATCGACCGGGCCGAGCAGGAGTGGTTCCGCCTGCTGCTGACCGTACAAGGCGTCGGCGTCCGCCACGCCATGGCGATCCTCTCGGTGCTGCCGCCGCAGGAGCTGGCCAAGGCCATCGCCGCACAGGACAAGGCCTCGCTGGCGCGCGCCTCCGGTGTCGGCGCCAAGTTGGCAGGGCGGATCGCCACGGAGCTGCGCGATAAGGTCGATGCCATCGCCGTGGGTCCGGTCCTGGTGGCCACGGAGGGCGGCCAGCAGACCGCCGCCGAGGACGCCGTCTCGGCCCTGGTCAATCTGGGCTACCCGCGCAGCGATGCTTTCGGCGTGGTCATCGAGGCCGGCCGCCGCCTGGGGGATGACGCCGAGGTCGAGACCCTGATCCGCGAAGGCCTGAAGGAGCTGGCGTCATGACCGATCCGCGCCTCGTCGCGCCGGAGCCCGGCGCCGCCGACCAGGCCGAGACCAGCCTGCGGCCACAGCGCCTGGAAGAGTTCGTCGGTCAGGCCCGCCTGCGCGAGAACCTCGGCGTCTTCGTCCAGGCCGCGCGGGCCCGGGGCGAGGCGCTGGACCATGTCCTTTTCTTCGGCCCGCCGGGACTGGGCAAGACCACCCTGGCCCAGATCGTGGCCCGCGAGCTGGGCGTCGGCTTCCGCGCCACCTCGGGCCCCGTCATCGCCCGTGCCGGCGACCTGGCGGCAATCCTGACCAACCTGGAGCCGCGCGACGTCCTCTTCATCGACGAGATCCACCGCCTCTCGCCGGCGGTCGAGGAGATCCTCTATCCGGCCATGGAGGACTTTCAGCTCGACCTGGTGATCGGCGAGGGCCCGGCCGCGCGCTCGGTCCGGATCGAGCTGCCACCCTTCACCCTGGTCGGCGCCACCACCCGCTCGGGCTTGCTGACCACGCCGCTGCGCGAGCGCTTCGGCATCCAGCAGCGCCTGGAGTTCTATTCCGCGGCGGAGCTGGCCGGCATCGTGCGCCGCGGCGCCGCGGTCCTGGGCGCCGAGATCACGGCCAACGGCGCCGGAGAGATCGCCCGCCGCTCCCGCGGCACGCCGCGCATCGCCGGCCGCCTGCTGCGCCGGGTGCGCGACTTCGCCGCGGTCGAGGGCGTGGCCTGCATCGACGACCAGGTCGCCGACCGCGGCCTCGCGCGCCTCGAAGTCGACCGCGGCGGCTTCGACGCCATGGACCGGCGCTACCTCGGCTGCATCGCCGAGAACTACGGCGGCGGGCCGGTCGGGGTCGAGACCCTGGCGGCCGCCCTGTCAGAGCAACGCGACGCCCTGGAAGAGGTGATCGAGCCCTTCCTGATGCAGCAGGGCCTGGTCCAGCGCACCCCGCGCGGGCGCATGCTGACCCAGGCGGCCTACGGCTTGCTCGGCCTGCCGGCGCCGGTACAGGGCCGCGACCAGCTCGACCTGCTGGCTGGTGGCGAGAGCGACGAGGAGGCCACGACATGAGCCAGGCCACCTCCGGACATTTTGACGGCCAGGAGCACGTGCTGCCGCTGCGCGTCTACTACGAGGACACCGACGCCGCCGGGATCGTCTACTACGCCAACTACTTGAAGTTTGCCGAGCGGGCGCGCACCGAGATGCTGCGCCTGGTCGGCATCCAGCAGCGCAGCCTGTCGAACGAATATGGCCTGGCCTTCGCGGTCAGCGACTGCGCGATCGACTACCGCCGGCCGGCGCGGCTGGACGATCTGGTCGAGGTCCGCTCGCGCCTGATCGAACTGGGCGCGGCGGCGGTGCGGGCCCTGCAGAGGATCACGCGCGAGGGTGAGGAGCTGGCCCGCATCCGCGCGCGCATCGCCTGCGTCCGCGCGGACGGGCGGCCGTCGCGCATACCGCAGCCGCTGCGAAAGGCGCTGCTCCCCTTTTGCCAATCTGAGGAACGGAACTAGCCATGCCTAACGAATCCGTTGACAGCCTGACGCTCGGCGGATCGGCCGCGCACGACCTTTCGGTCTGGGCGCTGTTTCTGGAAGCCGACATCGTGGTCAAGATCGTCATGATCATTCTGCTCGGCTGCTCCTTCTGGACCTGGGCCATCATCTTCGAAAAGATGGCGCGCCTGCGCCGCCTGCGCTCCCGCGCCGAGGACTTCGAGGAATCCTTCTGGTCCGGCGGGTCCCTGGACGACCTCTACGACCGCCTGGACAACCGGCCGGCCGATCCCATGTCGGCGCTCTTCGTCTCGGCGATGCGCGAATGGCGCCGCTCGATCGCCAAGGGCCTGGCCGCGACCGACCAGGCGCGCGGCCGCCTGCAGCAGCGGGTCGAGCGGGTCATGGGCATCACCCTTGGACGCGAGATGGACCGGCTTGAACGGCACATGATCTTCCTCGCCTCGGTCGGCTCGGCGGCGCCCTTCCTCGGCCTCTTCGGCACGGTCTGGGGCATCATGAACGCCTTCACCTCGATCGCGGCCTCCAAGAACACCAGCCTCGCCGTCGTCGCGCCCGGCATCGCGGAGGCGCTCTTCGCCACGGCGCTGGGTCTGGTCGCCGCGATCCCGGCGGTGATCGCCTTCAACAAGCTGTCCAACGAGCTCGGCCGCTACGCCGCGCGCATGGAGGCCTTCATGGTCGAGTTCGGCGCGATCCTGTCGCGGCAAATGGAAGAGGCGCGCTAGCCATGGCCGGACCGATGATGGGCCGCAACGGCGGCAGCGGACGCACGCGCCGCTACCAGCCCATGGCCGAGATCAATGTGACGCCCTTTGTCGACGTCATGCTGGTGCTGCTGATCGTCTTCATGGTGACCGCGCCGCTGCTGACCGTCGGCGTGCCGGTGGACCTGCCCAAGACCGAGGCCAAGCTGATCTCCGATCCCCAGGAACCCCTGGTCATCTCCATCAACGCCAAGGGCGAGATCTACCTGCAGGAGTCGGTGATCGAGCTGGAGAACCTGGTGCCGCGCCTGCTCGCCATCACCGAGAACAAGCCGGACACGCGGATCTTCGTGCGCGGCGACCAGTCCATCCAGTACGGCGTCATCATGCAGATCATGGGCACGGTGAACTTCGCCGGCTTCGAGCGCGTCGCGCTGATCGCGGAAACACCGCGCGAAGACTCAAAAAGCGGGAAGAAGGGCGGCTGAACGTATGCGTGGCGGTGTGACCTTCTCTGCCCTGCTGCATCTGGCGGTGCTGGTCGTGATTGCGATCGGCCTGCCGGACTTCGGCCGGGATCTGGAAGTCTCGCCGCCCATCCCCGTGGAAATCGTCACTATCGACGACATCACACGCCCCAAGCCCGTGGAGAAGCCGCAGCCCAAGGTCGAGCAGCCCGTGGAGCCGCAGGAGATCCCCGAAGCGCCCAAGCCGCCGCCCCAGGAAGCCGCGCCCCCGCCGCCGCCGCCGCCGGAGCCCGTCAAGCAGGTGGCGCGCGCCGTCGAGCCGCCGCCCGAGCCGGAGCCTGAACCGCTGCCCTTGCCACTGCCGGAACCAAAGGCCGAGCCGGAGCCCGAACCGGAACCGGAGGAAGTCAAGAAACCTGAGCCTGAGCCGCAGGCACCTCGTCCGGTACGCAAGCCGCCGCCGAAGAAAAAGGCTAAGAAGCAGCCGGAAAAGAAAAAGAAGAAGGAACCGGAGCCGGATCGGCTGGCTTCGATCCTGCAGAATGTCGATCAGCTAAAGCAAGAAGTTCCGGAGCAACGGCAGCAGCCGACCCAAGAGCCGCAGCCTCAACAGGCCGCTACCCTCTCGTCGGTCCCGATGACCATCAGCGAGATCGATGCGGTGAGGCAGCAGATCAATCCTTGTTGGAACCCGCCGGTCGGTGCTCCGAACGCCGCCGAGTTGGTGGTCGAGGTGAGAATCTTTCTGAACCAGGATGGGTCCTTGTTGCGGTGGACAGTTCTGGATGCCGGGAGAATCAACCGCGATACCTTTCATCGCGTGGCGGCCGAGGCTGCCGTGCGTGCGATTAAACGCTGCACCCCCTTGCAACGGCTGCCTCCAAAGAAGTACAGCGTGTGGCGCGAGATTACCTTGAATTTCGATCCGTCGGAGATTTTGGGACAATGATGCATGTGACGATCCGCAGGGCGGCCCCGACTCTGTTCGGGCTTGCCATTCTCTTTTTACTTGGATTCCCGGCTCAAGCCGAGCTGCGGATCGATATCACGCGCCCCAATGTCGAGCCGCTTCCGATTGCTGTCACCGACTTCTTTGCCGACGAAGCGGAGCAGCAGCAGATTGGGCGCGACATGGCCGGGGTCATCGCGGCCAATCTCGAGCGCTCCGGTCTATTTCGGCCTCTCGACAAGCGGGCTTTTATCCAGGATGCGGAGAGCCTGAGGACAGCGCCGCGGTTCGGTGACTGGCGCCTGATCAACGCCCAGGGGCTGGTGAGCGGCTCCATCCAGCTGCAGGCGGACGGCCGACTGAACGTCGAGTTCCGGCTCTGGGACGTATTCGCAGAGAACCAGCTGACCGGCTTCGCCTACTTCACGACGCCGACCAACTGGCGGCGCATCGCGCACATCATCTCCGATGCCATCTACCAGCGCCTGACCGGCGAGGACGGCTACTTCGACACCCGTGTCGTCTACATCGCCGAGAGCGGGCCGCAGACCCGGCGGGTCAAGCGGCTCGGCATCATGGACCAGGACGGCGAGAACCACCGCTTCTTGACGGACGGCGGCACCCTGGTGCTGACCCCGCGCTTCTCGCCGAGCAACCAGGAGATCACCTATGTCTCCTATATCGGCAAGCTGCCGCGGGTCTATCTCTTCAACCTGAACACCGGCCAGCGCGAGGTGCTGGGCGACTTCCCGGGCATGACCTTCGCGCCGCGCTTCTCGCCCGACGGCAACGACGTGATCATGAGCCTGGCGCGCGACGGCAACTCCGACGTCTACACGATGGACCTCCGGACCCGGAATATCCGGCGCCTGACCCGCCATCCCTCGATCGACATTTCGCCGTCCTATGCGCCGGACAAGTCGAAGATCGTCTTCAACTCCGACCGCGGCGGCAGCCAGCAGCTCTACGTGATGGACTCCGACGGCTCGGGCGTGCGGCGTATCTCCTTCGGCCAGGGCCGCTACGCGACGCCGGTCTGGTCGCCGCGCGGAGATCTGATCGCCTTTACCCTGGTGGATCCGGGTA
>CAJIAJ010000744.1_pt1 | contig 13167 bp, 9 predicted proteins | sample 9199121 | NCBI WGS metagenome assembly CAJIAJ01 (sample SAMEA7708267, study PRJEB35096) | sediment metagenome | biome: marine neritic benthic zone biome [ENVO:01000025]; feature: sediment [ENVO:00002007]; material: shallow marine sediment [ENVO:03000034] sea grass bed [ENVO_01000059] ...
CACCGCTCCAACCTGGTCGGCATGGGCGTGCTGCCGCTGCAGTTCAAGGACGGCCAGAACCGCGAGACCCTGGGCCTGACCGGCGAGGAGACCTTCGACATCACCGGCATCGCCGGCGGCATCACGCCGCGCATGGACGTCGCCTGCCGCATCCACCGGCCCGACGGCTCGAGCGAGGACATCACCCTGCTCTGCCGCATCGATACCGCCGACGAGGTCGAGTACTACCGCCACGGCGGCATCCTGCACTACGTGCTGCGGAACCTGCGCGACCAAGCCGCCTGAAGCCCCCCTGAAGGAATGCCCTCTCGCGGGGGCGTGAGAGATGAGGAGCAGCCGAAAGGCTGCTCTTTCCTTTGTGTACAGCCCTCCGCCCGCCAGCGTTGCAGAACGATATTTCCATTATCGCAATACTATTAGCTTAAGAGTCCGGCCACCATACAGCGGCTCTTTGGCAATGCCTGAGTCTTCTTCGACGCCCCCCCCCCCCGGCGAAGACGACCTGCCTGGCCGCCTCATGACGAAGAGGCCAGACCAATGGAAGCGATAGCCAAGCCTGATGCAGGGCGTTGGCGGGTACTTAACGGGGCGTTAACCAACAGGGCTTTCCCGCCCAACCATCGTTCCGACTGCGAGTACCGCAGGCCACCATCCAAAACCAGGCGGCTCGTCGGCCCTTTGCTGACAGGCAGCCTCTGTCTTGTTGGGCTTTCTTTTCTTTTCGCAACGGGTCTCTTGGGCCTTTCGAGGGGGCCCGTCATGGCACAGGACTTCACTGTTGGCGAAGACGCCCTGGCCGGACTGCAGACCATGTCCAGCACCGGCGACCTCGGCATCATCGAGCCTGGCGGAAGCATTGATTCGAACAGTACCGGCGTGCGGATGAATGCCAGCGACCAGATCCTGCGCAACGGCGGGACCATCAATACGACCGGCGGCACCTCGATCGCCGTCGATGCCACCTTCGGCACAACTGCGACGATCTACAATAGCGGCAGGATCAATTCGACGCACACTGGGATCCACACTGGCCGCGACAATACGAGAGTCTACAACAGCGGCAACATCACAACCACCTCAGCGGCCGGCTGGGGGATAAGAGCCCTGGGCGAAAACACAAGCCTGAACAACAGTGGCGTCATCGACAGCGACGGCATAGGTGTCCAACTTGAAGACCGTGGCGTCACTCTGCAAAACAGCGGCAACATCTCCGGCGCCACCATGGCCGTCAGGTCGCTTCGCGACTCGGTCACGGTCACCAACAGTGGCGTTCTAAGCTCTGCCGGCACGGGCGTTTGGTCCTTCGGAAACGATTTCACCGTCCGCAACAGCGGTCGTATCCTTGGCGGCGACAACTTTGGTACTGCGGCAATCTACTCGTTTGGCAGCAGTGCCCATGTCATCAATTCCGGCGAGATCATCTCGCAGGGCGACGCCATCCGCTTTTCTGGCAACAGCGACGACACCTTGACCCTGCTTCCCGGCTCGGTCATCGCAGGCAACATAATCCTGGGTGACGGCAACGACCGGCTGGAGGTCGGCAACGGCCTCTCCGTCGATCTCAGCTTCGGTACAGCGGGGCCCGAAATCATCGACACCCGGGGTGCGCCTTTTGCAGTCTCGGGCACCCGGGTGGCAGTTCTGGACACCACCGGATTCGCCGCGGCGGACAACGCGGCACTCGATCTTTTGGGCAGCATCTCCGGTGTCCTGTTGGACCGCCTTTCCGAGAGCCGGCTCTTCGTCAGCGGCCGGGGACCCCATTCGGGAGGGTCCGCGCTGCGGCGACTCGTGAACACACAGAACTTCCTCAGCAATGCCCGGCCGCTGTCCGACGGCCCAAGCAGCCAGGAGGCCAGCGGCAACTGGTGGGTGAAGGGCTTCGGCGGCTACCGGCAGCTCGACAGCTCCGGAAGTGCCAGCAAAGCCGATCACCGCTACGGCGGCGGCGCCATGGGGGTCGACGGTGCCCTGACCGAAGACCTGCGTCTGGGCCTGCACGGCGGCGTCTCATACGCCCTGCTGGAGGCCGAGTACCAAAGCCAAGACATCGAGACCACCAGCGTCTTCGGAGGTGTCTATGGTAGTCACGCGGGCTGGCTCGACTTCGCGGTCACTGCCGGAGCCTCGAAGAATGACAGCAAGCGGCGGATCGCCAACAACACCCTGCCCGGCGGGGTCGAGATCGCCGATGCCGACTACAACGGCTACTTCATCTCGCCGGAGGTGACACTGCATGCCGGGTCCTACGATCTCGGATGGCTGAGCCTCAAGCCCAGTTTCCGGGCCCGCTACAGCTTCCTGCGTTTTGAAGACTACAACGAAAGTGGCAGCACGGGTCTGGAGGTCGGAGAACGGGACATCCAGGCCCTCGACGGCCGCCTTCAGCTTGCCGTGCCGCTGCCGCTGAGCAAGAGCGGCCTTCTGGAACTGAGGATCGGGGTCGACGGACGCCTGGTGGACGAAGAGGACATCGAGACCACGCTGCTCGGCCAGTCCCTCCAGTTCGACCCCGGCGGCGAAAGTACCTCGATTGCCCAGTTTGTCGGCGTGCACTACGCCCAGGAGATCGGCGAGCACAATGCGCTCTTCTTCACCACGGAACTCGGCCGGGGCAGCGAATACAGCCTTCGCGCCGACGCCCAGGCCGGCCTTCGCCTCGGGTTCTAGATCGGATTTCACGGGGTACGCCCTTACGGCACAAACCGATCGAGGACCCGGCCGGCCCGGAGCACGATGATGTGAGGTCAACCTGTTGAGGCTCCACACCTAGCCGCCTTCGGCCTCCAGCGTCTCTACCCGGCCTTGGTGGAGGCACCAGAGGCAGTCCTGGCGTTCGTGCAGCGCCATGGTCGCTTCCGGCGTCATGCCGGCGTAGCGGCCGCGCATGACCCGCGAGACGACGCCGTGGCAGACGACGATGAGCTTCGCGTCGGGCGACTGCTCGGCCAGCCAGTTGCCGACGCGCGCGTCGAGCCGGGCGTAGCTCTCGCCGCCCGGCGCCTGCCAGTCCCACTTGTCGGCCTCGCGCCGATCCCAGGCCCCGGGCTCGGCGGCGTCGATCTCGGCCAGGGTCAGGCCCTGGAAGCGGCCGAAGGACTGCTCCTTCAGGCGCGCATCGAAGGCCATGCTGTCGCGTTCGATGCCCAGGGTGTCCGCGACGATGACAGCGGACTGCCAGGCACGGCCCAAGGGGCTGCAGACCAGGGAGAAGTGGGCAAGGTCCGAGATCTCGCGCCGCAGGGTCGTCGCGTTGTCGCGCACCTGCTCGATGCCCCGCAGGGTCAGGGGCGAATCCAGTTGCCCCTGGAAGCGCCCGGCCACGTTCCAGGCCGTCTCGCCGTGGCGAATGAGATAGATCATGGCGCTCCTTGCCGTCCGCGGCCCATCCCTATCAGAACCGGGTGCGAGGGAACAGCGCTTCCGCAAGGCGTTGGAAAAGAGTAACTTTCCCTTAACCTCGTCGATCCCGGATGACGCTGCTCTCACTCGAAGTTGATTTCGAGTTGAGGACGCTAGGAGACTATGTTCTGGCCATGCAAATCTTCCCTCGGGTCATCCTGCGCCTGACCCTCATCCTAGGCGCCGCAGCGCTCATCGCCTTCAGCCTGGCGTCGAAGCCGTCCGGCGTCGGCGGGATCGAGACGGCTGCCGCCCGCGACTGGTCGGACAGCCCGGTCCTGGTCGAGCTCTACACCTCGCAGGGCTGCAGCTCCTGCCCGCCGGCCGACGCCTTCCTCGGCGAGCTGGCCATGTGGCCCGGGGTCATCGCGCTGGCCTTCCACGTCGACTACTGGGACTACATCGGCTGGAAGGATCCCTTCGCCAATCCCGCCTACACACAGCGCCAGAAGTCCTATCAGCGCAGCCTGGACAGCGCCTATGTCTACACGCCGCAGATGATCATCGATGGCTGGACCGACGCCGTCGGCTCGCGCCGCGGCGAGGTGGAGCGCAAGATCGCCAAGGCACGGGAGCGGAAGAAGGCGGTCGAGGTCACCTTCGACTCGACCGACGGCGGCCGCGTCGCGATCCCGGCTGGGCAGGCACCGGAAGGCGGCGCCGACGTCTGGCTGGCCGTCTATGACAAGGAGCACGAGACCGAGATCGGCCGCGGCGAGAACTCGGGCCGGACCTTGAAGGACTTTAACGTCGTGCGCGAGCTGCAGCACCTCGGCTACTGGAACGGCGAGGCCATGACCATCCCGCTGCAGCTGGACGCCGCCGCCGAGCGCGGGCGCGCCGGCTGCGCCGTCATCGTCCAGCACCGCGACACCAAGGCCGTGCTCGGCGCCGGCCTGATGCGCGTCGAGGAACTGGCGCAGTTTTGAGTACCGGTTCGGCACGGCCAAGGGGCCCTCGGCGCTCGAGCTGAGTTCCGCATGGGGCTCGTTCTTCCGGTTCCTGTGTCGCTAGTGCGACGGCAAGATCGAGCTGCCCCTGTGGGCTTTGCCACAGGGCCAGTTTCCCGAACACTCTAATCTGATTGGAACAAAAGGCGTCCGCTGCACTGCCTCGGTCGGCAAGCGCCGGCGGCGCACAAACTCTGCACAAGGGGACGGTGGAGTCTGCCCGCAACCACTTGCGAGGTGTGCCATGTTGACCAAGGTGTCTCACTCCGGCGGCGTCGAAGACGCCGAAGAAATCCTCTTCAACACACCATTCGGCTATCTCTTTCCAGATGCCGCAGCTTCGTCCGAGTGCCTGCTGCCAAAGAGCGAGCGCTGCGAGGACGCTCTGCTGGCGCTGGGCCAGGCAATGGGCGACGCCTCGACGCCCCCCGACCCTGGCCTCGACTCCGCCACTCCAGCCGCCTTTACCTATCTCGGCCAGTTTATCGACCACGACATTACAGCCCGGACCGATCGAGAGACGGGCCTAAGCCGGATTTCCCAGGCGGACGGGCGACCGCTGCCCATCACACCGGTCGCGCCGGGACTGGTGGTCGAGAACCTGCGCAACGGCCGGCGTCCGCAACTCGACCTGGACAGCCTCTACGGCGACGGCCCCGGCCTCGTCGCGGACACGCGGACAGAAGCATCCAACCTCTACGATCCCGTTACCGGCATGTTGCAGCTGCAACACCTCGGAGGCGATCAGATCGATCTGCCGCGGGACGGCCGCAGGGCGAGGATCGGCGATGCGAGAAACGACGAGAACGTCAACGTCAGCCAGCTCCACGCCGCCTTTGCCGCCTTTCACAACAGGGTTGTCGGGCTGCTGGGCGGCTCGCCGGAACCGGGCCGGCGCTACGCCAGGGCCCGCCAGATCGTCCGCTGGGCCTATCAGTACATCGTCGCCCACGACTACCTGCCGAAGGTCTGCGATGCCGAGGTCGTAAACGATACCCTGCGCAACGGCCCCTACTTCTTCGGACCGGCGGCAAGCGGAGGCAGTCTCTACATGCCGTTGGAGTTCTCCGTGGCCGGCTTCCGCTTCGGTCACTCGATGATCCGCCCATCCTACAAGATCGGCAACGGCGATCCCGTCACAATCCGGAGCATCCTGGGCGTTTCCAGCGAGCGGGAGCCCGATGATGACCTCCTCGAGGAGGTCGGCGGAAGCTGGCGGCTGAAGCAGCAGAACCGGGTGCATTGGGCGAACTACGTGCAGTTCACGGGCGGCGCAGCGCCGCAGATGGCACGCAAGATCGATTCGCTCATTTCCAGGGGTCTGTTCGACCTTCCCTTCGAGGGCGACTCCGGCCCCGCGGCCATGATCCGGCACCTTGCCCAGCGGAACCTGCTGCGTGGCTACCTGCTCAGCATTCCGACCGGCCAGGCAATGGCCAGCGCGATGGGCGTCATTCCGCTTTCCGAACCAGACCTTTTGGACGGCGAAAGCGCCGAAATCGTCGAGGCGATCGAGCTGGGCCGCTTTCAGAGGCGCACGCCGCTCTGGTACTACGTACTGCGGGAGGCGCAGGTCCAGACAGACGGCGAGTCGCTCGGCAGCGTCGGCAGCCGGCTGGTGTCAGAGACTCTGCTCGGCCTGCTGAAGCACGATCCAAACAGCTTTCTCAACAATGCCGCCCACGGCCGTGTCCGGCCGAGCGGTATCAAGGTGCCGGGACGTCGCGATCCGATCGGCACCCTGGCCGAGATGATCGACTATACCGAACTTCAGAAGTGACGAGATGGGCGCGGAGGCCTTACAGGCCTCCGCGCCCTCCTAAGGTCAAACTCAGTTCTTGGCTGATACAATGCCCCGCGCCACGGCGGCCGAGAGCCGGCGCGAGAAGGCGGCCGGATCGGGCAGGCTCTCGCCTTCCATGATCCGGGCCTGATCCAGCAGCAGGCGCGCCACCTCTTCCAGCTCCTCCGCCGCGCCGCCTTTTTCGAGCTGTGCCGAGAGCGCCAGCACCAGGGGATGCTTGGGGTTGATCTCCAGGATGCGCTTGAAGCTCTCGGAGATCTGCTTGTGCTGGCGCAGCAGGCGCTCCATGTGCATGTCCATATCGCCCTCGTCAGCGACCAGGCAGACCGGGCTTTCGGTCAGGCGCGCCGAGAGCCGCACATCCTTGACGTCTTCCTTCAGGGCCAGCCTGAGGAAGGCGACCACCGCCTCGAGACCCGGGGCCTCGGCCGCGTCCTTCTTCTCCTCGTCCGAAGCCTCCGTCTTGGCGATCGACTCCAGGTCGACGGCACCGCGGGTCACCGAGCGGAAGGGTTTGTCCCGGTACTGTCCGAGCGTCGGCAGCCAGAACTCGTCCACCGGGTCGGTGAAGAGCAGGACCTCCAGGCCCTTGGCGCGGAAGCCCTCGAGCTGCGGCGAGCGGCCCAGGCTCTCCAGGTCGTCGCCGGTGATGAAGTAGATGGCCTCCTGCCCTTCCTTCATGCGTTCGACATAGCCGTCGAGCCCGGTCAGGTCGGCTTGCTCCGTGGATTGCGCGCGCAACAGCGGCAGGAGCTCGTCGCGGCGCCCGCCGTCCTCATAGAGGCCTTCCTTGAGCACCGCGCCGAAGGCCTTCCAGAAGGTCCCGTAGGCCTCGTCGTCGCTCTCCGCCTTTTTCTTGAGGTCGGCCAGGATACGCTTGGCGATGGCATTGCGGATCTTGGCCAGCAGCGGATTGCTCTGCAGCATCTCGCGGCTGACGTTGAGCGGCAGGTCCTCGGAATCGATCACGCCGCGCAGGAAGCGCAGGTAGGACGGCACCAGCTCTTCGCAGTCGTCCGTGATGAAGACCCGTTTCACGTAGAGCTTCACGCCGTGCTTGCGCTCGGGCTGGAAGAGGTCGAAGGGCGCCTGCGTGGGGATGAACAGCAGGCCGGTGTATTCGACCACGCCCTCGGCCTTGAAGTGCGCCCGGTGCCAGGGCTCGTCGAAGGCGTGGGCGACGTGGTGATAGAACTCCTTGTACTGCTCTTCCGAGATCTCGGCCTTGGAGCGGCGCCACAAGGCGGAAGCCGTGTTCAGGTTTTCCGTCTCGCCCGCCAGCTTGATCGGCACGGCGACATGGTCCGAGTAGGTGGTGACGATCCGGCGCAGGCGCTCCGCTTCCAGATAGTCGGTCTCGTCGGGCTTGAGCTTGAGCGTGATGCGGGTGCCGCGCGCCGGCGCGTCCTCGCTCTCACCGATGGCGAACTCGCCCTTGCCGTCGGAACGCCAGCGCCAGGCCGTCTCCTCGCCGGCGCGCCGGGTGTCGACCGTGACCTCGTCGGCGACCATGAAGGCCGAGTAGAAGCCGACGCCGAACTGGCCGATCTGGTTGATCGAGGCCGACTTGTCCTCGAGCTGCTGCAGGAAGGCCGCCGTGCCGGAGCGGGCGATGGTGCCCAGGTTCTCGACCAGCTCTTCCCGGCTCATGCCCAAACCGTTGTCCTCGATGACAAGGGTCCCGGCTGCCTTGTCGGCGCTCAGGGTGATCGAGAAGTCGGGATCCTCGGCGGTCAGGCCGGGCTCGGTCAGGGCTAGGTAGCGCAGCCGGTCGCAGGCATCCGAAGCGTTGGAGATCAGCTCGCGCAGAAAGATCTCGCTGTTGGAGTAGAGGGCACCGGCGACGATGTCGAGGAGCCGGCTGACCTCCGCTTGAAAGGAATGGGTCTGTTCCATCATCGAACACTCTTTATTTTGCGACGCGCCTTCGGTCCGCGGCGCTTTCGGAGTTATGCTTGGCCGCCGGGAGCCGGGTCCGGCCTGATATGTATCAAGGGGCAGGGGCCTGCAAGGTCCTAGACTGGCAAAATGGTGCGAAAACCCGATGCGTGCGACTGCGCCGAAGCCCGGGCGCGCGCGGAGATGGTGGCGGAGATCGTCGACGAGGTGGCGGCGACCGCGGCCTATCTCGGCACGCAGAGCCTCGACCCCAGGATCCTGGAGGCCCTGCGCCGGGTACCGCGCCACGCCTTCGTTCCCGAGGAACAGCGGCTCTTCGCCTACGAGAACCGGCCGCTGCCGATCGGCGCCGGCCAGACCATCTCCCAGCCTTATATCGTCGCCATCATGACCGAGCTGGCCCGGCCGGGGCCCGAGGACCGGGTCCTGGAGGTCGGCACCGGCTGCGGCTACCAGGCGGCCGTCCTGGCAGAGCTTGCCGCCGAGGTCGACAGCATCGAGCGGGTGCCCGATCTGGCTGCGGCCGCCGCCCGGCGCCTGGACGAGCTGGGCTACGACAACGTCCGCGTCTTGACCGGCGACGGCACCCGGGGCTGGCCCGAGGGCGGCACCTACGACGCCATCCTGGTCACCGCTGCCGCCCAGGAGAAGGTCCCGGAGGCCCTGATCGCCCAGCTGGCGCCAGGCGGGCGGCTGGTGGCTCCGGTCGTGCGGCACCCGCTAGGGGACCGCGCGGGCGCTTTCGACATCCGACTGCCCTGGCTCAGGCCGGAGCAGGACCTGATGCTGATCACCAAGAACCAGGACGGCAGCCTGGAAGAGGCGCGGATCCTGCCTGTCGCCTTCGTGCCGCTGATACCGGAGTCGGTCGAAAACCAAGCCTAGAGCATGATCGTGTCACGCCGCAACGGCATGACGCGTGAATCATGCTCTAACTTATTGAGATAGATCATGATTCACGGCTCGGATCGATTCGATCCAAGCCGGTCTTGATCTGGTCTCGGGCTGAACCGAGAGCTGATTCCAAGTCGCCGTGGTCCTTTTAGGGCATCGCCCCCGCACTGGGACCTCAAAGATCGAGGTTCCGTTTCGCGATCTATTCCCTGGCGCGATCAAGCCTTTTGATCTTGCGTTGATTGCCGGTCAAGGTTCCCGGCAGGCGCACATGGTCGTATTCAGAGATGAACCACTTCTCAGAACAGAGCCCCGTCAAGAGGACCTTTCGCGCAGCGAGAATGTCCTGAATCTCCCGCGAGTCTTCATCATCTCCCAGAACGATCTCTTCCCTGTCTTGGCGCGTCTCGAGCGGCTCCGACCTCAGAACGCTCCCGATCACGCGCTCGCCCTTCTCAAGCTTTCTTAGAGGCCTGTAACGCGGGACAAAATAGCCGTCCGGCACGTCTCCGTGGACGAACGTTCCTTCGTAGCGCTGGTAGCCGCTCGGGAAGGAAATATTGAGTTCGATTATTTGATCGCGGCAGACATTTTCCATCGTCATGCCCTGCGGAACCCTGACACCCTCGCGGTTCAGAAGTTCGAGGCTACTGTGATAGAGGCGCGGATCGTCCATGCCCGCGGTAAGGTTCGCCACGCGCCACCATTGCCTGTCGACTAGTTCCTCAAATCCTTGGGATTGGTTCCACTTGGACTTGACGAAATTTCTGATAGACCTTGGTGTATTGTGATGCTTTCCGACGAGTTTTATTTGATCAATACTTATGTCGTTGGAATCCTGAGAGATGACTTCAATTGCGACACCAATATGCGGCCAGTCTAAGAGCGTTCCCATGTCGATGAAGGTCCGATCCCAGCGCAAGACTTGGGTTGTCACTTCCAGCTTCGGAGGTTTGCCCCTCCAGGTGTTTTGCTGACACCATCTCTCGAACCGCCAATCTCTGATGCCGAAGAACATCTAGTTTCCCAAACGCCACAGACGAACGAGCCAAGCAGGACCTATATTGTTGATCCCCCTAAGAAGGCGTGAAGCTGCGACATAGTTAACGCTCCCCGATGGACGACTTGAACCGGCCGCTCCGCAGGCGGACGGCATAGAGCGCTCCCGACTTGTAAAGCGGCCGCTTTGCCGCCAATTCTTGAATGATGGATTCAGGCACGCGGGGCCGGATCACTGCCGTCCTCGGCCCCACAAACACCGGCAAGACACACCTGGCGATCGAGCGGATGCTGGGGCACCGCAGCGGCATCATCGGCTTTCCGCTGCGACTGCTGGCGCGTGAGAACTACGACCGGGCCCTGCGCATCAAGGGACCGCGCCAGGTCGCCCTGGTCACCGGCGAGGAGAAGATCGTCCCGCCCGGCGCGCGCTATTTCTTCTGCACCGTGGAGTCCATGCCGATCGACCGGCCGGTCGACTTCCTGGCCATCGACGAGATCCAGCTGGCCGCCGACCCGGAGCGCGGCCACGTCTTCACCGACCGCCTGCTGAAGGCGCGGGGCCTGCAGGAGACCATGTTCCTGGGCGCCGCGACGATCGCCCGCCTGATCCGCGAACTGGTCCCGGCGGCCGAGCACGTCTCGCGGCCCCGGCTCTCGACCCTCAGCTACAGCGGCCCCCGCAAGGTCACGCGCCTGCCGCCGCGATCCGCCGCCATCGTCTTCTCGGCGGCGGCGGTCTACGAGCTGGCCGAGGTGATCCGGCGCCAGCGCGGCGGTACCGCCGTGGTGCTGGGCGCGCTGAGCCCGCGCACCCGCAACGCCCAGGTCGGCATGTTCGAGGCCGGCGAGGTCGACTACCTGGTGGCCACCGACGCCATCGGCATGGGCCTGAACCTCAGCCTGGACCACGTCGCCTTCTCGCGGCTGCGCAAGTTCGACGGCCGCCATCCGCGTCAGCTGAGCCCGCCCGAGATCGCCCAGATCGCCGGCCGCGCCGGCCGCCACATGAGCAACGGGACCTTCGGCACCACGGCCGAGGTCGGGCCCATGGATCCCGAGGTCGTCGAGGCGGTCGAGAACCACCGCTTCGACCCCATCTCCGGGATCTATTGGCGTAACGCCGCGCTCGAATTCCGCTCCACGGACCGGCTGTTGCGCAGCCTGGAGCAGCGGCCGCCGTCGCCCTGCCTGATGCGGGTGCGCGAGCCGGACGACCAGCGCGCCCTGGCCAGCCTGCTGCGCGATCCGGATGTGATCCGGCGGGCCGGCAATCCGGCGGCGCTGCGCCTGCTGTGGGAGGTCTGCCAGATCCCCGACTTCCGCAAGACCCTGTCGGACCAGCACGCCCGCCTGCTGGCCAAGGTCTTCGGCCACCTGCGCGACGGCGAGGGTCGGCTGCCGCCCGACTGGGTCGGCAAGCAGATCGCCGCCATCGACCGCGACGACGGCGACATCGACACCCGGGTCGCCCGCATCGCCCACGTCCGCACCTGGACCTACATCAGCCATCGCGCCGACTGGCTGGAAGATTCGGCCGGTTGGCAGGAACGCACCCGGGCGCTGGAGGACAAGCTGTCCGACGCCCTGCACACCCGCCTGACCCAGCGCTTCGTCGACCGCCGCACGGCGGCCCTGGTGCGGCGCCTGAAGGACGGCGGCGAGCTGATGGGCGCCCTGCGCAAGTCCGGCGAGGTCCTGGTCGAGGGCGAGTTCGTCGGCCGCCTGGAGGGCTTCCGCTTCGAGCTGGACCCCGAAGTCGAGGGCGAGGACGCCAAGCCGCTGCTGGCCGCCGCCCGGCGGGTGCTGGCCGGCGCCATACCGGGCCGGGTCCAGGCCTTCGAGGCCGAGCCCGACAGCGCCTTCAAGCTGGGCCAGACAGCGGCGGACCAGGACCGCATCCTGTGGCGAGGCACGCCGGTGGCCCGACTGGGCGCCGGACCGACCGCGCTGCGGCCTCTGGTCCAGCCGCTGCCAAGCGACTTCCTGGAGGGGTCGGGGCGCGAGCGCCTGCGCCGCCGCCTCGAGGCCTGGCTGCGCGCGCTGCTGCGCCGCCAGCTGGCGCCCCTCTTCCGCCTGGCCGAGGCGGAGCTTTCAGGACCCGCCCGCGGCCTCGCCTTCCAGCTGGTCGAGGCCCTGGGTGCGCTGGGCCGGTCCGGCCTGGGGCAGAAGCTGCAGGGGCTGTCGAAAGAGGACCGCGCCGCCCTGTCCAAGCTCGGCGTGCGCTTCGGCTTGACCGGGGTCTACCTGCCGGCACTGCTGCGGCCGCGGCCGGCCGCGCTGCGCGGCCTGCTGTGGTGCCTGCAGGCCGGCAGGCCGGCGCCCGAGCCGCTGCCGCTCGCATCCAAGTCCTTCCCGGCCAAACCCGCTTTGGACCTGCGCTTCTACCTGGCGCTGGGTTACCAGCGTCTCGGCCCGGCGGCGCAGGCCCTCGCGGTCCGCTGCGATGCCCTGGAGCGGCTGGCGCGCGAGGCGCGCAAGCTGGCGCGCCAGGGCAGCTTCGCCGCGACGCCGGCCCTGGGACAGATCGTCGAGGCCGGCGAGGCGGATCTGGCGCTGCTGCTGACCGCGCTCGGCTACCGCCCCGTCGAGGACGAGAGCGGACGCAGCTTCGCGGCCCGGCGCGGCAACGGCAAGGCCAAGGACCGCAAAGCACAGCGCCGCGGCCGGCAGCCCAAGCCCGAGCACTCGCCCTTCGCCAAGCTGCGCGACCTCGGGCTGAGCGAGTGACGCAGGAAGCGGCGCCCTCGCTCCGGGCCGACAAGTGGCTGTGGTACGCGCGCTTCTTCAAGACCCGAACCCTGGCCTCCAAGGTCTGTGCCGCCGGCAAGCTGCGCATCGCGGGCAATGCGACCGCGAAGGCGCACCAGAAGGTCAAGGTCGGCGACGTGCTGACTTTCCCGCAGGGGCGCCACATCCGCGTCGTAAAGGTGCTGGCCCTGGGCGTGCGCCGGGGACCGGCCAGCGAGGCCCAGGCCCTCTACGAGGACCTCAAGCCGCCGACCCCGGAGGCCCGCCTGCCGCGGGATTCGGACAGTGCCCCGCGTGAGGCCGGCAGCGGCCGGCCGACCAAGAAGGACCGGCGGGCCATCACCCGCCTGCAGGGCGAGGGTTAGAGGCAAGCCGGGCTCAAGCCCGCCGGAAGACCACGGAGAGGTTGTTCGCCGGCATCTCGACCACTTCCGGAGGCGCGAAGCCAAGCGGCGCGGCAAGCGCCTC
>CAJIAJ010000984.1_pt1 | contig 13089 bp, 15 predicted proteins | sample 9199121 | NCBI WGS metagenome assembly CAJIAJ01 (sample SAMEA7708267, study PRJEB35096) | sediment metagenome | biome: marine neritic benthic zone biome [ENVO:01000025]; feature: sediment [ENVO:00002007]; material: shallow marine sediment [ENVO:03000034] sea grass bed [ENVO_01000059] ...
CTCGACTTCTCCGGCGAGGCGGCGAAGGACATCTTCGGCGTGCTGCTCCAGTATCCGACCAGCGACGGCCGGATCCTCGACTATCAGGCGTTTATCGAGCGCGCCAAGGGCGCCAAGGCGATGGTGATCATGGCCACCGACCTGCTGGCCCTGACCCTGCTCAAGCCCCCCGGCGAGCTCGGCGCCGACGTCGCGGTGGGTTCGGCCCAGCGCTTCGGCGTACCCATGGGCTACGGCGGGCCGCACGCCGCCTTCTTCGCCACCAAGGACGCCTACAAGCGCTCGGTGCCCGGCCGCCTGATCGGCGTCTCCGTCGACTCCGCCGGCCGGCCCGCCCTGCGCATGGCCCTGCAGACCCGCGAGCAGCACATCCGCCGGGAAAAGGCGACCAGCAACATCTGCACCGCGCAGGTCCTGCTCGCCATCATTGCCGGTTTCTACGCGGTCTATCACGGCCCGGAGGGCATCCGCCGCATCGCGCAGCGCGTGCACCGCATGGCCGCCGTCCTTGCCGACGGTCTGCGGCGGCTCGGCTTCAAGGTCGAGACCGAGCACTTCTTCGACAGCTTCGTGGTCCTGGCCCCGGGCGAAGCCGACCGCATCGCCGAAAGGCTGGCGGCGGCGAACATCAATCTGCGCCGGCTCGACGGCGAGCGCTTTGCCGTCGCCTGTGACGAGACGACGACCCGCGGCACCCTGGGCGCCGTCTGGAGCGCCTTCGCCGGCAGCGACGACAGCGAGATCAGAAGCGTGATGGAGATCGACATCGTCACCGCGGATGCCGTGCCGGAGGCCTTGCGGCGCAGCAGCGACTTTCTCACGCACCCCGTCTTCCAGAGGCATCGCAGCGAGACCGAGATGCTGCGCTACCTCCGCTTCCTGTCCAGCAAGGACATCGCGCTGGACCGCTCGATGATTCCGCTCGGCTCCTGCACGATGAAGCTGAACGCCACCACCGAGATGATTCCGGTGACCTGGCCCGAGTTCGGGCACCTTCACCCCTTCGTGCCGCTGGAGCAGGCGCAGGGCTATCAGGAGCTGTTCCACGACCTGGAAGCCAAGCTCTGCGAGCTGACGGGCTTCGATGCGATCTCGCTGCAGCCCAACGCCGGATCCCAGGGCGAGTACAGCGGCCTGCTGACCATCCGCAAGTACCACCAGAGCCGCAAGCAGGACCACCGGGACGTCTGCCTGATCCCCAGCTCGGCGCACGGCACCAACCCGGCCTCCGCGGTCATGGCCGGGCTCAAGGTCGTGGTGGTGGAGAGCGACGAGCAGGGTAACGTCGACCTGGCCGACCTGAAGGCCAAGGCCGGCGAGCACCGCGACCGCCTGGCCGCGCTGATGATCACCTATCCCTCGACCCACGGCGTCTTCGAGGAGGCCATCGTCGAGATCTGCCAGGTGATTCACGACAACGGCGGTCAGGTCTACATGGACGGCGCCAACTTCAATGCCCTGGTCGGGGTCGCCAAGCCGGGCAGGTTCGGCGCCGACGTCATGCACCTGAACCTGCACAAGACCTTCTGCATCCCGCACGGCGGCGGCGGGCCCGGCATGGGCCCGATCGGCTGCCTCGAGCACCTGGCCCCCTTCCTGCCGGACCATCCGCTGGTCGAGGGCGTCAACCCGGCGGCGCACAAGGACGGCACCATCGGCGCCATCGCGGCGGCGCCCTGGGGCTCGGCTTCGATCCTGCCGATCTCCTGGGCCTACATTGCCATGATGGGCGCCCAGGGTTTGAAACGCGCGACCCAGGTGGCGATCCTCAACGCCAACTACATGGCCCAGCGCCTGAACCCGCACTTCCCGGTGCTCTACAGCGGCAAGCATGGCCGGGTCGCGCACGAGTGCATCATCGATCTCCGCGGTCTGAAGGAGGCCTCGGGGATCGGCGTCGAGGACGTCGCCAAGCGCCTGGTCGACTACGGCTTCCACGCCCCGACCATGTCCTGGCCGGTGCCCGAGACCCTGATGATCGAGCCGACGGAATCGGAGTCCAAGGCCGAGCTGGACCGCTTCTGCGACGCCATGATCCAGATCCGCAAGGAGATCGCCGAGGTCGAGGCCGGCAAGGCGGACCCGGAGAACAACCTGCTGAAGAACGCGCCGCACAGCCATCACCTGCTGGGCGGCGACTGGCCCTATCCCTACAGCCAGGAGGCGGCCTTTTTCCCGCTGCCGGACATCCGCGACAACAAGTTCTGGCCGCCCGTCGGCCGGGTCGACAACGTCGCCGGCGACCGCCACCTGGTCTGCACCTGCCCGCCCATCGAGGCCTACCGGGACGCCGCGGAGTAGGGGCCGCGCCCGCAGGTACATTCCTCCGCTCGCTGGACGGCTAAGCTTTTCTTCAGACCGGCCGGCTAAGCCTTAGCGCCGGCCTGCTATGACGTGAGGGACAGCGCGGGCTTGTGATCGGCGGCGGCTTTGCGCCGCCACGGCGCCGTCCTAAATGAAGGGGATGGGGCCGATCCGGAATCGCGATGGACAGGAGGCGGGGGCGCAGGACCGCCTGCGCCTGGCGCGGCTGGCCGCAACCGCCGCTGCGGGGCAGTGGGACCCGGCGCAGGCCATCGACTGGTCGCGGGCGCCCTGGGTGCCGCCCTGGGTCTCCCGCGAGGCGGTAGGCTTCGCGCTGAGCCAGCTCTATCACGGCGAGCTGGCCACGGCCCGGCTTTGCGAAAGGCTGCTGGACCAGGTGCCGGAGCCCGAGGCGCGGCGCTGCCTGGCCCTGCAGATCGCCGACGAGCGGCGCCACGCGGCGGTCTATCGGCGCTACCTGGAGGGTCTGGGCGGTATCGCGCCGGTCGATCCGGAGCTGGCCGCCAGCCTCGCCGCCGCGGCCCAGGCGCCGGGCGGCCCCCTGAGCGCCATGGCCGCCTACCACGTCGTCGTCGAGGGCGAGAACCTGCGCCTGCAGGCGCGGATCACCGGCTTTCTGCCTTGCCCGCTGCTGCGCCGGATCAACCGCCTGATCGCCCGCGACGAAGCGCGCCACCTGGCCTTCGGCCGGATCTATCTGGCGCGCCGCCTCGCCGGCCTGCCGGAGGCAGAGCGCCGGGCGCTGAGGTCCTGGCTGCAGGACCTTTGGCGCGCCGCCGCCGAGTCCGCCCTGCGCACCCGCGGCCGGCGCAATCCCCTGGTGCGCCGCTTCCTGGAAGCCTGGCTCGCGCGCGGCTGGGCGCGCCACGAGGCGAAGTTGCGCCAGGTCGGCCTGGCCTTCGCGGCCGAGGGGGAGGGGGCGCCGTGATCTCGGTCGTCATCCCGACCTTGAACGAGGCGGCGAACCTGCCCGCGCTGCTGGCGGCCTTGGCGCGAGAGGCGACGCCCCACGAGGTCCTAGTGGTCGACGGCGGCAGCCGCGACGCGACGCGCGTGCTGGCACACCAAGCGGGGGCCCGGGTCCTGGCGTCCGAGCCGGGCCGCGGCCAGCAGCTGGCGGCGGGTGCGGCGGCGAGCGCGGGCCGGGTGCTGCTGTTCCTGCACGCGGACTCCCGCTTTCCCGCCGGCGGGCTGGCGCGCATCAAGGCCGCGCTGGACGCCGACCCGGCCTGTCCCGGCGGCAACTTCCGCCTGGTCTTCGACGGCGGGGACGGCTTCAGCCGCTGGCTGAACGGCTACTATGCCTGGATCCGGGCGCGCGGCTTCTACTATGGGGATTCTGCGATCTTCGTGCGCCGCCGCGCTTACGAGACGCTGGGCGGCATCCGGCCCATCGCCCTGATGGAGGACTACGATTTCGTGCGCCGGCTCGAGGCCAGCGGCCGGACCTGCTGCATCGGGACGCCGCCGCTGGTCACGTCCTCGCGGCGCTTCGCGGGACGCCGGCCGCTTGCCATCGTGCTCGGCTGGCTGGAGATCCATCTGCTGTTTCACCTGGGCGTGCCGCCGCAGGTCCTGGCGCGGCGCTACGAGAGGCAGCGCCGCCGCCGGCGCAGAGAGGGAGCGGCCGCACCAGGGGAATCATGAGCTCCCCTGGACTACCCCCAGCACGACCTGCTGCGTGACCCGCGTGCGCTCCATGAGATGCTGGCGCCGGCCCTGGAGGTTGCGCCGGGCCGGGCTTTTCTCACAAGAAGGCCGCCGGACTGCCGTGAACCCAATCCAAAGTTGCAGGGTTTCTGCCGCATACAGCTTGCGGGTTGATCTCGATTCCCCTTTTGTGCAGAGTACTTTACTCGCGCTGGCGGAGTTCAAGAGGCGGGACAATCCTCAGCGTCATCGCACCAATTTGTGTCTCCCGGTTGGGAGTCCGGCAAAGGCGTTTTCTGGGGAAGATGCTGCCGGGCGCGTCCTAGTTTGCGTTACCGGCTCCCGGCTAAGGGCGGTGCAACGGCTTGGTTCGCCATGCGGAACTTGGGGACGAGCAATGACGATCAACACAAAGCTCGCAAAACGTCAGCGAACCTTGAAGGATCATCGTCTGGCGAACCTCGAAGCGGTCTGGCGACTTGCCACCGATGCCTTCGACGCGGCCTACGAGTGCGGCTTCGAAGAAGGAGTCTACGATCCCATTGCGCGGCGCATCGAGGACGCCGAAAAGCGTGTCGCGGTGACGCCGGCCAGGACTCCCGAAGGCGTTGCAGTCAAGCTGCGCATCATCCTTCGCCACGAAAAGAACGAGGCCGACCGGCGGCAATGGTTTGCCATTCTGCAGTCGGCTCTCGCCGACCTGGAGTCCCTTTCCGCGCAGGAGGAGGAGGATCGCTGAGCCGCGGTCGTGCCCTGGGCCTGAGGTGATTTCCGATCTATAAGGTTTCGATGCCCGCGCAGTGCTTCGGCGAAGGCGCGGAGCTTCGAAGTTCGATCCAAGCATTCGGCCGCATTGTCGGAACGTCGTGTCGATGTCCGCGGCACCGGACCTGCCCGGCGGGGGGCTTTCTTTCGTGTCGACGGTACTGCTCTATGTCACCCTGATCCTGGTCTGGGGCTCGACCTGGATCATGGTCAAGTTCCAGATCGGTGTCGTCGCGGTGGAGGCCTCGGTCGCCTATCGCTTCGTCATCGCGGCGGCCCTCATGTTTGCCTGGGCGGCCCTCCTGCGCCTGCCGCTGCGCTTCGCGCCGCGCGACCACCTTTTCCTGGCGCTGCAGGGCCTGCTGATCTTTTCGACCAACTTCTTCCTGATGTACCTCGCCGCCCAGTACCTGACGACGGGCTTGATCGCGGTGGTCTTCTCGACCGCTTCGGCCATGACGCTGATCTTTAACGCGCTGCTGCAGCGCCGGCCGCCGGCGCCGAGGGTGCTGCTGGGCGCCCTGCTGGGCGTGGTCGGCATCGCCGTCATCTTCGGGCCCGAACTGGGCGGACTGGCCTTCACCGGCGACACCGGCCTGGGCCTGTTCTTGACGGTCGCCGGCACGATGAGTTTTTCCCTGGGCGGCATCGTCTCGGCGCGCAATCAGGCGGCCGGTCTGTCGGTGCGCGGCGGCACCGCCTGGGCCATGGCCTATGGTGCACTGCTGCTGATTTGCTTGGCGCTGCTGCGCGGCCGGAGCTTCGGCTTCGATCCGGGATTCGCCTATGTCGGATCGTTGTTCTATCTCGCGGTCTTCGGATCGGTGATCGCCTTCGCCTGCTACTTCGCGCTGCTGGGGCGCATCGGCGCAGAGAAGGCCGCCTATGCGACCGTGCTCTTTCCCGTGGTCGCGCTCGGCATCTCGACGCTCGTCGAGGACTACCGCTGGAGTCTCGCGGCCTTCGCCGGCGTGCTTTTGACTCTGCTGGGCAACCTGCTGGTCCTGTCCAAGCCGCGTCCGGCAGGCGTGCAGGCGCCGGCAGAGCCGCGCTGAGCGGCCGGTACTAGCCGTCTTTCTCCAGGGGTTAACGCGTCCTGCCCTTTTGGGTTACACTTCCCAAAGGAGTGGCTGCCAACATAAAGAACGCCAGGAGCGTCGGCGGCCGTCCGTACGGGGAAAAGGGTTGGCAAAGTGGATACCTTTAGGTCAGTGGTGGAGAGCGAGCGCGCCTCCGGCCTGCAGCGGTCCTTGGTCCGTGGCTTGGGCATGGTGGCGGGCCTCGTGATCTTGGCACTGCTGATTCTGTTCTGGCTCCCGATCGGGATCTAGGCAGGTTCGGCAATCGCGGCGGCGGCGCGGCGCGCATCCGCCGGATGAAACGAGAGCGGTCTTCCCGTCGGGCCTACGAGGCCTGAACAGGAGAGGCTGCGCGCTCGGCAAAGCGCGGCGTTTCGCGGGCGCGGACTCACAGCTGCAAGAGTTTTCATTGCCCGGCAAGACAAGGTCCATATCCAGCCTGTCGTCACTTGCGAGGCCCCTGCGAAGTCGGCAGCGCTCGGCCGCCTGGCTCTACCTGCGCCGTTTCCTGGCGCATCCCCTGCGCATTGCTTCTTTCGCCGCGTCCTCTCCGGTTCTGGGCCGGCTGGTGGCGGCGCAGGCCCGCCGGGACGATGGCGAATGGCTGGTCGAGTTGGGCGCAGGGACCGGCGCCGTAACCCGGGCGCTGCTGGCCGCCGGCCTGGCCGCCGACCGGCTGCTCGCCGTCGAGATCGACGCCGAGCTGGCCGGCTACCTGCGAGAGACCTTCCCGCGGGTGACGGTGCTCTGCGCCGATGCCTTCGCGCTGACAGAGGCCCTGCCGCCGGTCGTGGCCGGTCGCGTCGGGACCGTGATCTGCGGCTTGCCGGTGTCGCTCATGCCGCGCGCGCGCCAGGCGGAGCTGGTGGCCAAGATGCTGGCCCTGATGCCGCCGGGGCGCCGCTTTCTCGCCTACTCCCACCGCCTGACCTCGCCCCTGCCGGCGGCCAGCCTGGGCCTGGAGGCCGAGCGCCTCGCCTTCACCTTCCGCAACCTGCCGCCGGCCTCCGTCTGGGGCTACCGGGCGCAAAGTGGGGCTGAGCACTAGCGGTGCGGCTTCAGCCCGCAGCGGCGCGGCGGCGGGCGGCGAAGCGCCTGGCCTTGGCGCGGTTGCCGCAGACGCCCATCTCGCACCAGCGCCGCCGCCCGGCCTTGGAGAGGTCGAGGAAAAGCCAGCCGCAGTCCTCGCCCCGGCAGAGCCGGATGCGCCGCGGGTCGGCCTGGCCCAGCAGCTCGACCGCGGCCAGGGTGATGGGCCCGAGCAGGGCCGGCGCGCCACCGCCCGGCCAGTGCCAGGCGTAACGGCCGCGGGCGGGAACGATTTCGGCCTCGGCCAGGCAGGCGCGGTGGCTCTGGGCGAGGCGGCGCAGCGCGGCCGCCGCCGCCGGCCGCCCGCCGGCGATCGCGGCGCCGGCCCGGTGGATCGCCTCGCGCAGGGCCAGGGCTTCCTTGAGCTGCCACTCCAGGGCGGTGGCGCTCTGGGCCGCTGCCGCCGCCTGCTGGCGCGGGGTCAGCAGCCCGGCATTGACGCCCCAGTCCAGCAGGTGCTGCGGCTCCGCCAGGTGCTCCAGGCCGTGCGGCCCGCCACGGCCGCTGGCGGTATTGGCGAAGTCCAGGGCCAGGTTGTTGCCGATCAGCGGCAGGCGATCCGGGCGCGGCGCTTCCACCTCACGGTCTCCCCTCGGGGACGAGGGGTTCGGGTGCGCTGCCGTCGGGGCGGTGATAGCCCGGGCCGGTGCCAAGCCCCTCGCGGGGCAGGACCGCCTGGTCCTGGCTGGAGCGGAAGGTCCGGGCGATGCTGGCCAGCACCTCGGCGCCGGATTCGGCTCCTGCCGCAACGGGCGCCAGGAGGCGCAGCTCGACCCTGTAATCGACCGCCTTCTCTACCCCGGTCAGCGGCGGGGTCTCGAACTTGTAGCTGCTGCGGCCGGGGCGAACCGGCTGGCGCAGCACGATATCCGGGCCGCCGGCCGGGTCCTGGAAGACCGCCTCCAGGACGCCGTCCGCCGGCGGCTTACGCAGGACCCGCGCCACGAAGCCGTAGGTCGCGTCGGCGTAGCGGTAGTTGAAGACGAAGCCGCCGCCGGCGAACTCGAAGTAGGGGCCCTGCTCCTCGCCGTCGCAAGCGGCCAGGGTGAGGGCGAAGAGGAGAAGGGCAAAGCCTCGCAGCATGGCTTGCGGTCCTTTCAGCTGACTTTCGGTTCAACTATTAAAAGAAATATTACCAGTTACAAGCCTTGAATTTGGTCTTGGAGAAGGGGACTAATGGATCTATCAGCTTCTAAAAGGCTCGTAAATCAGCCGTATGCTAACTGGAAAAACTAGATTTAATGGTGAGATTGGTGGCCTGGTAGCTTGCCTTTTGCTTCCGCCCTTGCTGACGGCCAGCCCGCCGGCCTGGGGCGGAACGGCGCAAGAGCCGGGCACCCTGCTGGATCTGGTCTACTTCCTGCAGCAGTGCCTGAATGCGCTCCAGGTCTCGACCTTCTACGGCCTGCTGGCTGCGGCCTATGTCCTGATCTACGGCATCACCCGGCGCATCAACCTGGCCTTCGGGGCGCTGGCCATGTGGGGCGGCTACCTCGTGGTGCTGGGCGTGATGGTGATCTTTGCGGTGACGCCCCTCGGCCTGCCAGCCTCCGCGCTGCTGGCCCTGGCCTATGCCTTGGGCGCGACGGCTCTGCTGGGCTGGGTCCTGCAGCGCACCCTGGTGCTGCCGCTGCTGGGGCGGCCCTCCCTGGCGCTGCTGATCCTGACCATCGGCCTGGCCATCGTGCTGGAGGAGGTCTTGCGCCTGGCCCAGGGCAACCGCGAGCGCTGGCTGCAGCCCCTGCTGGACGATCCGCTGCTGGCGGTCGAGGGCGCCGGCTTCGTGCTGCAGCTGACGGTCATGCGCGGGCTCATCGTCCTGGCGGCCCTGGGGCTCGGCCTCGGGCTGCTGCTCTTCCTGGCGCGGCACCGCTTCGGGCGCCGCTGGCGCGCCTGCGCCCAGGACCACAGCATGGCGGCGCTCTGCGGGGTCGACGTCGGCGCGACCCTGGCGTTGAGCTTCGCCCTGGCTTCGCTCTACGCCGCGGCGGCGGGCGCGATCATCGCCTTCTACTACGGCAACGTCTCCTTCTACATGGGTACGGTGCTGGGCCTGAAGGCGCTGCTGGCCGCGGTAATCGGCGGCCTGACCTCGGTCGGCGGCGCCCTGCTGGGTGGGCTGCTGCTGGGCTGCCTGGAGTCCTTCTGGTCGGCCTACTTTCCGGTGGCGTATCGTGACCCGGCGGTCCTGGGAATCCTGATCCTGATCATGATCGTCCGGCCCCAGGGCCTCTTGGCCCCCGCCGAGGCGCAGGATCGGGAGGCTGTATAGGGCGGTGATTCACCGTTTGTTGGTGCTGGCCCCTCACCCGCTCCGGCTAGACCTCGGCTGGCGCCTCGCCAAGCCTCCACGACCCTCTTCCCTGGGGCGAGGGTGGGAGCGGCGGAGCCGCGAGCGGGTGAGGGGCATACCGAGGATGCGACCGCGATGCAGTAAAGGGACTAGCGCCGGCGCTGGACGCCGCGCTGGAAGCGCGAGAGGTTGCCGCGGGCCTTGCGCAGCTGCCGGGTCTGGTTGGACGGGGCCCGGAAAGAGTTGCGGTCGAGGCTGCGGATCGTGGCCCGGCTGTCGGACTGGTAGCGCTGGATGCGGTTGCTGGTGACCGGGTCGAAGGGCGCGCGCTCGCGCGCTCCGAGGCTGGGCGCCGAAGGCAGCTTGATCGTCGTGACCGGGGCGGGCCGGGTTTCGATGCGCTGTTGCAGCAGGCGGGCCTCCTCGGCCTGGGCCGCTGCGGGCAGCAGGAGAAGAACGCCGGCGAGGAGGGTCAGACCGCTGGAAGCCTTGGCGTTCGCCGTCATCTCTTGCCTCCCCTTGCCTTTGCGGGGGGCTGCGGCAAGGGCGCCCCATGATCCTTACATGGGACGCCCGCGGTCAGAGCACAATCGCCCCGGGATCAGGCGGCGGCTGCCAGCGCGTCGCTGTCGCGCGTCCGCTGCCGGATGCCCAGGAACTGGAACAGGGCGAGGTCGGCGACGAGCAGGGCCTGGATGGCGACCAGCCAGAAGCCGAGCGTGGAGAGTTGATCGGAGAAGAAGGCCAGCAGCAGGATGCTTGCGACGACCCAAAGGGAGTCGAGGATGGTGGTGATGCGGGCCTGCATCAGTCTGGGCTCGTCGCGCCGGGCGTTGATCGCGACGTCGGCGCCGAAGATCAGAAACAGGACGCCCAGGCCCAGCATCAGGTTGGCGGGAATCGCAGGGCCGAGCAGCCCGGCCAGGGTCTCGGACGCGACCACCAGCAAGAGGCCGCTGGCGAGAGACAAGGCCGCGTTGGCGATCAGGGCGCCGCGCAGCAGGTTCTTGGAACGAAGCATGAGGTCTCCTCCTTTGTTGTAGGGGCGAAGGCCCGTTGCATCCTCCGAATTTGGCGCGCGGCGCGCGGCGCCTCAATTACCTCTGAGGTAATGGCGGCGCTGTCGCGCGGCGGCTAGGCTGCGGGGCCAAGTGACGGGAGGCCGATGGTATGTCTGGAGAGGTTCTCGAGCTCGAGGGTATCGGCGACCTGCTGCGGCACTGGCGCAGGCGGCGGGGGCTGAGCCAGCTGGCGCTGGCGCTGGAGGCCGGAAGCTCGGCGCGGCACCTGAGCTTTATCGAATCCGGACGGGCCAATCCCAGCCGGGCCATGGTGCTGCGCCTGGCCGAGGCGCTGAAGCTCGCCTTCGCCGACCGCGACCTGCTGCTGGGCGCGGCGGGCTTCGCGCCGGTCTATGCGGAGTCGCCCCTGGACGCGGCGGCCCTGGAGCGGGCGCGCCTGGCCCTGACCTTCATGCTTGAGAAGCAGGAGCCCTATCCGGCCATGGTGGTGAACCGCAGCTGGGAGGTGGTCATGACCAACCGGGCCCTGGGGCGCTACTTCTCGCTCTTCGGGCTCGATGCAGAAGCGCTGGGGCAGGGCTTCAACACCTTGCGTTCCTTCCTGCATCCGGAGGGCTTCAAGCGCTTCGTGCGCAACTGGCCGCTGGCGGCCGGCCTGGTGCTGGCGCGCCTGCAGCGCGACCTGGCGGAGAGCCACGATCCGGTGCTGCTGGGCCTGCTGGAAGAGGTGAAGGGCTATCCCGGCATCCCGGAGCTGCTGGCGCGCGGCGCCGGCCTGCCGCCGAGCGAGCCGATCGTGCCCCTGGAGCTGGAACTGGATGGCGCCGTCTGGTCCTGGTTCACGACCATCGCCACCTTCGGCACACCCCTGGACGTGACCCTGCAGGAGCTGAGCGTGGAGATGTTCTTTCCCGCGGACGCCGAGACCGAGGCGGCGGCGCAGCGCTTGCTGGCTTAGCCCAGGGGTTCGATGGCAGGCCGTCGGTGAAAGTCCCCTCATCCAACTGAAGATACCCCTCACCCTCCCACCGCTTCACGGCGGGCCCCTCCCTCTCCCTTGGGGAGAGGGTTGTGGAGCCTTAGCTGGAGCTGGGTGAGGGGATTGCTGCCAGAGCATGATCCTGTCACGCCGCAAGGGCGTGACGCGTGAACCTTGATCTAATGCAGCTTGCCGTCGAGGTCCTGGATGGCGGACTGGACCAGATCGTCGGAGGTCTTCTTATCCAGGTTCTCGCTCAGCAGGCGGGCGGTCGCGGCGACGGCCAGCTCGATGGCCTGGACCTGGACGTCCTTGAGCGCGTTGGCCTCGGCCTGGGCGATCTTGTCGATCGCCACCTGCTCGCGGCGCTTGAGGTCCGCTTCCAGGTCCTGTTGGGCCTTTTCGCGCATCCGCTCGGATTCGGCCTTGGCGTGGGTCAGCAGTTCCTCGGCCTCTTTCTCGGCGTCGCGCTGCTTGCGCTTGTAGTCCGCCAGCATCTTCTGGGCCTCGACCCGCAGGGCCTCGGCCTCGTCCAGCTGCCGGCGGATTTCCTCGGCGCGCTTGTCCAGTCCGCTGGTCACCGTCCGGTAGGCCTGGCGGCCGATCGCCAGGATGATGATGACGAAGGCGACGGCGGTCCAGAAGGTCGGATCGGAAAACATGGCTTCAGCCTCCTGCCGCCTGGGAGACGGCGGCGGCGGCGGCCTTGTCGTCCGGCTTGATCCCGATCAGGCGCTCGGTCGCGGCGCTGGCGACCTCGGCCGCGGCCTGGTGGATGCCCCTGGCGGCGTCCTTGCGGGCCTGGGCGATGCTGGCCTCGGCCTCGGCCAGTTGCTTGGCCTGCTGGCGGTCAAGATCGCCGTGGACCCTGGACACCTCGGCGGCGGTTTCCTCCAGCACGGCGCGCATGGCCGCCTGCGCCCGCGCCTCGGCTTCGGCACGGGACTTCTCGTACTCCGCCAGCACGGTCTCGGCTTCCTTGCGCAGCGCGCCCGCCTTGGCGATGTCGTCGTCCAGGCGGCGCTGGCGCTGTTCCAGGATCCCGGAAACCTTGGGCAGAACGCTGCGCGAAAGAATCAGGAAGAGGAGCGTGAAGACCACAGCCAGCCAGAAGATCTGGCTGGCGAAGGTTCCGAACTCGAATTGCGGCACGTCCTCGCCTCCGTTCGCCGGCTCAGAATACGAAGAGCAGCAGCAGCGCGATCAGCAGGGCATAGAGCGCGACCGCCTCGACCAGCGCGAAGCCGATCCACATGAAGGTGGTCAGGGAGGGAACCGCCGAGGGGTTGCGCGCGCCCGCCTGGATCATCGACGAAAAGATACTGCCGATACCGGCACCAACGCCGCCCAGGCCGACGACGGCCAATCCGGCACCAATGAGCTTCGCTGCTTCGGCTTCCATCTAACGGGTCTCCCTTGGTCTCGTGTAACTGAGTTGTTGGGTGCAGTCCTCAGTGCAGGTGCAGAGCGTCGTTCAGATAGACGCAGCTGAGGATGGTGAAGACATAGGCTTGCAGGAACGCAATGATGAACTCGAGCCCGGTCAGGCCGGTGACCAGCGCCAGCGGCACGATGCCGGCCAATCCCAGCTGCGGGATGAAGCTGGCGAAGACCTTCAGCATCGTGTGGCCCGCGGTCATGTTGGCGAAGAGACGCAGGGCCAGGCTGACCGGCCGGGTCAGGTAGGACAGCAGCTCGATCGGGATCAGCAGCGGCGCCATGGCGATGGGCACGCCCTGCGGCAGGAACAGGCCGAAGAACTTCACGCCGTGCTTGACGAAGCCGATCCACATGAAGGTGGTCAGGGAGGGAACCGCCGAGGGGTTGCGCGCGCCCGCCTGGATCATCGACGAAAAGATACTGCCGATACCGGCACCAACGCCGCCC
>CAJIAJ010000546.1_pt1 | contig 12959 bp, 11 predicted proteins | sample 9199121 | NCBI WGS metagenome assembly CAJIAJ01 (sample SAMEA7708267, study PRJEB35096) | sediment metagenome | biome: marine neritic benthic zone biome [ENVO:01000025]; feature: sediment [ENVO:00002007]; material: shallow marine sediment [ENVO:03000034] sea grass bed [ENVO_01000059] ...
GCTAAGTGCCGCTGTTGCCACTCAAGACCTGCGTCGATGTTCAGGGCTGTTGATGTCGTAGAGCTTGCTCGGCAACAGCTCGGCCGTCGTGGAGCGTAGCAGCGAACGGAAACCCGGATCATCGGTCCCCGAAACCCCGCCACGGCGACCGGTAGTCGAGACCACGGGATACTCCGAGGTGCAGAGCACCATCATCACGCTAAGGCTGTCCTGCCTGGGTGCCGTCGGTTGATTGAGATCGACACAGATCTTTTCCGGCCGCGCCTTGGGCGCCGGGTTGAATAAAATGATCAGCCGGTAAGGCGATCGGTCGTCGGGCAAGGGCGTCGTGGTGAAGTTCAGGTCCTGGCCGAAATTAGCCTGTCTGATCGTCTCGGTCACAATCACGCCAAACTGGCCGTCCGACCCGCCGAAGGGATTGCCAAGAACGATCGTCGTTAGGCCGCCGTACTTGGCGACGTTGTCGACCAGATCGAGACCTACGTGCGATCTTATAATGGCCGGGCGCACCACCGTCACCGGCAGGTTCGCGCAGCTGGCGGCCAACACAGCCAGCGCCGAAAGTCCCAGCAAGTGGTGTAGTAAACCCTTCATATGCCTCTAGCCCTTCCCGACAATCGATCGGACAGCGTTCCTCAATAAAAACTTAGGCCCGCGGCAATGCGCCCGCAAGTCAAAGCCAATCAAGGGTTCGCGCCGTACAGGCCAGGCCAAGCGCCCGCATTGATTGCCACCCACGGCGGCGGCAGCTATTTTCGTTTTCGAATACTACATCCTGTAGAGGAACCGGCCCGATGAGCGACTATCAAGCACCGTTGGACGAGATGCGCTTTGTGCTCAACGCGGTGGCGGACCTGGGCACCATCGCCAGCCTGCCCGGTTACGAGGAAGCGACACCGGATCTTGCCGAAGCAATCCTGGAGGAAGCCGGCAAGCTGGCCGCCGAGGTGCTGGGTCCGCTTAACCATGCCGGCGACCAGGCCGGCTCTGTGTTCGAAAACGGTGTGGTTCGGACGCCCGACGGCTTCCGCGAGGCCTATGGCCAGTACGTCGAGAGCGGTTGGAACGCCCTCCCCTTCGAGCCGGACTACGGCGGCCAGGGCCTGCCCTGGGCCCTGACCACGGCCCTGCAGGAGATGTGGAACGCCGCCAACATGAGCTTCGCGGTCAACCCTTTGCTGACCCAGGGCACGGTCGAGCTGCTGCAGTCCCACGGCTCGGACGCGCAGAAGTCGACCTATCTGCCCAAGCTGATCTCGGGCGAATGGACCGGCACCATGAACCTGACCGAACCCCAGGCGGGCTCGGACGTCGGCGCGCTCAAGACCCGCGCGGAGGCCAAGGGCGACCACTACCTGATCTCGGGCCAGAAGATCTTCATCACCTGGGGCGAGCACGATATGACCGACAATATCGTGCACATGGTCCTGGCCCGCACTCCCGACGCGCCGGCCGGCACCCGCGGCATCTCGCTCTTCATCGTGCCCAAGTTCCTGCTCAAGGCGGACGGCACGCCCGGGCAGCGCAACGACCTGCGCTGCGTCTCCATCGAGCACAAGCTCGGCATCCATGCCTCACCGACCTGCGTCATGGCCTATGGCGACGGCGGATCCTGCGTCGGCTACCTGGTCGGCGAGGAGAACCGCGGCATGGAGTACATGTTCACCATGATGAACAACGCCCGCCTGGCCGTGGGCGTGCAGGGCCTGGCGATCGCCGACCGCGCCTATCAGCAGGCCCGTGCCTTCGCCCGCGACAGGGTCCAGTCGAAGGACCTGGCCGGCGAGGGACCGGTGCCGATCATCAAACACCCCGACGTGCGCCGCAGCCTCATGACCATGAAGACCCTGAACGAAGCCATGCGCATGCTGGCCTACCTCAACGGCGGCGCCCTGGACCGCGCCAAGCGCCACCGGAAGGAGGACACACAGCGCCAGAACCAGGCCTTCGTCGACCTGCTGACCCCGGTCTCCAAGGCCTGGTGCACCGACCTGGGAGTCGAGATCGCCTCGCTGGGCGTGCAGATCCACGGCGGCATGGGCTTCATCGAGGAGACCGGCGCTGCCCAGTATTACCGTGACGCCCGGATCGCGCCGATCTACGAGGGCACCAACGGCATCCAGGCGCTCGACCTGCTGGGCCGCAAGGTGCTGCGCGACAAGGGCGCAGTGGCGCGCAGCTTCGTCGAGGAGATGCGCCAGAGCCTGAATGATCTCGGGAGCACCGCCGGCGAGGATGCGCGGGCGGTCCGGACCGCTCTGGACCGGGGTTTGGACAGCCTCTCCTCGGTCACCGGCTGGCTGCTCGAAGCGGCGGGGCGCGACATCCGCGAGGCCGCCGTCGGCGCCTCGCCCTACCTGAGGCTGTTCGGCACCGTGGCGGGCGGCTGGCTGATGGGCCGAGCCGCGGTGGCGGCGGCCCACAACCTGAGCCAGGCCAAGGGCGACGCCGGCTTCCTCGAGGCCAAGCTCAAGACCGCACGCTTCTATGCTGACAACATCCTGCCCCAATCGGCCGCCCTGGCCACCGCCGTCACCGAGGGCGGCAGCGCGACCCTGGCCATCGACGAAGCGCAGCTCTAACGATTACCGCTCGATGCCATGCCCTGCGGCCCGGTCGGCGATCTGACGCCCTTTGGTGTCGGCATCCACGGGGACCGGCTGGGAAAGGCCCTCATGCCTCCGATTTCCGCAGCTTCTTGGCGAGCTGCTGCAGCAGTGATTCGGCGTCGCCGCCCGCTTCGCTCTGGGGGCCTTTCTTGGCCTGGACCACCAGGGCTCTCTTGCCGTGGGACAGCAGGATCAGCCCGCTGCCCAACATCGTGAAACTCACCAGCCAGGACGGCATGACGCCCAGGCTGCTGCTGAGACCGGGGGCGCCATAGAGGACGACGGCAGCCAGGGACAGGACCCCGATGGTCGCCAGGAAGATCCCAACGACCGCGACGAAGAGGCTGATGGCGAGTTCAAGGCCGAACTTCAAGCGATGCATGGCGAGCCAAACCCCCGAGCAAGCCCTTCAGACTAACCGGCAGTCACTTAACTCTTTGACTACATCACCCCTGCTGCCGCCGAGCTCTCTCAGGCGCTCCACCGGCCGCCCGCTTGATCTTTTTCCCCGGCCCTCTCACCATGCGGCCAAACCAAAAAACTCAGGTGCCGGGGAGGCTTCCAGAGCCATGTCCGCAATTCTCGCCATCGATCAGGGCACGACCTCCACGCGCTCCCTGGTCTTCGACAAGGAGGCCCGGCCCGTGGGCCAGGCCCAGGTCGAGCTGCCCCAGCATTTCCCGCAGTCCGGCTGGGTCGAGCACGATCCGGAGGACATCTGGCGCGACACGCTGGCGACCATGAAAGGTGCGCTGGAGCAGGCCGGCCTTACGGCCGGGGACGCCGCCGCGATCGGCATCACCAACCAGCGCGAGACCACCGTCCTGTGGGATCGCGAGACCGGCGAGGCCGTCCACAAGGCCATTGTCTGGCAGGACCGGCGGACCAGCGCCATCTGCGAGCGGCTCAAGTCCGAGGGCCTGGAGCCCCTGATCCAGGAGCGCACAGGCCTGCTGGCCGACCCCTACTTCTCGGGCAGCAAGATCGCCTGGCTGCTGGAAGAAGTGCCCGATGCCAAGGCGGCCGCCGAGGCCGGGCGCCTGGCCTTCGGCACCATCGACTCCTTCCTGTTGTGGCGCCTGACCGGAGGCAAGGTGCATGCGACCGACGCGACCAACGCCGCCCGCACGATGATCTACGACATCCGGCGCCAGGACTGGGACGACGACCTGTTGAAGGCGCTGGGCATCCCCCGCCAGATCCTGCCCGAGGTCCTGGACTGCGATGCCGAGTTCGGCAGCACCGAGGCCGGCCTGCTGGGCGCCGCCCTGCCCATCACAGGCATCGCCGGGGATCAGCAGGCGGCCACGGTCGGCCAGGCCTGCCTGGAGCCGGGCATGATGAAGTCGACCTACGGCACCGGCTGCTTCGCCCTGATGAACACGGGAGACGAAGCGGTCACCTCCCGCAGCCGCCTGCTGACCACCATCGCCTACCGCCTGGGCGGCCGGGCCACCTACGCCCTGGAGGGCAGCATCTTCGTCGCCGGCGCCGCAATCCAGTGGCTGCGCGATGGCCTGAAGCTCTTCGCCGACGCCGCCGAGAGCGAAGCGCTGGCCAAGACCGCCGATCCGGCCGAGCGGGTGATCCTGGTGCCGGCCTTCGTCGGCCTGGGGGCGCCCTACTGGGATGCGCATGCGCGCGGCGCCGTCTTCGGCCTGACCCGGGCCAGCGGCCCGGCCGAGCTGACCCGGGCGACGCTGGAGGCCGTCTGCTACCAGACCCGTGACCTGCTGGAGGCCATGACCGCCGACGGCGCCAAGGCGCCGGTCGCCCTGCGGGTCGACGGCGGCATGGTGGCCAACGACTGGCTGCTGCAATTCCTGGCCGACATCCTGGGCGTGCAGATCGAGCGGCCGGCGGTGACGGAGACCACGGCCCTGGGCGCCGCCTGCCTGGCCGGCATCACCGCCGGGGTCTATGGCGGCGCCGATGGCATCGCCGCAATGTGGCAGTCCGCCGGCCAATTCGAGCCGCAGATGGACCCGGCCGACCGCGACGCGCTCTACACCGGCTGGAAGGACGCCGTAGCGCGGGTGCGCAGCGGCGGCTGAGGATCGCGCCTTCGGCCCGGGAGTCCTGCGACACTGTCGAGACAGGCATTGCAAACTCACCGTCATAGACACCGGCTATGCTCCGCGGCATCCGCAAGGCAAAGCGGCCGGCTGGGAGGCTGCAAGAAGAAATGACCGACAAAGCAAGGCGCAACGTCCTCTTCATCACGGCCGACCAATGGCGCGGCGACAGCCTCTCGGCCCTGGGCCATCCCTGCGCCCGCACGCCCCGTCTCGACGCGCTGGCGGCCGAGGGCCTGCTGTTCCGCAACCACTTCACCCAGGCGACGCCCTGCGGCCCGGCCCGCGCTTCACTGCTGACCGGGCTCTATCAGATGAACCACCGCTCGGTGCAGAACGGCACGCCCCTGGACGCCCGCCATGCCAACCTGGCGCTGGAGGCGCGCAAGGCGGGATACGACCCCATGCTTTTCGGCTACACCGACACCAGCGCCGATCCGCGCCTGCGGCCGGCCGGAGATCCGGCGCTGCTGAGCTATGAAGGCATTCTGCCCGGAATGTCGGCGGGCTGTCTGATGGACGGTCAGCTGCTGCCCTGGCGGCGCCTTCTCAAGGCCAAGGGCTACGACCTGCCGAAACAGCCGATGGACATCTTCAAGCCGGCCGGCCGCTCCGAATCGGAGGACGGCAGTTTCTCGGCACCACACACCGTCTTCGACGCTGAAGAGAGCGACACCGCCTTCATCACCGATCAGGTGTTGCAGTATCTGAGCCTGCCGCACCAGGAGCCCTGGTTCCTGCACCTGGTCTACCTGCGGCCGCACCCGCCCCTGACGGCGCCCCGGCCCTACAACACGCTCTGCAATCCGGCGGAGGTCCCGGCGCCGCGGCGGGCCGCCAACGCCGCGGCGGAGGCTGAGCAGCATCCCTACTTGGCGCATCTGCTCTCGCGCCAGGCGAAGCCCGGTTACTTCGGCGGTCACGAGGGCTCGCTCCTGGATCTCAGCACGCGCGAGATTCAGGAACTCGCGGCGGTCTACTACGGCCTGATCGCCGAGGTCGATTTCCAAATCGGCCGCATCCTGGACTTCCTGAAGGCGCAAGGGCTTTACGACGAGACCCTGATCGTCTTCACCAGCGACCACGGCGAGATGCTCGGCAACCATTGGCTTTTCGGCAAGGAAGGCTACTTTGACGACGCCTTCCACATCCCGCTGATCCTGCGCGATCCCCGGCCCGAGGCAGACGAAGCGCGGGGCCGCGTCGAGGACTCCATGACCGAGGCGGTGGACCTCATGCCGACCCTGCTCGACTGGCTGGGACTGGACTGTCCGCCGCAGTGCGACGGCCACTCCCTGCGGCTCTTCCTGGAAGCCCGGCGCCCCGAGCGTTGGCGCCAGGAGGCGCATTGGGAGTTCGACTTCCGCGATCCGGTCGAGGGCAAAGCCGAACGTGCCCTCGGTCTGAGCAGCGATCACTGCACCCTGAACGTCCTGCGCGGTCCGCGTTACAAGTACGTGCACTTCACCGCGCTGCCGCCGCTGCTCTTCGACCTGGACTCGGATCCCGGTGAGACCCGGGACCTGTCACAGGACCCAGGGCACCACACGGTCATGCTGGAGATGGCCCGGAAGATGCTCAGCTGGCGAATGGCCCACGACGAGAGGGTTCTGGTAAACATGCGTCTGACGGACCAAGGCGTGGTCGCACGAGCGGCGCCGCGACCGGTACTGGATTAACTAATCCGGACCGGCAAGAGCGATCCGGTTCTTCACAGCCTTTCAAGCCTTTAATGGCAAGGTGCGGCTTCGCCGGCTGGGTCGAAGCTGTCTTGAGCCCGCTCGCCGGTCGGCAACGCCTCTTGAAATCAACCTTATTTCCAATTGGTTTTTCTTTGCGCGACAGCGCCTTAACTTGGGCTCGACTTGAACAGCCGGCTTTCTATCGTTAACCCATATTTCATCACCTTTGTGTTCAAATTTGTCGACTGCTCAGAGACTTCACCAGTCCTTAATTCTTGGGCGGCTGGTTCCAGGATCGGGCTTTTCAGGGCCGTTGGCCGAGGTGAAACGGCGGCAGCTCGAGATCGATCTCGGCGCCTGCTGGTGACGACCAGGAGAAAGGTACACATGCGAGTTCTGGCCTTCACATCGCAGAAGGGCGGATGCGGCAAAACCACCCTTGCCGCTCACATTGCCGTCCAGGCCGAGCGGATGGGCGGCGGGCCCGTCGCGGTGATCGACACCGACCCCCAGGGCAGCCTTGCCGACTGGTGGAACGAGCGCGCCGACGACTACCCGGCTTTTGCGCACACCTACGTGTCGCGGCTGGTCCAGGACCTGCACCGCATGCGCAACGCCGGCGTCAAGCTGCTGGTGATCGACACCCCGCCGGCCATCACCAGCACCATCGAACAGGTGATCCAGGTGGCGGATCTGGTCGCCATCCCGACCCGGCCGAGCCCCCACGACCTGCGCGCCGCCGGCGCCACCGTGGACCTGGTCGAGTATTGCAACAAGCCGCTGGTCTTCGTGATCAACGGCGCCACGCCGCGGGCGCGGATCACGGCCGAAGCCGCGATCGCGCTGTCCCAGCACGGCACCGTGGCGCCGGTCACCCTGCACCAGCGAACCGACTTCGCAGCCTCCATGATCGACGGCCGGACCGTGATGGAACTGGACGAGGCCTGTCCCTCGGCCCAGGAAGTCGCGCAGCTCTGGGACTACCTCGCCGACCGGCTCGACAAGCTGGGCCACAGCGGCGACCAGGGCCTGCGACAGCCCGGCCCCGGCATGCGCGCAGGCATGAGGCAGGCATGAAGGCGGCCCGCCTGAACGCCGATCTCGTCGTCCGCAAGGGCGACCCGGCCCGCTGCCGTGACGGCGGCACCAAGGTCGTGCGCCTGCAGGAAGTCGCCAAGCGCCCGGCAGCCGCGCCGCAGGCGAAGGCGCCGGCAGCGGCCCCGGCCGAGACCCCTGGGTCGAAGGACGCCGATGCCGCCGGCGAGCGCGTCCGTCTTTCCCTGCGGCTGGATGCGGAGACGCACCGCCACCTGAAGCTGCTTGCCGCCTATAGGCAGGAAAGCATCCAAGACATCCTGACCGGCGCCATCGGCGCCTTCGTGGAGGAGGCCCGGCCGCAGATGCTGTCGGACCTGACTTCCCTGCTCGCCAGGGGTTCCCAGGCCAAGGGCCGCTAGCATGGCTTGGTCGGCTCACGGGCACCGCCCCGCCAGATAGAGATCGGTGATGAACGAGAAAGATCTCCAGCACGGCGCGCAGACCGCGTCGGACGAGTATCAGGACGACGTCGAGGACGATGCCGCCGAAGGCGCCGCCTCGCTGATCGGCATGCGCATCCGCCGGCGGTCGCAGCGCGGCGGCGGCAAGGGCTTCGCGAATCAGCAGCGCCCGGGCCAGCCCGGTGCCGCGGGCCAGCAGCCGGCAGCGCCGGCCCGCATGGCCAAACCGCAACCCAAACCGGCTCCGGCGGCAGCGGAGAATGCAGAGCCCAAGCGGCCGCAGGACATCGTTCACTACTGGGACCAGCTCCGCCAGGGTCGCAAGTACCCGGCGCGCTGCGATCTCGACGCCCTCGAGATTGCCCGCAGCTGGCCCAATTCCATGCTCGTCAGACACAACCGCGAAAACAAGAGCTGGCAGCTGGAAACACAGTTTGCAGGGGGTTTTCAGGGTGGATCGAACGGCCAGCACACGAGCAAAGGCGCAGGGACGGAGTGCGCGTCCATGGTCACCGAGTGGATCCTCTCTCTGGGTCGCGAGGTGGCAGGACTCGGCAAGCCGTTGCAGGACACCGAGGTCTTTCCGACTTCACAAGGCGAGGTCCGCTACAACGTGATCGCTCTTCCGTTGAGCGACAATCAGAACGATATCGACCACGTCCTCTACCACTTGATCCCGGTCAACGACCAAGGCTAGAGGACAAAATCGCCATGCTCACTTCTGCTCCCTGGGAGATGCTCACGTCAAAGGACCGGCGGCGACCTGTTCGCCCGGCCGGCCCGACTGCCAGATTTGCCCAACACCAGGACCAAGACAGATGAAAACGCCGACGACGCATCCGCGCATTTCCAAGATTGCGTTGCTCACCTGCCTGCTGACGCTGGCCGGCTGCGCAACCGATGGACTTGAGAGCTCCCGCCAGGCAGGCACCGCGACCAGCTCCAACGACAAGGCGGCTCAGATGATTGGTTACTGCCAGAGGCTTCAGCAGGAGGGCGACCTCGCGAACGCGGCCGGCTTCTGCGAGCGCGCTCTACAGTTCGACCCCACCAACCAGGTGGCGCTGCTGAGCCTTGCCCGCATCTTCGAGCAGCGCAAGGCGCCGCGCGAAGCGGCCCAGGCCTACCGTGCCATCCTGGTGCTGGATCCCGAGAACGTCGAGGCTCGCTATGGCCTGGGCAAGACCTACGTCGCGATCGAACAGTACAGCCTGGCCCTCGAACAGCTTGGGCTGGCGCTCAAGGGCGGTGGCGACCCCAGGATCTTCAACACCCTGGGCGTGGTCAACGACCAGCTGGGCAATCACGAGGCCGCCCAGGCGGCCTATCGCCAGGGCCTGAGCGGCGACGCCGGCAGCATCCCCCTGCAGACCAACCTGGGGCTGTCGCTGGTGCTCAGCGGCCACCACGGCGAGGGGCTGATGATCCTCCGCAAGGCCGCCGCCGATCCTTCCGCCGGGAGCGGGACACGCCAGGCCCTGACCTTCGCCTATGCGATCGCCGGCGACATGACTGCCGCCGAGGAGATGGCTCTGATCGACCTGCCGCCGGACGTGGCCTTGGCCAACCTGGCCTACTACAACGGCCTGCGCGAAGCGGGCGTCGGCACGCCGCCGCCGCCCCCGGCCGAGCCGATGCTGGCGGAGGTCATGGAGGCCACGCCCGAAGAGATGCCCATGGCGGCTCCCAAGGACGAGCCCATGGAAGTGCAAGAGGCCGCTCCCCAGACCGCTGCGGCGCCGGCCATGACGCCGCTCTTCGATCCCCAAGTCGCGACCTCGATCGCCCTGGCCGATGCAGAGGCCGCCCAGCGGCCCTGGACCGAGTGGGGCCAGCTGCCCAACTACAGCGAGACCGTGGCCCAGTTGCGGGCCCTCTTCCCGCAGCAGGAGGAGGCTGGCGGCCAGGAGCCCTGGTCGCTGGCCAGTCAGAGCCCGGCCGAAGGCGAGCAGCTGGCGATGGCCGACGATGCCGCGGCCAGCGACGCCGACCCGGTCATGGCGGCCGAGATCGACAGCGCTGAGCTGCCGCAGACCGAGGCCGAGGATCCCTATCTTTCGAGCCTTGAGAAGCTTCTGACCGAGCTGCCTTCGGCCGAGGACACTGGCTCGCAGGCCGCCATGCTGGAGCCGATGGAGGCGGAGGCCATGCCCGGCATGCAGCAAGCCGGGATGGTGGACACGCCCCTGCCGCCGAAGCCGCCCGCCGCCAAGATGGAGGGCCAGCTGCAGATGGCGGACGCAGGGCCCGGCGACCTCGGCAGCATGGAGGGCTCGATGATGGCCGAAACCGCGATGGCCAGCCCCGCCCTGCAGGCCGCTACGGACCTCTATGCGGTCCAGCTCGGCTCTTTCCGCAGCCCGGAACAGGCGGCCAAGGGCTGGGTGCAGATCCAATCCGGTGCCAGCGACCTGCTGGGCGACATGGATCCGACCTTCACCCGCGCCGACCTGGGCGAAACGAAGGGCGTGTTCTATCGCCTGAGGACCCAGCCGATGAACGCAAAGGCCTCTGCCAAGGAGCTCTGTGGCGAGCTGTCGAAGCGCGGGATCGACTGCCTGGTGGTCAAGTCCGACGCACCTCAGCCGGACCCGGCCGTCAGCTCCGGCTGATCCAAAAAGGACCGACGAGTTTGCAAGCGGCCGCCCGGCTTCCGGGCGGCCGCTTCGCATTCGGGGGCCGGCGCACCACGATCCTCAGATCCGACACTCGGGTACTTAGTGATTATTTTACCCTTTCTTGAGTTTTTACAGAGCGTTAATGAGTTTGACTTTGTATTAGGAAATTAAATCCCCATGTCTATGGCTCTTGATTAGAACAAGAAAGAAGAATTTGAGGCGGAAGCAGATGTATCTCTTGACAGAGGACCATGGAGCCGATGCTCCGCCCCTGGCAAAGGTGACGGTGATCTGGCACGTCACTTGGCGGGTCAGGCGCAATCTTGAAGAGGCGCTGGCCGAACTGCGTCGCAGCGAGCGGGACCGCGCCTTCTTTGCGACCGCTCACGGCCTGGAGGCCGCGCCTGCGGCCGACCGCGTCACCGCCCACGCCGTCTGCAAGGCACAGCCCTGCGCCCGGCGCGAGGGCCCCACGCCCTATCCCAGTCTCTAGATCCTAAGGCAGGACCGAGGGCCGCGCGAAGCTTCGGAGTCCGACCGGTTCGTAGCGGCACCAGGTCGCAGCCGGGCCATGAGCCTTCCCTTCCCCATCGGACAGGACATCCCCGTTGGACAAAACCGGGGGGCTGTCTTACCCCATTCACCTGACCCGAGAAGCCTCGGGCGCAATCGAACAGCGGTTGGAGGGAGCCGGACCTTGGCCTTCGAAGACACGAAAAGCGAGGACTTCCGACGGGAGGCCCACGCCCTGGTCGACTGGATGGCGGATTACCTGGATCGGGTCGGCGACTTTCCCGTGCGCGCCCAGGTCGAACCCGGCGCCGTCGCAGCGCGGCTGCAGACCGCGGCGCCGGAACAGGGCGAGCCCCTGGACGCCATATTTCGCGACTTTCAGGAAATCGTCCTGCCGGGCATGACCCACTGGCAGCATCCCAGCTTCTTCGCCTACTTCCCGGCCAACGCCTCGCCGCCCTCAGTCCTGGCCGAGATGCTGACCGCGACCCTGGCCGCGCAGTGCATGCTCTGGCAGACCTCGCCGGCCGCGACCGAGATGGAGACCCGGGTCCTGGACTGGCTGCGCCAGATGCTGGGCCTGCCGGAGGATCTGCAGGGCGTGATCCAGCACACGGCCTCGGACGCCACCCTGGCGGCCCTGCTGGTGGCGCGGGAGCGGGCCAGCGGCTGGCGCGCCAACGAGGCCGGCCTGGCGGCCCTGGGCGCCGAAGGCCTGCGGCTTGCGGTCTACGTCTCGGAAGAAGCCCATTCCTCGGTCGAGAAAGGCGCGAAGATCGCCGGCTACGGCAAGGCGGCGCTGCGCCAGATCCCTACCGACGAGGCTTTCGCCCTGCGCCCCGAGGCGCTGGCCGAGGCGATTGCCGCCGACCGCGCCAGCGGCATCACGCCGGCTTGCGTCGTCGCGACCCTGGGCACGACCGGCGCCGGCGGCGTCGACCCCCTGGCAGCCGTCGGGGAAATCTGCCGCCGTGAGAACATCTTCCTGCACGTCGACGCGGCCTGGGCCGGCTCGGCCCTGGTGCTGCCCGAGCAGCGCTGGATGCTCGAAGGCATCGAGGCGGCAGACTCCTTCACCATGAACCCGCACAAGTGGCTGCTGACCAACTTCGACTGCACGGCCCATTGGGTGCGCGACGCCGAGGCCCTGCAGCGCACCTTCGCCGTCAACCCGGCCTACCTGACTTCGGCCGAGACCGGCCGGGTCATCGACTACCGCGACTGGGGCGTGCCCCTGGGCCGGCGCTTCCGCGCCCTCAAGCTCTGGTTCGTGCTGCGCGCCTATGGCGTGGGAAACCTCCGTGCCATGATTGCCGACCACATCCTCTGGACCGAGGAACTGGCCGCCGAGGTCGAAGCCCATCCGGATTTCGAGATCACCTCGCCCCCCTCCCTCGCCCTCTTCTCCTTCCGCTACCACCCGCGCGGCCTGGAGGGCGAGGCAGAGCTGGACGCCCTCAACGAGCGCCTGGTGACCGCGCTTAACGACTCCGGCAAGCTTTACCTGACCCAGAACAGTGTCCGCGGCCGCTACGCCCTGCGCTTCTCCGTCGGCGCCCGAACCACGACGCGGGAGCACGTGATGGCGGCGTGGGCGGTCATTCAGGAGACGGCGGCAACCCTCGCCGGCACCTGACGGTCGAGAAAATCTTCTTTCGAGGGTAAGAATCCTGCCGCCAATTTCGGCGCTATCGGCGTGTTTTGGCTCACAGTGTGAAGCAGCTCACAGTTTGACGCGGCACTTTCCGCGCCATCGCAAGTTCGCATCAAGTTTGACCGAGAGTCGCGACCGATGCCCGACGAATGGAATGCTTAACCCGCGCTTAATCCGTCTAGCCAAGACTCTTCTCCCAACGGTTGCACCAGACCGATGACACCAACGGCGCGACGCCGGGCAGTGCCAGACCGGTCTATCGGAGACCCTTGAGATGGAGACGACACACATGTTCAAAGGATTCTCAGC
>CAJIAJ010000087.1_pt1 | contig 12937 bp, 8 predicted proteins | sample 9199121 | NCBI WGS metagenome assembly CAJIAJ01 (sample SAMEA7708267, study PRJEB35096) | sediment metagenome | biome: marine neritic benthic zone biome [ENVO:01000025]; feature: sediment [ENVO:00002007]; material: shallow marine sediment [ENVO:03000034] sea grass bed [ENVO_01000059] ...
TACGACCAGATCATGGCGGTGATCCTGCCGACCCTGGGGCCGGAGCGGCAGGCCACCTACAGCCCCTTCCTGCCGATCAGCCCCAAGTCCGGCCGGGTGCTGCAGGTGCCGATGCTGGAACGCGACGAAGCGGCCGGCACCGTGGTCTTCGAGGACGAGGACGGGACCCGGACCGAGCTGCCGGTCACCGGCGGGCACTGCAAGCTGCAGTGGAAGGTCGACTGGGCCATGCGCTGGTACGCCCTGGACGTCGACTACGAGATGTCCGGCAAGGACCTGATCGACTCGGTCAACCTGGGCAACCGGATCACCAAGATCCTCGGCGGCCGGCCGCCGGAGGGCTTCAACTACGAGCTCTTTCTCGATGAGGCCGGGCAGAAGATCTCCAAGTCCAAGGGCAATGGCCTGTCGGTCGAGGAATGGCTGACCTACGCGCCGCCGGAAAGCCTGTCGCTCTTCATGTACCAGAAGCCCAAGGTGGCCAAGCGGCTCTACTTCGACGTCATCCCGCGCACGGTCGACGACTACCTGACCTTTCTCGACCGCTTCCCGACGCAGGAGCCGGCGCAGCAGCTGGAGAGCCCGGCCTGGCACATCCACGACGGCAAGCCGCCGCGCGAGGAAGCCCACATCAGCTACGCGATCCTTTTGAATCTGGCCTCGGCCTGCAACGCCGAGGACGAGGCGGTGCTCTGGGGCTTCATCACCCAGTACGCGCCCAATGCCACAAAGGACACGGCGCCGGTCCTGGCCGGGCTGGTGCGCACGGCGCTCAACTACTACCGGGACTTCGTAAAGCCGAAAAAGCGCTACCGCGCGCCCGACCAGATGGAGCGCGCCGCGCTGGAAGACCTGGCGGCCAGCCTCGAGGCCCTGCCGGCCGAGGCGCCGGGCGAGGACTACCAGAACCAGATCTACGAGGTCGGCAAGCGCCATCCCTTCCCGGAGCTCCGGGCCTGGTTCAAGGCGCTCTACGAGATTCTCTTCGGCCAGGAGCAAGGCCCGCGCCTGGGCTCCTTCGTCGCCCTCTACGGCCGCGACAACTTTCTGGAGTTGCTGCGCCGCGCCCTCGCCGGCGAGGACCTCAGCCGGGCCTGACGCCAGCGGCGGTCACGAGGCCCGCCGGCGGAGTTTCGTCGGGGCCTTGACGGCGGCCCTGGAGCGTTCGGGTTCGAGCAGGGGTTTTGGCTGATAGGTCTTGATGAAGGCTACGAAGTCCTCGGCGCTCAAAGGCCGGCTGACGTAGAAACCCTGCACCTCGTCGCAGCCTGCAGCTGCCAACAGTTCGATCTGCTCCCGCGTTTCGGCGCCCTCGGCGATGACCTTGAGGTTCAGGGTATGCCCAAGCTGGATCACGGCGGAGGAAATCGCCGCGTTGCTCTTGTCCTCCGAGGCATTGCGAATGAAGGACTGATCGATCTTGAGCCGATCGACAGGGAAATCCTTGAGCCGGCTGAGCGAGGAATAGCCTGTGCCGAAGTCGTCGATGGACAGGCCCACGCCCATCTCCTTGAGGCGGTTCAGCGTGTCGAGCGCCGCATCACCGGCGGCCATGGCCATGCCCTCCGTGATCTCGACTTCCAGGTGCTGCGGATCGACTCCGCTTTCCTTCATGGTCTGACGGAAGCGATCCACAAGGTCTTCCTGACGAAAGTGCAGCGGAGAAATGTTGACCGACACCTTGGCAACATCCAGGCCGTCCGCGGTCCAGGTTGCAAGCTGCTGGCAGACGTGGCGAATGACCCAATTGCTGATCGGAATGATCTGCCGTGTCGATTCGGCGACCGGAATGAATTCGCCTGGCGAAACCACGCCGCGCTCCGGATGCCGCCAGCGGATCAGGGACTCGGCGCCGACGATCTTGCCCGTGCTGATATCGAACTGCGGCTGGTAAACCATGTGGAACTGTTCCTCGGCCAAGGCGTCCCGCAGGTGCCGTTCCAGGGAGCTGCGGGCCTGCATCTCAAGGTGCAGCCGCTCGTCGAACAGCCAGCAGTTGCCGCGGCCGTCCTCCTTGGCCTTGTAGAGCGCGAGGTCCGCGTTTCGCAGCAGCTGACCCTGGTCGCCCGGGTCGTCGGGATAGATCGTGATTCCGATGGAGGTGCCGGTGTGGATCTCCTTGCCCTCGACGATGAAGGGCTTCGCGAGGGCCTCGATCAGCCTCTGGCCGACCAGATGGACGCTTTCGAAGGCCTGGGCGTTGGTGCTGATGACGGCGAACTCGTCGCCGCCCAGCCGCGCGACCGAATCGGTCTTGCGCAGGCATCCGCGGATCCGCTCCGACACCTGCTTCAGCAGTTCGTCCCCGGCAGCATGTCCCAGGGTGTCGTTGATGTTCTTGAAGTGGTCGAGGTCTAGCAGCATGACTCCGACCTTTCGGCCGGTCCGGTCGGCCTGGTCCAGGGCGGCCTGCAGCTGCTCCGAGAACTTCGCCCGGTTCGGCAGGCCGGTCAGGGGGTCCTCCATGGCCATGCGCCGGATGGTCGCCTCGGATTCCACGCGGGTCGTGATGTCGGAGAGGATGCCGACGGTGTGACCGGACTTGGTCTTGCGCTTGCTGACCCGGATCCAGCGGCCGTCGCCGCGCTGCTGCTCGAAGGCGCTGACCGAGGTTCGGTGGCGCCTGACCTGTTCCTCGATCGCGACCTCGAGATCTCTATCCCTCAGAGAGAAGATGCCTCTTTCGAAAGCGGCTCGAAGGAAGGCTGCGAAGCTGGCGCCCGGCACCAGGATGTCCGCGAGGTCGGGGTAGAGGTTCCGATAGCGCTGGTTGCACATGATCAGAACGTCGTCCGCGTCCCAGAGCGCGAAGCCTTCCGAGATGCTCTCGACCGCGTCGTGGAGCTGTTGCCGCGCGTGGACCAGATCTTCGGAAAGGCGCAGGGCCTTTTCCGCCCGCATCTTTTCGTTCTCGATCAGGCTGCTCCGGAAGTACTGAAGCGCCTGGGCCATGGTTCCGATCTCGTCCTCGCGGTCCTGTCCAGGGACTTCGACCTTGAGGTTGCCGCCGGTCAATTCCTTCATGGTCGAAGTCATGGCGATGATCGGCGTGGAAATGTTCCGGACCGCAAGCCATAGGCCGGCGAAGGCGAAGAGCAGGACGCTGAAGATGCTGACCGCAAGTCCGACCTGCATGAGGAAGACCACTTCGCCCTTGATCTCGACCTGTTGGTGTTGAATGCGCCGAATCGACTGTTCCGCGACGCTGTCGACGAGCCCAGTGACGATGCCCATCGTCTTGCTGGTCATGTCGAAAAGGGCCTGAATGCGGGCCGTCTCTTCGAACAGGAAGTTGTTGCGCGCGGCCTCCTGATCCCCTGCGGCGACCGCCTCCATCGTGCGACGGTTGGACTCCCTGGCGATCTCGAACAGGCGCAGAATCGTCTGGGATGTCCGAGACAGATAGCTCACACGCCGCGCATCCATGTCGCCGTCTTCGGGCGCCAGCAGGCCCGTTCGCGCGAGCAGGGACTCGAACTTGATCATGTCCTCGCGGAACACGAGCAGAGCCTGGTGGGTTTTTTCGTAGACCCTCTCGACCTCGTCGGTCAGCTCGCTGTTCTCCGACAAGAGGACCTGAGACTTGACCAGCGAAATCTCGTTCATGGATTCCAGGACGGTCATCATGTCCGACTCGACCTCGATGACGGCTCTGTCCACCGACTCGATCATCTCGCCCTCGTCGATGATGAGTCCGAGCGCGTGCGAAAAAGCCGATGCGTTCCAGAGGCCGAGCGCGCCGGCGACCAGCGCGAAGAGCACCAGCGGCATGACCGCAAAGGCCGCCATCTTGACGGCAAGCCGCGATCGTAGCAGGTGAGTCAGCCGGTCGCCCCGTGGGCTTTCGGTCTTCGGCGTCTTCTTCATTTCGGCCTCGCGCTTCACGGCGTCAGGTGGCCTCGGCAATCGCATCGAGAAGGGCCATGACCTCCTCGACCACGCGATAGACGTCGTTCGGCGTCTTGCCGACCTGCGGCGGAAACTCCGGCGCGGGCCGGGTCGCGCCGATCACGGCTTTCAGGGAGGAGAGCTCTGCCTGGATGACCAGCAGCGTATCCAGCACGTCGGCGGGTCTGATCCGTCCTGACTTCGGCGGCGGGGGCACGACGCCGCCCGGTATCGAGGGACCCTTGTCCTCCTCGACGATCCTCTTCAGCTTGTCCAGGAGGTCGAGGCTGCGGGCGTAGACATCCCGGGATTCCATGCCCCTCTGATCGGCGGGCATCGTCCGCGGTTTCCGAGCACCCAGAGTGACGCGAATCTGCTCCGCGTCGGCCTTGATGGCGAGCGCGATGCGAAAGACGTCGTTCGGCACGACCGTCGGCAGGTCGAGGCGCTGCATCAGGGCCCCCAGAACCCGCAGCTGCACCAGCACGTCGCTGGAGGTCTTTCCGTCCCTCAGTTCGGCCGGCCTGGGTTCGAGCGCGACGGCAAAGGGCTCGCGCAGGCCCCTGATCTCGGACAACAGGCGGTCCGCCCGTTCCTTGACGTCGCGAGGCATTGTTTCCCGCACCGGCAGAGGAATCAGAGGCGGCGTTCGAAGGCCGTTGATCTGCCTCAGCAGAGTCAACTGGCGCAGCAGGCGATAAACCTCCTGTATGATGTGACGAGGCTGCCGGCCTTCGATGACCTCTATCGTCGGCAGGTTGGTCGGAGAAAAGTTCGCGTCGAGCAGCAGCAGGACTTCCGCCTGGGCATCCTCGACCACCTGGTAGACATGGGCGGACGTGACGGTCTGCGCGCGTCCGTCTCCGGCCGAGAGGCAAAGAAAAAGAAGAAGCAAGACGGCCGCGGCGAACCTGCCGGCGGTTTCTGCCTGGGAGCCATGGCGACGAGAAGTGGAGGTCACGTCTCTTTCCAAGCTGCTCGGGCCAAGCTGCTCGGGAACGGCCTAGCCTTGGATGCTTATTCCAGAAGACTTATGCACATCCATAGCTAAAATATTGTAAATGATATACAATCTGAGATTGAAAAGCAGGTCGCCGGCCAACCTTCTTGGGGCAAGCCCAGGACCCCCGTCCCACTGACGGTGGCCACCTGCGCGGCCCTCACGGAAGAGGCCGCCCAGGTCGCGCTGGGAGCGGAGCAAGGCTGCTTCTTCCGCTACGACGGCCCGCTCGCCGACGTCATCATCGACCCAGGTCAAGATCGGCTTGGATCGAATCGATCTGCGCCGTGAATCATGCTCAATCTCAAAAAGTTAGAGCATGATGCACGGGTCACGCCCTTGCGGCACGACACGATCATGTTCTAGCCGCCGTGCGAATAGTCCCAGTAGAGCTCGCGGGCCTTGGTGTAGACCGGGCCCGGCTGGAAATCGCGCTCGTCCAGCCGAGTGATGGGCATGACCTTGCCGTAGTTGCCGGTCGAGAAGACCTCGTCGGCGTCCAGCAGCTCCTCGTAGGTTATGACCCGCTCATAGACCTTGATGCCGGCGGCCTCCAAAAGCCGCGCGACGCGCTGACGGGTGATGCCGTTCAGGAAAGTGCCGTTGACGATCGGCGTGTGGGCGGCGCCGTCCTTGGCCATCCAGAGGTTGGCCGTGGCCAGCTCCGCGACATTGCCCATGCCGTCCAGGACCACGGCGTTGTCGAAGCCCTTTTGGGCGGCCTCCCTCAGGGCCCTCGCCGAGTTGGGGTAGAGGCAGGAAGCCTTGGCGTCCGTCGGCGCCATGGACAGCAGCGGCCGCCGAAAGCTGGAGAGACAGGCCGAGAAGCCGTCGGGCGCCGGCAGAGGCGTCTCATAGACCGTGCAGACGAAGCGCGTGCTTTCGGGGTCCGGCGACACGAAGCCGGAATCGGCATAGTACATGGGTCGGATGTAGAGCTCGGCGTCCTTCGGGAACTTGGCGATACCCTCGCGGGCGATCTCGAGGATCTCGCCGGCCGCCATGGGCGTATCCAACCCCATGCGGGGCGCCGACTGGTTGAGGCGGGCGCAATGCTGATCCAGATCCGGTACCACACCCTCGAAAGCGCGCGCACCGTCGAAGACGACCGAGGCCATCCAGGCGGCATGAGTCATGGGACCCATGATCATAGGATTGCCTTCCTGCCACTTGCCGTCGATGTAGTGCAGCGCCTTCATGCCCGGGTCCTCGAAGCTTCGGGAAAGATAAAGCCCGGGGAGGCCGGTCACGGATGCTCCGCCGGGGCGGAGCTAGATTAGCCGCTTTGAAAGACGAGGCAAGGCGCCCGCTCCGAGCTTAAGAGGGCGCCCCCGGTTGGTCGCTGCTCTCGCTTCAATTGAAAGACCAGATGATGCGAGACATCCAGCTGACCTCGCTGGTGCGAAGCGTGACCGGTCCTGGATTGCCGCCCAGGACGGCGACTTCCACCTCGTCCTGCGAGCGCCGTATCAGGCTGCCGATCAGAACACTGCTGTCGTGCAGGCGCATCGCGAGCCGGTCTCCGGGCTCGATCGGGGATCCGGGTGACACCACCAGCACATCACCGTCGGCATAGGCCGGCATCAGCCCTTGGCCCCTGATTTCGATTGCGTAGACGTTGGGGTCCGAGATCTCGGGCCAGTCCATACGCCCCCAGCCATTGCCAATTGGACGGCCTGCCGAATCGAAAAATCCTGGCTCAGCCAGGACGGCGTAGCCTATTCGGCGAAGGCCCGCCGTTGGGCCTGCCTTTGCCTCACCGTTCAACAAACCAACGAACTCTTCGAGGCTCGCTCCGGTTGCTGTCAGGATTTTGGCCAGAGACTCAGTGCTAGGCCAGCGGGCCTTGCCGTCCTTGGCGACTCGCTTGCTGCGATTAAAAGTCGTCGGATCCAGACCGGATCTCTTGGCCAAGCCGGAGGGAGATAAACCGTACTTTGCCGCCAGCCGGTCAATCCCCCGCCAAACGTCTGAGTGCTGTAGCATGATTGTCATCTTATAGAGGGATTAAGCCTGACCGCAGCAGGAACATGATCCCAGCAGTTTGTGATGGGCTTTCTTATGTTTAACGTCTTAAGAAATTAGTATAATTTACCGTTGAGTACAGCCTGCTGGCGGTCTTAAAGAATCGCCAGGCCGGTCTATAATGCCTTGAACCTCGTGCGCGAATCGGGCTTGGCTCACGTTGAGCTGTAATTCGCAACCCTCAGATTGAGTGGAAATCTTGAGCCAAGCCTACCCCTTGGTCAGGCCGCTTCTTTTTGCCCTGGCTCCGGAAATGGCACACCGTATGGTGGTTTTTGCTCTGCGGAGCGGAGTCGTTTCGGCGCCGGCTTCGTTGCCACACCTGCCGTTACGTATCTGGGATATCGACTTTCCGAACCCTTTGGGGATGGCGGCGGGCTTCGACAAAGATGCCGAAGTGGCCGACCGGCTGCTTGGGCTCGGCTTCGGGTTTGTCGAGGTGGGCAGCATTACCCCGCGACCCCAGCCCGGCAACCCACGGCCACGGATGTTCCGCCTCGTCCGGGACCGGGCCCTGATCAACAGGCTAGGCTTCAACTCGGCCGGGGCGGCCCAGGCCGCTGCCAGCCTGCGGCGCCTGCGGACGCGCAGCGGCGGCGTCATAGGTGTCAATCTGGGCCGCAACAAGGACAGCGCCGACGCGGGCGAGGACTATGCGGCGGGCGTCGCGGCTTTTGCCGGGCTGGCCGACTACCTGGTGATCAACGTCTCCTCACCCAATACGCCCGGCCTCAGGGCTTTGCAGGATCGGGCGCAGCTCGAGGCGCTGCTGCGGCGGGTCCAGGCCGCGCTGCCGGCCGAAGGCGCAGGCCGACGGCCGCCGCTCCTGCTCAAGATCGCGCCCGACCTTACGCCCGAGGACCGGAGGGACATCGCCGCCGTGGCGCTGGCGCAGGGGCTGGACGGCTTGATCGTCTCCAACACCACGATCGCCCGGCCTGAGGGCCTGCGCGGCCGGTGGCGCGGTGAGACCGGCGGCTTGTCCGGAGCGCCGCTCTTCGCGCCCTCGACAGCGCTGCTGGCCGAGATGTACCGCCTGACCGGCGGCAAGCTGCCGCTAATCGGAGTCGGCGGCGTGTCCAGCGGGGCCGAGGCCTATGCCAAGATCCGCGCCGGCGCCTCCCTGGTGCAGCTCTACACGGGTCTGGTCTATGAAGGCCCGGGTCTGATCGCCCGAATTCTCACCGACTTGGCCAAGTTGCTGGAACGGGACGGCTTCGCCTCGGTTGCCGACGCCGTCGGCACGGCCGCCGAGTTGGACGCCGGATCCCGCGCCACGTGCTAACTACTTGTTAACCCTAGTATTCCGTTAACCCTATTTTCAGCCAAGTCCGGCAGGCTCGGGTCAGGATTGCGTCCGGAGCACGATGACGGGAGGTCGAAGCGACCGCTTGTCTGAGTCCTGCTCTATCCGCTCTGGGAGTCGCTCTTGGCCGTCATGCGCCTGCTTTTCAACTTTATCGGCATCGCCCTGCCCGCCGTCGCGGTCGCCTGGCTGCTGCCAGAGTGGCTGGGCGTGCGGCTCGAGTTTGCGCTCGTCGCCGCTGCTTTCGTCCTGTTCGGTGGTGCCTTGCTCCTGGAACGCGACTCGCGGTGCCAGGGCGACGTCCGGCTGCGCGCCGACATCCACAGTCTGCGCGCGTCCCAAGCCGCCGTGCGTGACGAGCTGGCCGGCGCCCGGCGCGAAATGCTGGCCCTGCAGGAAGCGTTGCAGGCGGCGGCCAGCCTGCGCGTCGGCAAAGGCAGCAACAAGGCCCTGACCGAGGTCATGGACGAGGTGGCGGTGCTCAAGTCCCTGGTCTCGCGCCTCTCCGAAGGCCAGGCACAAAGCCAGGCAGCGACGGCCCTGCAGCCTCTGATGGCCGTCGCCGGCGGCGGTGTCGTCGGAGGCTCGGACGAGCGGCCCCTGGTGCTGCGGCCGCCGGCCGCGGTGGGGCTGGACGACCAGTCGGTGCTGGACGAGGTGCGCAAGAGCCTGCGCAAGGACAGCCTGGACCTGATGCTGCAGCCCATCGTAAGCCTGCCCCAGCGCAAGCGCCGCTACTACGAATGCTTCACGCGGATCCGCACCGACGACGGCGCCGTGATCTCGCCAGAGCGCTATATCGAGCTGGCCGAGGAATCGGGTCTGATCACGGCCATCGACAACATGCTCCTGTTCCGCTGCGTGCAGCTGGTCCGCAAGATCCAGCGCGAGAACATGGAGATCGGCTTCTTCTGCAACATCTCGCCCCACACGCTGGAAGACGAGGACTTCTTCGGCGATTTCGTCGAATTCCTGGAAGGCAAAGCCGAGCTGGCCAAGAACCTGGTCTTCGAATTCGCCCACGACGACTTCCTCGAACAACAGAGGCCGACGGTGCTGCAGCTCGAGCGCCTTCTCGAGCTGGGCTGCCGGCTGTCCGTCGATCAGGTCGAGAGCCTCTCCGTGGATCCCGACCGCCTCTTCAAGCGCGAGATCCGCTTCGTCAAGTTGGAAGCTGCGGAGCTGCTGTCCGAGACCGGGCGGGACACCTTCAGAACCCTGAAGCAGGAACTCGACCGCCGGGCGATCGACGTCATCGTCGAGAAGATCGAGGACGAGCAGGAACTGATCGAGCTGTTGGACCAGGGTATCGATTTCGGCCAGGGCTATCTCTTCGGCGAGCCGCGTCTGGCGCGGCCGGCGGACTGAGCGGCCGCCGCTTCGCTTTCCTTGCGGGGCGGCCTGTGGCACAAGGGCGGCCGCAATGGATAAGCCCGCAGCGCCCGACATGACCGACAGCCCCATCGCGATCCACGACGGCTTGGCCGAGCTGGCGGACCGCTACGATGCCTTCATCCTCGACCTCTGGGGCGTGCTGCACAACGGCGTGGCCGCCTTTCCCGAGGCCATTGACTGCCTGAAGGCCCTGAGGGCCGCCGGCAAGCGCCTTCTGGTGCTGTCCAACGCGCCGCGTCGCAGCGAGTCGATCATGGAACGCAACGTCGCACTCGGCCTGCCGCCGGAGCTTTACGACGCCCTGCACTCCTCGGGCGAGGAGACCTGGCTGCACCTCAAGGAGCGCCCGGACGACTGGTACCAAGGTCTCGGCCGCCGGGTCTTTCATCTCGGGCCGGCACGAGACGAAGGCCTGCGCGAGGGTCTGGACTTCGACTTCGTGACCCGCCCCGACGCGTCGGACTTCATCCTCAACACCGGCGCGTACGCCTCCGAGGACCGGGTCGAGGACTACGAGGCCCTTCTGCAGGCCGGGCTGGCGCGCGGCCTGCCGATGGTCTGCGCCAACCCGGACCTGGTGGTGATGCGCGGCGACGCGCTGGAGATCTGCGCCGGTGCCGTCGCCGCCCGCTATGAGGAGCTGGGCGGCGAGGTCCGCTACCACGGCAAGCCCCACGCCGACGTTTACCGTCGCGCCTTCGCCCTGCTGGGCGCGGCCGACCCGGCCCGCGTCGCCGCCGTCGGCGACTCCTTCCGTACCGACATCGCCGGGGCGCAGGCGGCCGGCATCGACGGCATTTTCGTCGCCGGCGGGATCCACGTCCGTGAGCTGGGGGTCGACGCGCAGGGCCGGCCCGACCCGGAGCGCCTGGGCGCCATGGCCGCCGAGAGCGGCCACCGCCCTGCGGCGGCCCTGCCGGCCTTCCGCTGGTAATGCCTTGCCGATAGATCTCGGCTGCCTGGGACCGGATGGCATCCAAGAGATGACGTCGTAGCGTAGCAAGTTGGATGTCCGGGCTGATGCGGACCTGGCCATGACAAAGACCCATTCCAGAACCTTCGTGCAGGACTTCGAGGCGCCGGTCGAGGAGGTCTGGACCTTCCTGGCCGATACGGCCCGTTTCAACGAGGCCTCTGGGCTGCCCAACCACAAGATCGAGGAGATCCCCCGGGACGACGGCTCGGTCGACTACTGGGGCAGGGCCCGGATGGGGCGCTTCGAGCTGGTCTGGCAGGAGAAGCCGGTCAACTGGGTTTCCAATCAGTGGTTCGAGCACCGCCGCGCCTTCACAAAGGGTCCCCTGAAGCACCTCTGTGCCGTCCTGCGCCTGACCGAAAGCGAAGGCGGCTGCCGTGCCGAGTACAGCATCGAGGCCTCCCCCCGCAGCCTCTTCGGCAAGGCGATCCTGCGCACCGGCTTCTTCCGCTCTGCGCGCGAGAACTTCGAGCGCCAGGCCAGGCACCTGGACGACTTCCTCAAGGGCAGCTTGGCCATGCCCTTCGATTACAGCCCGCCGGCCGTAACGCCGGAGGGCCGTGCCCGGGTCGACAAGCTGGTGCAGCGACTGGAGGCGAGCGAAGCCGGGAAGGCGCTCGGTCGGCGCCTGGCCGACCATGTGCTGACCGCCCAGGAGACCGATCTGGTGCAGCTGCGCCCGCTGCGCCTGGCGCGCGAGTGGCAGGTGCCGGAGCGCCAGGCCGTGGAGCTGTGCCTGGAGGCGACCCGTGCCGGCCTGCTGGAGCTGCGCTGGGACCTGCTCTGCCCGCGCTGCCGGGTCGCCAAGCTGGTGGTCGGCTCCCTCGACCAGCTGCCGGACGGTGCCCACTGCGGGACCTGCAACATCGACTACGGCCGCGACTTCAACAGCAACGTCGAGCTGAGCTTCCATCCGGCCCCCGGCATCCGGGCGCTGAACACCGGCGAATACTGCCTCTTCGGCCCCATGTCGACGCCGCACATCCGGGCCCACGTAACCCTGGAGCCGGGCGAAAGCCGCAGCCTGGACGCGGACCTGAAGCACGGCCCCTACCGCCTGCGCACGCTCGAGCCCGGACCCGAGACGGAGGTCGACTGGCAGTCCGGCGGCTTTCCCGAAGTCCTCCTCTCCGACAAAGCGGTCGAGTCCGGTTCGCCTGCGGCGTCCGGAAAGCTGAGCTTCAGGAACCGGGGGTCGCGGCGCCGGACCGCAGTGATCGAGGACCGGGAATGGGTGCGCGACGCCCTGACCGCGGACCGGGTCACCAGCCTGCAGGCCTTCCGCGATCTCTTTTCCGATCAGGTGCTGCGGCCGGGCGACGAGGTTGCGGTCAAGCGCATTGCGCTGATGTTCACCGATCTGCGCGGCTCGACCGCGCTCTATCGCGACATCGGCGACGCGGCGGCCTATCAGCTGGTGCGCGAGCATTTCGCGCTCCTGGCCGACAAGGTCCGGGTCCACGACGGCGCCATCGTCAAGACCATCGGCGACGCGGTCATGGCCGCCTTCAAGCAGCCGGCCGATGCTCTGCGCGCTTCGCTGGTCATCCAATCCGAGGTCGAAGCCTTCAACGACCAGAGGCCGGGCGCGCCGATCCGGGTCAAGCTGGGCCTGCACGAAGGCCCCTGCATCGCGGTCACCCTGAACGACCGTCTCGACTACTTCGGCTCGACGGTCAACATGGCGGCGCGGCTTCAGGGTCAGAGCCTGGGTGGCGACATCGTGCTGTCGCAGGTCATGGCCGAGGACCCGGCGGTGGCCGGACTGCTGGCGGACCTCGAGCCGCTGCGGGAAAGCGCCGAGCTGAAGGGCTTCGACGAGGCCGTCGCCTTCCTGCGCCTGAAGTCCTGACCCGCCGCGGGCCGCGTGGACTTGAGCGGCCCTCCGGGGTATAATGCTGCACTGCAGCACAAGAACCGGGTGACCGGGCATGGCCGATTTCGAGAAGAAGACGCTGGACGATTGGCGAGCCCTCGCCGCCAAGGAATTGAAGGATCGCGGACCGGACGACCTAGTCTGGCAAACGCCCGAGGGCATCGCGGTCAAGCCGATCTATTCGGCGGCGGACCTGGAGGGCCTGGAGACCCTGGGCGGCTTCCCCGGCTTTCCGCCCTATCTGGGCGGGCCCCGGGCGACCATGTACGCCAACCGGCCCTGGACCATCCGCCAGTACGCCGGCTTCTCGACGGCGGAGGACTCCAACGCCTTCTATCGCCAGGCCCTGGCCGGCGGCCAACGCGGCCTGTCGGTGGCCTTCGACCTGGCGACCCATCGCGGCTACGACTCCGACCACCCGCGGGTCGAGGGCGACGTCGGCAAGGCCGGCGTGGCGATCGATTCCGTCGA
>CAJIAJ010000484.1_pt1 | contig 12929 bp, 10 predicted proteins | sample 9199121 | NCBI WGS metagenome assembly CAJIAJ01 (sample SAMEA7708267, study PRJEB35096) | sediment metagenome | biome: marine neritic benthic zone biome [ENVO:01000025]; feature: sediment [ENVO:00002007]; material: shallow marine sediment [ENVO:03000034] sea grass bed [ENVO_01000059] ...
ACGAACTTGGCGATCGGCCCCTTGCCCTCGCCGCCCTGGAACAGGATGTAGCCCAGGCCCGGCGCTCCCTGCCCGCGGGCCCAGTCGTTCAGCTTGTCGAAAAAGCTGCGCGGCCGGTCGCCGACCTGGGGCGCCCGGATGGCCCGCACCACCCCGCCTTTCTTGATGACGTTCTTGAAGGCATTGAACTCGACGTCGTCGCGGGCGAAGACCTCCGTGACGTCGACGATCCTAAGGGGATTGCGCAGGTCCGGCTTGTCGCTGCCGTAGGTCAGCATCGCCTCGCGGAAAGGAATCCGCGGGAAGGGCACCGGGGTCACGGCGTGCTTGTTGCCGGTCCAGTCGGCGAACTCCTCGAAGACGCCGGCCAGGACCGGCTCCATGGTCGAGAAGACGTCGTCCTGGGTGACGAAGGACATCTCGACGTCCAGCTGGTAGTGCTCGGCCAGGCGGTTGGCCCGGCTGTCCTCGTCCCGGAAGCAGGGCGCGATTTGGAAGTAGCGGTCGAAGCCCGACATCATGAGCAGTTGCTTGAACTGCTGCGGCGCCTGCGGCAGAGCATAGAAGCGGCCCGGGTGCAGCCGCGAGGGCACCAGGAAGTCGCGCGCGCCTTCCGGGCTGCTGGCCGTCAGGATCGGAGTCTGGAACTCCTGGAAGCCGCCGTCCCACATGCGGCGCCGAATAGAGGCGATGACCGCATTGCGCAGGCGTATCTTGGCCTGCATCTTGTCGCGCCGCAGATCGAGGTAGCGGTGCCGCAGGCGTGTCTCCTCGCCGGCGTCCTCGTCGGCATTGACCTGCAGGGGCAACTGGTCGGCCCGCGACTGCACCTCGATCTCCCCGATCCGCAGCTCCACCTCGCCCGTCGGCAGGCGTGGGTTGACCGTCTCCTGCGAGCGGGCCACGACCTGGCCGGTCACCGTGATCACGCTCTCCAGGCGCAGGGACTCCAGGGTTTCGAAAAGCGGGCTGCTGACGTCGATGACGCACTGGGTCAGGCCGTAGTGGTCCCGCAGATCGACGAAGAGCAGCTGACCGTGGTCTCTCTTGCGGTGGACCCAGCCCGACAATCGGAGGGTCTGATCGACATGCTCAGGCCTGATCTGGCCACAGGTGTGGCTGCGGAAGGGATGCATCGCTGTGTCCTCGGGAACCCCGGATCGGCCCCAGCCGGGCCGCCCGGAAAAGGCACCGAACGGGCCGCTTTGTCAAGGCCATGGCCGGTCTCCGGCCGTCTTTCCGGGCCGCGCCAACCCAGCTTCATTTGGCGCTGACGGATACCCCGCCAGTGGGCCTTTTCCAGGCCCGGCCCAGCGTGTATAGCTCCGATATGACCGTTATCGCCGACAGTGCGGAGCTCGCCGCCTTTTGCGCGCGCCAGGCCTCCGCCGACTACCTGGCCATCGACACCGAGTTCCTGCGCGACACCACCTACTGGCCCAAGCTCTGTCTGGTGCAAATCGGCGGCCCGGAAGATTCCGTCGCCGTGGACACCCTGGCCGAGGGCATCGACCTGGCGCCGCTGGACGCGCTTATGGCGGACTCTTCCGTCCTCAAGGTCTTTCATTCGGCCCGCCAGGACATGGAGATCTTCTTCCATCTCTTCGGCGCCCTGCCCGAGCCGATCTTCGACACCCAGGTGGCCGCCATGGTCTGCGGCTTCGGCGAATCGGTCTCCTATGACCGGCTGGTCTCGCAGCTGATCGGCACCCGGCTGGACAAGGCCTCGCGCTTCGCCGACTGGTCGCACCGGCCCCTGACGAAGCGCCAGCTGGACTACGCCCTGGCCGACGTCATCCACCTCAGGCCGATCTACGCGCACCTGAGCGAGCGCCTCGAGGACTCCGGGCGGGCCGTCTGGCTGTCCGAAGAGATGGCGGTGCTGACCAATCCCGAGACCTACGACCTGGACCCGGAGGAGGCCTGGCGCCGCCTCAAGCCCCGCTCTACGGACCGGCGCTTCCTGGCGGTGCTCAAGGCCATGGCTGCCTGGCGCGAGGTCGAGGCGCAGCGCCGCGACGTGCCGCGCAACCGTATTCTCCGGGACGAGCAGTTACTGGACATCGCCGCCCACACGCCCGGCGACGCCAACGCGCTGGCCCGAACCCGCGGCCTCAGCCGCGACTTCGCCGAGGGCCGCATGGGCCGCGGCATCCTGGGCGCCATCAAGGCCGGCCAGGACATGCCGGCCGAGCGGCGCCCCGAGCCGCCGCCGCGGCAGGAGCGGATCTCCGGCCTGGGCCCGGTCGTCGACCTCCTGAAGGTTCTGCTCAAGGCCAAGTGCGAGAGCCACGGCGTGGCCCAGAAGCTGGTTGCCAGCGTTGCCGACCTGGAGCAGATCGCGGCCAGCGACAGAGCCAAGGTGCCCGCCCTGAGCGGCTGGCGGCGCGAGATTTTCGGTGCCGAAGCCCTGCGCCTGAAGCGCGGCGAGCTGGCGCTGACCATCCGGCACCGCGAGGTCAGCGTTGCCGAGGTCGAGCGCAAACGGGGCGCCGCCTGAATGCGCTGGCGCTTATCCGGCGGACTGCTGCTGCTGGCGCTCTGCCCGGCCGCCCCGGCCTTGTGCGAGACCCCCGCGCCGCGCCTGGAGCTGCCCGTCGACTGCGACATGGGCCGGCTGTGCATCGTTCAAAACTACGTCGACCACGATCCTGGCCCGCTGGCCCGGGACTTCGCCTGCGGACCCCTGGCCTACGATGGCCATCGGGGAACCGACATCCGGGTGCCCAGCCTGGTCGAAATGCGCCGCGGCGTGCCCGTCCTGGCCGCAGCCGCCGGCCGGGTCAAGGCGGTGCGCGACGGCATGGCCGACGTCTCGATCCGGGAAATCGATGCCGCCACGATCCAAAGCCGAGAGGCCGGGAACAGCGTGGTGATCGCCCACGACGGCGGTTGGGAGACCCAGTACAGCCACCTCATGAAGGGCAGCGTCCAGGTCAAGCCGGGCGGCGCCGAGGCCGCGGGGCAGGCGCTGGGGCTGATCGGCCTGTCCGGCCATACCGAGTTTCCTCATCTGCATTTCTCGCTGCGGCATGACGGCGAGACCATCGACCCATTCACGGGCACCGCCATCGGCAGCGGCTGCAGCGACCGGCCGCGCGGCCTCTGGTCCGAACGGGCGGCCGAGCAGCTTGTCTATCGCCCGGGCGGGCTGTTGCTCGCCGGCTTCACCGACCGCGGGCCTGATCTGGACGCCGTGATGCGGGGCGCCTTCCGCGACGCCCCGCAAAGCACCAGCGCCCCGGCACTGGTCTTCTGGGCGGTCAGTTGGGGTCTGCGGAGCAACGATGAAGAGCGCCTGACGATCCGCACGCCCTCGGGCCGCGTGCTGGTCGAGGAAACCTGGGCCTTGCCGAAAAACAAGGCGCAGTGGTTCCGCTTCGCCGGCAAACGGACCCCGGCCACCGGCTGGGAGGCCGGCCGCTACAGCGCGACCTACAGCGTCACCCGCCAGGACGCCGGCCGAACCGTCGAAATCGTCAAAGTCAGCCGCGAGATCGACTTGCGCTGATCCGCGCGCGATCTAACCTCAGGGCGCGCTTTCCACCGCCTCGACCAGCTGCGCCAGCCGCCGCTCGACCACGTTGCCCGAGGGCACCGGCCCGTCGTCCGGCAGATACAGCTGCGGCCGGCCTTCCGACCAGTAGAGATAGGAGGGGCTCAAGACGTCGAGCGTGCCGGCCGAAAAGGTGTAGGCCAGGCGCAGCGCCAGGCCCAGGATCTTGGCGCGTTTGGCCTGAGCCGGCTCCAGCAGCGGGCGATAGGCCGCCATCTCCTCGGTACCGCCATAGCGCCAGGCCACGGCCAGGGCGATGAAGGCGCGCTGGCGGTGGTCGGCCGCCAGGAAGGGCCACTGAAGGATCCGGTGCAAGGCCCAGGAAGGGCGATAGTCCGGGTGCTCCCGCCAGGCGATGTCCGAGAAGTGGCAGACGACCTCACGGAGCCGCTTCTCTTCCGGCGTCTCCGCTTCGAACAGGGGCTCGGTCCAGGCGAAGAGTTCGGAACCGATATCGCCGAAGCGTGCCTCGCGCAGAATGACGTCCCGGGCCACTTCCAGCAGCGGATCCTTGTCGCGTTCGGCCGCCGGCAACTGGTTGTAGAGCCAGCCTTCGCGCAGGCCGAAGGCGGAGAAGACCACCTCTTCAGGGCGCAGCCGCCGCAACAGCCGGCGCAGGACCAGCGCCGCCAGAGGCAAGGTCTCGAGCCGGCGCGCCGAGACGTTCTTGATACTCGACAAAGAGTCCTTGGTCTGGCGCGAGACCACCCGCGCCAGGCTTTCCAGCTCGGCCTGGGGCATGACGTAGCCGTGGATCACCTTCAGCGGATGTCCGCGGCTCTCGATCGATATGCGGGCCAGGGCCCGCCAGGAGCCGCCGACCGCAAAGAAGGTCTGTGCTGCGTCGGGATGGAGCCAGGGCAGCGAATCGAGGGCGTCGTCGATCAAGCGCCGGGCCGCTTTGCCGTCGCGGCCCGCATCGCCGAGCAGCCTCAACGGACCCAGCGGCAGTGTTGCCAGCTCCGTGATCTCGCCTTCCTCCAGGCGGACCAGTTCCAGGCTGCCGCCGCCGAGATCGCCCATGATGCCACTTGCGCTCGGCGTTCCGGCCACCAGGCCTTCGGCGGAGAGCAGCGCCTCCTCCCTGCCGTCCAGGACCTGCACCGGCAGGCCACAACGCCGTTCGACCTCCTCGGCGAAGCGGTCGCCGTCCTCGGCCTCCCGGACGGCCGCGGTGGCCAGCAGCGCAACCTTGTCGGCGCCCATCGCGGCCGCGAGCTTGGTAAAGCGCTCGAGGTTCTTGAGGGCCAGCTCGACACTTGCCGGGTCCAGGCGGCCGTCGTCGCTCAAGCCTCGCGCCAGACCGCAGAAGACCTTCTCGTTGAAGATCGGCACGGGCACCCGCTGCGGCCCCAGGAAGGCAACCAGACGGATCGAATTGGAACCGATGTCGATGACGGCGATATGACGCCCGTGCTCGCCACTTGCGGGGGGATCGTCGGGCAGTGCCCGCGACCCTGCTGGCGCGGCAAGGTCTCGAGCTCTTCTGAAGATCGTCATGCGGCGGACTATGCCTCTTTGAGCTTCAGGCGGGGCGCCTTTTTTGCCGACTTGATGGCGCTGCCCCGGCCGGAGAGGCTGGGGTTGGTCATGAAGTAGGTGTGGGCGCTGAAACTTTCGCCGTCCCGAGGCAGGCGCCTGTACTCGCCGGCCGGGTTCATGACCCAGGACTGCGCCTGGTCCTTGAAGTTGGCGATCATGATCTGCTCGACCACCTGCTGCTGCACGGTCGCGTTCTCGATCGGCACAAGGGTTTCGACGCGGCGGTCCAGATTGCGCGGCATCCAGTCGGCGGAGGAGATGAAGACCTTGGCCGAACGCGACGGCAGGCCGTGGCCGGCGCCGAAGCAGACGATCCGGCTGTGCTCCAGGAAGCGTCCAACCAGGCTCTTGACCGAGATGTTTTCGGAAAGGCCCGGCACACCCGGCCGCAGGCAGCAGATGCCGCGCACCACCAGCTCGATGCGCACGCCGGCCTGCGAGGCGCGGTAGAGCGCATCGATGATCTCGCCATCGACCACAGAGTTCATCTTGGCCCAGATGGCCGCGGGCCGTCCGGCCTTGGCGTGCGCGATCTCTTCGTCGATCAGCCGCAAGAGGCTCGGCCGCAGAGTGATCGGCGAGACAGCCAGCTTCTCCATGCGCTCGGGCCGGGCATAGCCGGTCATGAAGTTGAAGAGCCGCATGGCGTCGTGGCAGAGCGGCAGGTCGCAGGTAAAGAAGGAAAGATCGGTATAGATCTTGGCCGTGATCGGATGGTAGTTGCCGGTCCCGTAGTGCACGTAGGAGCGCAGCACCTGCCCTTCGCGCCGGGTTACCAGCGAGACCTTGGCGTGGGTCTTGAGATCGATAAAGCCGTAGACCACCTGCACGCCCGCGCGCTCCAGGTTGCGGGCCCAGCGGATATTGCGGGCCTCGTCGAAGCGCGCCTTCAGCTCGACCAGGGCGGTCACGGTCTTGCCCGCCTCGGCGGCCTCGGTCAGCGCCGCGATGATCGGCGAGTCCTCGCTGGTCCGATAGAGGGTCTGCTTGATCGAGACCACTGCGGGGTCCTGCGCAGCCTGGCGGATGAACTGGACGACGACGTCGAAGCTCTCGTAGGGATGATGGACGATGATGTCCTTGTTGCGGATCGCCGCGAAGCAGTCGCCGCCGAAGTCGCGGATCCGCTCCGGAAAGCGGGCGTTGAAGGGCTCGAACAGCAGGTCGCGCCGATCGCTGACGATCAAGGACTTGATGTCGACCAGGCCGATCAGGCCGTCCAGGGCGTAGACGTCCTCCAGCTCGACCCCGTGCTCGCCGATCAGAAAGTCGCGCAGATCCTGCGGCATTTCGGCATTGACGCTGAGCCGGATGACGCTGCCGCGGCGCCGCCGCCTCAAGGCCGACTCGAACTCCCGGACCAGGTCCTCGGCCTCTTCCTCGATCTCGATGTCGCTGTCGCGCACGATGCGGAAGAATCCGACCCCGGTGACCTCGAAGCCGGGGAACATGCGGTCTAGGTGCAGTTCCACGACCTGTTCGGTGCGGATGAAGCGGTGCTCCTCGCCGGGCAGCCGGACGAAGCGGCCGATCTGGGCCGGCAGCAGGATCAGGCCGGTGATGTGCTTCTCGTCCTCGCCCCGGTCGAGCTCGATGACGATCCCGAAGCCGAGGTTCTGGATGAAGGGAAAGGGATGCATGGGATCGATCGCGATCGGGGTCAGGACCGGAAAGATCTGCTCCCGGAAATGGCGCTCCAGCCAGATCCGGTCCTTTCGCGTCAGTTCCTCGGGCTCCAGGACCGAGATCTTCTCGCTGCGCAGGGCTGGACGCAGATCCGCCCAGCAGCGCTGCTGCTCTTTCATCAGGGCGCCAACCCGCTGGTTGATGGCGGCCAGTTGCTCCGAAGGCGTCATGCCGTCCTGGGTCGGCGTGGCGATGCCTGCGTGTTGCTGGCCCTTCAGGCCCGCCACCCGCACCATGTAGAATTCATCCAGGATATCGGCGGAAATCGACAGGAAGCGCACCCGCTCCAACAGGGGATGACCGGGGTTCTCCGCCTCTTCCATGACCCGTTCATTGAAGGCGAGCCACGACAGCTCCCGGTTAACGAAGCGCTCCGGCGAAGTCGTCGTGATCGTGGCTTCTGCCGCATCCTCGAGCCGGGCCACCGTCTCTTCTGCGGCCTTGGCGGCGGCTTCCGAAGTCTTTTCCAACTTGCTTTCGATCCTTGCCAGGGACGGCAGCGCGCGCTTACCGACGGCCGCCAGCATCCACTTCTCGAGTGATCTGAATCGCCGCAGAATAGCCCAAACCGCCCGGAATGAAATGCTACAATTGCGGCGTGGCACGGCCGGCAAGGAATGGCCAAAGGAGCCCCAAAAGCAACCCCGACGGGAAGACCGAAATGCCCAGCCTTTTGCTGCTGCGCCACGCCAAATCGGATTGGAGCGAGCCCGGCCTCGGCGATTTCGATCGCCCGCTCAACAAGCGGGGCCGCAAGGCCGCGCCGCTCGTGGGCCGTTATCTGCGCAAGGCGGGGCTCGAGCCCGATCTCGTGCTTTGTTCCGCCGCCCGCCGCGCGCAGGAGACCTGGGAGCTGGCGGCCGCCGAGCTGAAGCGGGCGGCGCCGGTCAAGACCCTGCGCAGCCTCTACCTGGCGCCGCCCAGTCGTCTGCTCGCCGCGATCCAGAGGCTCCCGGATGCTCCGGAACGGATCCTGATGGTCGGTCACAACCCGGGCATGGAGCACCTGGCGGCGCGGCTCGCGGGCCGCGGCGATTCCTCCGCCCGAACTCAGATGCAGGAGAAGTTCCCGACGGCCGCCCTGGCCGTCCTGAACCTGGACGGCAGGCCCTGGGATGCCCTGGCCCCCGGCGGCGCGACCCTGGAGCGCTTCGTCCGGCCGCGCGACCTGGACTGAGTGGAGACCCCGGCCCTAGAGCGTGCCCGGAAAGGCGCCGCCATCCAGCAGCAGGTTCTGGCCGGTTATGTAGCCCGCCTGGGCGCTGCAGAGGAAGGCGCAGGCCTCACCGAACTCGGCCGGATCGCCGAAGCGCTGCGCGGGGTTGGACTTCATGCGCACCTGCCAGACCTCCTCGAAGCTCTTGCCGCTGGCCTCGGCGACTCCGGCGACGTTCGACTTCAGCCGGTCCGTGGCGAAGGGCCCCGGCAGCAGGCCGTTGATGGTGACGTTGTGGGCAACGGTCTTGCGCGCGATGCCGGCCACGAATCCGGTCAGGCCGGCCCGGGCGCCGTTCGACAAGCCCAGAATGTCGATCGGAGCCTTCACGGCCGAAGAGGTGATGTTGACGATGCGCCCGAAGCGCCGTGCGATCATGCCGTCCACCGTCGCCTTGATCAGCTCGATCGGCGTCAGCATGTTGGCGTCGACGGCAGCGATCCACTCGTCCCGGCCCCAGTCGCGGAAGTCGCCCGGCGGCGGCCCGCCGGCATTGTTCACCAGAATGTCCGGGTCGGGGCAGGCAGCCAGCGTTGCCTGGCGGCCCTCCGGCGTCGTGATGTCGCAGGCGACCGTGGTGACGTCGGCGCCGGTCTCCTGTCGTATCTCTTCGGCCGTCGCTTCCAGAGTCTCGGCCGTACGGGCCAGGATCGTGATCCGCGCGCCCTCGCGCGCAAGGGAAAAGGCGCAGGCGCGCCCCAAGCCCTTGCTCGCGGCGCAAACCAGCGCCGTCTTCCCGCTAATGCCCAGGTCCATGTTCCGGTTCCTCCCCTTCTTGTGTCTGTTCTGAATCCGCCAGCGACTCAACGACGCTCCGCACCAGCGGGACCGTGATCTCCCGATGATCCGACAGGGCGGCCCGGTCGACCGCCGCCACGACGGCGCGCAGGTCCGCAAAGGAACGCTCGACGCGCGGTAGCAGATAGCGCACCACCGGCGCGCCGACCCGCAACTGTCTGTCTGAGAAAAGCTTGATCAGCAAGGCCTCGATCAGGGCGTCGTCCGGTGCGCCGAGTTCGACCGCGTGCGCCGCCGCCAGCCGCGAGCCCAGGTCCGGCAGCACGCAGCGCCAACGCACCGGGGCCGCAGCGGCCGTCAGCAGCAGTTGTCCGCCGGCCTGCAGCACGAGGTTGTGCAGGTGCAGCAGCCGCTCCTCCGCCGCCCGGTCGGCGGGCGCGAGAAAGGCATCCACGTCTTCGAAGACCAGCAGCGCCCCTGCGGTCAGAAGTTCGGGTGGCTCCTCGGCGATCAAACGCTCCGCCGTCGCCTCCGCGGCGCCGCTCGCCTGGCGCCAGACCCTGGCCAGATGGCTCTTGCCCGAGCCAGGCGGGCCGTGGAGCGCCAGGACCGGATGGGGCCAGTCCGGCCAGCGGTCGATCCAGGCCACGGCCGTCTCGTTGCAGGGCGCGACGACGAAGTCTGCGCGGCCGAGAGCCGGCCGCTGCGGCAGGTCGAGGGTCAGCTGCCGGGCCGCGGTCATGACTCCTCCGCGGCCTCGCGGCCGCCGGAATTGCCCTTGTAATAGCTGCTGTGCAGATAGCGCTTGAGGAAAAAGCGCACCAGGACACCGATGACGGCAGCGACCGGCACCGCGAGCAGGATGCCGAGGAAGCCGAAGAGGGCGCCGCCGGCCAGCAGCGCGAAGATGACCCAGACGGCGTGCAGACCGACCCGCTCGCCGACCAGCTTGGGTGTCAGGAAGTTGCCTTCGACCAATTGCCCGACCACGAAGATCACGGCGATGATGACGATGCGCGTCCAGTCGTCAAACTGCAGGAATGCCAGGCCGACCGAGAGGCCTAGCCCGACGATGGAGCCGACATAGGGGATGAAGGAGAGCAGCCCCGCCAGGAGGCCGATGATCAGCCCGAAGTTGAGCCCGGCGACCGCCAGGGCAATGGAATAGAAGACGCCGAGGATCAGGCAGACCGAGGCCTGGCCGCGCAGGAAGCCGGCCAGGGTGGCATCGACCTCGCGCAGCTGGGCGCGGATCTCCTCGGCGTGGTCGCGCGGCAGCCAGCCGTTGATCCGTTCGACCAGCCGGTCCCAGTCGCGCATCAGGTAGAAGGCGACGATCGGCGTGATCACCAGCAGCGACAGGAAGTTGGCGAAGGAGAAGCCGGCGCGCAGCACGCCGCCCAGGAAGTCCGTCAGCCAACCGGCGACGGTGCCTGCATAGCCGCTGAGGGACTCCCGGATCTTGGCGACCACCGCGGGATCGAGCCAGCTATCGGGGTCCTGCAGGGCGTCGCGCAGCCAGATCTGGACCCGCCCGGCCAGCTGGCCCAGCCAGTCGACCAATTCGATCACCTGGTTGATGATCAGCGGCGCCAGCAGCAGAAGGACCGCAATCATGACCAGGGCGAAGACCGCCGAAACGATGGCGACCGCCCAGGTCCGGCTCAGCTTGAATTCCTCCAGCCGGTCGCAGACAGGGTCCAGGAAGTAGGCGATGGCCATGCCGGCGACGAAGGGCAGCAGCACGCTGCGGAAGATGTAGAGCCCGAGAAAGAAGACCAGGATTCCGAGCAGCCAAAAGCGCAGCTCGCGTCCGATGCTCACGGGTCTTCCTCCACGTTCAAGAAGCGCATGCCCCAGGTGCAAATATAGGCGCCACCGGAGAGGATCGTCGTCGCGGCCACGACCCAGGTCAATGCCTCAGTGGCCCGGGACAGCTCGAAGCCATAGCCGGCGCGCGCCAGAAGCAACAGGACCAGGGCGATCTGGAAGGCGGTGTTCGCCTTGCTGATCCACAGGGGCTCCATCGTCAGCCTCTGGGTCAGGGTCTGGAAGAGGATCGCGCCGCCGACGATCATCAGGTCGCGCGAGACGATCAGGATCACCAACCAGGTTTCGATCTGGTGCATGGCCCCCAAAGCAACGTAGACGGACACGAGCAGCGCCTTGTCGGCGATCGGATCCAGGTACTTGCCGATCTCGGTCTCGAGCTGGAACTGCTTTGCGATCACACCGTCGGCCGCGTCCGAGACCCCGGCGGCCAGGAACAGCCAGAAGGCGACAAGATAGGCCTGCTCCAACAGCAGGTAGACCATCAAGGGCACGGCCAAAAGCCGCCCGAGCGTGATCAGGTTCGGCAGCTGCGCTAACATGATTGCGGTCGTCGCATCGATCTTGGCACGGGCCGGACGCCGGGGTGCCGTCTGGGCACCGGACGCGGACCTAAGTCTTTCCGGTCTCGCTCGATCAGGGACTCAGAATCAGCTGCCTCGGGCCGCCCGTGGCCTCGGTCAGCTGCAAGTCGTTCTGGGCAAGCGATCGCGTCAGTTGATCGACGTCGCCGAAATAGGTCAATTGCAATTGTGCGGATTCGGTCGAGAGGTAGACCAGGGTCGACTTCTCGATGGCCGGGACCTCCTCCAGCCGGCGCTTGACCTCGACCCAGGTGCCGAGGCTGGAGATGGGGACCTGGACGAAGAGCTGGCCCTGGCTTTCGAAACGCAGGCGGCTGGCCCGCTTCCAGCTGTCATTGATCTCGCCGGCCACGGCCTCCGTCGCCCGTGCCAGCAACTGCTGGAAGGACTCTTCCGGGTTCTGCTGCAGGGTCACGATCCGCGTCCGCTCCTGCCGCTCCGCGCCCGAGCGGGTGGTGATGACCTGCAGGCTCGCGGCACCCGAGCCCGGATCGCCGGCCAGGACGGCCTGGGTGGTGACGATGGCCTGCACGCCGTAGCGCTGGGCCAGGGGCTGCAGGCGCGGACTGTCGGGGTTCAAGGCGTCCCGGGCGGAAGTGCCGGCGATGTCGTTCAGGTCGCCCAAGGGCACCAGGATCGGGACCAGGCCGACGCTGTTGTTCCGGGAGGCCCAGGCATTGCGCCAGGGATTGGGATCCTCCCACAGAACCGCCTGGTTGGCGGCCCCGAAGACCGGCAGCAAGAGCACCGAAGGTCCGCGGACGTCGGCAAAACGCACGCCGCGAGCGCGCAGATAGTCCCGCATCGAGGCGGCATTGAACTGAAAGGTCAGGCGGGCCAGGTAGCGCACCGTCGAGGTGCGCTCGTCATCGACCTCGAAATTGCGAACGAACTCCTCGACCTCATTGGCCGAGAGCGGGGGCAGCAGGCCCAGGTCTTCGCGCAGGACCAGACGTGCCAGCAGCTGCTGCATGGCCTGAAGATGGCCGCTGGCCAGCGCGGCTTGGCGGGCTTCCGCGGCCGTGCTGGCGGTCGCGTCGACCCGCAGGTTGCTGACGGTGAAGATATCCTGGGCAAAGGCCGGCAGCGCCAGGGCGCAGGCCAGGCCCGGACCGAGGAGCAAGCTTGCCAAAGCGCGGCGAATCTGCATTACAAGGCTTTCCGGAATTGAGACGGTCGCCGGTCCCGGCTTGATCGGGGTTGTAATACTCCAAGTCGGAGGACAAAGCCATATCCAGCCAGAGCTACAAGTCCGCCGGCGTCGATATCGAAGCCGGCGCGGCGCTGGTCGAATCGATCAAACCGCTGGCGAAGAGCACCGAGCGGCCCGGAACCATGGCCGGCCTCGGCGGGTTCGGGGCCTTCTTCGACCCCAAGGCGGCGGGATTCAGCGACCCGGTGCTGGTCGCCGCGACCGACGGCGTCGGGACCAAGCTCAAGGTCGCCAGCGCGGTCGGCTGCCACGATACGGTCGGCATCGACCTGGTCGCCATGTGCGTCAACGACCTGGTGGTCCAGGGTGCCGAGCCCCTGTTTTTCCTCGACTATTTCGCCACCGGCCGGCTGGATCCGGCGGCGGCGGAGGCGGTCATCGCCGGTATCGCCGAGGGCTGCCGCCAGGCCGGCTGCGCCCTGATCGGCGGCGAGACGGCGGAGATGCCGGGCCTCTATGCCGCCGGCGACTACGACCTGGCCGGCTGCGCGGTCGGTGCGGTGGAGCGCGGCCAGGCCGTGACCGGCGCCGAGGTGCGGCCCGGGGATCTGGTGCTGGGTCTGG
>CAJIAJ010000216.1_pt1 | contig 12838 bp, 12 predicted proteins | sample 9199121 | NCBI WGS metagenome assembly CAJIAJ01 (sample SAMEA7708267, study PRJEB35096) | sediment metagenome | biome: marine neritic benthic zone biome [ENVO:01000025]; feature: sediment [ENVO:00002007]; material: shallow marine sediment [ENVO:03000034] sea grass bed [ENVO_01000059] ...
CCAGTTCACCGCGGTCTTCAACTGGCCGCTGGGCGCCGCCCTCTCCTTCATCATGCTGTCCTTCGTCCTGCTGCTGTTCGCGGTCTCGGCGCCGGTGCTACGGAGGGCAGGGACGTGAGGCGCGGCGCAGGCACGCTCGTTACGGCGGGGCGCGTCTATCTGGGCGCGGTGCTGCTGTTCCTCTACCTGCCGATCCTGGTGATGGCGGTCATGTCCTTCAATGCCTCGCCGCTCTACCGCCTGCCGGTCGAATGGAGCGGCGTCTGGTACGAGCGTCTGGCCGCCAACGACAAGCTGATCTCCGCCGGCCTCAACAGCCTGGGCGTCGCCCTGGTCACCACCGCGATCGCCGGCACTCTGGGCACGCTGGCGGCCATCGCCTTCTTTCGCTACGACTTCGCCGGCAAGCGGCTGCTGCAGATCCTGCTCTTCCCGCCCATCGCCATTCCCTGGCTGATCATCGGCACCTCGATGCTGATCTTCTTTTTCTGGATCGGCATCGGCCGCGGCCTGCACGCCATGGTGCTGGGCCACGTCGCGCTGGCCCTGCCCTACGTGATCATCGTCGTCTCGGCACGACTCAAAGCCTTCGACCCGCACCTGGAAGAGGCGGCGCGCTCGCTGGGCGCCAGCCAGTGGCAGACCCTGCGCTACGTGACCCTGCCCTTTCTGGCGCCGGGCGTGATCGCCGCCGCGCTCTTCGCCTTCGCGGTCTCCTTCGACCAGTTCGTCATCTCCTACTTCCTGGCGGTGCCCGGCGTCTCGACCCTGCCGGTCGAGATCTACACCGCCATCCGCAAGGGCTTCACGCCCGAGATCAACGCCATCTCCACCATCATCATCTGCCTCTCGATGGCAGCGCTGCTGGGCGTGGCACGCTACTACAAGTTCGGAGGCACGCGCTGATGGCTGCCATCGGAGTCCGCGAGGTGAGCAAGCGCTTCGGCAGCTTCATCGCACTGGACCGGGTCTCGATCGACTTTCCGGACGGCCGCCTTTATGCCCTGCTGGGGCCTTCGGGCAGCGGCAAGACGACCCTGCTGCGCATGATCGCCGGGTTCGACTTTCCCGACGAGGGCCACATCACGATCGACGGCCAGCCCGTCGAACGTGTGCCGGTCGAGAAGCGGGACGTCGGGATGATGTTTCAGAACTACGCGCTCTTTCCCCACATGTCGGTCTTCGACAACGTCGCCTTCGGCCTCAAGGTGCGCCGGCTGGGCGAGGCCGAGATCCAGCGCCGGGTCGGCGAGACGCTGGACCTGGTGCAACTCGACGGCCAGGAGACAAAGCGGCCGCATCAGCTCTCCGGCGGCCAGCGGCAGCGCGTCGCCCTGGCCCGCGCCATCGTCATCGAGCCCCGGGTCATGCTGCTGGACGAGCCCTTGAGTGCTCTGGACAAGGCGCTGCGGCTGGAGATGCAGGTGGAGCTGAAGCGCATCCAGCGCGAGATCGGCATCACCACCATCTTCGTCACCCACGACCAGGAGGAGGCCCTGACCCTGAGCGACCGCATGGGCCTGCTGCGCGACGGCGCCCTGGTGCAGGAGGGTGCGCCCCGCGATCTCTACGAGCGGCCCGGCAGCGTCTTCGCCGCCACTTTCCTGGGCGACGCCAACATCTTCCGCGGCCAGGCCGAGGGCGAGGCGATCCGGCTGGACGACGGCAGCCGGATCGCGGCCGAGGGCAGTGTCGGCGCGGGCGGCTTGGTCGCGGTGCGGCCGGAGAAGATGCGTCTGCTCGACGCGGCCGGTCCCGAGGGGGGCGACGGCAACCTGATCGAGGCCGCCGTGACCCAGCAGATCTTCGCCGGCAGCAGCGTGACCTATCTCCTGCAGTGGCGGGACCAGACCCTCAAGGTCTTCGCGCAGAACAGCGGCGGCACCGTCGCGCCCGTCGGCGCAGAGGTCAAGGTGACCTGGTCGCCGGCGCACAGCGTACCGGTGACGCCATGACCGGGCTCGCCTTCGGACCGCCGGACGCCGAGGCCTGGCACCTCTGCATCGACATGCAGCGCATCTTCCTGGAGCCCGGCGACTGGTACTGCCCGGCCGGATTGGAGATCCTGCCGGCCGTCCGCCGCCTCGCCATCCACGCCCCGGAGCGGAGCGCCTTCACGCGCTTCATCACCGCTGCCACGCCGGAGGCAGCCGAAGGACGCTGGCGGCACTTCTATCGCCACTGGTCCGGCGTCACCCGGGCAGAGCTGGGCGAGGCGGTCCTTGAGCTGCACGCGGAGCTTGCCCCCCTGTCGGCGCCGGAACGGGTCATCGACAAGACGACCCACAACGCCTTCGACAGCGCGGCCTTCGGGGCCTTCGTCGCAGGGACCCGGCCGAGCGCCCTGATCCTGTCCGGCGTCGAGACCGACGTCTGCGTGCTGGCCACGGCGCTTTCCGCGGTCGACCGCGGCATCCGCGTGATCCTCGTCAGCGACGCGGTGGCCAGTTCCGACCGGGCATCGCACCAGGCCTGCCTGGATCTGGTCTATCCCCGCTACGACCAGCAGATCGAGCAGGTGACCTGCGAAGACCTGCTAGCCTCGGGCTGGCCGTCATGACGCCCACCGGCTGGTCGACCTGGAATCCGGAGCGGCCGGCCGAGCTCTCCGACCTCACGAGCGGCTTCCGCCTGACGCCGGTGCTCTACTCGGACCGGGCAGCGAGCTTCACCCAGCTGCCGCCAGGCCCGCAGCTGCGGCTCGGCCTGCGGACGATCGACGGCGGCAGAATCGAGTTCGAGACCCTCCACGAGGACACGCGCCTGGCCTGGAGCTACGACTTGGACGCGCCCGACGGGATCGCCATCGAATGGCACAGGCTGTCCAGCGGCGAATGGGGCCTGCGCTTCTGGGTGACGCTCTGCCTGAGCGGGCCGGAGGGAACGCGCTTCATCTATGACCGGGAGAGCGGCCGGCTGCAGGGCTTCGACGCCGCCGGCGAAGCGCGGCTGGAGATTCGCGCCGCCAAGGACCCGCTGCTCGTGACCTTCCACGACAGCCTGGAGGCGCTCGCCGCGGAGTTCGAGAACCAGGGCTATTTCTATCTGGCCTCTCGCGGCACGGAAGGCCGCTTCGTCGCTTTGCGCTTCAATCTCGTAGAGGCGCCGGCCATGCGCCTGATGCTGTCCACGGCTTCGGCGGCGCGGCCGGATCTGCCCGGCGCGCCGGAGACCTCGCCGGCAGCTGTCACCACCGGTCCAGCACAGGAAAGCCTGCAGGCGATCCACGACGTCATGGCCTGGAACCATGTCTTCGACGGTATCAACGGGCGCCCCTACACCGCGCTGACGCGCAACTGGAGCGCCCGCAAGTTCGGCGGCTTCGGCGTCTGGCTGAACGACGTGCTCTACAATGCCTTGCTCTGGAGCCACTTCGACGCGGAGAAGGCACGCCAGAACATCGAGGCCGTCTTCGCCTGGCAGACCGAAGAGGGCAACTTCCCCTGCCTGGTGACCGGCAACGACGCCTGGCAGGACCGCTCGCAGCCGCCATCGCGGCCTATGTCGTCTGGTCCCTGTTCCAGCGCGCGGGCGAGCGTGGATTTCTGGAGTGGGCCTATCCGCGGGTTCTGCGTAATCACGAATGGTGGTGGCGCCGGCGCCGCCTGGCCGAGACCGGCCTGGTCGCCTTCGGCACCAGCCCCGAGATCGGAACGGGCCTCTACAAGGGCACCAAGCTGGCAGCCAAGAACGAGTCCTCCATGGACAACTCGCCGCTGCACGATCCGGCGCCCTTCGATGCGAACTCCGGGCTGCTGCTCTCGGCCGACGTGGGCCTGAACAGCCTGCTGGCGCTGGACGGCGAGATGCTGTCGCTCATGGCCCGAACGCTGGGGAAAGGCGACGTGGCGGAGCGGCTCGAAGCGCAGGCGGCGTCACACAAGCAACGCATCGGAGAATGGCTCTGGGACGAGCGCCGCGGCGTCTTTGCGAACCGCCTGCTGGACGGCACCTTCGTCGAAGCCTTGGCGCCGACCTCCTTCTTTCCCCTGGCGGCCGGCGCAGCCGACTCGGAACAGACGGACAGCCTCGTCACGCGCTACCTGTTGGCGCCGGACAAGTTCGGCGGGCCCATCGGATTGCCGTCAGTCGCCCGCGACCAGCCGGCGTACGGCGACAACGTCTATTGGCGCGGCCGCGTCTGGGGACCCCTGAACTTCTGGACCTATCTGGGCCTGCGCCGCGCTGGCCGCGAGGCCGAGGCGGCTGGCCTGGCCGCCATGAGCGGGCGCTTGTTCGATGCCGGCTGGCGCGAGCGTCTCTGCGGCGAGAACTACAACGCCGAGACCGGCGCCATTGCCGATCAAGCGGATACGGATCCCTTCTATTCCTGGGGCGCCCTGCTGCCGGCGCTGCGCCTGTCGGAGGTCCTCGACCTTTCGCCTTGGCAGGAGCTCTCGCTGGCGCCCGGTCTGGCCGCGGGCGAGCTGGGTCCGCTGCTGACCCCTTGGGGCCGGGTGACCCTGGCCGGCGAAGAGGGCAATTGGCGGGTCCAGCGCGATGGCCAGACCTTGCTCGCCGGCAGCGTCGTGGGCCGCCTGAGCCGGGTCGCCTTCACGGACCAGGGTTTCCAGGCCGAGCTGCCCGCCGCGACGGAACGGGAATGGCTGCGCTTCGCCCGCCGCACGATCGCGTCGGCAAGCCTCGGCGGTGCGGCCCTCACGGCCTTCGGCGACCGCCTGAACCTGCCGCCACGGCACAGCGGCGCCCGGCTGGAGGTCGAATTCGACTGAAGGGGCGGCGCCGCGGCCACAGGTTGCGCAGCACCGCGCTACGCGCCATGGCAGATATCGATGCTGCGCTCGAACGGCATATCCTCGACTTGCCGTAAGGAGAGGGATAGCGGATGTGGGATTTCACCGTGAGGCGGATCACCTCCGGTGAGCTCTCTCAGCAGCGGAAAAGCCGGCAAGGCGCGCTCGAGCTTGACAAATTATTAATAATTAATTCATTCTTGGATCTCCAGCGGCAACAAATCGGGCCCAGCAGAATGCCCGGATGCGACCGTCAGCGCTGGGCGGGAGGACTGCACCGATGAAATTGGAATGGCCCGGCGGAAAGCGGATCGCTGTCGCGGTGACCGTGATGTACGAGACCTGGTCGGAAGGCAGGGCGCCGAAGTATTCGGTCCAGGCGACCAGCCTCAAGGATGACGTCGTGGACCATGCCGGCATCAGATGGGTCAGCTATGGCGGCCGGGTTGGCGTCTGGCGGATCCTGCGCACGCTCGACCGGCTGGGCATCCCTGGCACGTTCTTCACCAACGCCGCCTGCGCCGATCTCTATCCCGATTCGATCGAGGAAATCGTTCGCTCGGGCCATGGCCTCGCCGGGCACGGCTACTATCAGGATCAGGTCCTGAGCTACCTGGACGCGGAGGCGCAGGACGCTCTCGTCCGCCGCTCGCTCGACAAGCTCGAGGATGTCGGCGGCGTCCGTCCCACAGGCTGGCTGAGCCCGGTGCTCGCCTTCAATCCCGATACCGCGGGCATCCTCTGTGCCGCCGGCTGCACCTGGCACGCCGATGTCACCTATGACGACCTGCCGCACCGGATCGATACGCCGAACGGACCGATGGCCGCAGTCCCCTTCAGCGATTTCACCGACAATCGTGTTCTGAAGAGCTCGTCGATGGATCTCTACGACGTCCTCGCGGGCACCTTTGATTTTCTCTACGAGCACGAGCCCATGAGTCTCCTGACCGTGTCGCTCCACTGCCAGTTCGGCGGGCGGCCGATGGTGATGGCCGCGTTCGACAAGCTCATGAAGCACATCATGGCGCATGACGGCGTCTGGTTTGCCTCGCATGCCGAACTCGCCGACTGGGCGATGGTTCGCGATGCCGCCGACTATACCTACCGCAAACGATTCCCGGTGGAAGCGACTCGGGAGAAGATGGAGACCGCCCGATGAGCGCAACCGTTTCGACGCTCCACGCGATTTCGGCAACGCGCGGCGATCTGATCGCGGAGGTCTTGAAAGAGCGCATTCTCGGCGGCGCCTACGAGCCAGGCAAGTGGCTGCGCGAAGCCGAACTGCGCGCCGAATTCGGGCTTTCGAACGGACCTGTGCGAGACGCGTTGCTGGCGCTGGTCTCGTTCGGTCTCGCCGAGCGGATACCGGGACGCGGGGTGCGTGTCGTCGAACATTCGAAGGAACAGATACTGGTCCTGTTTCAGCTTCGGCTCGCTTTGCTGCAATATGCCGCCGAACGTGCCGCCCGGCTCGCCGACGATCGCATGCTGCGCCGTGGCCGCCGGATGTTGAAGGAGCTGACCGACACGATCGATGCGGCCCGCGCCAACAAGCGGCAACAACGATTCACCGGCGAACTGGCACGCTGGCTGATCGAGGCCGGCGGCAACTCGCTGATCGAGGCGACATGGCAAAAGGCGGTTCTGCGGACGCATATCCATCTGAATGCCACGCTGAAGCGCACCGGCGCGACCCGGCTGAAGCCCCTCTTGCGTGAGCTGGTCGACGCAATCGGTCGGCATGATCCGGCAGGCGCGCGCGAGGCGGTGCGCCGGATCACCGTGCAGAACCTGAGCGATCTGGGTTTCGACGATCCCGAAAGCCTCGTCTGAGAGCGTTCCGCCCTCATGGGCAGGCCGAGCGCTCCTAGCAACGCGGCAGACCAAAAGAAACATGGGAGGCAGAAATGAGAAAATTCCAGAAACTGATTTCGGCGGCGACGGCCACACTGCTCTTCGCCAGTGCCGCTCTGGCGCAAGACGCGGACTTTCCAAGCAAACCGGTCACGGTCATCGTGCCGTTTTCAGCCGGCGGCGTGACCGACATCATCGCGCGCGTGCTCGCGGACGAGCTCAGCCAGTCGCTCGGCCAGCCTTTCGTGGTCGAGAACAAGCCCGGTGCGGGAAGCGCGATCGGGGTCGAGCAGCTGGTACGGTCGAATCCCGACGGCTATACGCTGGCCATGATTGCCGCCAACGTGGCCACGATGGAGGCGCTCTATCCCACAATCGCCTTTGAGCCGACCGAGGACATCACTCCGGTCGCGAATGTCACGACGGCCGCGATCGGGATCGCGGTGCATGAGTCGATCCCGGTCAGTTCCTTGCCGGAGCTGACCGAATACATCAGGGCAAACCCCGACATCAGCTTCACGTCCTGCGGCAACGCCTCGCCTCAGCACATTGCCGGGGAATACTACAAGAGCCTGACCGGCCTCGAGATGACGCATGTGAACTACAAGGGCTGTGGCGCCTCGATCCCGGACGTGCTGGCAGGCCGGGTGCCGCTGGTCTTCGCCTCGATCCCGCATCTGATTCCGCATCGTGGCGGCACGCTGAAGCTGCTGGCGATCGCCAGCCCCGAGCGCAGCGACCTGATCCCCGACGTGCCGACCACTGTGGAGATGGGCTTCGAGGACTACACGATCGATGCGTGGTTCGGCATCGTCGCGCCGAAGGGCACGCCCGAGGCTATCGTGGCCAAGCTGAACACCGCGATCAACGACGCACTGCGTTCCAGTTCCATGCAAGACCGAATGACGTTGCAGAACCTGATTCCGACCGGCGGCACCGCCGAGGAATTCGATGAACGGATCCAGCGCGACAAGTCGGTGCTGGGCGCCCTGGTCGAGAAAGCCGGGATCACCGCCAACTGATTCTCTCCGACGCAACTTTTCGGAGCCATGATGTCAGACCGATCAAAGGCCGATCTCTATGCCGTCGCCCTCTTGGGCGGGCTGAGCGCCTGGATCATCGTCGGCGCGCTGGCATTGGGGATCGGCACGCCCCAACGCATGGGATCGGGCTTCTTCCCGTTGGTCGTCGCCTGCCTGCTCCTTCTGGTTACAGTGTCGATCGCGGTCTCGGCCTGGAGGGCAAGTGGCCGAGCGCCGGCCGTCGCCCTGCGATCTGCGCTATTCATCTTTGCCGGGTTGGTCGCCTTCGCGTTGGTCCTTCCCGTCTTCGGTCTCGTGCCTGCCGTCGCAGCGCTGATCGTGGTGTCCTCGGCCGCGATGCCGGGTGCCCGCTGGAGCCGGATCGCGCTGCTGGTGCTGTTCGTGGTCGCCCTTTCCTGGGCGATCTTCGTCACCGGAGTGGGCGTGCCTGTCCCGGCGTTTTCCTGGGGGTGAGACGGACGGTATGGAGACGCTTTCCGCACTCGCCCATGGCTTCGGCGTCGCGCTGACGCTGGTCAATCTGAGCTTCTGCCTGATGGGCGTGTCGCTTGGAACGCTGATCGGCGTCCTGCCGGGAATCGGATCACTCGCGGCCGTGTCCATGCTGCTGCCGGTGTCCTTCTACCTCGAACCGACGACTGCGATCATCATGCTGGCCGGGGTCTACTACGGGGCGGAATATGGCGGCTCGACCGCCTCGATCCTCTTGAACCTTCCCGGTACACCCTCTTCCGCGATCACCGCGATCGACGGCTATCCGATGGCGCGGAGTGGCCGCACGGCGGTCGCTCTGTTCATCACCACGATCTCGTCGTTTTTCGGCGGCGTAATCGGCGTGACCTTATTGATTCTTCTCTCGGGTGTCCTCTCGACGATCGCGCTGTCCTTCGGGCCCGCGGAATATTTCGCAATCATGGTTCTGGGCCTGGTCGCTGCGGTCGCGATCGCGCAGGGTTCACTGTCGAAGGGGATCGCGATGGTCCTGCTTGGCGTCCTGCTGGGTATTGTCGGCTACGATCCGAACACCTTCCTGCCGCGCTACACCCTGGGCCAGCTCGAACTTGCCGACGGGATCAGCCTGGTCGCGGTCGCCATGGGTCTCTTCGGTATCGCCGAAGTCATCGCCGCGACGCCGGGCGGGGTCGAGAGCAAACGGGCCGGACCCGTCAGGCTTCGCGATATGCTTCCGACGCGCCGGGAATGGCGGCGCTCCGGGGGAGCGATGCTGCGCGGCAGCATCTTCGGCAGCTTCTTCGGTGCGCTGCCCGGTACCGGTGCCACGATTTCGTCCTTCGTATCCTATGCCGTGGAGAAGCGCATCGCCCGGCGTCCCTCGGATTTCGGGAAAGGCGCCATCGAAGGTGTTTCTGCGCCCGAATCCGCCAACAGCGCCTCGGTTCAAACGGCCTTCATCCCCACGCTCACGCTGGGCGTGCCAGGCAGTGCGACGATGGCCATCATGCTCGGCGCACTGATGATCCATGGTGTGATCCCGGGGCCCAAGCTGATTTCGGAACGCCCGGATGTCTTCTGGGGCCTCGTCGCCAGCTTTCTCGTCGGCAACCTGATGCTTCTGATTCTGAATGTGCCGCTGATCAACATCTGGGTCCGGCTGCTGCAGGTGCCCTACCGCTATCTCTACCCGGTCATTCTCGTGTTCATCTGCATCGGGGTTTTCTCTGTACGTAACAGCATCTTCGATGTCTGGCTGGTGATCGGATTCGGCGTTCTCGGCTATGGCATGCGGCTCCTGGCGTTCGAGCCGGCGCCGCTGCTGATGGGCTTTGTGCTTGGCCCGATGATGGAAGAGCACATGCGCCGCGCCCTGGTGCTGTCACGGGGTGACCTGTCGGTCTTCATAACCCGTCCGATAAGCGGCTTCATTCTCGGGATCACGGCGCTGATTCTGCTTTGGGCGGCGTGGATGACATGGACGCGGCGGCACAATGCTGCAGCGCCGATCGAGGGAGGGGCCGCAGATCGCTAAGCGTCGAAGAATATCGGGCCAGGCGATTTTGGGGAGGAGAAGGAATGCTCGTTGAGGTCAGACGACTCCTGAATTTGAGTGTTAGGGTTCTGGCTGTGCGGGCCGCTTGTTCAGCCAGCCTGCTCATTGCCTGGGCGGCGGCCTCCGAAGCCAGGGCCGACATGGAGGCCTGCAAGGCGCTTTCCGGCAGCAGGGCCGAGGGCGATGTTCAAGTGTCTGATGCGGTTTTCCGCCAAGCGGCGGACGCGGCGCCGGCGCACTGCGAGGTGCGGGGCACGATCGGTGGGAACATCAACTTTGCAGTCCTCATGCCAGAGGGCTGGAACACGCGCTTTCTCATGGTCGGCAATGGCGGCAAGGCGGGTGAACTCGAGATCGAGGACGCGAGTCTATGGATGTCTCGCGGCTTTGCCACGGCGACGACCGACACCGGCCATGACGACACCATTCCTGAGCAAGCGGGAGCAAAATTCGGGGTGGACCCCGACATGGAGCTGGATTTCGGCTATCGCGCAGTGCACGAGACCGCTGTGACCGCCAAGGCGATCCTTGCCGACTATTATGCAGGGCCGGCCGAGCGCGCCTATTGGGTAGGTTGCTCGACCGGCGGGCGCCAGGGGATGATGGAAGCCCAGCGGTTCCCGGAAGATTTCGACGGCTATCTGATTGGCGCGCCGGTTCACAACTACACGCTGCAGCAGATGTCGGCCCCGGCATATCTGCGAGCGCTCTACAAAAGCGACCCCTTTTCCGACGTCCCTGCCGTCCCTTTTGCCAAGCTTGCACTGCTGGGAGAGACCACGACCGCAAAATGCGACCTGGCCGACGGCCTCGAGGACGGGCTCATCTCAGACCCTCTCGCGTGCGATATTTCGGCCGAGCGCGATCTGCCGGCCTGTGACACGGATGGCGACTATTGCTTCACGCAGGACGAGATCGAGGCGATCTCGAAAATCTACGCCGGCGTACGGGCTGCCGACGGCACCCGGATCGTCCACGGCCTGCCGGTCAGCGGCGAGGCGCTCAGGGGCAGCTGGGTGCCTGGCTCATCGCGCCGCCGGGCGGAAAGAAGCCGCCCCTGCCGCTCTTGCACACGGTGATGTACGACGCTTTCAACTATCTGATGTTCGAGGACGACCGTCCGGACTACAACTACATGACGGAATTCGACTTCGCCACCGACATTCCTGCGATGTCCAGGGCGTCGGACGTCCTCGACGCGACCGATCCTGATCTGGACGATGTCACCGCCCGCGGATCCAAGATCATCATGTATCACGGCTGGGGTGATGCCGCGTCGAACCCGTTGAACTCCATTGACTACTACGACGCGGTCAAGACGCGCAGAGCCGATGCCGACGAATTCCTGAAGCTTTACCTCATACCCGGCATGACTCATTGCCGCGGCGGCATCGGTTTCGAACAGGTCGACTGGTTCTCGGCGCTTCAGAGCTGGGTCGAGGACGGCGTGGCGCCCGATGCCGTCATCGGCACACGCCCGGCCGACGGCGCAACGCGACCGCATTGCCCCTATCCAAGGCGCGCGCTCTATGACGGCAGCGGCGATCCGAAATTGGCGGCAAGCTTTGTCTGCGGCGAGTGAGGCTGCCAAGATCGATCGAACACTGCAGCAACTCATACCGGCCGCTGGCGACTGGAATTATGCAAGGAAATAGGGACATGAAACGACTTGGGGTCATCATCGCGATAGCGACACTTCTGCCGCTGGCAGTATCGGCGCAGGACGCGCCGGGCGAAGGCGAATGCCAAGCCTTGCGCGGTCTTTCCCTGCCGCCCGATGCCATCGCGCTGCCGTCGGGTGGCGCCGATGTCGCTACCGCCGAGATTGTCGAGGCGGGCATCGCCTATTGCCGCCTCACCGGTGCGATCGATCCGGTGGATCCCGCGGCACCGGACATCAATTTCCAGATCAACCTGCCGCTGGATTGGAACGGCAAGGGGCTGCACTTCGGCGGCGCTGGCTACAACGGACAGCTGGTCACCGGCACGGACCAGGCCCGCTTCAATCCCGACGACGCACCGACACCCCTGCAGCGAGGCTACGCGACTTGGGGCAGCGACAGCGGACACCAGGCGACCTCGCGCCTCGACGGACGCTTCCTGATGAACGAAGAGGCGCTGAGGAACTTCGGTGGCGATCAGTTGAAGAAAACCTACGATGTCGCCACGGCCGCTATCGGCACCTTCTACGGTCGACAGTCGGAGCGCGTCTATTTCCAGGGCAATTCCCAAGGTGGCCACGAGGGCATGATCGCCACCCAGCGCTGGCCCGACGACTATGACGGCGCCATCGTCGTCCATCCGGCCAATTCTTTCGTCGGCCTGCAGCTGTCGGGCAATCTTGCCGGGCAGGCGCTCTATCGCCAGAACGCCTGGCTGGACCCCTCGGACGTCGAGCTGCTGAACGGCGCCGTCATGGAGGCCTGCGATGGGCTCGACGGCGCTTCGGATGAGCTGGTGGCCGATATCGCTGGCTGCGCCGACGCCTTCGACGTGACGGCGCTTCGATGTGAGAGCGGTATGCCGGACCACGGCACCTGCCTGGGCGATGCGCAGATCAAGGCATTGAAGACCATCGACACCCGAATCGAAACGCCGCCGCTCCAGGGCGGGGCGCAAGGCTTCGCCGGCTGGCCGATCTTTCTCGGCGCCGATCTTTACGGTCTCTGGGGCATGGGCAAGACGGCAACCCCGTCGGTACCGCCGACACCGGTGGCCAATTTCGGCCTTGCGGTTCTGGCCGACCCGATGATCCGCTTTGCCATCCTGCGCGACCCGTCGGCAGATACGCTCGAATTCGACCAGTTCAAGCACGCCGTCCGGATCAGCGAGGTTTCCGAGCTGACCGATGCGGTGTCGCCCGACATGCGCCCCTTCGCAGACAAGGGCGGGAAGATCCTCCTGCTCCACGGCACGACCGATTTTGCCATACCTTTCGGCAATAGCGTCGACTGGTACGAGCGTGTCGTCGCCGAGATGGGGCGCGATGAGACCAGCGATTTCATGCGCTTTTGGCTGGTGCCGGGCTTCGGCCACGGTTCGGGCAAGTTCCAGTTGCGGTGGAACTCGCTGGAGGCGCTCGAGAACTGGGTGGAAAACGGCGTGGCCCCGGAAGGCCTGGTCGCGAGCGATGTCGCGAAAGCGACCGCCGGGCGCACGCGTCCACTCTGCGAGTATCC
>CAJIAJ010000907.1_pt1 | contig 12616 bp, 11 predicted proteins | sample 9199121 | NCBI WGS metagenome assembly CAJIAJ01 (sample SAMEA7708267, study PRJEB35096) | sediment metagenome | biome: marine neritic benthic zone biome [ENVO:01000025]; feature: sediment [ENVO:00002007]; material: shallow marine sediment [ENVO:03000034] sea grass bed [ENVO_01000059] ...
CGACCCGGACCCGCACGCAGCTGACCCGCTTGTGCAGAAAACAAGCGGTTACCAAGCGTTCCGCCAGGGATTCGAGTAGCCGCACCTCGCTTTCCAGGCAGATCCGGCGCATATCCTCTATGAGGTTCGTGTAGTCTACGACTTCGGTTATCCGGTCGTGGACGACGACGCGCGGCTGGACCTCGAGGTCGAGGTTGATGGCGAGGCGCTGGCGGTTGCGCCGTTCCGCTTTGGTCACACCGATGCGGCAGGACATCTGCAAATCGCGAACGAAGATCCGCTGTGCGGTCGCTTCGGTCTCGACCGCCCGGCCGGCATCCTCACCGGACGCCTTCGCCTTCCGGCCCGGGCTCATGGCGCGAGCGCTCCCGGCACCAGCCAACCGAGATGCTGGCCGCCGTCCAGCGCGACCATCTGGCCCGTGACGGACTTGGCGGCGATCAGAAACTGCAAGGCGGCGCAGATCTCCTCCGGGTTTGTGGCGCGGCCCAGCGGCATCCGGCCTGCCGCCCGCTCGAACTCCGCTTCGCTTGTGCCTTGCTCGGGCAGGGCGTAGCCGGGCCCGATGCCGTTGACCCGGACCTGCGGCGCCAATGCCAGGGCGAGCGACCGGGTGAGGGTCCAGAGCCCGCTTTTGGAAAGCGTGTAGGTGGTGTAGTTCGGCGTCAGGTTCCAGACCCGCTCGTCCAGCAGGTTGACGATCAGGCCGCCGGCATCCTCGGGCAGGGCGCGCGCGAAGGCCTGGCTGAGCACGAAGGGCGCACGCAGGTTGATCTCCATGTGGCGGTCCCAGCCCGCCCGGGTGGCGCTCTCGATCCGGTCCGGCTCGTAGACGGCCGCACTATTGACCAGCAGGCCCAGCGGCCCGAGCTCGGCGATGGCCCGCGGCACCAGGTTCTCGACCTCGGCCTCGTCCTCCAGGCCGGCCTTGAGCGTCACGGCGCGCCCGCCGCCGGCCCGCACCTCCTCGGCCAGCGCCAGCGCCTCGGCCTCGGAGCCCTTGTGGTGGATGGCGAGCGCCCAGCCTTCGGCGGCCAGACTGCGGCAGATCGCGAGGCCGATGCGGCGTGCTCCGCCGGTTACCAGGGCGGCAAGGGGATAGCTGTCCGGATGTCGTTCGAGAGCTGCCGCGGTCATTCCGGCCAAGATGCAGGAGCCGCCGCCGGACGGCAAGCGGGCGTTCCCGCGCTACAAGCGTTCGCCGCCCTGGAGGGGAGAGAACTTGACCGGCAGAATGCGATGGGAGCGCAGCTTGCCCTCGCTCGTCTTTTCGACCAGGGTCAGGCTCTGGATGTCGTCGATCGGGCCCAGCGGCACAACCAAGCGGCCGCCGGGCCTGAGCTGCCGCAGCAGCGGCACCGGGATGTGATTGACCGCTTCCTTGATGATGATTACGTCGAAAGGCGCGGCTTCGGCCCAGCCGTAGTAGCCGTCGCCGGCGCGGACATGGACCCGGTCGTAGCCCAGGTCCCGCAGCGTCTCGGAAGCCTGACGGGCGAGCGATGCGATCACCTCGATGCTGAAGACCTCGGCCGAAAGCTCTGCCAGGACCGCCGCGTGGTACCCGGCGCCGGTGCCGGTCTCAAAGACCTTGTCCTCGGGCCCGATGCGCGCGAGGTGCGTCATCAGCGCGACCAGAAAGGGCGCCGCGATGTTCTGCTCGCGGGTGACCGGCAAGGGCGTTGGCAGGTAGGCATAGGGCTGCAGCGGATCAGGCAGGAAGGCGTGGCGCGGCACCCGGCCCATTGCGGCGAGCACGCGCGGCTCAAGCGTCGCGATCCCGGTCTCCACCTGCGTGGCCAGGGTTTCCGCCTGGATCATGCGGATCATTTCCTGGCGCTGTCGGCCGGTCTCGCCGCTGCCCTGTGCCTGGGCGCAGGGCGACAAGGTGGCCAGGAGAAGGAGGCCGAGCCAGGCGGCGCGGAGGGGTTGAGAGAGGGGAGGAGCCATGGGCCCGATCATAGGACAGAGACGGCGCCTTCCGCTAGCGTGCCGCTGCCGGCCCGGGTCAGACGCCTGTAGGGCAGAGCCGGAATCGGGGCGTTTTTCAACGTTCCTTAAAATTTTCCGATCAATTTCTAGTCGGTTGTGCGGCCGTCCCGAAACGGCGGGATAAGGACTCTCCCGGGCCATCCGAAAGGACCGAAAGGGATGTGGCGCCGGCGCTCTGCCGGTCGAGCAAGCTGCGGTCACCAGCCGGTCAAGAAGAGGAGATGCAGCGACATGTTGAGACGCTTCCTCGCGACGGCCGCCCTCTCAGTGGCCCTGGTCACGGCAGTCTTCGGGACAGTCGAAGCGGCCCCAGTCCGGGTGCACGGCTCGACGACCATCGCCGGTCTGCTGGAGCCCAGGAAGGGCGATGTCCAAAACACGGCCGGTATGGAGATCGAAATCCGCGGCGTCGGCTCCAGCCGCGGCATTGAGGCCCTGGTTGCCGGGGAAGCCGACATCGCCATGATCTCGGCGCCGCTGGATCAGGTCGTCGTGAAGATGAACCAGAAGAACCCCGGATCCGTCGACGACTCGCTTCTGATCGCCCATCGGGTCGGCGGCACTGAGGTCGCCTTCGCCGTTCACCCCACAAATCCCGTCAAGGCGCTGACCCTGGCGCAGATCACCGAGATCCTGGCCGGCCGGGTCACGGACTGGAGTCAACTTGGGGGGCCGAGCAGCTCCATCGACGTCGCCGTTTCCTCTAAGGGCGACGGCATCCGGACGATGGTCGAAAAGCGCCTCCTGGGCGGCGCCTCAATCAGCGGCAAACCGCGGGAGCTCAGGTTCGCACATCAGATTCCCCAAGTCGTGGCGGCGGTGCCCAACGCCTTCGGCTTGACCACCACGAGCCGGATCAGTACCGGCATCATTCCGATCCGCACCGACGATTCGATCGCGCAACCACTTCTCCTGGTGACCAAGGGCGAACCAGGACCCGAGCTCCAGGGTCTGATCGAGGCCGTGCGCACAGCGCTCGGCGGATGACAGCGGCCCCTTCGCCCGCGGTCGCTTCCCGGCGGCGGGACCTGTGGAAAGACCAGCAGCATGACCATCAGCGTCGGCGACGTCGTCAAGTTCAAGGATGCCGGATCCAGGAGCGAGCTGGGCCGGGTCTGCAAGGACAACGGCGTTTCCGTCTGCGTTCACTTCGGCACGACCGGCTGCTTGCGGGTCTCGAAGCGGGTGCTCGAGCCGGCGACGGGAAAGGCCCCGGAGTGCGACGAGCCCTGTCGCGGCGGCTGCTGACCGCTGGCTGAAGCGGCGCTGTGGCCGCTGAGCCTTTACTCGCGCCTCTGCAGCAGCACCAAGTCCCGGTCTGAAATATTTGCTTAAATTCACTTGATTTGGGCTCTGATATATTTTGATTACCTATAATTTTTCAAATGCATTTAACGGTGCAGAATTAATCGTTGTTTCACGAAGACTCGCGTATTCATTTGGCGTAGTGGGAGCTTGCGGCAGCAACCGCCGCGGGCTTTGTGTTTTGGCGCCATCGCGGCGCTCGGGTGGAGCCCGGAAGCCGGCAGGCGCCTGGTTCCGCCGCCTTGCGCTACGGGGACTCACGCAATGCTCTTGACCAAAAATCGGCCCGGTTTTCTCCGCTTTCTCTTTGCCTTCGGCCTCATCACCTCCGTGGTCCTTGCCGGCTCGGCCGGCGATGCCCCGGCCAAGTCCAAGGGCAACTTCGAACACGCGGTCAGAATGGCCGGCCTGCAGCGGACTCTGGCCCAGCAGATTGGCAAGGAGGCCGTCCTGTTGGCCCTTGGGGTCGACGAGGAGAACAATCTCAAGCGGCTCGCGAACAGCCACGAGATGTTCGTGCGGATCAGCAAGGGGCTTCGCTCCGGCGATGAAGAGTTGGGCCTGACGGCCATCACCGATCCCGAGCTGCTGCGCCACATCGCGCGGGTCGATCAGCTCTGGACCTCGGTGGATCAGCTGCTAACGAACGGCCTCAAGACCGGCAAGATGTCGGCTGACGAGGTCGTCGCCGTCGCCGAGCTGTCGGAGCCGCTCTACAGCGTCGTCGACGAGTTGGTCAAGGCGCTGCGCCTGGAAGCCCAAAAGCACATGATCGTGTTTTCGATCAACCTGCTGGCCATCGACTATTCGACCCGCCAGAGCATGCTGTCGCAGAAGCTGGCCAAGGAATTCCTGCTGGTCGCCTACGGCCACTCCGTCGAGAAGAACAGGAAGGCCCTGGCCCGCAGCAGCAGCCACTTTGACCGCGTGCTCAAGGGCCTGTTGGAGGGCGACCTGCAGCTCCGCCTGCGTCAGGCGCCGACTCCCGAGATCCGCATTGAGCTGCAGAAGGCCATGCAGATCTGGGGCAGCGTCATTCCCATCGTCGAGGGCGTTGCCGCCGGCCAGCCAGTCAACCAGGGCCAGCTCGGCCAGATTTCCGACCTGAACCTCTCGCTGCTGACGACCATTGATTCCGCCACCGGCATGTACGAAGCGCTCTAGCGCGGGTGGACTGTCCGGCTTGCTCGAAGGCTCTGCCCGGCCCCTGGTTCCTTTCAGTATAAAAACTCTAAATAAGGCCAGGCAGAGTAACCTTGGAGATATCAATGGCGCTTACAGCAAGCATTTGTTTAGCAATCTGGCGCCGAATAAACGCTAACTTTACGTTTTCACGGTTATTTGAAGGTGAAGACCAGTTTGGTGCGAAGTATCGAATCTCCGAGCCTTTCGATACCTCCCTCCGAGCCGGCGCGTCCACGCCTTAAGGTTGACGCGCGCCCTCTAGGAAGAAGCGGTATATGTTCGCAAAGCTGAAGTTCAGAGACGTCCGGCTGGCCATCCTCTTCGTCGTAGTGGGTGTCCTGGCTGCCATCGGTCTCGGGCGCGGCGAGCAGCTTCTGATCAGCCAGCTCTTGCAGAGCCAGGCCGACCGGCAGGCGGAGTTCTGGGGCGACTACCTGGAAGGCCATTTCAGCGACGTCGACGCTCTGCTGAACCGGGGCTCGATCACCGACCGCGACGAAGAGGTCGTCGCCTTCATCACCGGCAGCGCCCAGGTCGAGAGCTTCCGCATGTTCGACCGCGACGGCCTGGTCGCCCTGGCGACCCAGCCTCAGGACTTGGGCCTGGTCTTCGACGAAGAGTTCTTCTCGCGCGATGTGCGCCGCGGCCAATCGATCACCCGGCTGAGCCGCGCGCGCGATCCGGAGTCCGGCCGCAATCGGACCCTCGGCAAGACCTATCATCCCTTCATGTCGAACGGCGCCTTCCTGGGCGCCGTCGAGATCGAGGCCGACTTCTCGGACATCCGCGCGGGCATCGAGGAATTTCTGGACATCGGCGAGAAGGCGCTGCTGGCCGGTCTGGTGCTGATCACTCTGGTCCTCGGCTTCTTCGTCCGCCAGGACATCAGGGAGCGCAATACCCAGATCGAGACGCTTCAGCGGGCCCACCAATCCCTCGCGTTGGCCGAGGAAGAAGTGGCCGAGTTGAACGCCCAGCTCGAGCAGCGCGTCGAAGAGCGCACCCAGGAGCTGAATACGGCCAACGACAAGCTGTCGCAGGTCAACGACAACATGGCCCGGCTCAACCAGGACCTGGAGCAGCGCGTTGAAGAGCGCACGGCCCAGCTGTCCAAGGTTATCGACCAGGTCCACGCCGCCAACGACTCCATGGCGCAGATGAACTCCAATCTGGAGCAGCGCATTCAGGAGCGCACCGCCGAGCTGCAGCGGGCCAACGAGGACATCAAGTTGCTGAACAGCGACCTGGAGCGCCGCGTCGAGGAGCGCACCAACGAGCTGCAGCAGGCGCAGGTCGAGCTGATGCGCCAGGAACGCCTGGCCACGCTGGGCCATCTGACCGCCACGGTCAGCCACGAGCTGCGCAACCCGCTGGGCGCGATCCGTACCGCCATCTTCCTGGTCCGCGGCAAGACCGAGGGTCAGGGCATGGGGGTGGAGAGCGCACTGGAGCGCGCCGACCGCAGCATCTCCCGCTGCGACAACATCATCAACGAGCTGCTGGACTACACGCGTTCGACGCCTCTGTCCCTGGAAAACGTCCGGGTCGACGAGTGGATCGACGGCCTGCTGGCCGAGCAGGACATCCCGCAGACGGTATCCATCAGCCGCAATGCCGGCACCGACGGCCTGGTCTCCGCCTTCGACCTGGATCGTTTCCGCAGGGTCGTGATCAACGTGGTCAACAACGCCTGCGAGGCCATGGTCGAGGCGGCCGAGAACGGCTTGGTCGACCGGCCGCTGGTGCTGGATGCGCGCAGCGAGGTCCAGGGCGAACGCCTGACCCTCACCTTGACGGACAACGGACCCGGTATTCCCGAGTCGACCCTCGCCCGGATCTTCGAGCCGCTGTTTTCGACCAAGAGCTTCGGAGTTGGGCTGGGTCTGCCGACCGTCAAGCAGATCATGGAACAGCACGGCGGTGGCATCGAGATCACCAGCAGCGAGGGTCAGGGTACCCGGGTGCTGCTGTGGCTGCCGATTAGACAGGTTCAGGAGCAGGCTGCCTAGCTTCGGCGCTGGCAGCGGGTTCCATCAGGATTAAGGAAGAGCACGAAAGGGCTGCATGATGAGCTCCGAGACAAAGCCGCTCCGGATCTTTGTCGTAGACGACCACAAGGACATCGCCGACGGTCTGGCCGATGTTCTGCGCATGCACGGGCATGAGGTTGAGGTCGCCTACAATGGCCAGCAGGCCATCCGGATCTTCCGCGAGAAGGAGTTCGATATCTCCTTCATGGACGTGATGATGCCGGGTATGAACGGCGTCGAGAGCTTCATGGAGATCCGCAAGATTCGGCCTGCGGCCAAGGTCATTATGATGACCGGCTACAGCGTCGAGCAGCTGCTGGATCAGGCGGTGCAGGAAGGCGCCTGCGGTATCCTGCACAAGCCGATCAACATCAACGACGTGCTGGACGCGATGGATCGTATCCAGTCCAAGGGCATGGTCCTGATCGCCGACGACGATCCGGAGTTCAGCGGGGCGATCAAGGACGTCCTGATGAACGACGGCTACAAGGTCTGCGTCGCCCGCACCGGTGGCGAGGCGCTGAAGACCGTCATGAGCGGCGGCGTCGACTATCTGGTCCTGGACCTCAACATGCCGGTGATCAGCGGCCTCGAGGTTTATCTGCAGCTGCAGAATCGCGGTAAGGATATTCCGACCATCATCGTGACCGGCCAGGCGAAGGAGAACGCCGAGGCGCTGGACGCTTTCCGCTCGCTGGCGGTTACGGGCATCCTCACCAAGCCCTTTGACACCGGATCTCTGCTTCAGCAGCTGGGTTCGATTTCCGACAACCTGGATGGTGCCGGCGCCGCGCAAGAGGCCGAGGCTGCGGATCTCTTCCTGCCCAAGCCGGACCGCTCCGAGGACCGTCCGCGCTTCACCATCGAGCGGACCGGCTACAAGCCGGAGGCTTCCAGCGCGGACGAGGCTCTCGAAGCCGACGCGCAGGGACTGGCCGAAGCGCCCCCGGCGCCGCCGCTGGAGGATGATCCCGCAGATGCGCCCGAGGCAGCGTCCGAATTCGGAGCCGAGATGGCCCCGGCTGCCGAGCCCGAGATGATGCCGGCCGACGAGCCCGCGCCTTTCGAGGCCCCGGCTGTCGAGTCCGCCGGCCTCGAGCCGAGCATGCCCGAAGCCACCCCGGCCGAGGTCGTGTCTGAGACGCCGGCGCCCTTGGCGGCGGAACCCCCGGCCATGCCCGAATCCCTGCAGCCGGCCGCTCCCGAAATGGCTCCGGCGCCCGCCGCCGCAGCGCCGCTGCCGCCGCCGCCCGAACCGGCGCCCGAACCCGCCCCGGCCGCCGTCGCCCCGGCTGAGCCGGTTGCCGCACCCGCGGCCCCGGCTGAGCCCGTCGCGGCACCGGTCGCCGGCAGCCCTGACCTCGAGGGCTCGGCACCGTCCCAGGTGGGCTTCAAGGGTCACCAGCGCAGCGGCCGGATCCTCGCCGTGGACGACGACGTCGATCTCGTCGAAGGCATTGCCGAGGTGCTGCGCGCCACCGGATACGAGGTGGAAACGGCAAAGAACGAGCAGGAAGCGCAGTCGGCGATCCAGCGCTTCGACGCCCAGGTGGCGCTGCTGGATATCCGTCTGGGCCGCACCAATGGCCTGGACCTGATTCCCTACCTCAAGGAGCACCGGCCCGAGATCTACTGCGTGGTCATCACCGGCAACGCGGACAAGGAGTCGGCGATCACCGCGCTGCGCTCCGGGGCCTTCGACTACCTGACCAAGCCGCTGGCGCTGGACAAGCTCTTCACGGTCCTGGACCGCTGCCTGGGCAAGTTCGACATGCACCAGCGTCTGCAGGCCGCCTTCGAAGAATTGCAGGACGCCAAGAACACGGCGGACCAGCAGACCGAAGACTCGGCGTCCTTCTTCCTGCGCTACAGCGAGGAGCTGCGACAGCTGGTCGTGGACATCAACAACCGTATGTCTGCCGGCGACGATGCCGCCGCGGTCAACCAGGCGCGGGCCCAGGTCGGCCAGTTGCACGAGCTGATCGAATGCTCGAACGCCTATGTCCAGGCCAACTCCGGCCGGGACGCGGCGAAGGAGCAGCGCCTTGACATCTGCGCCATCGCCGAGGCCGCCGTCGGCGAAGTCAAGAAACTCTACGGCGACCGGGCGCCGAAGATCGCCATCAGCCTGCCGGAAGAGCATCCCGTCGTCTGGGGCCGCGAGCAGCAGCTGACCGACATGCTGGTCAACATGCTGACTCAGACCAGGGACCTTTCGGACGAGGACACCGAGCTGCTGCTCGGCCTCAAGAGGTCCGAGGAAGGCGCGCTGCTGGTCGTGGTCAAGGGTGCCCAGCTTGACTACGATCCGGAAGACATGTCGATGCTGCTGGAGCCCTTCGGCGCCACCGACATGGCGGCGAAGCTGAAGCGGGACCTCCAGGGCAACTCGATGCGCATGCCTCTGGCCAGGGCTTTTGCCAAGGCCCACGACGGCTCGCTGCGCCTGCACGGCGGCGGCGGCCAGCCTTTCGTGGCCAGCGTCATGCTGCCAGCCGGCCGGATCCTGCAGTCTGCGGGTGCCGAGGACCAGAAGGTCGGCGTCGCCTGAGCGAAACTGACATCGCGGGTTTGGGATCGGGGGGCCTCAGGGCCCCCCGATGCTTTTTGCTTGCGGCGCCGTGGTCAGGCTCAGTCCCAGTCGAGGAAGCGCGGCAGCTTCTTCTTCTTGGCGAGCGTACCGATCACGCCGTCCGGAAAGAACATCAAGGTCGCGACCATGATAAGACCCGTGCCCATGATATTGATCTCGCTCGCCCCGAAGAAGGCGACGCTCGCTTCGTTGAAGGCGACGATCAGGATGGCGCCGACGATCGGACCTGCGACCGTCCCCTTGCCGCCAAGAATGCACATCAGCACCATGTTGACGCCGACCAGCAGGACCAGGAAGAGGTTGGGGCGGATATAGGTCAGATACTCGCCCCAGATCGCCCCGCAGAGGCCGACGAAGAAGGCGGAGATGGCAAAGGCCGCCGACTTGTAGAGCCGCGTGTCGATGCCTGCGGATTCCGCCTTCACCTCGTCCTGGCTGATCGCCCGCAGATGCAGCCCGAACTTCGAATGCTTGATCCGGTAGGAGACGTAGACCGTCACCGCGGCGATCACGAGAAAGGCATAGTAGAAGGGCAGCTTGATCCACTGGACGGAGAGATCGAGCTTGGGGAGCGTGATGCCGTTCGCCCCGCCGACGAAGTCCCAATTGTCGAAAAGGATGCGCGCCACCATCAAGAGCGCGATCGATGAGATGATGAAGGTCGGTCCGCGCATCTTGAGCGTGATCAGGCCGACGAGAAAGCCGAGCCCGGCCGCGACCAGCCCGGCGGGGATCGCGGTCGCGAGCGTCGAGATGCCGAAGTAGGCAAGCAGCATGCCGCCGATATAGCCGCCGACGCAGTAGAAGACCGGATGGCCGAGCGAAATGTAGCCGGTAAAGCCGCCCAGGATGTTCCAGCTCGAGGCCATGGCGACATACATCGCCGTGTAGAGGATCATGTGGAGCAGGTAGTTGTAGCCGCCTGCAAACTGCAGGGCCGGCGCGGCTGCCAGGACGACGAGCAGCGCCACAGGTAGCCACCATGGCCGCTCATTGCTGCGGCTGGTTGCGATCGTGGCAAGGTGGTTCTTTCGTGCCTGCTGGATGCTGCCAACGTCGAGATCCGCCATGGCTCAGCCCTCCTCCACCGGATCGCCGAAGAGGCCCTGAGGCCGGATCAGAAGAACAAGAAACAGAGCGAGATAGAAGGTCATGCCCGACCAGGTCGCGCCGAAGTAGGCGCCGACGAAGGCGGAGGTGACGGTAAGCAGAAAGGTCGCGACGATCATGCCGTGCAGCTTGCCCATGCCGCCGAGCACGACGAGCGCCAGCAGGATCGCGATCCAGTCCCACTGTTTGGCCGGGAAGAAGGAGAAAACGAAGCTCACCAGCGCTCCGGCGGCCCCGGCGAGCGACAGCCCGATGCCGAAGGTGATCAGGCAGACGCGATTGACGTTGACGCCCATGAGCTGGGCGGCCGCCCGATTCTGGCTGGTTGCGCGGATCGCATAGCCGAAGCGCGTGTGGTTCAGAAAGAGGATAAGCAGAGCGATGATCACGATCGAGGTGAGCCCGGCATAGAGCCAGCCCTTGGGCAGAAAGACGTCGCCCAGGATCAGGGCATCGGTCGCATAGTCCGGCGTGGTCACACGCTGTGTGTTGGAGAACAGCGCGCCGAGCAGGCCGTCCACCGAAAGCGCGACGCCGAAGGTCAGGAGCACGGTCATCTCGGAATAGCGCGCGTGCGCCGCTTCGCGCTCCAGTACGAGCTTGTAGAGAACCAGACCCATGACGAAAAGGACCGCCATGGTGACCGGGACCGACAGCAGCGGATCGACGCCGTAGAGCGTGAAGAGCCAGTAGCTGATGTAGGCGGCGACGATGATGAAGATCGGCTGGCTGAGATTGACGATCCGCATCACGCCGAAGATCAGGGTCAGCCCCGACGCCATCAGCGCATAGACGCCGCCGAGGGCGATGCCGAGCACGATGATCTGGAGGACGTCGGTCATGGCACCGCCGGCTCCTGCGCATAGCTGGCCTTGCCGAGGTAAAGTTCCTGGATCCGCGCATCGGTCAGGATGTCGGCTGCCGGGCCTTCGAACAGTGTGCGCCCGAGGTCGAGAACGGCGCCCCAGTCGCTGTTGCCGAGACCGACCACGGCGTTCTGTTCGACCAGCAGGACCGTGGTCCCACGCTCGCCGAGGCCGCGAATGACCTCGTAGATCTGGTCGACCACCAGGGGCGCCAGGCCGAGGGAGGGTTCGTCCAGCATAATGACGGCAGGGTCCAGGATCTGGGCGCGGGCCATGGCGAGCATCTGCTGTTCGCCGCCCGACAGCGTGCCGGCCTGCTGCCGGGCCCGTTCGCGCAGGACGGGGAACTGTTCGAGCAACGCGCCGATGCGCCTCTCCAGAAGCGCCTGGTCCCTCAGCACATAGCCGCCCATGCGCAGGTTCTCGCGCACGGTCATCTTGGGAAACAAGGCGCGTTCCTGGGTGACGAAGCAGATGCCCCGGGCCAGGATCTGGTCCGGCCGGATCCCATCGATCGCCTCGCCCTTCAGCCGGATCCGCCCCTTCCTGATCGGCAAGAGACCGGCGATCGCCTTCAGCAGCGTCGACTTGCCGGCCCCGTTGGGTCCGATGATGCAGTGGGACCGGCCGGCCTCGACGCGAAGCGTCACGCCATTCAGGATGTCCGGCCCGTATCCATAGCCCGCGACGACGTCCTCGATCTCGAGAAGCTCAGCCATGGGCAGCCTGCGGTCTCGCGCCAAGATAGGCCTGCAGCACCTCGGGATCGGCCTGTACGCTCTCCGGCGTGCCTTCGGCCAGGATCTGGCCATGGGCCATGACCACCACCTTGTGCGACAGGCGCATGACCAGGTTCATGTTGTGCTCGACGATCAGGACCGTAAGGCCGCGCTCGTTCAGGGCGCGGATGTGGTCCATGATCTCTTCCAGAAGCCTTGGGTTGACGCCACCCGCCGGCTCGTCGAGCAGGATGATCTTGGGATCGGCCATCAGGAGCGCACCGAAATCCATGAGCTTCTTCTGGCCGTAGGAAAGGCTGCGCGTCTCTTCGAAGGCAAGGTGCGTGATGCTGAGGAAATCAAGGATCGTCGCGGCCTTGTCCTTCTCCGCGGCGGTGATCGCAGGGCCGAAAAGATCCCGCCAACGACCTGCCTGCGCCTGCACGGCCAGGTTCTCCAGGACCGTCATCTCCTCCAGATTGCGGCTGATCTGAAAGGTCCGGCTCAGGCCCCGCCTGGTGATCTGGGAGGGACGCAGGTGATCGATCCGCGCGCCATCGAGCCAGACCTCGCCCGAGTTCGGCGTCATGACCCTGGAGATGCAGTTGAAGGCCGTCGTCTTGCCGGCGCCGTTCGGGCCGATCAGCGCCGTGATCGAGCCCTGCTCGACCTCAAAGCTGCAATTGCTGACCGCACGGAGTCCGCCAAAGGACTTCGACAGTGCCTTGACCTTGAGCATCTAGAGCTTCCCCCGATCAGACTGCACCGGCCCGCACCCCCTCCCGGCCGCCCCGATTGTACAATCCCGTGGACGGC
>CAJIAJ010000428.1_pt1 | contig 12398 bp, 11 predicted proteins | sample 9199121 | NCBI WGS metagenome assembly CAJIAJ01 (sample SAMEA7708267, study PRJEB35096) | sediment metagenome | biome: marine neritic benthic zone biome [ENVO:01000025]; feature: sediment [ENVO:00002007]; material: shallow marine sediment [ENVO:03000034] sea grass bed [ENVO_01000059] ...
GAGTACCTCGTGCTTCCAGACCAGATCCCGGATCCACGATAGCGCTGTACGCGTGGCGTCGTTGTCGATGGTGGCCGTCCGGCCATCCTCCGTCATGAACAATCCACCAGCTTGCCAGTAAATCTGGACATAGTTTTGGCTCGGGCTCGTGCCTAGCGCCAGACCCCATCGGGTAACATTGCCATTGTCGTCCCGAACGGTCATGGCCTTGGCGGCGTCGACGAGTTCATCCCACGTATCGGGCGGAGCAGCGAGGCCGGCTTCGTCGGCGTAGTCGGTACGATAGAGGACAGCACGAATGTCGCCGCGCCAGGGAATGCCATAGAAATCTCCCCGCCAGATCACATCCTGAAGCGCACCCGCATAAAACTCCTCTTCAAGGTTGGGCCAACGGTCGCGATATTCGTTGATCGGCATGGGGCCATAGTTGTCGCCACCAATTGCAGAGAACGAATGAAGCCAAAACATATCTGCACAATCCGGTGCCGCGCCGCCTTGAGCGATCGTCAGCCACTGATTGAACGCCTGCGACCAGTTAAGGACCTCGTAGTTGACCGAAATTCCGGATTCAGCCTCGAATTTGCTGATGAGCCCGTCCATGCCCTGACGCCACGCAAGCAAATCGCCATAAGGCTGCGACCAAAATTCGATTTCTTGCGACTTAACCGCGCCGGAACCAAAGCCCACAGACATCGTGACAGCGACACAAGTGGCGCACAGCAGATGTCGCAAGTGGATCTTGCGTTTCATTTCACCCTCCCTGAATAATGCATGCATTTTTGCATTCATTAATGCTAGCGTCAACGAATCACGCTGACTGGCACTCGGTGCTGCAATGTGGATCGACGATCATGGCGCCGATCTTTTTGAGCGGCGACAGCGTGCGCTCACGCTGTTCGAAGACAGTGGCGAAGTGGCGCAAGCGCGACTTCGTTGACGACGCGCCGAAAGAGCCGCACTCGCCGGTTCTGAAGTCCGAGGAGGAGGGAATTTACGTCGCCTTCCGCAAGCACACACCGCTACCGCTGATGGCGCCGATCCTTGATGGTATAGACAATGCCCTTGCTTCTGCGCGCAGCCTTGGCAAGTGCCTGATCTAGAGCTTTTCCGATCAGACGGCACCAGCCCGCTGCCCCCTTCCGGCCGCCCACGGGATTGTATGATCGGGGCGGCCGGGAAGGAAGTGCGGGCTGGTGCCGATTCCGCGTGAGCGGAAGACACGCTAGCGCCCGCCGTTGAGCCTTCGGCCTCGGAAGTAGGACGGCTGCGTCGCTAGCCCCTGAAGTCGCGAGATCCGCGTCTGGTGAATTGGGCGAGCTTGGCGAACAAGTCTTCGTGGATGAATCGCGTGTTCACATCATCGTAGACGCGGATGGGCCGGTATTGCCCTGTGTGGATGTAGTGCATCTGCTGGTCGAACGTCGGTGCCGGACGCCAGGACCACTTGCCGCATTCGGGGTCCAGAATGATGCCGATGCAAGGAGAGTCGCCGAGCGAGCGGTACTCCATCTCGGGGTTTGTTCGACCGTTGTATTCCAGGAGCTGCTCGATCAGATATTTGCCGATCTCGCCTTGGGGATAGACCTTCTCAATCAGCTCGGCATAGGTGACGCCCATTGTCCGGTAGGTGCTCCTGGGCACCTGCCACATGGCGAGGTTCGACCTCATCACGACATTGGCGGCATGGATGTCGTTCGAGAGGTTGTACTCCCGCCCGCCATTCGGCCAGGCGCCGCCACCGATCCAGATCACCCGGATGGTCCGGTTTTCGATCGCCGGTTCGAGCAGCAGGGCCGACGCCATATCGGTGAGTGGACCATAGAAGGCGATGTGGAGCGGGCGATCATCGTCCTTCATCGCTTCTTCGATGATCAGGTGAGCGCCGGGCGAGCCGACCGGCGTGTTCTCGTCAGGCAAGGCGTGAAGGGCGCCGTCTTCGACCCTCACATCGCCTTCCAGGTCCATGAGCTGCAGGATCTTGATCGTCTCGTCGTGGCTGTCCTGCAGGCTTGTCGCCGATTTGCCGGTGCCGAAATGCGCTGGAATGACGCCGTGCAGATCGAAGGACGGCGTGAGCACGGCCTGCACGATAGCGAATTGGTCGTCGGCTTCGTTCTTGGCGTCGGTGTTGACGATGACGCGCTGCTTGACCTCCGGCGGATAGGCCACGTCGAATACGGTGAAGTCACTCATTTTGGCTTCCCTCTCTATCTCTATTGCTTTGCCAGTGAACCCGGCACTCCTGGTTGATCGGCAGGACCGACGGCGCGGCCGCAGTGTCGCTAGCTTCTCGCCGGGCGCACGCGCACGGCGAGGTTGGGCTCGCCTGGCAGCGCCACGCCGAAGGCAGCATTCGGCTTGCCGCCGCGGGTGACGTTCCCATGCTTGGTCGCGATCGGCACGGGTGCCGCGACTTTCTCGGTCGGCGTGATGGTCATGTTCCAGGTGTCGATGATGTCGATGTCGTAGTCGCCGTCCTCCATCGGAAAGCCGGTCGACCAGATCACCGGGCGATGATGCCCGAAATAGACGTACCTCACATCGCCATCGAGGGCGCCGCCCATGGAGTTCGTCGGAAAGTTGATCTCCTTGACCTCGCTGAAGGGTGTGAGCCCGGTCTTGACGTCCTCCTTGAGGATGTCGAGCAGGAAGCCGATGCGTGGCTCGCTCTGGCCCCGAAGCTCGCCGCCTTTCGCCCACCAGAGAAGATCCTCGGGGTGAGCAAAGGTCTCGCCATGGCCGCAATAGCCGCCATGAAGCACCGTCATCCAGAAGCGATAGACCAGCTCTTCCGCGGTGATGTTGCCCCAGGGCTGGAAGATATTGCCCTCATATTGCGGCTCGTCATTGACGATCGGCTTGCCCCATGTCTGGCGCCACTCCGCGGTGCGCATGACATCCCTATGCTGGATGCAGACGTGATCGACCCAGGGCTTGCGATGGTCGTAGCATAGAGCCGGATTGCCCTGATGGATCGACTTCAGGTGACGGTAAGGGTCGTTCTCTTCGATGATGTGGAAGAAGCGATGCCAGCGCTCCATCGGTTTGACGTCCAGCAGGAAGTCATACTCGTTGGCGAGCGACCACCAGACATTGCGGTAGGAGGCAATCCGCGCCACGAGATATTTCAGATAGCGGAAGTCCTCTTCCTCGGACATCGTGCAATAGCCCCAACGGTCGTAAGGATGGAAGATGATGATATCCGCCTCGATGCCGAGTTCGGCCAGCCTGCCAATCTGCGTCTCGAGATGCCGAAAGGATTCGTAGACCGGACGATGATAGTCGTGGGCTCCACCACCGATCGGCTCGAAGACATCGTGGAGCGGTGTGTTCTGGTTATACGGATAGTGCTTCGGGAAGACGCACATGCGGATCTTGTTGAAGGATGTCTTCTCCAACGTCTTCAGCGTCTGCTCCTGCATGGCGACCGGCTGATGGGTCCAGGCATAGCAAGTCGTGCCAAAGGGAAAATAGGGAGTGCCGTCGGCATAGGCGAAATGGAGACGGTTCCGCACCTCGACCGGCCCGTGCACGCCTTCTCGCGGCTCGGTCACCGTGAAGCTTGCGGTAACGCCGTCAAGCGCCTCAGTCTCTGACTCGGTGGTGACGGTCCAGGTTCCCGGATTGTCCGGCATGAACCGCACTTTGAAGCCCTGGTCTCCGTCGTAGAAGCCGGGGACCCGAACCTCGCGGTTGTTCTGCTTGAAGACACCCCAGAATTCGGCGTCCTTGTATGGATTGCCTCGAACATCGGCATCGAACCGATGTTCGCAGATATCCCATTGCGCGACAGTGGTATTGGACGACATGAGGCTTACCTTTCCCTTGGCGTTTATGTCGAGAGCGGTGTTCTTGGTTCGATTGCGAGTGCGCGTCGGCGCGCAACTATGGGCGGCGCTCCCTTGGAGCGGCCGTGTCGTTGGTCAGGTCATCCTCACGCCTGGCCGTTAGCTGACATTCACGTTCGATCTAAGCGCCGGCATGTGTGGCGGATGAGGTCTCATCGGAAGGCGTGGTGACCGGCGCTATCTTTCGCGGTCGCCAACGGGCGCGCGTGGTCGGAATCGAGTCGAGCAACAGCTTTGTGTAGTCGTGCTGGGGATCCGACATGACGCGCTGAGCGTCGCCAAACTCGACGACCTGGCCCTTTCTCATCACGGCAATGTAGTCGCTGATGTAGTAGGCCGTCGCCAGATCGTGGGTGATGTAGAGAAAACTTCGGCCCGCCTCGTCGCGGAGCGTCTTGAACAGATTGATGATGATCATGCGCCGTGACGCATCGATCATGCTCACAGGTTCGTCGGCGACGATGAGGCTGGGATCGGGGATCAGGGCCCTGGCCACCGAAACGCGCTGGAGTTCACCGCCGGAAAACTGGTTGGAGTACTTGCCGGTCACGTCGTTGTATTCGAGCCCGACCGAAGACAGCGATTGGGCGACGGCGTCCTCAACGTCCCGACCATTGAAACCCGCCACGCGTATCGCCGTTTCGCGAAGGTAGACATCAACGGGTCGGTAGCGGCTGAAGGCGTCAAAAGGATTTTGAAAGATGGGCTGGATCGATCTCAGGAATTCCTGCTTCGCAGGCCGCGCGCTATGGCCCGCCACCAGTTTGTCATAGACGATCGCCGATCCGGAAGTCGGCTGCTCCAACCGCAGCAAGGTCTTCGCCAGCGTTGTTTTGCCACTTCCCGATTCGCCGACGACGGCGATAATCACCGGCTTGTCGCTCTCCACGCAGATGTTCACGTCGTCGAGGGCTTGAATGCGCTTGGCACGTAGAAAACTGCCAAGGCGATAGGTCTTGTTGAGGCTTTCCGTCTTCAGGATCACTGCCATGGCTGGTCTCCCCGTTCCGGGAGATCGGCGCCGGCAAAGTGACAGGCGGCGAAGTGGCCGGGCTTGTGCTCCAGGAATGGTGGTTCCTGCAGGCGGCAAAGGTCGGTCGCCAGCGGGCAACGGTCGGCGAAGCGGCAGCCTTCGAGGTCTGACCAGAGGCTTGGCGGGCTGCCGGGAATGCCCTGCCTTGCCCGGTCATCGCCGATGGTGGGCAAGGAGCCGATCAGCATCTTGGTGTAGGGATGCAGCGGCTCCTCGAACATGGTCTCGCTGTCGGCATACTCCGCCGCCTTGGCCGCATACATGATCAGCATGCGATGGGTGACCTGGTAGTGGACGCCCATGTCGTGGGAAACCAGGAGGATGGTATTGCCCATCTGCTCCTGCAGTTCCATGAGGAGCAGCAGGATCTCCTTTTGCACCACCACATCGAGTGCTGTCGTCGGCTCGTCGGCAATGATGAGATTGGGCTGAAAGAAGGTCGCGACGGCGATCATCATGCGCTGGCGCATGCCGCCTGAGAGCTGGTGAGGAAAGGAGTCGAGCGCCTCTCTGGGCAGCCCGAGCTTGCCGATATAGTCCCTGACCTGCTCCAGCACCCGCTTCTTGTTCGGGTCGGTGCCGGGAAAATCGATGAACTGTTCCCGAATCCTGATGACCGGGTTCATCGAATTCATCGAACTTTGCGGGATATAAGACAATGTCCGGAACCACTCGTCCTGGACGGTGTCGCTGGTGACGGGTACGCCCTGGCTGTTGAGGAAGCCGTACTCGATCGATCCGGAGGACAGCGACATAGGTGACAGAATGTCGCCGTAGACCGCTTTCATCAGCGTGGATTTGCCACAACCGGACTCGCCGGCCACACCGACAATGCAGCCATCCGGGATCTCAAGGCTCAAGCCGTCCACCGCATTGATGCAACCGCCACCGATCCGGTAGCTGACGACGATGTCATTCAGTCGGATCATTGAACTCCACGCTTGCTGGCAAAGGCTGCATTGAAGCCGGTCGACGTGAGGAAGAGCCCGATGAACAGCGTTACGGCCGCGATGATCGGGGCAATCAGCCAAAGGTAGTGGCCGGTGAACAAGGCGTTGTAATTGAGCGCCCAGAAAATGATCGAGCCAAGCGTGGGCACGTCAATTCTCGAAAGGCCGATAACGGCAAGCGCCGCCTCCGTGTTGATGGCGAACAGAATGACGTTGATGAATCCGACCAGGATGTAGGCGGTCACATAGGGGAAGATCTCGTGAATGATGATCTGCGCTGTGTTGGCGCCCGAGAAACGCGCGGTGTTGATGAATTCCCGCTCGCGCAGCGACAGCGCCATCGAGCGCACGGTTCGCGCATCCCACGCCCAGCCGAAGACGATGATGATGAAACCCACCGCCATGAAGGAGGTGTTCCCGCGGATCAGGGCTCCCAGGATGATCAGGACCGGCAAAAGCGGGATGGTGATGATGGTATCGACGATGAGCATGGTGAAACGTTCGAAACGCCCGCCGATATAACCAGCGCTGAGCCCGACCGTGGTGGAGATGATCGCAACGCCCGTCGCGACCACCACGCCCAGCGTCAAGGAATTGCGGATCGCGTAGACGAGGAACCAGAAGATGTCCTGGCCGAGGGCGTTGGTCCCGAGAAGGTGCTCGAGCGAGGCCGGCAGGTTGCGGGCGTAGCTCCCCTGAAGGGACGGATCCACCGTGGCGAAGAGCGGCAGGATGAAACTGCCAAGCCCCATGACAGTCAGGATCGTCAGGCCAGTCGCCAGGCGCGGGTGGAACAGCCACATCAATCCCGTCGCCCGGCGGGGCTTCGATTCAACTTCCGGCGTAGCCAGTGCCGGTGCGGCTTCGGAAATGTCTGTCGCGTTCGCCATCAGCGGTATCGGATTCGCGGGTCGAGGAGCGGGTAGGCCAGATCGATAATGAGCGCGGCCGTTGCGACGGCGAGGATCGAGACGGCGATGGCGCCGTAGAGAACGTTGTAGTCTCCCTGGCTGGCGGCCTGACGCATGATCAGGCCGATCCCGGGATAGGAGAAGATGATCTCAGTCAGCAGCGCACCGTTGAAAATGACGCCGAGGGAAAGGGCGAGCGCGGTCACCTGGGGAAGCAGGGCATTGCGGAAAACGTAGCGCACCATGCGAGTGCGGTTCGAGGTTCCCTTTAGGCGCGCGAATGTGACGTAGGGTTCCTCGCTGGTCGCAATGGCCAGCGCCTTCATGCTGAGAATGTTCCATCCGAATCCGGCGAGGACCAGGGCCAGCCCCGGCAACAGGGAATTGTGGACGATAGTCCCGAACTTCGCGAAGGTCATCTCCCCGACCGGGAAAGTCGCCGACAGTGGAAATATCGGAAAGATGTACGCGAACACCATCAGCACGGTGATCGCCAGTATGTAGTACGGGATCGGATACAGAAGGATGCCCACAAATTCCAGAATGGTGGCGGCGCGCTTCTTGTAGAAATACCCGGCAACAAGGCCGACCGCGTTCCCGAGGACCCAGGCGATGATCGTGGCTGTCAGCAGGAGCCCCATGGTCCAGGGTATGGCATTGGCCAGCATGGAGGACACAGGGTGCGGAAAGTAGTTGTAGGAAGGGCCGAAATCGAAGTCGATCATCACCCGTTTCAGGTAGGCCAGATACTGCTCGAAGACGCTGCCCTTCAGGCCATAGAGCTCCTCCAGGTTCTTCCTCAGCTCCGCAATGCCTTCCGGGTCCAGTGAGGAGCTGGCGCGGCTTTGCAGTTCCCCGATATAGGTATCGACCGGGTTGACAGGCATCAGGCGCGGCAGCGCGAAAGTTATGGAGAGACCGATGAACAGGACCGCAAAATATTGCAGGATCCGTTTGGCGACAAAACTGGCCACATCCATGTCGGCTCCTAAAAATCAGCGCGGAAAAAAAGCGAACCTGATCGTTCAGATCCGATTTTCCATCGCGGACGAGGCGGCGAAAACCGCCTCGTCCGAACTCAACCGCATCGTGATTACTGGCCAGTCGGCTCTATATTCACCAGCGTCTTCTTGAACGAACTCCACCAAGTGTACGGAAGGGCATAGAAGTTATCCTGCTTCGTGTAGCCCTTCCAGTAGGTGTTGTTGGTCGGGATCGTGGTCGGGATGCTCATGAGCGGGAGCATGTACATATTCTCAACCACGATCTTTTGGACTTCCCGCCCAAGCTCGGCCATCCGGGGAGAGTCCGTCGGAACGGTTGCACCCTCGGCAACCAGATCGAAGATCTTCTGGTCGATGATCCGGGCGTAATTGCCGTCCAGACGCTGGTCGGCATCCGTGGAGTCCGGCGGGAGGACGTACTCAGGAGCCCACTGCCGCCAGTTGTTGCGCCAGTTGGCGTTGAAGACGCACTGCTGGTTCCAGGCGATTGTCATCTGGAAGCGGGCGTTGGTCCGCATGTTGGTGTTGAACTCACCATTGTCGACCTGGCGCCCATTCACATTGAAGCCCGCTTGACGCCAGCTGTCGGCGATTGAAAAGCCGAGCCGTTGCAGGATCTTGTTCCAGTCGCCAGGATATGCGAACTCGAGCTCCATCGGCGATCCGTCGGGCATCGCGTAGAAGCCGTCGCTACCCTTCTTGATACCCACCGATGTCAGCAGCTTTTCGGCCTGGCCCAGATCGTATTTCCACCAGCCGTAGCCGAATGAGTCGACGATGCCGTCGCCAGTCGGCAGTTTGGCCTTGTCCACACCTTGCGCCTTCAGGGACTCGACCAGATCCTGATTGAAGCTGGCGTCGAAGGGCTTGTACCCGTCGTCCAAAGTCAGGCTGTCGAGGAATGGACGCAACGGCTCATGGAATATCGGCCGGGTAACCGGCGTATCCGCAACCGGCAGGGCTGTCGGCTTGAACTGGCCATTCAGCGCGCTCATGCCGACCTGCTTGAGATTGAGCGACAGCGCAAGCGCCCAACGAAGCTCCTTAATGTCATAAGGCGCTATCTGGTTGTTGAAATAAATGCCCCAACCGCACGCATCGTTCATGTCGTGGAACGGGAACATCGGCGAGAAGGTCTCGATGGCGTCGTTGCGCGACTGAGCCGCCTCGATGGTATCCGGGCTCATGAAGGTGTCGATATCATACTGGTTCTGCACGAAGGCAAGGCTGCGCGTCTCCTCGGTGCCGAAGTCTTTGTAAAGCACGTATTTGGGCTTCGGCTCGCCGAGAACGCCGCCCCAACCGGACCGCTCCCAATCGTCACGCCGCTCCCAGAGCTGCCAGAAGCCGTTCGGATCGAACTCCTTGATCGTGTAGGGGCCGAGCACAACCGGGTTGTTGTTCTCGTATGAGACGACATCATCGCCAAGCGGTGCGAAGACATGCTCCGGCAGCCAGACGATGTGGGAACCCCACGTATAGACACCGAAGCGCGTCACGAAGTCGTAGGACGGCAGCTGGGTCTCGATCTCGATCGTGTAGTCGTCGATCTTCTTCCAGTCCTTGAAGAAGGTGACATAGTTCGTAACGTTGGACAGCTGGTCGCGATATTTGAACGCGGTGTCGATGGAGAAGATCATATCGTCGGTGGTGAATTCCTCACCATCGCTCCAGTAAACGCCCTTGCGGATCTTGACCCGGAACTTCGTATGGTCGTCGTTCAGAACCTCCGGAAATCCGTCGGCCAGCTCCGGATAGGACTCACCGGTGGCGGTGTCCATCTCCCAGAGATAGCCCCAGGCCAGCTCGCGGAAACCGCGCCAGTGAGCATAGCGATTCAGAGGGTTCATCTGCATCGGGTTCGACGAACGGCCGTCGAAGGTCTGAACGATGAGCGTTTCGCTCCTGGGCGTCCCCACATCCGTCAGCGCGTCTTGCGCTAAAGCCGATGTTGAGAGCAAAGCACCGAACAACGGCGCTAGTATGAGACTTCTAAGACGCGACATACCAACCTCCCCAATTCTTTGCGGGTCTTGATTGAAACCCGGCCCACCCGGGCATTTTGTACACTTCGTGTACTTATCAACTCATCATATGAGTGTTCGTGTACTTATCAACTCATCATATGAGTGTATGTGGACAGCTCGATCCTGTCAAAGCGGCCGGGGTCAAGAGGAGGTGGATCATTGTCATCGCGAGCGCAGAACTGACGCCTGTACTTGCTTTACTTGCTTGGATTTGTCGAGCGTTTCAGCCAGTTTCTGGTGATCGGAGGCGTGGATCCGAACGTCGATGCCGTCCTGTGCGGCCTCTGTGGCAAAACAGCGAACTCTTATGCCATCTCTTCAGAGCCGTCTGGCAGATGCCTGTTTGATCCAGTGCGAATTTCCGTTTGTGACGTTCTGGAAAGTTATATCGCAGGCAACTTGAAACTCCGGTCTTTCGTTGATTCTGCGCGTTGAAGGGACAGTGTACTTAGAGTTAAAGGGACAGTGTACTCAACTCCAGAAGCCGGGCTCGCTGAAAGATTCGCACTCTATCCCCAGACTTCCGCTGTGGTGCGCCCACGGTTGAGTTCCCTGTTCCTGGTTTAGGCTCAGATTCTTGCCTTACGGGAGGGCAGGTTTCAGTCGCGGCCAATTGAGCCGATCTTGATCTGGAGTGAGTCGAGGATTTGGCGGCTTGACCGCTAAAGCGGGCGCAAGGTCGGCAAGGGCCGCAGGAGCGCGCGCAGCCTGTCGGTCATATGGACGGCTTCGAGCAGCCTGGGCGGCAAGCCGTCCCGGTCCGTCGGGTCGAGCCTTTGTACGGCTTTGGCCAAGGGGTCGAGCCCGAAAGACTGCAGCCGCGCCGCCAGGGCTTTCGCCTTCTCCAGGCTCGCCGCCTCGACCGCGCCGCCCAGCTCGGCCATGCCCAAGAGCGTGTCACTGGCTTCTGCCAGAGTCCGCTCAGTGGCGCCCGCTGCAATGGGTCGGCTGAATCGGCCCTGCCCGATCCCGATGACGGAGGCCGCCTCGCGGCCCAGGCGCCGCAGCCCGCTTGCCGAGACTGGCCTCGATCTTGTCCAGCGGACTCAGGGCCGCCCGCAAGCAATTGTAGACGTGGGGATCGACGCCTTCCGGGCTGCCGTAAATCCGGCCAAGGATCGATTTGACGAACTTCGGCATGATGCCCCCGAAACCTGCAACTACCGGCTGCGAACCATAGTGTCAGCGGCACACGACTTGAAGCGAAAGTCGTGCGGCAGTTTTTTCTTTACGGGCGGAGTCCTTTCCCGATCCTTTAGGGCTTGGCGAAATCCTGCTGTGGATTGATTCAGGGCAATCGTGGCTGCGATCGGACTCGGCCTGCGGGATGAGTAGCGTGTTCGTCGTGAAGCGCTTAGGCGCGGGGTTCTGGCGGCCGCAGGCGGGCTTTCGACCTAGGAACTCAGCCTCGAGTTTCGTCTGTTCTCGCCCTGGCCACCGGCCGAGCTTGACGGGATTCGCGAATTGCGCCAAGTCTTCAGCTGCCAAGACGGCGCCCCGGTCAAGAGTCCTGGCGACTGGTGATAGGAGACGGGCGCCGCATCACTGCAACTTTATTTGCGAGTTCGAGATGCGTCTTCTTGCGATTCTTACACTGCTGCTCTCTGCACCGCTCTTGTCCGGCTGCGTGATTTTCCCGGTGGCGGCCGTGGGCGGGCTGGCGGCGGAGACCGCCACCGCCGATTCCGATCCCAATGCCTCCAACGGCATCGTCGCGGAGCAGTGGCAGGCCGCCTGCGCCGAGGTCGGCGGCAAGGTCGACCCCAAGACCGGCGACTGCGACGGCGACCTCATCGGCTACCTCATCGACGGCAAGCCGGCACCCGCGGCCGACTAGAGCCTGCATTCGGGCGTCTCTGCCTTCGAGCGGCAAGGCGGGCCCTTGTCCCGATAGCCCGGCGCGACGATCATGCCGGCTCCGCTGATCCGGGGCCGTGCTTTGTCGGACGTCTTTCTGCTGCTGATCTCGCCCTTCCTGGGCAGCTTCCTGGGCGTGCTGGTCCTGCGGCTGCCGCGGGGCGAGGGCTTCGTCGGCGGGCGCTCCCGCTGTAGGGACTGCGGGACCGCGCTCGGGCCGGCGGAGTTGCTGCCGCTGCTGTCCTACCTCTGGCAGGCGGGGCGCTGCCGGCATTGCGGCGCCCGGCTGCCGCTTTTCTATCCGGAGATCGAGCTGGCGGCGCTCGGGGTCGCGGCCTGGGCACTCTGGGTCCTGCCGGGCGGCTGGCTGACCTGGGCCGGGGCCGGACTGGGCTGGGTCCTGCTGGCCCTGGCTTGGATCGACGCCCGGCACTTCCTGCTGCCGGACCTTCTGACCCTGCCGCTGATCCCGGCGGGCCTGCTGGTCGCCTGGCTGGTCGATCCCGGCAAGCTGCTGCCGCACGCCCTGGGCGCCGTGGCCGGCTTTCTCGCCTTCGCGGCGCTGACCTGGGCCTACCGGCGCCTGCGCGGGCGCGAGGGCCTGGGCCTGGGCGATGCCAAGCTGCTGGCCGCCGCCGGTGCCTGGGTTTCCTGGCAGGGCCTGGCTTCGGTCCTGCTCTGGGCCGCGCTGCCGGCCCTGGCGGTGACCCTGGCGCTTGGCCTGCGCCGTGGCAAGCTCAGCGCCACCACGCGGCTGCCCTTCGGGAC
>CAJIAJ010000317.1_pt1 | contig 12367 bp, 10 predicted proteins | sample 9199121 | NCBI WGS metagenome assembly CAJIAJ01 (sample SAMEA7708267, study PRJEB35096) | sediment metagenome | biome: marine neritic benthic zone biome [ENVO:01000025]; feature: sediment [ENVO:00002007]; material: shallow marine sediment [ENVO:03000034] sea grass bed [ENVO_01000059] ...
ACGCAGAGCTCTTCGCCCTGGCCATGGGCGGCTACGGACTGACCGGCATCGTCCTCGAACTGGAGGTCGAGATGGTGCCCAACGCGCGCCTGGAGCCGCGCTTCGAAGTACTGCAGGGGGAGAGCTTCGGCGGCCGCTTCGCCGACGCCGCCTCGCAGGATCCGGACGTGCAGATGGCCTATGGACGAATGAATGTCGCCATCGAGGGCTTCTTCGAGGAGGCGGTGATGGTCACCTACCGCCCGACGGCCGACCAGTCGGACCTGCCGGAGGCCGGCCGCTCCGACCTCGTGGGCCTGGCGACCCGCGAGATCCTGCGCGGTCAGCTCGACTCCGAGCGGATGAGAACACTGCGCTGGGCGCTGGAGACCGAGGTCGCCCCCTGGATGACCGGCGGCACGACAAGCCGCAACGCACTGGTCAACGAGCCGGTGGCCACCCTGGCGGACGGCGATCCCGGCCGCAGCGACATCCTGCACGAGTACTTCGTCGCGCCCTCCCGCTTCGCCGATTTCGTGGCGGCCTGCCGGACCATCATTCCCGCGTCCTATCAAGAGCTTCTGAACATTACCTTGCGCTATGTCGAAGGCGATCGCGAAAGCCTGCTGGCCTACGCGCCCGAGCCCCGCATCGCCGCTGTCATGCTCTTCTCCCAGGAAAAAAGCGAACGCGGCGAGGCCGACATGGCGCGCATGACCCGGGCTCTGATCGAGGCCGCCCTGGGCCTGGGCGGGTCCTACTACCTGCCCTACCGCCTGCACGCCACCAACGAACAGATCGCCAGGGCCTATCCCCGGCTCCCCGAGTTCGTTGCCCGCAAACGCGAATTGGATCCCGGCCTCGTCTTCCGCAACGCTCTGTGGGACCGCTACATGGCGAAGCTTTGAGGGAGCAACCGGCCCGGTTCCTGCCGGACCTTCAGACAATAATCTCGACCGGGGCCTGGCCCGCTACTCCGCCGCACTCTTCAGCCGAGGCGGCGCTTCGCCGCCACCCAGCACCAGGTCCGGGCCGATGCCGCTCAGCTCCGTGACGCCGCAGAGGCCCATGGCGCGGTCGATCTCGCGGCGGAAGATGTCCAGGACATGGGCGACGCCGGCCTCGCCGGCCACCGAGAGCGCCCAGAGCTGCGGCCGGCCGATCAGGCAGGCGGTGGCGCCCAGGGCCAGGGCGCGGACCACGTCGCCGCCGCGCCTGAGGCCGCCGTCGATCAGCACCGGCGCCCGGCCCTCGACCGCGGCGACCACGCCGGGCAAGGCCTCGATCGAAGAGACCGCGCCGTCCAGCTGCCGGCCGCCGTGGTTCGAGACGATCAGGCCGTCGGCGCCGCGTGCCACCGCCTCGGCGGCCTCGGCGGGGTGCAGCACGCCCTTGACGATCAGCGGGCCCTTCCAGAGCCCGCGCAGCCAGTCCAGGTCTTTCCAGGACAGCGACGGGTCCAGCATCTCGGCCATTTTGGCAGCGAGCGTCTTGATGTCCGAGGCCTCGCCCGCGCGCTGGTAGTTGCCGAAGGTGATCTGGCCCAGGCGCGGCCCCATGCTCATGAGCCAGGGCAGCTTGAGGCTCATGGCCGCCAGGTCGGCGGCGCGGAAGCGCGGCGGGATGGTGAAGCCGTTGCGGGTGTCGCGCTCGCGGTGGCCCATGATCTGGTTGTCGATGGTCACCACCAGGCCGTGATAGCCGGCCGCCTGGGCCCGTTCCACGAACTCCTGCGTGAAGCCCCGGTCACGATAGACGAAGACCTGCATCCAGCGCGGCGAGACGCCGGTCGCGGCCAGCTCCTCGATGGTACAGACCGAGCCGTGGCTGAGGCAGAAGCCGGCGCCGGCGGCGGCGGCGGCACGGGCAGAGGCACGCTCGCCGTCCGGCCAGAAGAGTCCGGAGAGCCCGGTCGGGGCGATGATGACCGGCAGCGCCAGGCGCTGGCCGAAGAGCTCGAGGGAGAGGTCGCGGCTGGCCGCGCCCTCCAGGGGCCGCGGCAGCAGCTGGATGTCCTCGAAGGCGGACTCGTTGCGCCTGAGGGTCCGCTCGTCTTCGGCGCCCCCGTCGCTGAAGTCGAAGATCGGCCGCGGCAGGCGCCGCCGCGCCAGCTCACGCAGCCGGGCGACGTTGTAGCCCTGGCGCTTCCAGGCCGGAAGATCCCCACTCATTGCACAAAGCCTCCCACCGCTTCATCCTTGGCAGAGTAGCGCAACAGGATCGCAACAAGACGCGCGGAAGGCAAAAAGGAAAATGCCATGATCGAGGATCCGCCCCTGCTGACCATCCGGCGCAACTTCCCGCGGCCGACGGCCGAACAGCTGGCGGCCCTGAAGGGCGTGCCGACGGGCTACGTGGTCGACTGCCTGGACGGGCGCGGCGCGCTCGACGGCCGGATCAAGCCGCTCGACCCGGAGGTCGCCACGGTCTGCGGTGTCGCCCTGCCCTGTCACGCCGGACCGGCGGACAACCTCGCGGTCTTCGGCGCCCTGGATGCCGCGCAGAAAGGCGACGTGATCGTGATCGGCACCGACGCCTTCGCCGCCACGGCGGTCATCGGCGACCTGGTCCAGGGCATGTTCCGCAACCGCGGCGTCACGGCCGTCGTCACCGACGGCTATGTGCGCGACATCATCGGCCTGCGCGAGGTCGGCCTGCCCTGCTTCTGCGCCGGCGTGACGCCCAACTCGCCGGCCCGCAACGGCCCCGGCACGGTCGGCCTGCCGGTCACCCTGGGCGACGTCACGGTCTCGGCCGGCGACATCGTGATCGGCGACATCGACGGCGCGGTGATCCTGCCCTTCGACAAGATCGACGCCGTGATCACCCGCCTGGAAGACGTCCGCAAGGCCGAGGCCGCGCTCGACGCCAAGGTAAAGGCCGGACTGGAAGTCCCGGATTTCATCCAAGGCCTGCTGGCCAGCGACCGGGTGCGGGAAGTGGACTGACAAGAGGGTCGATGTTCAGTCGTAAACCGAACCGCTCGATGCCACTCACTCGTCCCTGACGATCGGTACCGCGTGGGCGGCAGCGAAGTCGCGCATGACCATGAAGGCCGCGAGTGCGTATTCGGCGAAGGCCTTAACCTCATCCTCCAAGGGCGGCGACTCGACCTCGATCCATTTCGGTTTGTAGAATTCGTACCACTTGCGGTCGGCCAAGTGCATTTCGGTTCCGGCGCTCGGCGGCCCGGCGTCGACGATCTCTTGCGCTTTCTCGGCGGTGAGTCCAAGGCTGGGCGCGAGGAAGTCGATCGCCTGGTCGAGGGCGGCAGTGGTGGTGACGAAGAGCTCCCGCCCGATGGGGTCCTCGGCGATGACGATTTCGATTTCCGGCCCCGGCACGATCATGTGCGCCTCCAGGGTCGCCATCGGGCCCATGTAGTAACCCTTGTCGGCGGCCTCCGCGACCGCGGCTACCTCGTCGGGGTTCTCCGGCACCGCCTTGGGCCGCGCCAGATCACTGCGCTGCAGGAAGGCGGTCCAGAGGATCAGGGCCTTCAGACCCTGTGGCGTCAGCTGCAGTGACAGATAGGGCGAATCGAAAGATTCGTGCCAGCAGGGGCCCTCGGCCAGCTTGAGAGGCGACTTCAGGCGCTCGGCGAAGTCCCTGACCTCGGCTTCGGCAATCTCGTCGTCAAGGGACAGAGGGTCGACGCCGTTCGGGAAGACCATCTGATACGCGAAGCCTGCTTTCCGCGCATGAACCGCGCCGACGGTTTCCCAGCGCCGCGTGAAATAGCGTTGCAAAGGGCCCGCATAGAGGTCGATGGCCATGCCTGCTGCTCCCCCCTCAGCCGTGCAAACTCCCCCTCAAGGGATAGCATCAGAGAAAAGGCGCGGGCTGCTCTTTCTTTCTGTCAGGACGCCGTTGTCGGGTGATGCCCTACCAGGACTTGCGCCGGGCGCAATGGGCCTCGATCCGCCGGCCCTGTTCGGCTACGGCCTCGGGCGCGCCGAGATCGAGCGGGTCATCGTCCTCTTCCGGCAGCGTGTCGGGTGTCTCGATGGTGATTCCGACGACCTCGACGGACTGCAGGCCGCGGCGCAGTTCCTGCGGCAGCTTCGCGACCGGGAAGGCTTGAAAGGTCTTCTTCACGTAGCGCTCCCTTTCGGGTGGCGTGGTACAGGGGAATTGCGGCGGGGCGAAACGCCACGCCACCATCTGTCTGCCTCGTCGTGACTCGATTCGACAGGCCGCTACCTGCTGGGATGCGGAGTTTATAACACGGCGGTAAAGCAATCGTCTAGGAGCGACACAGAATAGTCGCAAATGAAAAACTTCTGACTTTTCAATGCACTCGGTTTGTCGCAGCTTGATGTTGCCGCCGCGTATTCTGGTGAGAGGACGCGATGCCGAAAGAAGCGACGCTCACCTGGGTCCTGGAGAGGGACGTCTTCAGCGACGACCACGAGGGACTGCGGCTAGCCGCCGAGTCGGCCGGACAGGATGTCGTCAACTGGGATGACCTTTGGTGGTCCAACGGCGCTTGGCCCAGGCTGCCCGAGCGTCCGGTGATTTTCCACGGCAGCCTGGGCAACGCCGACAGAGTCCGCTCGGACCTGCCTTGGAATCCTGGGGCCTACTGCAACACCGACGCTTTCAGCTGTGCCGCGTGGTATCCGCAGGTATCCAAATCCCTGCTTAACCAGCGTCACACTTTCACGACGGTACGTCGCTTCACTGAAGACCCTGTGAGCCATTTTGAAGAGCTCGCTTGCGCCAACGCTATTTTTGTCCGTCCCGACAGCGCTTTGAAACCATTCTCCGGCAGACGCCTGACGCGGGAGGAGGTCTCGCCCGCCAAGCTCGATCACGGCTTCTACTACGATGATCTGGACCTTCCCATCGTCCTTGCACTGCCCCAGGAAGTCCAAAGGGAATGGCGGCTGGTCATGGTGGATGGCGCAGCAGTAACCGGTACTTCCTACCTCGCCGAAAGCCGAACGGGAGAGAGCAGTCGGCTACCGGCGGAGGTCCAGGACTTTGCAGAGCAGGTCGCAGGTTCGATCGACGTTGGCGACCCCGTCTACATCCTGGATGTCTGCGAGACCAATGAAGGTCTACGCCTGTTGGAACTGAATCCCTTCAGCGGGGCTGACCTCTATCTCTGTAATCGCCGGGCGATCGTCGAGTCGGTAAGTCAAATCGCTCGGCAGAGCTAGAAGAACGTCGTCCGACGGGTCGAGGCGCGAACGGTAAGCGCTAGCCCCTATCGGTCACCGACTTTCTCCTGGCTTGTCGCTGGCCCCTGCAATGTCGATGGGATAGAAAGCGGGCCATGGGTCGGCGCATTGCAAAATGGCTCTTGCGGGGCCTGCTGGGGCTGGTCCTGCTGCTCGCCGCCGGCGGGACCGGCGGGTGGTTCTGGCTGCGCGGCTCGCTGCCGCAGACCAGCGGCGGGCTGACCCTCGCGGGCCTGGAGCAGCCGGTCGAGGTGCTGCGCGACGCGGAGGGCATCGTCACCCTGCGCGCCGAGTCCGAGGCCGACGCCTATCGCGCGCTCGGCTTCGTCCACGCCCAGGAACGGCTCTGGCAGATGGACTTCCTGCGCCGCCTGGGCGCCGGGCAATTGTCGGAAGTCCTGGGCGAGGCCACGCTGCCGACGGACCGTTTCATGCGTACGCTCGGACTCTACCGTCTCGCGGAAGCGCAACTCGAGGCCTTGAGGCCAGAGGCGCAGGCAGCCCTGACGGCCTATACGGCCGGGGTCAACGCCTTCCTGGAGAGCCGCAGCGGTCCCCTGCCCCTCGAATTCCAGATCCTGCGCTACGGCCCCGATCCCTGGCGCCCTGCGGACTCCCTGGTCTGGGGCCGGATCATGGCCATGCTGCTGTCCAACAATTGGCGCATGGAACTGCTGCGCGCCAAGCTGCTCAAGCACCTGGACCCGGCCGACGTCGCCTTTCTCTGGCCGGGTAATCCGGGCGACGTGCCGACCACCATCACCGCCGCGGCGGAACTGCCGCCGGCGCGGGTCTTGCGGGCCCTGCTGGACGGCCTGCCGCCCGAGCTGCATCCGCAGTCCGCCTCGAACGCCTGGGCCCTGCCCGGCGACCTGACCGGCAGCGGCCGGCCGATCCTGGCCAACGACCCGCACCTGTCCCTGCGCGCGCCGGGACAGTGGTTCCTGGTCCGCCTCGAGCTGCCGGATCTGACCTTGGCAGGCGCCACGGCGCCCGGCGTGCCCTTCCACATCATCGGCCACAACAGCGATATCGCCTGGGGCTTCACCACCACCCACAGCGACACCCAGGACCTCTTCGTCGAGCGCGTGACCGCCGACGGCGAGCGCTACGAGACGCCGGATGGCCCACAGCCCTTCGAGGTCCGCCGCGAGGAGATCCCGGTCAAAGGCCGGGAGCCGGAGACTCTGGAGATCCGCAGCACGCGGCACGGCCCGGTCATCTCAGACGCCTTCACGGAAGACCGTGGCCGGCCCGAGGACGGCCGGGTGCTGGCCCTTGCCTGGACCGCGCTGGCCGCCGACGACCGCACGCCGGACGCTATCTATGCCCTGAACCGGGCCCGGGACTGGGCGCAGTTCCGCGATGCCCTGCGCGACTTCCACAGCCCGCAGCAGAACATCGTCTATGCCGACGCCGCCGGCAACGTCGGCTTCCTGGCGCCGGGCCGCGTCCCGCTTCGCCGGGCGGGTGACGGCACCGCGCCGGTCGAGGGCTGGAGCGGCAGCTTCGACTGGGTCGGCGAACTGGCCTTCGAGGACCTGCCGCAAGCCCTCAACCCGGCGCAGGGGCCCATCGTCTCCGGCAACAACCGGGTGGTGCCGGACGGCTATGCGCACTTCCTGACCGCCCACTGGCCGCCGCCCCAGCGCGCGCGCCGCATCCTGCAGCTGCTGGAGCAAGCCCGGCCGGTGACGCCGGAGGCGATCGCCGCCATGCAGCTGGACAGCCTGTCCCTGGACGCGCAGGAGATGCTGCCGCTGCTCTTGGCGGTGCAGCCGGCCAGCGAGCCGGCGCGGCAGGCCACCGATCTGCTCGCCGCCTGGGACGGAAGGATGGATCGCTCCCGACCGGAGCCCTTGATCTACGCCGCCTGGACCGTGGCCCTGACCCGCCGGCTGCTGGCGGACGAGCTGGGCCCGGACTTCGGCGACTTTGCGCGGCCTGACGCGCGGCGCCTGCACGCCGTGCTGACCGACGGCCAGGCCTGGTGCAACGACAAGACGACCGAGGCGGCCGAGGACTGCGACGGACAGATCGCAGCCGCGCTGGACGAGGCCCTGGAGCAGCTTTCCGAGGCGCTGGGCGGCAGTATCGAGGGCTGGCGTTGGGGCGATTTGCATCGCGCCGAGCTGGCACACCCGGTCCTGGGCCGGATCCCGCTTGTCGGCGCGCTGTTCGGCTTCGGCCAGGAAACCGACGGCGGCGACGAAACGGTCAATCGCGGCGTCTTCTCTCTGGTGGAGAACAGGCTCTTCTCCCACGTCGCCGGTGCCTCGCTGCGCATCGTGTTCGATCTCTCGGACCTCGACGCCACCCGGGCCATCACCGCCACCGGGCAGTCGGGCAACCCCTTGTCGCCGCACTACGGCAGCTTCGCCCAGCGCTGGCGCGACGGCGCGCTTTTGCGCCTCAAGAACGATAGTCAGGAGGGCACCGAGCGCCTTATCCTCTCGCCCCTCTAGTCACGGCGCGCCAAGGGGGCCGAACAAGGGGGCCAAACAAGGGGGATGGCCGTGTCCGTCACGATCGAAGACATCAGGGCCGCCGCCCAGGCGATCGAAGGCGAGGTGGTGCGCACGCCCCTGGTCCCGGCGCTGCGTCTGTCGGAGCTGCTGGGCTGTACGCTCTCGCTGAAACTAGAGAACCTGCAGTTCACCGGCTCCTTCAAGGACCGGGGGGCGCTCAACAAGCTGAAGAGCCTGGACTCGGACCAGGCCGCCCGCGGCGTCATCGCCATGTCGGCGGGCAACCATGCTCAGGGCGTCGCCTTCCACGCCGCGCGCCTGGGCATCCCGGCAACCATTGTCATGCCCGAGTTCGCGCCCTTCACCAAGGTCGAGCGGACCCGCAGCTTCGGTGCCCGGGTCGTCCTGGCCGGCGAGACTATAGACGCCGCGGCCGAGGCCGCGCGAGAGATCCAGCGCGACCAGGACCTGACCTTCATCCATCCCTACGACGATCCCCTGATCGTCGCCGGCCAGGGCGCCGTCGGCCTGGAGCTGCTGGCCGACCGGCCGGCACTCGACACCATCGTCGTGCCGATCGGCGGTGGCGGCATCATTTCCGGCATCGCCCTGGCGGCCAAGGCCCTGAAGCCCGAGATCCGCATCCTCGGCGTCGAGGCCGAGCTCTTCCCCTCCATGTACCAGGCGATCCACAGGCAGGCTCCGACCGCCGGCGGCAACACCCTGGCCGACGGCATCGCGGTGAAGACACCGGGCGGTCTGCCGAAGCGCATCATCGAGGAACATGTCGAGGAGATCCTGCTGGTCGACGAGGGTACCATCGAGGCTGCGGTCCAGCTGCTGGTCGAAGAGCAGAAGCTGGTCGCCGAAGGCGCCGGCGCCGCCGGGGTCGCCGCCATCATGAAGTATCCGGAGCGCTTTGCCGGCCGCGAGGTCGCCGCGGTGATCTGCGGCGGCAACATCGACGTCCGTCTGCTGTCCTGGGTCCTGACCCGCGGGCTGGCCCGGGACGGCCGCCTGGTGCGCCTGCGGGTCGAGATCGTCGACCGGCCGGGGGTGCTGGCCCGGATCTGCAACTGCATCGGCCAGACCGGCGGCAACATCATCGAGGTCTATCACCAGCGCATGTTCTACGACGTACCGCCCAAGCAGGCCGAGGTCGACGTCATCATCGAGACCCGCAACGCCGGCCACATCGAAGAGATCATCGAGAACCTGAAGACCGACGGCTTCACCTCGCGGGTCCTCTCGGCCCGCTCCATGGATCCTGGAAGCTAGCGCTTTCGCTGCCCAATTGAGCCGGCCGCGCGACCGAACTAGACTGTCCCTATGTCATTGGGGAGGCCGCGATGACGGGGGGAGACGACGGCCCGTTCGACGCCCTGCAGCAGCAGGCGATCGACGCCTGGCAGGCGGGCGACATGGCCGGCGCACGCAAGACCTTCACCCTGGCGTTGAAGCTGGCGCAGGACCAGGGCGACAAGGCCAGCGAGGCGATCTGCTGGCACCGCCTCGGCTCGGTGGCCCTGCGCGAAGGTGAGCTGGCGGGCGCGGCAGGAAAGTTCGAAAAGGCGCTGCTGCTGCATCGCGATCTGGAGGATGGCGCGGGCTATGCGGGTGCCTTGCATCAGCTCGGCACCATCTGCCTGCATCGCCGCGACTACGAGGAGGCGCGCAAGCTGTCGCGCGCCGCGATGAACGTGCAGCACCAGGTCGGCGATACCAAGGGCGTCGCCCGCTCGCTCTACCAGATCGCCGCCAGCTTCATGGAAGAGGACAACGTCGAGGAGGCGGCGGAGGGCTTTCGCCATGCCATCAAGGTGATGCGCGGCGTCGAGGACCACGCCGGCATCTCGCTGGCGCTGCAGAACCTCAGCGTCATGGCGGAGCGCAGGGGCAATCCGCAGGCCTCCTTCCAGTTCATCGCGGCCTCCGCCGCGCTGCAGGCCGGCACGCAACAGCCGGAAGCGGCGGCGGCCCTGGCCCAGGCCCGCGACCAGGCGGCCAAGGCCGGCCTTGCCGCCGCCGGTTTCGAGGCGGCGATCGAAGCGGCCGCCGAGGACTTCGACCGCGACGACGGCGAGGCCCTGATCGCGGAGGCCTTCGGTCAAACCTGACCGGCCGGCCCGGGCATCAGCCGATGTATTTCCAGTAGGTGTCCTTGCGGACGACATAGCCGTCGCGGAAGATCCAGAGATCGCAGCCAAGGTACTCGAAGGCCGGTCCATCGAGCGGCGTGCCCCGCACCACCCATTCCGAGAGCGCCTTGGTCGGATCGCAGATCCAGTGCCGCATCTCCTCCCAGCGCATGTCCGGGATCTGCGCATAGCGCGCCGCCAGGACCTTACCGATCGCCGCCTTGCCAAGGCAGCGCCGGCCCTCCGGGGCGTTCGGGCCGCGCGCCATCAGCCATTCGCAGTCCTCGGCGAAGTGCGACAGGATCGCCTCGACGTCGTGCCGATTGAAGCCGTCCTGGATCTCGTCCAGCAATGCCAGCGTCAGTTCCCGTGCCACGACAGACCCCTCCTTCTCTTGCCTCGTCCCGCGGCAATCCTGGGCCAAGCCCGGGCGCAGCGCCATCGCAAAGGCGCGAAGCGACGGCCTGCCGGTTCGTCGACCACCGTTACAGCGATTTCACTGTGGCGGAGGTGCCATCTGTGCTGAACTGGAGGCAGAGTTCTCGTAATAGTTGAAGGAGCGGAGGCGATGACGGACAAGACGATCGACCCACAAATCTACGACCTCTACGACGACTACTGCCACGGCCGGATCGAGCGCCGCGAGTTCTTCAGCCGTGCGGCGGCCGTTGGCGTCGGCGGTGCCGCGGCCTTGGCCATGGCCCAGACCCTGCTGCCGCGCTATGCGGAAGCCCAGACCATCTCCTTTACCGACGAACGCATCAAGGCGCGCTATATCGACTACCCCTCGCCGGGCGGCACCTCGGGCGAGATGCGCGGCTATCTGGTCCAGCCCAGCGGCGAAGGCCCCTTCCCCAGCGTTCTGGTGATCCACGAAAACCGCGGCCTGAACCCCTACATCGAGGACGTCGCGCGCCGCGCGGCGGTCGCAGGGTTTCTTGCCTTGGCGCCGGACGGCCTGTCGCCGATCGGTGGCTATCCCGGCAACGACGACGACGGCCGGGCCATGCAGAAGAGCCTGGACCAGGCAAAGCTGCGCCAGGACATGCTGAACAGCGCCCGCCACCTGAAGGGGCACGACCTTTCGACCGGTAAGCTTGGGGCGACGGGCTTCTGCTGGGGCGGCGGCACGACCAACTTCCTGGCTGTCGAGATGGGCGCCGATCTCGGCGCGGGCGTGCCCTTCTACGGCAGCGCGCCGAATCCGGAGGACGTGGGCAGGATCAGCGCGCCCTTACTGGTCCACTACGCGGAGAACGACGATCGAGTCAATGCCATGCGCGCAGACTTCGAGGCGGCGCTAAAGGCCAAGAATGCGGTCTACGAGATGCACAGCTATCCCGGAACGCGCCACGGCTTCCACAACAACTCGACGGCGCGCTACGACGAGGCGGCGGCGAACCTGGCCTGGGACCGGACGCTGGCCTTCTTCAGGACCCACCTGGCTTAAATCGAGATCGGCGCGGACCGAATCGATCTGAGCCGCAGTTGATCCGCAAAAGCCGGCGGATCAGAGGCAGCGACTTGGCGGTGGCAATTTTGCCGCCCAAGGGACTGCTGCGTCCAAGAAACGCAGAACTCTGCCGACCGGAGGCGATCCGCGCGGATCCGACCGGCACGGGAAGTGCGGCGTGAGGTGGCAATCCCCACAGGGGAAGCGCGCCGTCTAGGCCAAGACTGGCTCAGGCCTCAGCCTGCCGGCCCTTGGAGCCCAGACCGTGCCCGGACACCTCCCAAAGGCCACTGCAGCCGTTTCGTGGTGGCGTCTCTTTTTGTTGTTCCTGCTCGGCACCTTCTGGGGCCTGCAGTTCACCCTGCTCAAGATCGCCGACGGCTCCAGCCTGAGCGAACTCGGCATCCTGACCCTCTGCATGCTGCTCTTGTCAGCGGCCTATCTTGCTGCCTTGTCCGCCAGACGGGCCTGGTTCAGGCCGACCTTGGCGCAGGCGCGTTTCTTTTCCGTCAGCGCTTTTTTCGGCTATGTCGTGCCCTTCGGCGCGGTGATCCTGGTCGCGGAACGGCTCGCAGCGGGACTGATCGTGCTCTACACCGAAGCGCTGATCCCCGTCTGCACGGTCGCCATCACGCTGCTGCTGCGAACCGAAGCCATGAGCCGACGGCGCCTTCTCGCAGTCGCGACCGCTCTGTTGGGCATCGGCATCGCACTGCGTCCGGAACTGACAGGTGGCGGCACTGTCGGATGGGTGGGCCTGCTGCTGCTGCTCGCGATCCCTCTGTCCTATGCCATCGACGGTATCTACGTCGCGGCGCGCTGGCCGCGCGGCCTGCGGCCCTTTCAGGTCGTGACGGGCGAAGCGGTCGCCGGTGCCCTGATGCTGGCGCCGCTCTGGCTGCTGCTGGAGGGCTGGCCGGCCCTCCCCGACAGGATCGGGCCGGGCGAGTGGGCGATCCTTGCCTTCGTGCTGATCAGCTACCTCGAGGTCTATATCTACTTTCACCTGCTGCGGACGGCCGGCGCGGTCTTCGTCGCCTTCGGCAGCTTCGTATCGCTCTTTTCCGGATTCTTCTGGGGCGGCATCCTGCTCGGCGAGGCGCCCCGCTCCAGCGTCTGGCTCGCCGTCGGTCTGGTCTGCCT